>Ga0233417_10000192_pt1 | contig 17418 bp, 12 predicted proteins | sample Sed_MG_FD_189023 | JGI IMG/M metagenome (GOLD analysis project Ga0233417, IMG submission 189023) | Sediment microbial communities from Lake Towuti, South Sulawesi, Indonesia - Sediment_Towuti_2014_0.5_MG | ecosystem: Environmental > Aquatic > Freshwater > Lake > Sediment | place: Indonesia... | reverse complement strand
GGCCGTCCGGGCCAGCGCCTCCGGCGGAACCGTCCTTGCGAGCTCTGCCGGCCGGGCCGTCCGGGCCAGCACCTCCGGCGGAACCGTCCTTGCGAGCTCTGCCGGCAAGGTTCTCGGACTCTGTCCCGGCGCAGGGGAAGGCTCGAGCCGCGGCGGCCCAGAAGATCTCGAGGCCTGGATTCGAGAGCGGCTCCAGCCTTCCACCCGTAGCGAGTAGGAACCGGGAACAGCACGCGCCCTCGACGCACCGACACCGCCTGCTGTAGCACCAAGTTGCGCTGCTTCAGCTATTACCTCCGGATCGTCGGTGAACCAAGATGTAACTCCGCCGCTGACCGCCCCCACGAATGATCCGGTCATCGACGCGTACCCTTCTCCCTGCACGCGGCGGATTCTTTCTCTCTCTTCTCCTGCAAAGTCCCGCACTGTCATGAGTGGAGCGCCACCGCGACGCTCGCTCATGGCGCGGTCGATGGCGCGTCTGAGATCGGCGTGTAGCGACTTGATGTGCCAATACGACGACGGCGCGTCGAGCCCGTAGCGCCGGAGTAGTTGCAGTGCGCGCATGGGGAGGAGCATGAGCGCCCGAGCGACCTTCGACTTCGTGTCGAGAGATCTGATCAGGCGCTCATCCCTCAGCGCCACGAGCGACCGATAGGCAAACTCGGTTTCCACCGCCTCGGCCTCGGCCTCCGCCGCCTCTATGACCTCTCGTGACACGGCGGCCCCACCGGACTCAAGCCGCCTGATCTCCTCGTCGGTGAATCCGCCCGGCTCGAACTTGGAGGCCACCTGGCGGGCGACGGCAAGGCCCGAGTGACCTAGCGCCTCCGTGACGGGTCGGCCGCCCGCGGCTATACGCCCTGCCTCCGCCGCGCGACGCTCGAGTGCGGAGCCCGGAGCTATGGGCGCGGTCTTCGACCCCGCACCGCGCTGCTGGATCGTGTGCGCCAGCTCGTGCGCCAGCAACTCGCGGCCGGCGCCGGTCGACGGCGAGTACCTTCCCGTGCCGAACGCAATGTCCTGCCCGACCGTGAACGCGGCGGCGTCGAGCGCGGCCGCGGAGGCCGCCGCGCGCGCGTCGTCGTGGACGCGCACGCCCGAGAAGTCGTACCCGAAGCGAGCCTCCATCGCGCGGCGCGCCGACGGGTCGAGCGGGCGGCCCGGGCTCGAGAGCGCGCCGTCGACGTGCGCGTCGGCCACCGGCCCGGGAGAGGTCGAGGCCGGCGCCCGCTGGACCGGCGCCTCCTCCTTCTTCTCCTCCGTCTTCGGCGGGGGCGTCAGCGGGATCGTGAACCCGGGCAGCGTCGAGCTGCGCAGGACGTAGTCCTGCACCGCCTGGTCGAGAAGGCGTTGCTCCTCCGCCTCCTTGCTGCCGGGCGCGTAGCGCATGCCCTTGCGGAACATCTCGTCCTGCGCCTTCAGGCGCGCAATGTCGGCCGCGATCGGGTCCGGCTTCGCCTTCTTGCCCTTCGGGCCCTGCTCGGACACGGTGATCGTGAGCCCGACGAAGGTTGGCCGGTTGACCGGGCCCTCGTAGGTGATCTTCGCCTCGACGCCCGCGAGCGACGGGGAGACCTTCTCGAGCGGGATCGCGGGCGGCTGGACGGGAAGCTCCTTGCCGGTCGCCGCGAGCGCCGCGACCCCGCCCGCTATCCCCGGGACGAGGACGTACGGCGAGGTGACCGCCTTCACGACGGGGTCGGCGAGCACCTTCTCCTTGAGCTTCTTGCCCGCCTCCGTCTCGAGCGCGGCCTCGCCGGCCTTCTTCAGCCCCTCCTTGTACTTCTCGTCCTCGGTCTTCTCGCCGCCTCCCTTCTCCTGGCGCTGGACGGGCGCCGGCGACGACGCGGGCACGGCCGAGAACGACCAGCTCGACACGCTCCCGCCGCGGGCGACGACCTCGGCCGCCCGCTCCGCCTCGCGCTCATGGCGGTCTCCGGGCTTCGAGACGGGCCGCGCCTCGGCCTTCTGGGGGCGGGGGCCGGCAAACATTCGCGAGCGACTCACGGCGTCCGTCCTCCGGAGAGCGCGCTCCAGACCGCGCACGCTACCGCCTCCCCGGCCCCGGCGGGAGAGCCGGGGGGCAGGTCGATCGCGGGCAGGCGCCTGAAGGCCTCGTCGCGGGAGAGCAGCGGTGCCTCGCCCGCCGCCGCGAGCGCCGCCAGGCGCGTCTCGAGACCTGCGGCGAGCAGGCGCGCCTCGCCGGCGCCGACGCCGCGCACCACGAGCTCGTCGACGACGATCTCCACCCGCGGGCCCGTCATGCGAGCCCCCTCGTCTCGGCGTCGGTGAGCGGGCGCTCGGCCTTGGCGTACTCGACCCGCGCGGCCCGGAGCACGTGCTCGGCGGTCACCGGCGTTCCGTCCTCGGCGGCGGCGAAGGCCGCCGAGAGGGCCATCGAGCGGATCGACCCCCCGGAGGCGGCGAGCTTCGCCAGGCGCTCCGGCTCGAGCCCGTCGAGCGGCACGGCGGGCGGGAACGTGCGGCGCCAGATCTCGGCGCGCTGCTCCGCCGCCGGGAACGGGAACTGGACGACGAAGCGCAGGCGGCGCAGAAAGGCGCGGTCGACGTTGGAGCGCAGGTTCGTGGTCAGAATCGCGAGCCCGCGGTACGACTCCATCCGCTGCAGGAGGTAGGCGACCTCGAGGTTCGCGTACCGGTCGTGGCCGTCGCGGACCTCGCCCCGCTTGCCGAACAGCGCGTCGGCCTCGTCGAAGAGGAGGACGGCGCCGCTCGCCTCCGCGGCGTCGAACAGCCGCGCGAGGTTCTTCTCCGTCTCGCCGATGTACTTGCTCACCGTGGCGGCGAGGTCGATCCGGTAGAGGTCGAGCCCCAGCTCGCGCGCGAGCACCTCCGCGGCGAGCGTCTTGCCGGTCCCCGCCTCGCCCGAGAAGAGCGCGGTGACGCCGAGCCCGCGGGTCGTGCGCTCGCCGAAGCCCCAGCGCTCGTACACCTGTGTCCGGTGGAGCACGTGCCGCACGAGCTCGCGCAGGAGCCCGGTCTGGCCCGGCGGGAGGACGAGGTCGTCCCAGGTGGCCTTCGGGTCGATCCGCTCGGCAAGCCCTTCCAGCCGGACGCGCGAGCGCTCACGGCAGAGCCGCCGGAGCTCGGTCGCGGGATCGATCTCGGCCGTGGCGATCGCCTCGAGCTCGCGCGCGATGGCCTCGATCGCGGCCGCTCCCAGGCGGAAGTGCTGGGCCACCTCCTCGACGGCCGGGGCAAGCGCACGTGCCACGGGCTCGCCGAGCGCCGAGGCCCACAGCTCGCGCGCCTCCGAGGGCACAGGCAGCTCGACCGAGCGGTGCAGCTCGACGCGGTCCTCTGCGCGCGCCTTGGTCTCGCCGGCGAGCACGACGAGCGGGCTCTCAAGCTCGTCGAGCAGGACGGCGGCAGCGGCCTCGTCCCCGGCTGCCTCGACGATCGGAAGCCCGTCGAGAAGGACTGCCTCGCGATCGAGGAGCCGCGCGAGCGAAGCGAGCTCAGGCCCCGGCGGCGGGAGCGCCGCGGCGCGCACGAGGAGCGCCCGCAGCCCGAGCGCGTGCGCCAGTGCGCGCGCGACGCCCGTCTGCGCGCCGGAGTCCCGGCCGTCCATGCGGACGGCGACCCGGGCGCCCGCGCGGGGAGCCGTGCGCGCGAGCTCGGCGGCGAGCTGCCGCTGCGACGGCGCCAGCGGCGGCACCCCGTCCACGACGCGGAGGACGCCGGCGAGGCGCTCGTCGAGCGCGGGAATCCCGGTCAGGAAGTGGAGGATCCGCTCGTCGATGCGCAGCGGCCGGCTCGCCAGGGTCGTTCCGGGCGCGAGCTCGACGAGCCGTGCCCGGCGGAGCGGCGATCCGAGCGCGAGCGCGTCCCAGTGCGGCTCGGGCAGGGCCGCGAGCGCGAGACCGAACGTGGGCCTGGGATCGCCCCGCTCCACGGCGCGGGGCGCCTGCAGCCCGGCGACGAGAGCCGCGGTCTCGCCGTCGAGCTCGACCGCCGCCGCGAGCAGGAGCACCTGGCGCTCGAACGACGAGAGCCCGAGCAGGCGCTCGAGTCGGTCGATCGCTGGCTCGAACCCGGTCTCCGGCTCGGCGGCACGAGCGGGCGGAGCGGCGGTGCCGTCGCGGAACGCCTCGAGCAGGGCGCGGATCTGCTCGATCTCGGCCACGAGCGGACGCTGCTCGCGCTCGGCCGCGACGGGCTCAGGCGAAGCTGCGACCGCCGTCATGCGGGCACCGCCAGGGACTGCGACGGGTCGAAGGCGGGCGGCTCCCCGGAGCGGTCGACGAGCAGGCTCGAGACGCCGTCGACCGTCAGCCGCACCCACTGCGAGCCTGGCGGGACGACGCCCAGCTCGAAGGTCAGGGTGCCCGCCGGCGCGGCATGCGGCTGGGCGGGCCCCGTCTCGCCGCCGAGCGTGAGCCGCGCGTCCTGTGCCGGGCGCACCTGCGGGCGGACGTCGAGCGTCGCCGTCACGCGCTTCGTCGTCGCGTCCCGCGTGACCGAGTCCGGGGGCAGCAGCGGCTCCGGCGCGAGCAGCATCGCCGCCACGTTCGTCTCGCGCGGGTCGGCCTCGCCCGGGCGGACGAGCTCCACCTGGACGACGTAGACGCCCGCGGGCCAGTCCTCCTCGGCCGTCTGGCCGGACGGCAGCGTGAGGTCGATTCCGGACGCATCCGTGCTGACGCCGACGGCGACCTCGTTCGGCTCCTCGAGCAGCCGGTGGGCGAAGCGGACGACCGTGGAGGTGCCGTCGAGGTGGTGGCCGGCGAGCCGGATCGTCTCGCCCAGGCGCGCGGCCGGCTGCTTGTCCGGCGGGACGACGCGCTCGATCGTCGGATAGGGCGGCAGCAGGCTCGGCTCGACGGCGAGGCCGCGCGTGAGGACGGGGAGCGGCGTCCGGGTCGGCTTGCGGGACTCGATCAGCACGACCGATACGAGGTACCCCGCGGTCGGCCGGTAGTGCGCCTGCATCGCCGACCAGAGCCTCGACATCTCCTCGCTGTCCATCGGCTCGGGGGTGACCGTGATCGTCTCGACCTGGTCGGCGAGGTCGGAGGCGGTGAGCGCCTGGAAGGCAGGCGGGAGGATCGAGTCCTCGAGCGGGCTCGGATCGAGCGCGCGCCGGATCGCGGCGCGGTCGAGCACGGGCCGCTCGTGCAGCAGGTGCATCGCGTAGCCGAGCAGGATCTCGGCCTGGAAGTCGGCGCTGCCGTAGGCCGTGAGCAGGTAGTGGAGGTTCAGCGCGAGCGGCGGTCTCGCGACGCGCGTGCCGTTCCCGTCGAACGAGGGCAGCCCTACCTCTCGCCACCCCGGGTTCGGGCTCGTGCGGTAGAGGAAGAGGTTGAGCGAGGGGGGCGCGTCCGGGTCGTCGAGCTTGATCGTGTCCGGTGCGACCGCGGTCACCTTCACCGAGCCGATCGGCGGCCCCACGTCGACGAGGCCGTTGTCGAGGAGGTTGCGCAGCACCGCGCTCACCGCGCCGATGGCGAGCGGGCTGCTCATCGCGCCCCTCCCGACCGGCGGAGGTAGTCCGAGAGCGAGAGCGCCGGCTCCAGGCTCTCCGACCGGCGGGTGGGCTCGGAGCGCGGCTGCTCGAGGTTCGCCCGCACCTCCAGGCGGCCGATGTGCACGCGCACGGCCGGGGCCTCCGGCGCCGCGGGCGCGAGCTCGCCGGGCGGGGCAGGCGGCGCGGCGGCGGACGCGGGCCTGGTGGCCGGAACCGCGACGACCGCGGTCGCGGCCGGAGCGGCCGGAGCGGGCACGTCCTCCCCGTGCGCAGGCGTGAGCCCCTCGCCGCGCGCCGCCCAGGCGGGGAGGACAGCCTCGAGCTCGGGCTCGGGTGCTGCCGACGACGGAGACCACAAATCCTCACGCACGAGGGATGGCGTCCTCTCGGCGCCGGCCTCGGATGCTGCCGGCGGCTCGCCCCGCCCAGGCGCGGCCGCGGCCTCGCCGCGGACGCGCTCGTCGCGACTCCGCTCGCCGCCCGGGGCCGGCGGCGCCGGCCTTGCCCCGGGCATCGGCGCTTGCACCTGCGGCCGCGCCGGAACCTCGGCCACGAGCTCGAGCAGGTCGCCCTGCGGCTCCCGCTCGAACGGCGTCGCCGGCCGGGGAGCTGCCAGCGGCGGGACGCCGACGGCGCGCGCCGCCAGCCGGGTCAGGAGGTCGCTCACGCGCCCTCCCGAGCGAGGGCAAGGTAGGCGGCGCGCCGCCGCTCGCCGAGCGCGAGGACCTCGGGGTCGGTCCAGCCGTAGGCGCGAGCGAGCACGTCCACCTCGCGAAGGAGACGTTCGGCCTCCGCCCGCAGCTCCGCCCAGACGAACGCGGCCACCGCGACGTCGGCGACGAATCCCGCGCCGCACGCAGGGCAAGAGACGTCCACGAGCACCTCGGCCAGCGGGTCCGCCTCGGCCATGGCCTCCGTCACAGCCGCGCGCACCTCAGGAGGCAGCTCACGGGGATCGACGGGCCCCTCCGGCCCCGTCGCCGAGAGCACGCAGCGCTCGAGCAGGACCCGCTCCGCCTCTCCCACGTCCCGGCCGGCCGCCGCGGCCTCGACGTCGAGGCTGTCGGGAGCGCGCCACGCGACGGTGAAGCCGTGCGCCTCGACCGGAGCGGGCGCACGACCGCGGGCGGCCCGGTCGAGGAGCGCGGCCACGTCCACCTCGAGCTCGACCGTCTCCGAGCACGACGGGCACGAGGCGGTTGCCTCGAGCGCGGAGCCGCCAAGGGCTCGGTACAGCTCCAGGAGCCGCACGTCGCGACGCCCGATCGGCAGCCGCTCGAGCTCGGCCGGCTCGGCGGGAGGGCCACCCGCCTCCGCGAGGACGAGCGCGCGCCGGACCTCCGTCCGGTCCTGCGCGCGTTCCCAGAGGTCGAGCGTCGACAGGGCCGAGAGCTCCGTCACGGTGACGCCCTTACGGCTCGCTGAAGGACGGCTCGCTGGGCTCCCGCACCTCGTAGTCCCGCTCCCAGCCCTCGTGCTCGAGCTTGAGCGTCTGGATGGCGACGGCGTTGGCGTTCGCGTCGAGGTCGGGGAGGGACTGGTACTCGGAGACCCAGGCCCGGAAGACCTTGTACGAGAGCACGGTCTGCCCCGCCTCGTTGAACACGTCGATGATGAGGTCCTTGCGGAAGTCCTTGAGCGAGACCTCGATCCCGGAGCCGAAGTTCCAGACCTTGTTGGCCCACGCCTCGAACTCCGTGTCGTGCGTGACCCCCCGCTCGAGCGTGATCGGCTCGTACTTCGTCCGGCCGGGCGACTTCCGGCTGGACGAGGGGTCGCCGCCCTCGCGGTGCTCGACCACCTCGGTTGTGCGCTTGAGGGCGCTGACCTTGCTGATGCCCGCGACGTAGCGGCCGTCCCACTTGACCCTGAACTTGAAGTTCTTGTAGGGGTCGAAGCGCAGCGGGTTGACAGCGAACTGGACCATCACGCACCCCCTGTCTGACCGGCGAGCTGCTGGATCCGGATCACCACGAACTCGGCGGGCTTGAGCGGCGCGAAGCCGACGGCGATGTTGACCACGCCCAGGTTGACGTCGTCCTGGGTCGTCGTCTCCGCGTCGCACTTGACGAAGTAGGCCTCGCGTGGGGTCTTGCCGGCGAACGCGCCCTGGCGGAAGAGGCCGTTCATGAACGCCCCCACGTTGAGCCGGATCTGCGCCCACAACGGCTCGTCGTTCGGCTCGAAGACGACCCACTGCGTGCCGCGGAAGAGGCTCTCCTCGAGGAAGAGGGCCGTCCGCCTGACGGGCACGTACTTCCACTCCGAGGCGAGGCTGTCCGCTCCCGCGAGCGTGCGCGCGCCCCAGACGACCGTGCCCGCGTCCGGGAACGTGCGCAGGCAGTTGACCGCGAGCGGGTTGACGATCCCGTTCTCGCCGTCGGTGAGCTTCGCCTTCAGCTGCTGCACGCCGCTGACACCTGCGTCGAGCCCCGCGGGCGCCTTCCACACCCCCCTCGTCGCGTCGGTGCGCGCCATGACTCCGGCGATCGCCCCGCACGGCGGGAACTCGGCCGGCGCGTCGTTCTGCAGCGCGTCCGCGGCGACGAGGTACGGGAAGTAGAGGGCGCAGTTGCGGCGGTCGTCCGAGGAGATGCTGGCGACGTACGTGCTGAGCTGCGTACCGCCCGCCGTGATCTGCGACGGCGACGTCCAGTCCGGATGCGGATCGACGACGAAGAGCGCCCGCTCCGCCTCGCAGAACTGCGCCGCCCTGCCCTTCGCGGCCGCTCCGAGAACGCGCCCCGCGTTCGAGTCGCTCGCCGGCAGGAACGGCGGGATGCAGAGGAGGTTGAACAGGTCGGCGCGGGCGAGCGCGTAGACGCCCGTGCCGTCGTCGGCCGCGGGGACGAGGTTCGTGTCGCTCTGGTTCCCGTCCTCGCCGGAGTCGTTCCCTGTGTCGGGGAATGCGGTGAAGCGCGCGGGGACGGCGGGATCGAACGGATCGTCGCCGGGGTTGATGTCCTGGTGCTTGTCCGGCCTCTGCGTCGGCGCACCCGTCACGCGCACGAGCGACGACTGCTGCTCGACGAGCGGAGCGAGCGCCGTGCCGAGCGGCAGGTTGCGCAGCACCTCGACGACGCCGGTCCCGACGTCCTTGACAGAGAGGTTGAAGAGCGTCGGCGTGGCGTCCGCCGCGTCCTTCGTGTCGTGGTCGATGCGGACGCGGAGGCCGTCCGACCACTCGCCGTGGTTCGCAGCCTCGAGCGTGACGGTCTTCCCGCCGCCGCCTCCGACCTGCACGCTCCCCTTGCGGGCCTGACCGCCGCCGGACAGGTTCACCGCCCGGACGATGAGCGCGTCCCGGCCTCCGTTCGCGAAGTACTGCTGGACGGCGTAGCTCATCGTGCTCTTCGGCCACAGCCCTCCGAACGTGCGGGCGAACTCGGCGAAGCTCTGTACCCGCGTGGGCTCGTTGACCGGTCCTCGCTTCGCGTACCCGACGAAGGCGGTGATCGACGTCGCGACGCCGGTGATCGTGCGGACGCCGCTCGGAATCTCCTCGATGTAGACCCCTGGATAGGTCAGCGTGCTCGGCATACAGCCTCCTCGTGTCGACCGCGATCAGGGTCGCGCAGGTCCGTCACGGCTGCGTCACCGGAGCGTCACCGGGGATCGCGCCGGTCGCGACGGTGTCCAGCCAGTGGCGGACCGTGGCGGCGATCTCGTCCTTGCCCGACGCCGAGACGGTGATGCGCTGCGGCTGCGTGGCGTCGAGCGTGTACGTGATCCGCGCCACCAGACGCGCGGGCTGTCCCTCGGACCACGCGACCACCACGAGCACCGCGGTCGGCTTCCGGGCAGTCGCGGACGCCACGATGCCGCATGCTCGGCGGCCCGCGTCACCGCATCGTCATCGCTCCGTCAACGCGGTGTCTGACACCACCCCACGCAGTCATGCGGGTTTGCGCCTACTCGGTGTCAGACACCGAGATCAGCTCGTCCAGCTGCGGGGACGGCTCGACCCCGAGGCGGTCTCGCAGCAGCCGGCGGCAGAGCTCGTACTGGCGAAGGGCCTCGCCGCGGTTGCCCTCGGCCAGATGCACGCGGATGAGCATTCGATGCGCGCTCTCGCGCAGCGGCTCGCCGGCGAGCGCGGCGAGCGCGACCTCGAGGGCCCTCCCGAGCCTGCCCGCCGCGATGAGCCGCTCTGCGAGCGCCTCGAGCGCATGCAGGCTGAGCTGCCGGAAGCGCTCGCGCTCGAACACGAGCCAGTCGTCGTACCAGTCGGGCAGCAGCTCGCCACGGAGGTCGGCTTCAGCGGTGTCGAGATCGGCCTCCGTAGCGGTGCCCTCAAGCAGCCGCCGAGCCAGCTCGTACGCGCGATGGACGTCGACGCCGACCTCGGAAGCGAGCCGCAGGTGGGTGCTCGTCGCTTCGACGATCCCCAGGCCCGCCCGGTTGAGGCGCCACAACGAGGAGCGCAGGCTCGCGCCGGCGCGCTCGTCGGAGGCGTGCAGCCAGAGCGTCCCGGCTACGTACACGCGGAGGAGCGGGCCTCCGTGGAGGGCGACGAACGCGACCAGACGCTGCGCGCTCACCGGCAGGCTGACCTCGCGACCGCCGCACCGGAGCTCGAACGCATTCAGCAGCGAGAGCGTCGTCGGCTCCCATGCGCGCGGAGGGCGCACGCCCACCCCGTGGTGCGCAACCGAGGTCACAAACCCGCGGCCCACGCGCCTGCCGGGGTGCGCCGCCGCAGGTACTTGCTGGAGTCGGGCATCAGGAGCGGCGCCTTCGGTCGAGTCTCGGTACCCGCTCGTGACCCTAGTGGCAGTCGCCCCCGAGGTCAAGCGATCGCCCGGGTGCTGCCGGCTGCGTGGGTCGCCGTGGGCCGGCCACCTGCCGCGTCGAGGGGGCGGCCTTCAGCGCACTCGCAGGGCCCGAGTGGCCGTGAAGGACCCGGGGTTCCTGGAGACTCCGACGCCAGGCTCTGTCCCGGGGGCGGGATGCTCTAGTGAGGACCAGTCGAGGAAGTACTCCGAGGAGTTGAGCGCGCGCGGAGCGCTTCTCCTTCGCGTCCGACCGCCCGGTCGTGGACGTCGCCCGTGACCTGGGCATCCACCGCGGGGCGCTCCGGCGTGGGTCCGGCAGACAGAGGCAACTTGGGCCGGCACCGCGACCTGCTGAGAAGCGACGCGCGCGAGGAGCTCGGGCGCCCGCCAAGAGAAGGGGGAGCTCCGGCGTGCGAACGCGATCTTGAAGGACGCCTGCGTCTACTTCGAGAAGGAGCTCGACCCGACCCGGCGGGGGTGACCGCCTGCAGCGAGGACCGGCGAGAGGCCTCGGGGTCGAACCGATCTGCCGCGTGCTGGGCGTTGTGGTGAGCACCCACTATGCGCGCAGGTCCCGAAAACCGCCCCGCTGGGCACTCGGTTACCGACGGCACGTCCCCGAGATCCAGCTGCCCGCTGCTACCGGCAGGGGCACGGCATGCGCAAGACCTGGAGGAGCTGCGCCGGCGCGGATCGAGATCGGGCGCGGCCGCCTCGCCCGGCTCATGCGCCAGGACGGGCTCGACGGCGTCCGCCGGGGAAGAAGCGCCGCGCCACGATCCCCGACGAGCGGGCGAGCAGAGCGGGCCCGCGATCTCCTGCAGCGCGACGTCAGCGCGAGGGCGTCGAACGAGAAGAGTCCTGCGACATCACCTTCGTCCGCACGTGGAACGGCCTCTGCTTCCTCGCCTTCATCCTCGACCGGGCCAACGTCGGCTGACAGGTCGCCACCTACCTGCGCACCGAGCTCGTCCTCGACGCGCTCAAGATCGCGGACGGGTTGGGCCGGCCAAGCGTGGCCTGACCGCGCACTCCTCGCCCGGCCCGCCGGGGGACGCCGACGACAACGCGCTCGCCGAAACCCGGATCGCGATGTTTCGGTCGGAGCTTGTCGACGGCCGCCGCGTCTCGAGCTTCGAGCGGCCGAGCATACGCGCCCGGCGACCATGTGTCAGACGCCGATCGCCCGCGGGCGAGGGACGGGTTTCGTCGACGCGAGCGGGGCTCGCGCGCGGAGAGACGTTCGGGCTGTTTGCGGGGCACTCTGCTGCCCGTCCTGGCCTTGACTTCGCGGCGACCGGGAGGGATGCTGGAGGCCCTCGCCGACTGCGGCCGGCGAGCAAGGTCGTACAGGAGGTGTACACAGCGGTGAGCGCAGGGCCGCGGGTTCACAGGAGCGTTGCCGTTTCCGTTCCCGGGTGGCCGAGAGGGGCGGAGACCGCGTGGCGCTAACGATCGTGGGCCGTGAGGAGTGGGGTGCGCAACCGCCGCGAAGGGTGACGAAGCGCTCTCCCTCGGAGCTCTCCGGAGTGGCGATCCACTGGTTCGGCAAGCCCCGGGCGGCGAAGTCGCACGACCGCTGCGCGACACTCCTGCTCGGGGTACAGAGATCCCACATGGCACCGGGGGGGCTCGGTACCAAGGACGGCGCGAACGACATCGGCTACAACCACGCCGTCTGCCCGCACGGGGTGGCCTTCGAGCTCCGCGGGTTCGGAGTGCAGACGGGTGCGAACGGCGACGCGAAGTCCAACCGGGAATACGCAGCCGTCGTGTACATGGCCGGCACGGGGGACAAGCTGACGAAGGAGGCGGCTCCGGTGCTCGCAGAGCTGATCCGGTCGTGGCAGACGAAGGGCGCGGGCCCCCTGGTCAAGCCGCACCACTTCTTCGTCCGGACGGAATGCCCGGGTCCGGAGCTCACGAGCTGGATCGAACGGACGCCGCCGCCGTGGCTGCGCGCGCAGGACACTCCCGGCGCGGCGACGGCGGACGAGACACCGACGTGGCTGATGGACTTCCTCTTCTGGCGACTCGTCCAGGACGGCGATCCGAAGCTCCAACCGAAGCACCAGCCGAAGCCCATCCCCGATTCCGCCTGGGAGGCGCTAGCTCTCGTAAGCCGGACGGCGAGCTTGATGGGGCCTCAGCAATCGTTTCTCGACTGGGTCGAGTGGTACCGCCAAGGTCCGCCCAGGCCGGCACGGCCTCGCAACGTGCCCAAGAAGATCCCAAAGACATGGCGAGCGGCACTCGAGCGCCTCGAGAAGGTCTTCGAAGCAGACACGGCGTCGAAGGGGACGAGCCTGCGGCCCACCGGCAAGGAGGTCGCGGCCCAACCAGAGGGCAAGGTGGCCGTCAGCCCGAGAACGCGCCTGCTGGCACGGCCGCGGTCGGCCAAGAAGACACTCGAGAACTACATGCTCACGCGCAAGCACGGCACGTACACCGACGACGAGGTCAGGGCGATCGTCGCGACCTACTACGCGACCGCGAAGTCGGCGGGTCTCGACCCGCTCCTCGTCATCAGCCAGATGATCCTCGAGACGGGCAACCTGACGTCCCGCTGGTCGCAGCCCCCGCGCCGCAACCCAGCGGGCATCGGCGTCACCGGCCAACCAGGTGCGGGCGTCTCTTTTCCCACGTGGGACGAGGCGGTCCGCGCGCACGTCGGACGACTGCTCGCGTATGCGGTCCCGAAGAGCGCCGAGAGCGAAGCTCAGCACCGCCTGATCGAGGAGGCGCTTGCCGTGCGAGCGCTCCCCGACAGCCGCCGCGGCTGCGCACCGACCTTGGACGGGCTTACCGCGACCTGGGCGATGGACCCGGGCTACGCGGAGAAGATCGCACGGATAGCGAACGAGATCGCGAAGACCTCGACGTAGCGGGCTTCTCGTGCCGCGCCCGGTCCCGAGGAGCTCCGGGAAGTCGATGCGTGCGCGACGTGGCGCCCGAGGCGTGGCGCCTCCGGGCGGGGCCGCCACGGAACGAAACAATGTGCGGCGAGGGTGTCGGCGCGGGTCGTCGTGAGCGGCGAGGACACCCGTCTCCGAGGCCGGCGGTGCACCTCACACGTCTCGGGCAGCCCTGATCTCCGCGTAGTACTCGTTGACGTAGCCCATGTACACGTCGCGCGGGAAGTTCGGACCCGGGTCCGTGTGGCCGCTGTTGTTCGGGAAGGCCTGCGTCGCGTCCACGTGGCAGCAGAAGCCTTTGGCGCCGGACTGGAGCTCGGTGACCGTCAGCCAGCGTCGCGGGATCTTGTACTGCCAGGACCACTTCGCGGCCTGCGCCGCAGAGCGTCGAAGCGTCTGGTCGTGAGCGAGCCACTCCTCGCGCGACCAGCGTGCGAAGCCACAGTTCTCGATGTGCAGCCCGTCGCTGTTGACCCCGGGAGCTCCCCAGGGAATGACGAGATCGGGAACGCAGCGGTAGCACTCCTTGTCGTCCACGACGAGCTGAGTCGACGCCTCCGCCGTCGTCGCGAAGAAGCGCGCGTTGCTCTCCGCGGTGCCGCCTTCGGTCGAGTGGATCACGACGTGTTTGATCGAAGCGGCGGTTCGGGGGCCGGAGTCGTGCTTGGCGCGCAGCGGCTTGCAGGCGGTCATCCACAGGGGTTCCATCGTGGGCCCCACCGCGGCCGCCTGCTGCAGGAGGCGAATGCAGACGGAGTCGAACAGAGGCTCGCCCGCGTGGGCGACGCCGGGCTTCGGCGGAACGAGCGACGTTCGCAGAGCCTCGAACGTGGGTCTGCTGATCCAGCCCGTTGCGCGGATTCGCATCTGCCGCTGGAATCCGGCGACCCCCGAGCGCTCGATCTCGGAGGCCTCGCCGTGGGCGAACACGTCGTCGTACGTGTCGTCCCACTCGTCGGGCGCCCAGGGAAGGAAGCGCTGCGCACGAGACAGTGCACGCTTGAACGCGAGGACGTCGGGCCCTGGGAGCGACGGTGTCTTGCTCTTCGCGGCAGCGTCGGGAGGATAGAGGGGGCGCACGAACGCGACGTCGGGCGGATTGGGATTCGTCGGATACGGCTTCGTGTGCCAGTCGGCGTCTCGACCTGCCTGCGTCGATCCCTTCGCCTTCGTGCTCGGCTCGGCCTTCGACTTCACGGGCATCGGTGGGCGCTCCTTTCCGTCGTGCTGCCAGGCGGCCCACGCCTCGGGCGTCGGCGTGATGTCGTCGGCGGTGTAGAGGCAGTGACAGAGCGAGAGGTCGTAGTGCTCGGGGAGGTTCGGCGGCCTCGTCTTGTACATGAGCGTCACCTTCGTCAACCCTTCGGCAAAGGCGTGGTCGACCAGCTGCTGGATCGTCCGTGGATCCGGGACCCCAGTGGGGAAGATCGAGGGCTGCTCGTCCGCGAAGACCCCGAGGGCGGCGACAGCCCGCCTGAGGCTTGCCCAGCCCTGCCCGTTCTGCACCCACGCCAGGGTGGGCATGTGGATCTCACCCTCCCAGTCGGAGAGCCGCTGCGCGATGTCCTCGAGAGTCACACCGTTCTGGCGGAAGTCGAGCACGACGTCCTCGATGTTCAGCCCGATGGCCGGGGAGCTCCACCGCCGTGCGACAGAGACGAGGAAGTCGATGTCGGCGAGCTCATGGCAGTGAAGCCAGGGGAACGTCGCGATGTCGGCCGCCGCGTACAGATCGCGCTGGCGGTCCCAACGCGCGGGATCGCGGGCGACCTCACCGCCGACGTTCAGTGCAGCCCAGCGGATGATCGGCTTCTGGTCGACGATGTTCTCGACGTTTCCCCCGGGCGAGCGCAGGAGCGCGCCCCGCTGCCGGAACATGCCGAGCCTCGGCATCAGCGCACCCGATACGGGACGCCGACGACACTCCGGGGAGCGCACCCAGACCCAACTCCGTGGAGAAACGGCATCCCACGACCCTTCTGCGCCCCCCCCGAGCACGAGCGCTGTCTCGAACTGACTGCATCCGGGAGTATGCACCTCCCGCGCCGAGCAGGTCAAGCGCCGACGATCGACGATGCTCGTTGCCGCCTCGAGCTCGCGCCGAACGAGGGGAAGGCTCGACGACGTCGCCGAGCCGGCGCCGCATCCGGTCTAGCCTGACGGCGCAGACCAGATCCTGCCGTCGCGCGTCTCGTTATCAGAGTCCTTCGAGTCGCCGACCGCGAGAACCCCGTCGGGGAGCGCGGCGACGCCGCGCATGACCGGCTCCTCGGCACCCGGGATCGAGACGGTCGCCGTCCTCTGCCACGTGCGGCCGTCCGCCGACTCCCAGACGGCTGCCTCTTGGAGACCGTTCCGGTCGGAGTGGTCGGAGCCGACGCCAACGAGACCCGACGGCGTGCCGGCTACGGCGAGCATCTGCTGGCCGACGAAGCGGGCGTCGGCCACGGTCGCGCGCTCCCAGCTCGAACCTCGGTCGTCCGAGAGCCAGGCCGCCGCCCGGTTGCGTCCGTCCCCGCCTGCCTCGCGCCCCACGGCGACGAGGCGGCGGCCCCGAGCCGCGACGGCGAGCAGCTCGATGCTGCCGCCCGTCCCGCGCAACGGATCGCCGATGACCAGCGCCCAGCTCCTCCCTCCGTCCTCCGACGTCCAGACGGCCCCGTCGCGCCGATCCCGCCCCACAGCCACGAGCCGCCCATCGAGCTCCACGACCGCGTTCATCACCTGGCCGCCGGCGCCTTCGAAGTCGTCGTCACGGACGCGCTCCCACGCCGAGCCGTCGGAGGAAACCCAGGCGGCCGCATCGAAGCCATCGCCGGGCTCCTCACGGCCGACGGCGAGCCAGCCGCCGCCGGCCACGGCGGTGATCCCGAGGATCTCCTGTTTCCCGCGCCCGCCGCATGTGTTGCGAGAGCAGAGATTGGCGCTCCACTCGTCGTTCGCCGAGCGCATCCAGATCGCGCCGTTGATCCCCTCCTCCCCCTGGTTGATCCACCCGGCGACGACCACCCTCTCCCCTGAGCTCGCGACCGCGGACAGCGATCCGGTGCCTCGATAGAGCGCGGACGGGTCGAGCCGGGACCAGATCGACCCGTCGTACGTCCAGACGCCGACCTGCTTCTGGCCAGGTTCGATCCCGCTGCGACCCACGGCGACCACATCGTCGCCGGCGACCGCCGTCACGTCCTTGAGCGCCTGCTGGGGAGGCCCCTCGAGCACACCCGGAGAGACATCGACGAGCGACCACTCGCTCGAGCCCGAGCCGTCGCGGAGGGCGACTGCGGCCGTCACTGCAGCGACGACGACGAGCGCCGCGCCCGCGCCGGCCCCGACTTGGAACCAGCGTCTGCGCCAGATCGGGATCGACGGCTTCGGCTCGGGTTCGGGTTCCGGTTCGGGCTCGGGCTCGGGTTCGGGTTCGGGTTCCGGTTCGGGCTCGGGTTCGGGTTCCGGTTCGGGCTCGGGCTCGACACCGCGGGGGTTCAGGGCGATGACGATGTCGCCCCGCTTCTCGAGGTTGGAGATCGTCGGCGTCTGACCCGGGTATCCGCGCCGAAGGTGCTCGTAGACGTAGTCGTAGAGCTCGTCCATCGAGATCTCTCCGTCTTCGTTCAGGTCCGCGGCGCCGGTCTGGATGCCCTCCACGAGCACCCGCGTAAAGACGGAGAGGGTCGGCTCCCCCTTGATCTCGCCGCCCTCGAGCGCGACCTGCATCGCGTCCGAGGCGGTCATGACGACGCGTCCGGCGCCCTCGCTCGTGAATCGTTCCTGCACCTCCGCGCGCTCGCCTCCCTTCGCGAGCATGGTCTTGCTGAACGCGCCGGCGTAGCAGCAGTCCAGGAGGAGAACCTGCTGCTTCGACCGGCAGGCCCGCATGGCCGACACCATCTCCTCCGACGAGACCGCAGTGGACCGCAGGAGCTTGGGGTCGGTGTCCATGGCGGCGAAGTAGAGCGCGCCGTCGTCGTCCTTGATCCCGTGTCCCGAGAAGTAGAAGAGCGTGACATCCTGCAGCCTGCGCTCCTTGAAGAACCGCTCCACCTCCTTCTTCACGTCGTAGGACGGGCGGTCGACGACGCGGGTGACGCGAAAGTCGCCGACCCGCGGGTCCCGGAGGAGCGTCTCCAGGGCGTCGGCGTCCTCGGCGGGGGCGGTCAGCGGACGGAGCGCGGGATCGGCGTAGCGCGAGCTGGAGACGACGAGCGCATATCGCCCGCTCTCAGCCATCTCTGCCGGC
>Ga0233417_10000190_pt1 | contig 17527 bp, 20 predicted proteins | sample Sed_MG_FD_189023 | JGI IMG/M metagenome (GOLD analysis project Ga0233417, IMG submission 189023) | Sediment microbial communities from Lake Towuti, South Sulawesi, Indonesia - Sediment_Towuti_2014_0.5_MG | ecosystem: Environmental > Aquatic > Freshwater > Lake > Sediment | place: Indonesia... | reverse complement strand
TTACCATTCGACAATTGGTAATCAATGCATTGCGTATGCGCCCAGATCGGATTATTGTTGGTGAAATCCGCGATGAGGCAGCCTTGGATATGCTCCAGGCTATGAACACAGGCCATGATGGTTCCATGACAACCTGCCACTCCAACAGCCCACGCGATACACTCGCCCGTATCGAAACCATGACTATGATGGCAGGCATGGAGCTACCTATGCGCGCAATCCGCGAACAGATCTCCTCAGCTATAGATTTAATCGTTCATGAAGAAAGACTTCGGGATGGCACGCGTAAAGTGGTCAATATAACCGAAGTGAGTGGGATGGAAGGTGATGTGATCACCATGACGGATATTTTCCTCTTTGAGCAGGCTGGTTATGAGGAGGGGAAGATTGTGGGCCGTTTACGTCCCACTGGATTACGTCCTAAATTTATGGAGAAGATCGAAGCTTCTGGTATTCACCTGCCTCCTTCAATCTTTGGGATTGGTGAGCGCAGGCGCTATTAGGAAAGACCTATGACACTTCAAACCCTCCTGATCGTTGGTGGAATTTTCGCCTTTGTTCTCCTGATTGTGGGCATTATTGCCTCTGTCCGGGAAGAGCGTTCCTTGGTCGAAGAACGCCTGGGGAGGTATCTTGAGGCTGAGACGGCCGAGAAAAAACCTTCTGGGCGGAAATCAGGACCATTAACCGAGTGGTTGAACACTCGCACAGAACGTTCATCCTGGGGCGAAGGGATACAAAAAGAGTTAGCTCGGGCGGACTTAAAATTAAAAGTTGGGGAATACCTAGCTATGATTGTCATTGCAGCCTCCGCCGGGGCAATCATTTGCTGGTTTCTTTTTGATCACAGTGTTTTTGCATCCATTTTGGGTGCAATATTCTCTTCCCTTATTCCCAGGTTTTATGTCCGCTATCAGCAAGGAAAGCGTTTGGTCCACTTCAATGACCAACTCTCGGATATGTTAAATCTTATGGTCAACGGGCTTCGAGCAGGTTTTTCCACTATGCAAGCTATGGAAACTGTCAGTAAAGAAATGCCAGCGCCGATCTGTGATGAATTCCGTAGAGTTGTCCAGGAGATGCAATTAGGTGTACCAATGGAGCGCTCACTGGAAAATTTACTGCGTAGGATTCCCAGCACAGATCTCGACCTTGTAATAACAGCGATCAATGTCCAACGTGAAGTAGGCGGTAACCTGGCTGAGATCCTGGATACTATCTCTCACACCATTCGGGAGCGTGTCCGGGTTAAGGGTGAGATTCGTGTCCTGACATCACAAGTTGTGTATTCGGGCCGGTTATTGGCTGTAATGCCCATAATTCTGCTGGGCGCTATGTATGCCCTCAATAAATCATATGTGATGCGTTTCTTCCTGCCTGAGAATCGTGTTATCGGATTTATTGCTTTAGGTGCTGCAGGATTACTGATAACGTTTGGATATTTAGCAATGAACCGCATTGGTAACATCGAAGTATAGGTATAAAAACGAGGGAGATTTTCCGATGGCCATCCTTTTTGTCGTAATCGCTGCAGTCATCATCGGGGCTGCTATCCTGGTAGTGATCGGTTTACGGTCTCCGAAGGACGAAGATCCTTTAGGTAAGCGTCTTGCCGAATTCGCTGAAAGCGGGAAGCAAGCCACTCTCGAAGACATTGAACTCTCCCAACCTTTCCACGAACGGATTATTTATCCTTTGGCGCGAGGACTTGGGGCGATTGTTTTAAGGTTTACTCCCCAGAATGCGATCCAGGAAACTGCTAAAAAACTAGAGCGAGCTGGTAATCCTGGTGGGATCGACCCTACGGTGTTCTTCGCGTTTCGATTGATTGGTGCTGTTGTCATGGGAGCGTTATTCATCATATTGTCTTCCTCAGCTCCCGAGGTAAGCTTTTTAAAAGGCCGAGGATTCTTATTAGCCATCCCGGCTGTGTTCTTAGGTTTTTACATTCCACAGATGTTTTTAAACAGCCGGATAGGGCGCCGGCAAAAGGAAATTCGTAAGGCTATGCCAGATGCTCTGGACTTGCTGACCATTTGTGTTGAGGCCGGGTTAGGATTTGATGCGGCAATGCAGAAAGTTTATGAAAAATGGGATAACGAGCTCGGGCGAGCGTTCGGACGGGTGATCCGAGAAATTTCATTAGGTAAACTTAGGCGCGAGGCATTGCGCGACATGGCTGATCGGCTTGGACTGCAAGAGATGACAAGTTTTGTCGCCGCGGTTATCCAAAGTGATCAATTGGGGGTTAGCATGGCGCATGTATTACGCATCCAATCGGACCAGATGCGCATTAAGCGCCGCCAGCTTGCTGAGGAAGAAGCCCACAAAGCCCCTATCAAAATGCTGATTCCCATGGCTTTGTTGATTTTCCCATCTATCTGTATCGTATTGTTAACCCCTGCGATACTGATCATCATGCAATCCAACCTTTTGCAACCAAAGTAAGTTAGAGTCTAATTTCCTCTGAATTTGGATTAACGTTCTTGGGAACGAGAATCCTGTTCAACGGCAGTCACATGCCCACACATCCCTTTTACCCTTTCTATAGGTGGTTTTGGGTAGGATTGGATTGGCTCTATCCACCAGTTTGTGGGGGCTGTGGAAAGGAGGGTGCGCGCTGGTGCTCTGAATGTAACAATAATGTGAAGGTAATTTCTTCCCACATCTGTATACGATGTGGTAATTTCCAGGATAAAGAGGGATTATGTAAGCAATGTCAAATATCGCCCCCAGCTTGTCAAGCTATCCGTTCATGGGCGGTATTCGAAGGCCCTGTCCGAAATGCAATCCACAGGTTAAAATATTACCGGGACATTGGTCTTGGAGAAATTCTTGCGAGACCATTGATTGCCCTATTTCAAAATTCGGGATGGATAGTGGATATGATTATCCCGGTGCCATTAGGGGTTGATCGTTTACATGAGCGTGGATATAATCAGGCCACTATGCTTGCTAGGCCATTAGCGTTTGGATTGGGAGTGTCACTCAAACCCCATGCTCTCATGCGGATCCGAGAGACTCGCTCTCAAGTTGGCCTAACACTTGCCCAACGAAAGACAAACGTGGCAGGTGCATTCAAAGGGAATCCGAGTGTAATAACTGGGAAGAGCATTTTGATCGTGGATGATGTTACTACTAGCGGTACTACCCTGAATGAGTGTGGTGCAGCCTTAATTGGTGCCGGAGCCGTATCTGTGTATGGACTTACCTTAGCCAGAGCAGGCGCACAAGGAGATGCCCTGCCACCTGATCACGATGTGGGTTGGTAGTGAGAATCAATCTGGGTAAGCACCTAAACATACATGCAGGTTTAGGTCAATGTATCCCAATAAATAGAATTGGAGGACGGATATGACCCTATCAGTTGGAATTTACGGCCGCAATATGGAAGTTACCGAGCGTATTCGGGATTATATAAGCAAGAAAATAACAAAGTTGGATCGCTATTTGAACGGTCTTGAGGAAGCCCGTGTGGACCTGGCCTATGTAAAATCTGCCAGGAGTGCGTCTGACCGCCAAGTCGCCCAGATCACTGTGCGGGGCCGTGGTGTAATTCTACGTTCAGAAGAGCGCGCAGATGATATCTTTGCAGCATTTGATGTTGCTCTGGAAAAACTTCAAAGACAAATAGAACGATATAAAGGGAAACGTATTCGTAATCGTGGTAATGGAAAATCAATTGCCGATGAAGTGCTGACAGAACCCCTTCCCGAAGAAAGTACAGATGAGCTTGACCCCCTCATTGTCCGCCGTAAGAAATTTGTCCTAACGCCAATGGATGAGTTAGAGGCTATTGACCAGATGGTTCTGCTTGGACATGAAAACTTCTTCGTTTTCTATAATGCAAAAACCAATGCGATTAATGTTCTATATAAGCGTCGCGACGGCAACTATGGTCTGATCGAACCAGAAATTGGGTAGACTTGTACGACACAGAATATAATGATATAAAGTGGCGTAGGGTTCCTCCCTCGCCACTTTATATTTTTGCAGACGAGTGTTGAAGAATATTATGGAAAAAGAACAACCTTCATTGTACGAAATGGATGCTTCCTTGAATGCCTCCGATATCGATCGGAAAACAATCAAGACGGCGGTAGAGCAAATTTTGGTTGCAATCGGCGAAAATCCAGAGCGGGAGGGGTTAAAACGAACGCCCGATCGGGTTGCCAGGATGTATGACGAATTGCTGGCCGGATATAGGATTGATCCGGTGGTAATGATCAATGATGCGTGTTTCGATGATACATACGATGAAATGGTGCTCGTGCGAGATATAGAATTTTACAGCTTGTGTGAACACCATATGCTGCCATTTATTGGTCGGGCTCACGTTGCCTATCTACCCAGGGGGAAGGTTCTCGGGTTGTCAAAAATCCCGCGTATTGTAGACCTGTATGCCAGGCGATTACAGGTTCAGGAACGAATGACCCGACAAATCGCTGATTTCATCCAGGACCTACTCGATCCTCGGGGGGTGGGTGTTGTTATCGAAGCCCTTCACTTGTGTGCCATGATGCGGGGAGTGAAAAAGCATGGGGCCAGAATGACAACATCGGCAATGCTGGGCGGCTTTCGCCACAACGCCTCTACCCGCCAGGAGTTCCTGGATAACATCTCGCGCGGAGCTGGACCCTTACAATTCTAAACATCCAGGCAGGTGCTGTGCGGAGGTATGGCAGTAACTAATTCACTTGACCAGAATGATATCTGGGCGAGGAAGTATAATCGTCTGCTCAGCCAGACGAGTGGAGATCTCTTGAAGCTCCTCGTGAGTGTCAGGGTGAGGTAATGATGGAACCAACTCCGCCAAAGGAACTGCCAAAAAAGCCCTTGTCCATATTTTGGAATCCACGACTCGTTCATCATAAATCAGGATATCCAGGTCTATCTGACGGGGGGCGTTTTTATTGAATGTCCGTTTTCGACCCAGGCGGCTCTCGATAGGCCGCAAAACTACGTTTTTCAACAACTGGGCAGGTAACTGGGTGGTGATCAAGGTGACTGCATTGAGAAAATTAGCCCCAACCGATCCAACCGGTTGAGTCTCCCAGACGTGCGATACGGAAATTATCTGTACTCGTTGGCTGAGTATGACCAAAGCAAGAGGCAAGTTTTGCTCGGGATAGATATTTGACCCCAGCCCAAGGTAAGCACGATGTGTGTAAGCTGGTCTTGCTCTTCTGGTCATATTTGCGATGTCAAGTTTCCCTGGTGCGTTCGATCTGTACCCCTACCGATTTCGAAAACCTTACCGCTCCAGGCTTTTCAACTCGAACACGAACCTTTTTTACGCGTACATCTTCCAGACACAGGTGAGCAATATCTGTGGCGAGAGCCTCCACAGTGTATCTGCCTGCGCTCTCAGCATGAGCTAAGATCTTCTTCGCAACGGTACGATAATTCACTGTGTCTTCAATTTCATCCGTTTGCCCGACCCTGTCGACATCCGTGAACAAGGTGATGTTGATCAATATTTCTTGGGGTTTTTCACGTTCAACGGCGCTGACACCGATGATTCCTCTGGCAATGAGGTCTGTGATGAAAATTTCGTCCATAGATAAATCCTGTTAGGTGAGATGCCTGCCGCCATCGACATGAATGATTTCCCCCGTGATATAGGATGGACCTGTCAGCAGGAATATAAGTGCCTTGGCAACTTCATCAACCATTGCCCAGCGTTTTATAGGAACTTGCTGGATGATGTCTCCTGTCGCCTCTCCTGTGCTGGGGGGCAGGACTGCGCCCAAAGCCAACCCATTGACAGTTATATCAGGTGCTAAAGCCTGGGCGAGAGACCGCGTCAGAGCAGCCAGGGCAGCCTTGCTGACGCTATAGGGCAAATGATCTGGCCCAGGACGTAATGCACGCCAGTCGAGGATGTTGACAATTCTTCCTTGCTCGCCTGTATTCCGTTTGGCTGCAAATGCCTGGCTCAGCAGGAAGGGGGCAGTAAGGTTAATGGTGAGGTGTCGTTGCCAGGATTCTAAGTCCGTATCTTCGATATCCCGATTCTCAAAGATAGCCGCGTTGTTGACTAGGGCATACAGCGGACCATAAGTCAGAGACCGATCGATCAGCTCTGGTACCAGGGTTAAATTACCTAAATCTGCCTCGAGCACATAAGCCTCACTCCCAAGTGCTTTTATTTCCATTCTGGTCGCCTCTGCCTGCTCTGGGGAGTGGGCATGGTGGAGAATGACCGTGGCACCCAGCTGCGCGACGGACAGTGCAAACACCTTTCCTAACCTGCGGGCTGATCCTGTGATGAGGATATTTTTACCTGAGAGGTTCATCCGTTATGAAGTTTCCTGAGAACTTCTTTTTTCCCTGCCTGACTTTCATGATCCCAATACGCACACCAGGAGTATCGACCAGGCGATAACCTGGGCAGAGCGTAGGCCCAAAGGGAGCAGTGTGCTGTCTCCCCAAAAATCCTCAATGAATAATCTAGAAATGGCCCTTGTTGATATGAGAAACCGCCTCCCGGAGAGTGTGTGGAATTTTGGAAATCTTCCAGGCCAGATAAGCCATAAGATTATACACGACGCCAGAAATTCATGCGATGTTGACAAAGAAGGATGTTGGCAGAAAATCCCTATTGACGGATATGCATCTCGCGGCTACAATTCAGCCCGTCTTTGAGACGTCTCCCGGATGGAGGCGGCTTTTTTTCGATTGCTTCGAAGATCTTAGTTGTTCTTCGCGTGGTCGAGGACAGAACAGATACCCAATAATACCAAAGGGGCGAGGGTAACCTAGAATGTAAGAAAGAATTACTTTTCAGGTGAGAGGCGCCCCGAGGAAGGAAAAAATGGATGAGGTTGTGATTAAAGTATATCGGCGCACGGTCACCGGCAAACAGGTAAAAGCTATAAGACGAGAAGGCAAACTACCTGGTGTGATCTATGGTCATGGGGTAGAACCGACTCCAATCGAGATGGATGCCCGTGAGACCAGCAGGATTTTGAGCCACATGGCTTCTTCAGCCCTGGTCAGATTGGAGATGGAAGGGGAGCAGCATCTTGCCCTGATCCGGGAAAAACAGCGTAACGTAATCTTGGGTAGTTTGCAGCATATTGATTTTCAGGCAGTGTCAGAGAAAGAGAAGATTCGTGTTCAGGTGGCCATCGTGCTTACAGGTGAATCTCCTGCAGTTAAGGATCTAAGTGGCATTCTTGTCTCGGGTAAGGAGACCCTGGAGGTGGAGTGCTTGCCCCAAGATTTGCCTGATCAGATCCTGGTGGATATCTCTGGATTAAAGAATTTTGGTGACAGCATACTGGTGCGGGATGTAATTCTCCCAGCTGATGTCCAAACATTGACTGATGGGGGCGAAGTGATTGTGGTGGTTACCACACCTGCAGCTGAGGAGGAACTCGCTGCTCCTGCTGAAGTGACTACAATAGAGCCAGAGGTTATCGAACGCGGAAAGAAAGAAGAAGAAGAGTTCTAAACCTGTTCGTACATCACGACATCAAATAGCCCGGTGGAGAAAAACAAATCCCATTGGGCTATTCTTTTTTATCCAACCTCAATACCTTAAGGAGATTTATCGTTATATGGGCACTCACCCCCCATAGGGTTTCTCCATCATAGGGGCAATAATAGAGGACTGGCACAGGAGGATGGGGGTGTGGAAGTGGCCTTTGACGAATTTCGTGATTATTGGGGTCTGCCAGCCATTCCAGAGGTATGGTAAAAATGCGGCTGACTTCAGCTGAGGCCAGGCGTACAGTGAAAGGCCAACGGATTACACCGATGACTGGTGTCACTAAATAATTCGTGACAGTCAGTAGCCCCTTCAAATTGCCCAATACACGGACATCGGCTGGATCCAGCCCAATCTCTTCTTGTGCTTCCCTAAGAGCTGTGGCTTCCGGGCTGATGTCTTCCAGGTCAACTCGCCCCCCTGGAAATGCCACCTGTCCACTATGCTCAGGTAATGAATTTGTCCGCTTGGTATATAGGATTAGCCAGGAATGGTGATCTCTTATTAATGGTATCAGGACAGCAGCAGGGCGTGGGGCTTCTAGGAAAAATCCTGGCGGGAAGCGCGCTGAGATGTCAAATTCATCTTCAAGGTCGCTTTGTAAACCCTCGGATAATCGCAGTTGGATAACTTCTTCGGAAAGTGTCACAGGTAGAATGGGTTACTATCAAAATTCTCTTGTGTTATCTGTGTCGTTAATTTGGTTCCCAGATGCTTGCGATTGGTCTGTTACCACGTCCTCTTCATCCTCGTGTAAATGCTGTTGGATAGAGCGCGCAAAGATGAGGTAGCCGGTATGGGCAACCATACGATCGGTTGGGCGTAACTTATCTGCATCAGCCTGGTAGTATCTTAGGAATGTTTCGCATACTTCGATAAAGGCAAAGTTCTCCCGTTGGAGGGCAATTATCAGGCGCGAGACTTGGTTAACAGTAGGCAACAGACAACCGAAGAATCCCCCTGGTTTAAGTGCTTCCCGTACTTGCGGAATATAGTCGTAAGGGTTGGGTAAATCGAGGAAGAGAGCATCGGCTCCGCGTTCATCGAATCCTCCAGAAATATCCCGCAATTTAAAAATAACTCGATCGGATAACCCAACTCTTTCGAGATTCTTCTGAGCAAGCTGAAGCATCTGGGGTCGCATATCATAGGTTGTTATGCGTCCTTGGGAACCGACAGCAAATGCTAATGCTGTCGTAAAGGCGCCGGACCCAGTACCAGCTTCAAGGACATGTTTGCCGGGACCAATTCCCATCATCACTAATATGAAGCCGATATCCTTAGGATACATGATTTGGGTGTTGCGTCGTGTTTCCCGTAGTAGGTCAGAGAGGCCCGGCTGGAGGAGGATGAAGATTCGCCCTAAATGGCTAACTATCTGGCTGCCCCACGGCTTACCGATAAGGTCATCATGATAGAGGATACCACGATGCGTTTCCAGGCGTTCACCTGGGACTAGGCGAACGAGAAAACTCTTCCCCCGGGGGGTCACCAGCTGGGCAATATCCCCGGGCTGAGCATAGTTGGATCGTATGTCAAACACCATGGCTGATTACGGTTGGAGGTATTTCTTGAAATAGTTTGTTATGGCATTGTAGCAGGTGATCCGATTTTCGAATTTCAAGACATCATGCCCTTCATTTTCAAAAACCAGAATGTCCACGTTTTTGCCTTTCACCTTTAGATCATTGACCAGGTCACGTGATTCCTGTTCTACAACGCGTGGATCATTTCTTCCCTGGATGACTAACAATGGGCATTGCAGGTCATTCATAACTTTGTTATGGGAATTACCGAATGTCTAATCCAATAATTAGCGTCGCCCAGATGCCTCAAGGGTGATCCAATGCCCTGCAAACAGGAAGAGGAAGCTGCCGAGTGAGGCAGTCCCTAGGTGTAGCGTTCCCAGACTGTCGAAGCCCCATCCAAGCTGCGCGGCAATAAAATGGCCCATCCAAAAGCCAATCCAACTCAAGAGGATATAGTAGAACAAACGAAACAAACCACCGTCCCGCCAGAGATGGAAGATGGTTCCGTACAGGGTAGATATGAGAAGTCCTAACAAGAAAGATGGCAAGGTCATCCAGGGAGTTCCTCAGTTAATTGTGGGATGATTTTACCAGTTTTTTATCGTCCAAAGTTCAAAGCCAGGCTGATTGGCTTGCTAAAGTGGGTAAATAATAATCTACAACCCGCGATTTCGGAGACGTTACTGGATTATCCCACCGCCCAGGCAGACATCACCCTCATAAAAAACTGCTGCCTGGCCTGGTGTGATATCTCTGAGTGGTTCATCGAAGAGAACTCTTGCATCATTCTCCCCTAAAGAGAATACTTTGCCCCAGGCATCAGAAGCTTTATAGCGGATTTTAACTTGAGCGCGGAATGGAGAAGCCGGTGCCGTGCCTGAAATCCAGTTGACTTCACAGGCTATAAGCTCCTTTATCCCTAGCTCTTCCTGCCCACCGACGATCAGGATGTTGTTTTCGATGTCTTTTCTGAGAACGTACATGGGTTGTGGAGAGGCAATTCCCAACCCTTTACGCTGTCCGATAGTGTAAGATGCCAATCCCTGGTGAGTTCCAAGAATCTTCCCCCGCAGGTTTTGGATTGGACCTCTCGTGGAAGAAGATAAGGAATAACGCTTCAGAAACTCACGATAGTCCTCATCTGCCAGGAAGCACAGGTCCTGGCTCTCCTGCCGGTCTGCCACAGGCAAAGTGTAATCCCGGGCAAGCTGGCGTACCTGAGGCTTTGTGAATTCCCCGATGGGGAAGAGGGCATGGGAAAGTTGTTCCTGATCCAGGACATGCAATACATAGGACTGGTCTTTTTGCCTGTCAACCGCACGCATGAGGCAGATGCTGTCGTTCTGTGCATGGCTTGCGCGGGCATAGTGTCCGGTAGCCATATAATCGGCCTCCAATGCCAGAGCTCTTTTGAGGAGGAAATCCCAGCGGACCTGGCGGTTACATACGAGGCATGGATTAGGGGTGATGCCCTGCGCATAGCCGTCGATGAAGGATGTTACCACCTGGTTGTAGAATACCTCTTGGGCGTCGATGGCATAAAAAGGTATGCCAAGCCTGGCACATACACGCCGGGCCAAAGCCATCGCTTCTGGAGTGCAACAACGATTGCTGCCTTCTTTTCCTGGCTCGGTCCACAGGCGAAGCATCATTCCGATCACTTCGTATCCCTGGTGAACCAGTAGCGCTGCGGCGACCGAACTGTCTACACCACCGCTCATTGCGACTACGACACGACCTTTGTTCAATGAGGCTTCACCCTAAATTTTCCGCATCCGAGCAATTATCTCCGGCAGGATATCCAAGAATGCCTTAATTTCATCTGCTGTTGTCTGATTTCCCACAGTGACGCGTAATGAGCCCAAAGCCCATTCTCGGGGTAGACCGAGAGCCATCAGAACATCGGATGGCTCTGGATCGCCCGTCTTACAGGCTGATCCCGATGAGCAGGCGTAACCTGCCACATCCAATGCCATGAGCAATGCATTCCCGTCTACTCCCTTAAAAACGAAACTGGCATGATTCGGTAGACGTTGGACAGGATGCCCGGTTAACTGGGAGTAGGGAATCTCCTCCAGGATTCTTCCAATCAACTGGATACGCAGAGGCAATACCCTGTCGGAGCGTTCTTCTTTTTCGACCTGTGCGATGTCAAAGGCTTTGGCTAGGCCGACAATGTAAGGGATATTATGTGTGCCCGCGCGCAGGCCAAATTCCTGTTCGCCCCCTGTTTGAGAGGGGAGGAGAGTGATTCCTTTACGGACATACAATGCGCCGACTCCTTTCGGTCCATAGAATTTATGCGCTCCTATGGACATGAGATCCACATTCAACTCAGCCACATCCATGGATAGGTAGGCTCCTGCCTGGACCGCATCGGTATGGAAGGGAATACCATGGTTACGGCATATCGAGCCAATTTGGGCGATTGGGTTTACTGTCCCGATTTCGTTATTGGCATAAATGACCGAGACCAGGGCAGTATTTGATCGGAGGCGTTTAGCGACTTCATTGGGATTTACGCGGCCAAACTCATCTACGGGCAGCCATTCTACATCAAAACCATAATAATTCGCCAGTTGCCGGGCAGTTTTTGCCACCGCGGGGTGCTCAACCGGACTCACCAGCAGGTGGCGTGCTCCCCTTTGCTGGAGAGCGGCGAATGAGACCCCTCGTATCGCCAGATTATCACTCTCGGACCCGCACGAGGTGAAGATTACCTCTTCGGGAATGCAGTTCAGGTGGCGGGCAACCACCTCCCGTGCTTCTTCAAGTGCTGCCTCGGCTTTCTGTCCGTAAGTGTGCACTGAGGAGGGGTTGCCGAATGATTGCTGAAAATAGGGGAGCATAGCTTCAAGCACCCGCGAGTCAACAGGTGTTGTCGCTGCGTAATCCAGATAGGTTTTCTTAACCAGCTTTTGAGGGTCAATTTCAATCATATACACGTCAATGAATCTATAAATCCATTTTTCCCAGAAAGTATGGCATCATATGTCGCCACCAGGGCCAATCGTGATTCACGTCACGTCCCCAGATATCTACCCAGGCCGAAACCCCCTTTTCTTCGAGTATGCGCTTAATCGTCATGGCATCCTCAAGCATTGCATCTTCCCATGCGCCCTGCCCGGAGCAAATAATTATCTTGCTGTTCCTGTATTGGTCAAGGATGGTTGGATCGCTCAAGTTGGGCAGAAAAGCCAGGGGGGAATTGAAATAGACGTTATCATCCATGTAATCGCCAATGAAAATGTTCAGCCGAAATAATCCACTCAAGGCGATTACACTATCGAAGATATCCGGGTGGCGGAAGAAGAAATTCCCTGCGTGATAAGCCCCCATACTGCAACCCGTGGTCATGAATTTCCCCTTGTATGGGTTGTGATCACGAATAAATGATCTGACCTCATCGGTGATATACCAATCATAGTCATTGTGACGTCGGGCGCGATCAGCAGGATGGGCTCCCCAGTTTGCCCAGGATTGATTGTCAATACTGTCCACCGTGTACAACTGTATCTTGCCCTCCTCGATAAACCAGCTACAGGCTCCAACCATCCCAAAGTCCTCGTATTCATAAAATCGCCCACCCTGAGAGGGGAAAACGACCAAGGGTTTTCCAGTGTGCCCGTATACTTTTAATTCCATGTCCTGGTTGAGGGCATTGCTCCAGTATTTATGGTACTCAATATTCATGCAGTTTCCTTTGTTCTATCTTATTTATCTTCGGCTGGATACTTAATCAAGCTGGTTTTTGGATGTATTCAGCAATCTTATAGATCTCCTCGAGGTCTGGTGATCTTGCCAGATATCCAAAATCTCCGAGCGCCCTGCTAAAGACCCCGCTGATAGGTTCGTAATGGACAATTTTATTGCCGAAGGCTGCGAGTACCTGTTCATGGCTATATTGATAGTTGCGGTTATATTTCCTACCGATGTAGCAACAATGATATTTACGTGAATATTGGGCTGTAAACTGGTTATGAACCACAACATGCGCCCATTCGGCATAAACATCGATGTCATTGGCATAGTTGAACATGTCAGTAGTCATGCCTCCCGGAGGTCGGATGTTGACCTCAAGGGCGACAATGTGGTTTTCTTGGGCTGTGCGGAAGAACTCGAAGTGAAAAAATCTTTCCTGCACTTTGTAAGCAGATAATACTTTCCGACCGGCTTCCTCCAAATCAGGCGGGATGTTCCGTAGTGAGTAATAGTAGATCAAGTCGTCTTTATTGACGGTCTCCATGATCCCCTGACTGTACTGGTGAGATGTATAGAAAACAAGATTTCCGTCATGATCAGTCAAACCGTCAAATGTGCAGATAACGCCGTCAATGAATTCTTCCATGATGTAATCGATGGGTGGTTTCTGATGGAAGAAATCCTCTAGTTCAGCCATATTGTCGATCTTGTAGGTCTTAGCTGCTCCTACCCCGATATCAGGTTTGGCAACCACCGGATAACCAATTTCTTTAATTAACCTCTTACCTTCCGCTAAAGTATGAACGACTTTACCACGGGCTACCTGAACCCCCGCTTTGATAAATGCCTCTTTCATCATGGATTTTCTTTTGATGCGCGGGATATCTTCATTTCGCAGGCCAAAGATATTGAAATCCGTGCGTAATTGTGCTTCTGTCTCCAGCCAATACTCATTTTGAGAATCTAGCCGGTCTATTTTTCCATACTTGAAAGTAAGATAACCGCAGGCTCGCAATAACTCATCGTAGTTGTGCATGTTGTTGACTTTGTAATATTCGGTCAGGGCATCTTTCAGATCCTGCTTGAGCAATTCATGCGGCTCGTCAGCTAACCCTAAGACATTCACACCCAATCGGTGCAGGTGAACGCAAAAGAGGTAATAATTGGGTGGAAAATGAGGTGATAAATAGATAAAATTCATGTCCATTCCTTAACGTGAAAAATACAAACGTTAATCATACCGCAAATACCCGTTATCGGAGCAGACTGAGTATTTGCCCCTTATTTGAGTATATTAATCTATTATTCCTCTCTCTCAAAACGTCCCTTTCCACTGATATAATATCTTGTACTTATTCTCACTATGCGGTTGGGTTCCACCTGATCTTGGCAGGTTTAATGGTTTAGCCCATATTCACGGGAGGCTGAATGGTACACACAATTCGGTTTGGGACAGATGGTTGGCGTGGAAGGATAGCGGATGATTATACCTTTGACAATGTCCGTCGGTGTGCCCAGGGATTCTCGGACTATTTATTCTCTCAGGGTTTCCGGGATGAATGGGTGGTTATTGGGTATGATAAGCGCTTTCAATCTGAGGATTTCGCTGCAGCTACTGCTGAAGTCCTTGCAGCGAATGGGTTTAGGGTATATCTGACCAAAGAAGCTACCCCAACACCAGTAATATCTTATTCCGTGATTACCAAGCAGGCTGTGGGAGCCGTGAACATCACAGCCTCTCATAACCCCCCCTCTGACAATGGCTTTAAAGTTCGCAGTCCCCAGGGTGGGGCAATTGACCCGGCAGGATTAAAAGAGATCGAGGCTCGTATTCCTGAATCTCCTCAACAGGTAAAGAGGATGGGAATAAAGGATGCTGAGAATGATGGTCGGGTGGTCCGTTTTGATCCTGCTCCAGATTATATCGAGCAACTTAAGAAGCTTATTGACTTGGAGCCTCTGAAAAAAGCCGGCCTGACGATAGTGGTTGAGACCATGTGGGGTAATGGCGCAGGTTGGTTTCCACGCCTTCTGGCAGGGGGGAAGACACGTATCATCGAAATACATAATACTCGCAATCCCATCTTCCCAGAAATGACACGCCCTGAGCCTATCCCGCCGAATGTGAATGTTGGTTTGCGAGCAACCGTTGAAAACAAGGCTGACGTGCTGATTATCACCGATGGAGATGCTGATCGGTTAGGGGTTGGAGATGAAAAAGGTGTTTTTATTGACCAATTGCGCGTCTATGCTTTGCTGGCATATTACTTACTGGATGTGAGGGGGCTGCGCGGACCGATTGTAAAGACCCTCTCGACCACCAACATGCTGAATAAGCTTGGTAAATTGTATGATGTGCCAGTATATGATACTGGGGTGGGCTTCAAGTATATCGCTCCCAAGATGCTGGAGACAAATGCCATGATCGGCGGTGAAGAATCCGGTGGGTACGCTTTCCAGGGGCATGTTCCTGAGCGGGATGGTATCCTGGCTGGGCTTTATATCCTGGATATGATGGTCAGGTTGAATTGCACACCATCTCAACTGATCGATATCCTGTTTGCCAAGGTTGGCCCGCATTATTATGATCGGATTGACTCGCAATTTAGCGGTGATCGCCAGTCTCGTGAGCAGATGATCCTGGCAGCTAACCCAAGATCTCTGGGTGGATTGAAAGTCATGGGGTTGGATACAACGGATGGTTATAAATTCTCCCTCGAGGACGGCGGTTGGATGCTGATCCGCTTCTCAGGGACAGAACCAATCATCCGGGTGTATACAGAAACCACTCAAAAAGAAAGGGTGAAGACTATTTTAGAAGATGGTCTGCGCGTTGTCGGACTGAAGTAGCCAATATTCGACTGGTGCGATAAACTAAGAGAGTACCTTAAAATTGGATTTCATCACAGATACCCACTGCCATCTCGACTTTGAAGCCTTCGATGAAGATCGAGATTTGGTCTTAGCTAGGGCACGCCAGGCTGGAGTGCAGTCCATACTTAACCCAGGAATTGACCTTTCATCCAGCCAGAAGGCGGTAAAATTGGCAAAATATTATCCTGAGGTCTATGCAGCGGTGGGCGTCCATCCCAACAGCGCTCATGACTGCCATGATGAGGTTCTCCACTCAATCTATATGTTGGTAACTGGTCATAGCATGGATGCTCATCCAAAGGTTAAAGCAATAGGTGAAATTGGACTGGATTATTATCGCGATCGTACGCCGCGCGAGATCCAAAGACGAGTTTTTAAAGATCAGTTAAAATTGGCCCAGGAATTAAATTTACCCGTGGTAATCCATAACCGTCAGGCAACTGAGATCATCTTGGAAATGCTTGGTGAGTGGCACGAAGAATTGGTTGCTCGGGGATCACCGTTGGCAGAGAGACCAGGTGTGCTTCATTCTTTCTCGGGAGACATGCAAGTCGTCCAGCAAGCGATTGGGATGAATTTCCTTTTGGGAATTTCCGGGTCGGTTACGTATAAAAATGCCACTCAATTGCACAAGCTGATAGCTGATCTCCCTCTAGAAAATGTACTGGTTGAGACCGATGCCCCGTTTTTACCGCCGCACCCTCATCGTGGGCAGCGGAATGAACCAGCTTATGTACGTGGAGTCGTTGACAAGATTGCCTTGATCAAGGGTATGTCTGGAGAGATGGTTGCGGAAACGACCACCCACAATGCCAGTCGAATATTTAATTGGTGAATTGAAACTTGAAGAAGACAGCCTTTTTAAATCCAGTTCAGGAGCAGATCGGAAGGGTCGAAGAGCTTATGCTCAGTCAGGCGGATGGAAATCATCCAGAGCTGAGGGCAGTATTGGAGCACCTTCTCTCTTCGGGCGGCAAGCGTGTCCGCCCGACGGTGGTCTTGCTTACCGGCGGTATGCTCAACGCAGATTCGGATCGCCTCGTTACTCTTTCGGCAGCAATCGAATTACTTCACACGGCTACTCTTGTTCACGATGACCTAATTGATGGTTCCCTCTTACGCCGGGGGATGCCTACGATCAACGCTAATTGGACTCCTGCGGCAACTGTCCTGGCGGGTGATTTCATCTTTTCCCGCGCAGCCAAGTTGGCTGCCGAAACGAGCTCAGTGCGTGTGATGCAGTTGTTCGCCGAGACTTTATCCATGATTGTTGATGGCGAGATCACGCAATTATTCTCAAAGCAGAGGCCGGTAAGTCGCGAAGATTATTATCGCCGAATATATTCGAAGACGGCGTCCTTATTCGAGCTGGCGACCAGAGCGGCAGCCATGCTCAGTCTGGCCGGGGATGAGGTAATGGAAAAAGTGTGCCAATATGGTTATGAAGTTGGCATGGCCTTCCAGATCGTCGATGATATCCTTGATTTTACCGGGGAACAGGTAACCGTAGGTAAGCCCGTAGGAAGTGATTTACATATGGGGATCATCACCTTGCCGGTTTTCCAGTACATTGAAAAATGCCCAAATGATGATAGAGTTCAAGCGATACTGTCGGGTTATAGTTTACGTGATGATGAACTTACAAGCCTGGTTGAGTCTATTCGATCCAGTGATGCTATTAAAGACTCATTGGAGGAAGCGCGCCAGTTCGCCTCTCGAGGCATCGATGCTCTGACGGATTTGCCTCTAAACGAAGAGAGGCAGGAGCTGGAGGAATTGGCTCGCTACATTGTCTGCCGCGACTTATGACTGGACAGCTTGTGACCGGGTAGTCAATGGCTGTTGACAAATTGATTGACGCATAGTAAGATTTTCCCCGCTGGCGAGGTAGCTCAACGGTGGAGCAGTGGACTCATAAGCCCTTGGT
>Ga0233417_10000189_pt1 | contig 17542 bp, 27 predicted proteins | sample Sed_MG_FD_189023 | JGI IMG/M metagenome (GOLD analysis project Ga0233417, IMG submission 189023) | Sediment microbial communities from Lake Towuti, South Sulawesi, Indonesia - Sediment_Towuti_2014_0.5_MG | ecosystem: Environmental > Aquatic > Freshwater > Lake > Sediment | place: Indonesia... | reverse complement strand
TAGCCGTAGTCCCGGCGACCACAGCACTCGGCGGGGCGAATGCGGTGTGGACAGAGGAATACACTAAGGCCCTGGCAGGTGCGGATGTCGTCATCGTAGCGGATGATGATGAGCCCGGGCTGAAACGTGCCCGACAGATCGAGGAGGCTACGGGCGGAAGGGTGGTCATGCCTCGCGTAGGTAAGGATGTGACTGACCACCTGCTCGCCGGGTTCGTCCTCGAAGACCTAAAACCTCTCTCTACCGAAGACCCCTTCGATGAGTGGGACCCCTGGTCTTACGATACACCCGAGGATGAATGGCTCTTCAAGCCCTATGTCCCTCGGGCTAGCCGGGTCCTGTTGCACGGTGCAAGCGGTAGTCTGAAGACTCTCTGGGCCATGTGGTTAGCATGGCATCTCGCTGATGAGGGTGGTAAGGTAGCCTTCCTGAGCACCGAAATGAATAAGGGACAGGCAGCGAAGCGGTTCCGTCGCTTTCCCAAGGTGGCAGGACTGCGAGTGTATGGTCGGTTCATGCTGGGACAGAACCTCGGCACGGCAATCAAAGCATGGGAGGGCTACGATCTCATCGTCATTGACTCTTGGTCCAGTACCCAGGGCAATGCAAACTCCAATGACAATGACTCTGTTGCTCTGTTAGATCAGGAGTTTTTCGCACCACTAGTACAGGCAACGGGCGCTACTGTCCTCATGATTGACAATACTGGACATGATGCCATTACTAAAGATGGTAAGGTAAAGCGGGATACGGCGAGGGGTGCCAGCCGTAAGCGTGATATCCAGGAAGTGGAGTTGTTCTTCTCACGACCAGATAGAGTAAACAACTTTCGTACTTCCATAGAGATTACGAAGATGCGACTCGACGTGGCCATCCCTGGAAAGGAGGTCATCGAGACACCGCAGGATCGCATTGAGTTCTATTACGTAAGCCATGGAGCCTTGACCACGAAACCGATGTGGCCTACGTTACAGGTACCTGCCGAAGAACAGGCGGCAATGGACCTAATACAAAAGATGTTAGGAGGAGGACAGGATGAGCAGTGAGTTCGGTAGTATTCCCGAAGCATTAATCCCCGCTATGAAGCGGAAGATTCTGGCGGAGGCAAAGAAGGAAGAGTTCGCGGCACGATCCGCTGCCTCTACTGCACGAGCCCATGAGATTGATCTTGCTAAGAAAGAGGTCGAGCACTCTCGCCTTCTTGCTGGGGACTTCTTCCACAAGAAGTTCTACTTCGATAGCGATGTCAATGCAAAGACTGTTGGGTTCTGCATGGATCAGCTTGACCAGTGGGACCGTATGTCTGTGGACCCAGTGGTTATTGAGATCATCATTACTTCACCGGGCGGCAGCGTTACGGATGGACTCGCCTTGTTCGACCGCATCAAGCAGCTCCAGCGTCGGGGCCATACCATCGACACTACTGCTCTGGGTTGGGCTGCTAGTATGGGTGGCATCCTGTTGCAGGCTGGCAACACCAGGGCAATGAGTAAGGAGTCCTGGCTTCTTATCCACCAGGTCTCGGCTGGTATGATGGGGTCCTTTGGTGAGTTGGCCGACCGTATGAAGTGGTTGGAGATGACACAGGAGCGCATCCTTGACATCTTTGCCGACCGTGCCGCAAGCAGCGGAGCATCGAAGCCCATCAGCCGGGCTACCATCAAGAAGAACTGGGAGCGTACGGACTGGTGGATCAGCAGTGAGGAAGCCCTGAAGTTCGGGCTCATCGATGAGGTGGTCTGAGTGCAGTGGTCATGGCGGAAAAATCGTCGAGATCAGATCGTCTATATAGATGAACGGTTCGCCTTCCACGTTGGGTGTGGCGGTACTATAGACACTGACATCTACCCGCTCTGGTGCTCGGATTGTGATTGGGAGGGACAGTGATGCGCACACTCTTCCTTGACATCGAGACCACGCCGCATGTCGCCTTCATCTGGCGTCTGTTCCAAGAGAACGTGGGTCCATCTCAGCTCATCGAGCCGTCGAGGTTGCTGTGCGTGGCGTATGCTTTCGACGATGAGCCCATGCGGTTCGCTGCCGAGTGGCAGGGTAAGCAGGGTCACGCTAGCATGGTGCGTAACCTGCACTATGCATTGGATGAGGCCGACGTGGTAGTGCATTACAACGGCACGTCCTTCGATGAGAAGCATCTGAACCGGGAGTTTCTGCAAGCAGGCATGCGTCCGCCGTCGCCATATGCAACCATCGATATCTACCGCACGATCAAGCAGCGCTTCAAGTTCGCAAGTTCCAAGCTGGAACAGGTGGCAAAGGAGCTGGAAGTGCGGGACGGGAAGATCAAGGTTGACTTCGATCTCTGGCGTGGTGTGATGAACAATAGTCTTCAGGCTCGGGGCCAGATGATGGAGTACAACAAGGAGGATGTGGAGCTGCTACGCACTCTGTATCCCATACTCCGGCCCTGGATCAAGCGACACCCCAACGTTGCGCTGTATGATACAGACGGCGAAGAGCTAGCTTGCACCCGCTGTGCCAGCACCACTGTTCAGCGCCGGGGTTATGTGCTCACGGCGGCAGGACGCTTCCCCAAGTTCCAGTGCCTATCGTGTGGTGGGTGGAGCCGAGGTGCTAAACGGGTGAGCACCACTCCCCTGAGGGAGGCATGATGCCAGGCCCTGTGATCCGTGTTCCTGTCGGTGGTGTACGACGCTGGGAGGATCGTGTCTTCTGTGAGAAGTGCGGAACCCAGGTCACCCAGTACGATGATCCGACACAGACGATGTGCAAAGAGGAGTTGTTTGCATGGGCGAAGGAACATATGAATGGGAGGTGAGCAGAGCAAAGGGACTAGCCGCACGCATCCCTGTACTGAGGGGGGCAACCGACCCTGCCATTATAGCGGAGGCTATTGCTTCTGTCTTAAATGGAGGCCATGCTGTGCTCGTGATACGAAGCGATTGGACACCAGAAGCAAGAAAGGCAAGGTGGGAGAGTGAGTTCTACGACGTGGACCGGGCGGGGAGACGCCGCCGAAGGTACCGAAAGACGAACATCGAACGTCAGTGGGAACAGTTCTTCACTGCTAAGAGACGCGCTGATCGCAGCAATCGCAGTGTTGGAAGGACAGGAAACATGGAGTGTCCCGAGTGTGGTGACAAGTGGAGCCGACGAACTCCTGCCGATTACATTCACGTATGTCCGGGAGGCGGAGTGGTACGGAAACATGAAGGAGATGGTTGAGGAATGGAGTTCCTAACGATTGTGGCGGGTGTCCTCGTGGGCACCCTGTTGTCCGATGTGGTAGTCGCTGTGCTTATCGCTGTGCGTGCCAAGAAGACGTACGCTCGGCAGTTGGAGCAGGTGCGTAATCTCCTCGGTCAACAGAATGAATCTGATGAGACGACGCCAGGTAAGGGATACATGTAATGGATGCGGGGATTGCACTTCAACTGGGTTGCATCGCCGTGGGCATCGGTGCACAGGTTGCTTTGTTTGGAGATCGACAATTCGATATTGTCGCAGCCTTCATCTTTAGCATGGGCATGGGGTCCATCGGATGGGGCATCAACCAACTGATTCCATGACTGCCGCATCCGACGCAGAGCTGCGCTACCTACAGCAACGGGAGTACCGTCTGCGTCGGACCTATGGCATCAGCCTGAAGGAGTACGATGAGATCAAGCGAGTACAGGGTGGGACCTGCGCCTTATGTCTGCGGGCTAAGGGAATCTCTACGCCCTTACAGGTGGATCATGATCACGGCCTTGAAGGCAGGAAGGCCGTTCGAGGTCTACTCTGTGGACGTTGCAACAACCGACTGGGATGGTTCGAGGCTAAGCGCGTTCGAGTACTCGACTATCTAGAGAACCCTCCTGCAAAGGAGGTGTTGAAGTGAAGGCTTGGCTATTGGACCTGTTATCCTATCTCAGACGTAATCCTACGATGGAGGGTACTATGTATGAAATGGGATGGGAGGATGCTATTGACATGGTGCGTGATGAGGTGGAGGAGTATGATGAGTAGACCGACCTGGGATGAATACTTCTTCAGTATCGCAAGGGCTGTCTCCTTGCGTTCTACTTGCCCACGTCTGGCTGTTGGTGCCGTGCTAGTCCGAGACAACCGGGTGCTCAGCGTGGGGTACAATGGAGCCCCCTCGGGTCAGCCTCACTGTATCGATGTTGGATGTGATATGCGGGATGGTCATTGCGTACGTACGATCCATGCAGAACGTAATGCACTAGACTTCTTTGATGGCCCCTTGGGTTCTAGCTTAACGATGTATACGACACATACTCCTTGTGCTGAATGTTCTTATCGCATGAGTCACTGGAGAATCAATACAAAAGAGGAGATGCCATATGCTTCAAGTGCGAACAGCATACAACTTCCAGGACGTACACCTGGTTCCCGCTCATTCAGCACTGTCGGGCCGGATGGATGTTGATCTGACTTGTAGACTGTCAGCAATTGACATCGCTGTGCCGCTCATCTCAGCAGCGATGGACACAGTGACTGAGGTTGACATGCTGCGTTTCATGCAGCAGCGTGGTACCTTCGGAGTATTGCATCGTTACATGTCTATCAAAGATCAGATGAGGATGGTGAAAGATAGCGTAGGCCCACGTCCTGATCTGTATGGTGCTGAGTTTGTGGCTGTGTCAGTTGGCGTGAATGGCGATGCAATGGAGCGAGCGATCACCTGCGTCGATGCGGGTGCTAGCATCGTGATGCTCGACGTAGCTCATGGTGATACTGACAATGCACTGTCGTTTATTGAACAACTACGTAGTAAGTACAGTGACATCATCATCTCATCTGCCAACATCGTGACAGTGGATGCTGCTCGCCGCTGCTTGGAAGCAGGGGCTGATGTGTTGCGCGTTGGGCTTGGAGGAGGAAGCGTCTGTGCTACTACAGATTGGACAGGTGTAGGATATCCTCAGTTAGCCGCAGTCGCAGAGATTCATAACGCATATCCTAATGCACCCATCGTCTCAGATGGAGGATGCATAGGGCCAGCAGATGTTGTCAAGGCGCTTGCTGCTGGTGCTACTGCGGTTATGAGTGGGAGGCTGTTTGCCAACTATGATGTTGCCGCCAAACCTGGCATGTACCGTGGCATGGCATCGCGTCGTGCGCTGTATGAATACAAGGGTGATAACACCCATGCACCTGAGGGATACGAAGAGACTACCCCAGTACTCTCTGAGACTGAGACCTTGAATGCATGGGATGAACTGATCAACCACATTCGTATTGGGTATAGCTATCTTGGCGCTCGCAACCTACAAGAGCTACAACAGAATGCAAGGTGGGTGGAAGCATGAAAGAGTTTGATAGTGGCATGATCCGTGATGAAGCTGATGGTAAGGTGATGTGGCATCTCATCATGGATGGTCCATTGATCAAACGTTATGCCGAACGCATGACGATGGGTGCTGAGAAGTATGGTGAGAAAAACTGGATGAAGGCATCAGGTAATGAGGAGTGGTTTCGATTCAAGGAGTCTGCCTTCCGTCACTTCATGCAATGGTATTATGGGGAGACGGATGAAGACCATGCAGCGGCCGTGATCTTCAACATGAATGGAAAGGAATACGTAGATGAGCGACTTGCCGAGAAGTCCGGGCGGGAAGTGGGAAGCCCGAGCAGAGCGTTGGAAGGTGGGGTTGGTGGAGTGGGAGAGGGAGTGGGCACGTCGGAGACGCCGGAGGTGGATCACCTTAGTGGTCGGAACTGTGCTGTCTGCGATTCTAGTGGCCTTCATTATGTCTATGATTATGTCGAGACACGAACCGACCGAGAGGACGGCTACACCCGTCCCCAGCCCGACCCCGATCTCTACGGTGGACGATGGTACGAAAGTTCCCTCGACTAGTGATCTGAAACGACAGGCCACTGTGGCGGTGAGAGCCCTCGTAGCGGGAGACCTTGCCACAGCCGAGAGATCATATCTCGAACTGCGTTTGCTGTTCCCGGACTGTCTATTCGGCTCGATCAGTTTAGTCGGACCTAGCCCGCGTTCAGTCGGCTTTCAGATTGATGATAGGGTAGAGTACTACACCCGGGAGGCCCCGGCAGGCAAGGTGATCATCGGTGTGGGTACCGAGCAGACGGGCCGAGGGCGAGAGACTGTCGCCGTCGTAACCGCAGCAAGTTGTACACAGAAAGGAGGAAGTGACTCTCCTTAGCGGATACCGGGATTCGAGCGATGTGTACCGGAGGGGATAGCTTTACCGCCCCTCCGGTCCACTGTTACACCGCAACCCAGACATGAGGCCCATGTGCAATCCATCTGCATGCAGAAGGACCCGAGGATTAAGTGCACGGCGATAGACGCCCTGCACATCGGGCACCGAATAGCAGCAGGCACACGGCCCCTATTGATCACTCACGCGTCCAGTCCAGTAGCACATTCCAAACCACGGCTAGGGCCGCAGCACCAGCCGCGATACCCGCAGCCTTGAGAGCAGGTAGGTCCCCACCCATCACGACTTCAACAGGCGCAGCCACAAGGAAGGTCTGCACTGCCGTCTTGAGGGCACGGATCAATGCATCTTTGATATCGACTGTATTCATTATTAGCCCTTCCTCTTCATGCTCTTCTTACCCTTGAGCATCATCATCTTGGTTTCCTTCTTGGGCTTGTACTTACCATAGCCCCCGATTCCCTTTGGCATTTTCTTTCCCCCTCTCTTTCTACGTCGAGCGATCTGTTCCTCTGGAACAGAATTAGGCAGCTGTCCATATCCGGTAGTAGGCATTAATAGCGTTGTCCTCTTCCAGCTCGATTACCGATTCGACGCTTAGTACTACGAGTAGACTGAGCACGAGCCACCGTGCTGCCGACATAACGGCGTTCCGTAGCAGTCACACCAGGCTTGCGAAGAGCCTGACGTAGGGCCTGACGTTTAGCACCCTTGAGTCCACTGGACTTCACGGCTGCCTTTGTCGCCTTGCTGAGACGGGAGCCAGTACGCTTGCGAGTTCCCCTGCCACCGTTTCCGGTTGGGTATATGCTAGGCATGATGTCACCTCCTCCCTTTCTTACGTCTGGATTTTCCAGCCGAACGAAGCGCGATGGCGATGGCCTGCTTGCGCGGGCGTCCTGCTTTGATCTCCTTGCGGATGTTGTGCGAGATCGTTGCACGCGAACTTCCCTTTTTGAGCGGCATATCATCCTCCTTGTCTAGTAATGATGGCACCCACAAGCGTGGCTACTGCGAGTAACACAGAGATTGGGATACTAAGCTTCCACTTCTCCGTACTGCGAAGCCGCTTCTCATGATCTGCCATGCTAGCATCGATAGAACCCAGTCGCCACAGGACTAAGTCCAGCTTGCCCTCGATCACATCGAGACGATTGCGTTCGTCGTTAGTCATCCCGTTAACCTGAAGCTGAAGTGCCAAGGCTCATCAACTGGCCGGGTCTGGTGCCAGCCATGGGCCAGCATTGCCTTACGCAGGCGGTCGTCCAGGTACCCGGTGTGTACATCGATGGCTAAGCCATGGGTGTGCAGAGTCTTATTCGGCGGGGCGTAGCGGTACGGATCACTGGCGTATAGTTAACGTTGGTATGCACAGTCTCGGATTGTGCCAGTAGCCCGAACCATGAACCGCTTCCAGGGACGGGACAACTCCTTCTCCACATCACGGATCGATAGGAGCGCAGGCTCCTGGAGCGTCAGTGTAGTATAAGGAACCACCTTCCCGAAGCGCTTGCGACTCCGAGTGATGATGTTCTTCCAGTCACTCTTGCATGTGGCACGATGATAGACCACGCCGTACTTTGTCTGATACCTTTCTACTGCCATGTTCTCTCCTATCCTATTGTCTGCCAGAATGGCTGAGCACCATTCCATGCCCATCCAGCAGCACCTTCAGGAGTAAATTCAAATGTGAACCAAACCATCGGAAAAGAATCGGTTGATAGAGTGGGGGTATAACTACTTAGAGTAGCATATGCACCTGAACCTATACCTGTAGTTGCTGTAGGATATAACAAAGCTCTTGCATGAGCGGGTCCATTTGGGATGAGTCCGGTAAAATTAGACGAATCCCATCCATATGGAAACCACATACCAGGTGGTTCACCTGCTGCTGTCTCATGCGTACATATCGCCGGAGTAGTACTACCTGAATCCCTCTTGACAGCTAACCAGTAAACTTCATCTTTGACAACAGATGCGGTACCACCTACCGACTTGATTCCACTGCTAGCTACATTTAAGTTTGGGGTTCCAAACTCAGTAAGTACAGTGGTTGGCTTACCATTGCTATCGCTATTATAGATAGCTAACCTGAGTACGGTAGTTGCTGCGACAGCGGTTGTTTTGTATATTCCCATAGCCTCAATAGTTGCAGCCTGGTAACCGATCAGAGGAAGCAGGTAAGCATCACCTACAGTAGTGATACCAGCTGTTCCGGCATTGTACCGTGAACCCCACGGGCTGGTAAACCATCGTGCCTGGTTAGCTCTACTCGGCCACATTATGCAGTCACCGTATTCACGTACATCCACAACTGAGGCGGGGGTTTATCATTCACAAAGACGTCGCCCATTTCATCAATCTCTGGATACCCACTCCCACTATACGATGATGCAAGAGAACCAGTGGAAACCCCTTCTCGAACCGGCAAGGGAACTTTTCTCCAGACATAATCAAGTGTATCGGTGCTAAGTGATCCCTCGGCTCCATAAGGAAGTGGACGAAAACCTCGTGAAGTCGAAGCGATAGTATACCCTCTGAAGAAGTTAGCGGAGGCAGTGGCTTCGCAAAGAGTGACACCATAATATAGGACTCCGGCAGTCAGAGTAACTTCAGTAAATGGACTACCAGAGCTATCGACTGGAGTATTAGTAGCAGTTGTATCTTTAGTAATAGTACCAGCATCTATCAATAATGTTCCAGGCTTTGCGTCATCATCAGCTTTATACATTCCTAATCTAAACTTTAATGTACCACTAGTGGCATTGGCGTTCAGGAACGCTAACTTAGTAATGCCGATGCTGCTAGGACCAGAGAACATAAAAGTATAATGAAACAAATCTCCTACCTCGTTCTGGAACCCACCATTGGCAGCACCTGATACCCCTGTTACTACAGGGTAGTAATATCCCGCTCTGAATCCCCCAGTCCACATTATGTTGCTCCTGAAATTCTAAAGTATGGAATCGGAACATCAACGTTTGTAGTTGAAGGAGCGGGACTACCTCCAGCAGGATTAGGCCATGATCCTGTCGCGTTGGTATCCGTAACTGGATTGAAACGGGTATCCTCAAAACCTGAACCAGAATTGATGGTTTGATACGGAACCCAGGGATGTATACGGCGAGTCGTAGCCAAGAGTGCAGTGGTGGAACTAGGAGCAGTCTCTTGTTTACTAGCCATCCAATATAATGTATAAGCGCTTAGGGTTACAGCCGTAAATGTAGCGGTATTCAAACCTGCCGCACTGATTGAAATGTTCCCTGCATCTACGACCAGGTTTCCGGGTACTAGGCTAGTCGGCCATGTGGTAGTCTGATAGATAGCTGCCCTCCATACCCCTGCTGTTGGAGAGGCTGCTCCATCTGCCCAGAATCCCATAGCATCAACATTGATAGATTGCTTTCCTGTGAAGAAGGGAAAATATGCTTTGGTAACTGTCACCACGTTTTGATCTGTTCCGGTTATATTCCCCTGTGTCCATGGTGAAAACCATCTACTTGTAGTTGGAGCCTTCGGTGGAAACCATGAGAACTGTGTCATTAGTATTCCGATGGGAAGTATTCAATCGTAAGGATCATAGGTCCAGTGGCTCCTTGAATGGTATCAATAGCTACTGTAAATACTGAATCCTCATTAAAGGTTGGGCGTCGAATGATCTTATATCGGCTGACTTTTGATCCATTCTGAAAGAGAAGAAACTCTCCACTATCGAAGACCGATACATCATCGATCTTGATAGCTACTTTCATGTTGCCTCCGGATGGAGCACCTGCTACTCTTCCAGAGATACGAGTAATTTGTCCACCACTTGGCATGCGTAGGCCAGGGCCTGTTACTGTATCCAATGTGGATGTAGAGTTATAGATGATTGTAGAAGGACTATGGAGCTGATCATGCATCTGGCGGTTAACTGGTCGGCGGTTGCGATCAGCTCGCGCAGCCATATAATCCTTCATGGTAGGAACATGTATACGCGGTTCAGCCATTACGCATCATCCTGGTTATCGATGTCGCGCAATAGCACCAACATGGTGCCTTCTCCTGCCTTCTCGATGATATCCGTTGCCTCTTTGATAATGACATTGTGTGAGCTATAGTGCGTACCATACAATGCCTGGTCTTTGTATCGGTATCCATCTCGAAGGGTAACCACGTTGCCGTTCTCAATAGTCTGCTCTAGCCAGTCCCGCAGACGCCAACCCCGGTTACGTCGGTTGATCGGTGAGGCATTCCGGCTCGGCTCATCCTTTACCCGAAGAGCAAGCTGCCACTCCTTGCGCTTGCGCACAAGCTTTGCTTCGGCGCTGACTGCATAAAGGATAGGAGACACCACCGTACCGGTGGGACCTGAGGTCAAAGCCACCCTGAACTTCAGGTTATGAAACTTAACCTGTGAGGAGGTGGTGGACACAGGGATGAAGACCCGGCCTACGTTTGCTCCCGCAGTAGCTGAGGTGATCTGAGTTAATGATGTCCACCCCGTCGTTGAGGTAGGACTGACACTACCATCATCATCATGATCGTAGCTTACATCGATGAACTGGTTGGCGACAAGCGGCTTGAAGGTGAGATGGAATCCCACTAATGTTTTCTTGTCTAAGGGATAGTTAAAGTCCCAACGTGGAGACTGGAATAATGCTGTAAGGGTTGTGTAATCCGTAGCGTTGAGGTCATCCTCTCGCTGATCTGGTTCATCATCTTTGTAGTACACAAGCTGATAGTTCTCTGCGCCTGCTGAACCAGCCCCGGGTCTATAGACAGAGAACAATCGGAACTTTCCAAACGTGACAGACCCAGCGATACGGTTATCGTTGTCTGTGAAAGTTAAGCTGTCCAGGTTAGTACCACCGAGGTCATCGAGCATACTCAGCCCGTCTGTCTCGGCATCGTAAACAAAGATACGACCAGTGCGCTGAGCCACCGTGATGATCTGGTAGCCATATGAGGCGTGCATCTCCTGCATCTGGAGGTTAGAGTTCTGGTTTTGCCTTATCTTCTTAAGCGGGATTGGATTATAGGTATCTAGCGGTAAGGCATAGAGCACACCATAACCCGCAGCGTTGGAACCATCATTCTCATCACCGCCCCAGTGTCCAGAGAAATACATGATCCCGTTTGAATAACACGATCCCTTGATGGTGAAACCATAGGGCGGACGCCAGATCGGACGGGGTGACTTCTTGAACTCATACACTTCCGACACGCCATCGTTAGAGTACCAGCAGATCACACTGTTCTCAGTGGCCACGCAATCCGCCCACCACGAGGCGCTGAAGACGTTAGTACTGGACGGATCGACGCGTGTGTCTAGCACCTTGCGCTTCGTATCCGACGCCGTGGTCACTCCTCCGCTTGTCGATGTAGTAATCAACGAGGAGTCGATATCCATCTCGAACAGCTTGCGCCCAGTCCAGGCATAGAGCTTGCCGTTCATGATGGCGAGTCCAGCATAGGGTGCTACCCCTGTAGCCTGTGCTTCCACGGTGTCGGCCAGCGCAGAGTCCGAGCGCACCGCACGAAGAAGGACGCGGGAGCCCGAGGACCCGGAGTGCCAGCCTGCGTAGTACACGTAGTCGTTGTCGCCCACCATGGCGGTGATGCGGTACGAAGTGGATAGGGAGCGGAGTCCCACCTTATCGCTGGCTGGGGTGCCCGAGGTTGCCTTAGCCGTCCAGGAGGACGGGTCGTTGGTCATGTAGAACAGATCATAACCACCACCAACCCAGGCAGCTTGCTGGCCGATGGCCATAGCAGGACGATCACGTACATCTGCTCCGTCTAGTTCTACCCGTCCTCTCATGGGACGCCCGGTAAGCTGACCCCGTAGACGGGGGTTCACTTCAGTGGCTACGTCGTAGGTGTCGTACTGGTTAGTGTCGTAAGCACGGACACCCTCACCACCAGCCCAGTCGGTGTATGTCCAGAACAACGACTCTGGGTTGCGCTTCACCTTACCCGGATCACCAGTGATGCGCGGGTCTTCCTCGTCGTCTACATCATACCACCGCTTGACGTAATGATCATCGACCGAGCGGTCAATCATGAACTCATCATCGTCAAGCAGGATGTGTGCGCCAGATGCGGTAGGCATTAGTACTTAAACCTCCCGTCTCCAGCCTTGGGCCACATACGGGGCAGTGTCTGATGCAGCTCCTCCTCCCAGCGACGACGGGCCTCATATCCTTGACGTTCCAGTGCTCCAGAAAGCTGGGTACGCACGAGAGGTCTGACAGACTCATCGCTCATCGTCACATCTTCCTGTGTACTACGAGAGATATCAGTCCACTGCACAAGCTTAGACATGGCTAGGTACATCACAGCATCTACCTCAACGCCTTCGGTGATGTCAGAGTAGTTACCACCGGATACCGTAGCTGTGATTCGCGTGATCCCATTCACAAAGATAGAGTTTGTGCTATGTCGAAGGTAAGGAATGTAGAGTGCCACACCAGAACCTGCCAATGACACCGGTACGTTGAAGCGCAGGTTAGCTGGGAAGGCCCCAGTACGCCGAGCACCGTAGTACATGATGCGCTCTGAGCCCGTGGCTCCATAGACCTGCGTCACGGAGGAGAGGTCCAGGATGGTAGCCACATCGCCACCGTCGTCCAGCTCGTACCACTTCTGCCCAATGACAGGAGTTAAAGTATAGTTGACTTCCTTGTAGACATTAGGCCAGAGATCACGTAGCGTCTCAGCAATAGCTCCTTCAATCTGAAGATAGGAGAAGACAGGATTCTTTGCAGTGAGTGTGTTAATAGAGTGCGTCGTAGCCGTGGTCCCGTTGAATCCACGGATCACAGTAAGCTCTACACCTGACGCTAGGGCTGTAACAAGACACTGTTCACCATCATCCTGGAACTCCACGATGTCGCCCACATCAAACTTGGTGGTAGTTGTCACGTCAAGGCCAGTCTCCGAAGCATCCATGGCTTCGGTACAGGCGGTAATAAACGGATTGTCGTTTAAGCGAGTGCGAATGCGCTGGATAAGAGTAGACTTAGAGAATGCCATTATACACTACTCCAGCTACGAATATAAGCCAAGCCTTCTGCTTCGGACTCAACATCGTAATAGTAATGTGTATTACTAATCATACGGATCGTAACGACCCATTCATTACGTGGGGATTGCTCTACCACCATGCTCTCGATGAGTTCAGGATTGATAAAGTGAGCACCCCTCGTGTCTCTGCGTACTTTCATTACTGCCATGGATTACCCCTCTGTTGGGTAGTAACCCCCACCCACATAGGGATAAGGGTCTTCTCCTGCTGCTACTACTGGCTCCACGTTTGTCGCGGCCTTGCGTGCCCCCCAGGACTTATAGTTCCACTGATCCCAACGGGGCCACATATTGAACATGGCTTATCCTTCACCGATCCAGAGTGTACTGGTCAGCGTAATGTCGTCTGCTAGTGTGTTCAACATGTTGATGACCATAGCCTCGTTCGCTACGCCCTGGCATTTAAACCGATACTCCGGTGGGAAGAACACCGGGCCGTAGCCACCACGCACGGGAACACCAAAAGACGCCAAGTTATGCGCCGTTCCAGACGATGAAGCAATAGTCGTTCCGTTAAACTCCGCAGCTCCGCCGAACGCATCGGCGTTGATGAGTTCAACAGGCCGAGCAGTCGTAGCAGTACCGTTGCTCGAAGTGAACGTGCCGCCCGTGTAGCGAATGACCATCATCCGCAGCCACTCCTCCTGCGCTTCACCCGTCTCCGAGGTAACATCAAAGGAGTAGCCCAAGAGCGTGACCGGCTTGTCAGCAGCCGGATCGATTTCCCAGATAGTCGTATCGCCACCAGCCGACGTAATAGTTGCGTCACCCTGAAGCGTGTAAACCTGCATCTATCTCTCCTTTACCAATGATCAGACTGGCGTATCTGATTGATACGCGCATACCAAGGGATTCCAGTCGCCGTTGTATCCAGTTCAACTACGATGTCGGCGAATGCTGTTGCCGAAGTGCTGCCCCAAGTGATAGTCGCCGAGGTCTCACCTGAGTTGATGAACATACATTCAAGCCCTGCGCTCGGGGTGTTATACCCGGCATCCGCACTCTCGGTGTAGGCGGGTGAGCTACGTGGGGTCAGGGCTGCGGGGTTCGATCCGTTCATCACTGCACCCACCACTGGGTTGCCAGACTGAGGCGTAGCTCCGAAGACCGGAGCCGGGGTGGTAGCTGCTGTACCGGTGCTCTGTCCCGCAGTCTGAAGAGCCGCGCTTGTTCCTGTTCGGGTCAATCCAGTGACGCGCATAACGTGCAGTCCACCACCAGTAGAGCCGGTCTGTGCTGCTGTAACGACAGTAGAAGCTGTTGAGGGCACAAATGAGTTGCGCACCCAGGCCGTTAGAGTACCTGTGTTGAGTCCAGTCGTACGGTCGATATCAACCTGTGTATAGGTTCCAGACGAGTTGTCGTCTGTGACTGCTGTGGTGCCACCAGCCAGTCCGGTCGTTCCGGCAAACACGAACACATAGTCGCCTGCCGTCATCCCCGCTACGGTAACAGTCTTGTCGCCCGCCGTAGTGTTCCAGGTTTCACCAGCGTCGATGACAGTAGCCACTAAGTAACTTCTCCTAGCAAGGTATTGCGGTTACCGGTTTTTGCAGGAAAGTCCGATCTAATACCCTTACGGATGAGCGCTCGGATGTCAGCATTGTCAAGCTCGGATGGAAAGTTGAAATCATAGGTGCGCAGTACAACAGCATCTTCTAGTAACTCGACCGAGATTTTCACAACATCGCCGAACTCTTCTGCCGATACAACATTGATGCTGAATGCCATGTTCTCTCCTTACGTAACGATGTAGTACCACACGGAGATCGTCACTGATCCTGCGGCCGAGGTGGTCACCATGATATCGTCTCCGTTTGTACCAGCAATGAATGGACCAAGAGATGTGTAACCTGGTGCTAGTGTAGTCGATGGCTTGAACGTGCCATCAAAGATAGTACGGTTCGTACCTCGCACGAATGCTCCGGTTCCAAAGTACACCTGCAAGTCAAACGCCGTAGTGCCGAACGCCTGAATCTGAATCTGCGTTACGACAATCTTTTCGGATGCACCACCCGCCTGAAAGACAGTTGAGGTTTGCTGTGTAGTATACTGTGCGCCCTTGTGTACAAGGTTCCAGGGCTCGCCCAGGAGTCCAACATGCGGAGCCTGCGTTACGACTGGTGAACCCTTCTGGTCAACCCATAGAGCCTGCGCGTCGCCGTCAGCCGATACATCCGCAGGCTGCGCGGTCGAGGCACGCCCGCCCATGAGCACCGGGTTGTCGGCGACGGTAGCGTCGATGGCGGCCATACCGCCCACACGCACGTCATCCTGGGCCACGTCCAGATTGCGAATATCGAAGTTGGTTCCTGTCACTGCCGTGGTCGGCGCAGAGATTACATTGACGCGCAAGTTGCCAGTGGATTCTACGGCAATCGGTGAATAATCGCCGTCCGTATCTGTAAGCGTTGCACCAGTCGAGTTGCGTACTCCAAGAATGAACTGTCCGACGTGTCCGGTGGAATGTGCTGTGTCCTCGGTCTTCTCGGAGTTGGTGGTTACCGTGCCATCGACCGTAATGGAGTTACCGCCATCCTGAATGAACAGCGACCCACCATCGGCTCGAACCCTGTCCCAGTTCGTACCGTCGAAGCCCATGAGGAACGCACCGGTCGCCGGGACCGTTGGGTTGGCCGTGTTGTCCGCGAGTGCGGCAGCGGCGGGTAGCTCAGTATCAACTGCGCCGGACACAGAAACCGTGCCGTCTACTGTCAGGCTGCCTGCTGCGTCGTCAACTGAGATGACATTGCCGCCGTCGTTTATCGAGATAGACCCACCAAGGTCAGCAATCCCGACTCTGCCTGCACTATCGGTTGAAATGGGTGAATAATCAGTATTGGTTGTTGTGCGTGCTGTAGCTGTATCATTCCGCACGCCTAGAATGAAAATGCCTGTATCGCCACTAGCGTGGCCTGCATCTTCTACTTTTTCAGCATTTGTTGCTACCGTGCCGTCTACTGTGAGGCTACCGCCATTGTCATCAACGGACAGCACGCCGGTCGAATCGTTAGCGATGGTCACTCGCTGTGCGGTAGCTTCTGTGCCTCCGCCAGTCACTGACAGAACTGTGTTGTCTACCGTAAGGGAACCTGCATTGTCATCAACTGAGATAGAGCCACCGAGATCGGCAACCCCGACTCGACCCTGTGCATCAGTCGCCAGCGGTGAGTAGTCACCATCCGCCGAGGTAAAGGTCGTAGCGGCAGCATCGTTACGGACACCAAGCACGAACGCGCCCTGTGTGCCTGAGGAGTGAGCAGCGTCTTCGGTCTTGGTACTGTCAACCTGGACAGCGCCCGTGGCAGTTACGGCAATGGGTGAATAGTCCCCGTCTGCTGAGGTCAACGTGGCACCTGCGGAGTTGCGAACACCGAGGATGAAGGCACCATCGGCACCACTTATGTGTGCAGTATCTTCTGGTTTTGTGTAGGGAGTTGTAACGCTGTTACCGCTTCCTGCAAGCTGTACATATAGACTTTCAGCAGGACCAGAAGACGCGTATCCTACGACACTGACAGTACCAGACGTATAGCCCTCAACTGTGCCTCGTAGATAACGAGCACGTAGAGGACCAAGTACAGTACCGTCAGTCTCAATAAAGACATCTGAAAGTCCAATAAAATCGATTCCTTGGACTGGATGTTCTGCCCAATCAGTATTGTTATTAGAGCCCTCTAGACGAATACCACCATGAACGGCACCAGTGCTTTCAACCTGTAGGTAGACTGACTCATATCCAAGCAGGTCTTCTGAGAAGATGACACCATTTGAAGTCCGTGTACCTGAAATCAGCTTAGTGGACGATGATTGAAGGACAGCACCCTTATCTGACACGGCGATGGGTGAATAGTCGCCATTAGCGGATGTTAGTGTGGTACCCGTGTCATTGCGGACACCGAGGACAAATGCTCCTGTATCAGTAGAAACATGAGCACTGTCCTCATCGTACTGGAAGTCCGTGGTAACAGCACCGCCACCACCACCACCACTCGTGCCACTACCAGAAGTATTGATCTCCTTGGCGATACGCTCAACGGAGTAGTTGACAGCAACAGAAGAGAAGAGCTTGACGGTAGGAACACCTGGGACGTGGATCACCACGTTCTCGCCAGGATAAACCACGTAGTCGTCGTCAGCTCCTGATGGCGTGGTCTGGCCATCAATGGTGAAGTACAGCACACCAGAAGCGTGGTTGTTACGGACTCGGGTAGCTAGACCTGTGTCAGAAAAGTTAACAGTATCAGCCACACCTGCTGAGAGGGTGGCATGCTTAGCGCGTCGAACGTTATAGGTGG
>Ga0233417_10000188_pt1 | contig 17684 bp, 19 predicted proteins | sample Sed_MG_FD_189023 | JGI IMG/M metagenome (GOLD analysis project Ga0233417, IMG submission 189023) | Sediment microbial communities from Lake Towuti, South Sulawesi, Indonesia - Sediment_Towuti_2014_0.5_MG | ecosystem: Environmental > Aquatic > Freshwater > Lake > Sediment | place: Indonesia... | reverse complement strand
TTCTCGCGCGAGATGGACATCGTCCGCGAGGGCGTGCTCGAGGCGACGAACTACTTCTTCTCGATCGGCGACCGAGAGAACGTCCTCGAGCTGACGTACAACCACGACGGCCGGACGTACGAGCTGGGCACCGCGTACGGCCACATCGCGATCGGCGTCGACGATCTCGACGCCACGCTCGCTGCGCTCGAGGACGAGCACGGGATCGAGCCGGAGCGACCTCCGTATACCGTGCGCGCCGGCGGTTCCAGGATCTGCTTCGTCCGCGACCCGGACCAGTACCGCATCGAGCTCATCGAGCGCTGACCGGCTCGCGCGCACGGTCGCTACGTTGCAGCTCGACGATGAGCGGCGACATGCACCGGCTCACGACGATCTACGAGATCGACCCCGAGCAACCCCCGGACGAGAATTTCGAGCCCGGAGAGCTCGCACACGCGGTCGTCGGAAACGAAGGGCGGATGCTTGATGCACGGCGCACCCCGATCCGTGTCGTCGATGTCAAGCCCGGCACCGGCCACGTGGTCCTCGAGATCTCGGGATTCGAGGACAAGGGAGCTCGATGGGACATCGAGCTCGAGCGACTGAACGGCTTCCAGTTTGCGAGGGAGAGCGCACGGGCAGACACGGCCGCACTGGCCGAGCTCGAGGAGGCGGTCCGTCGGTTCGACCGGCCGCTCGCGCTGGGCGTCGACTCGGATGCGCGCGAGCAGACGATCCGCCGGCTACACGCTGTGCGCCGCGAAGCACGTCGCTGGCTCGGCAGCCGTCCGGTCCGGATCGACCTCGGCGCGAGGACGAGCGACCCGTCGACGTGGGCGCTGCTCTCCGCGTTCCTCCGGAAGCGCGGGCTCCTCGAGATGGATCAGGCTTTCGCGGAGCGGTACGTCTCGAACCCGGGGGCCGGCGAGCTCGTGAAGGGCCACCGGATCGTGCTCGCAGAGCTCGGGCTCGCGCCGTACATCGGAAAGGTGGTCCGCGATCCCCAGCTCTTCGACGGCGCGTGGAGCCGAGAGCGGCGGGCAGAGCACGTGGTTGCCAGGCTCGCCTTCGTTCCCGAGCTCTTCCGTGCAGCAGACCACGAGTCGATCACACTCTGGCGAGGTCTGTCCAGCGAACACCCGCTCGAGCCCCTCCCGCCACAGACGTTCGTCTCCGTCACGTTCTCGCGGGACGTCGCGGAGAGCCACTTCACCGGAAACGAGCGAACCGTCGTGTCGGTTCTCTCGCGTCACGTGGTGTCCGTCGAGCGGCTCTTCATGACCTACGTCGAGACCGAGGCGATGAACCGGCGCTTCCTCGAGGCGGAAGCCGTCCTCCTCGACGACCCTCGCTTCTCCCCGTTCTGACGACCAGCCCCCCGGGGAACCACGCCCGTGCGCGGGGCGCCCCGGGAGGTCGATCTCAGGACGCTCGGCGCGGTGTGTCAACTGTCACGAGATCGAGGTGAGCGTCAGCCGCCAGGGTCCCGGCGTCAGACGGTGGTGCGCAGCCGGCGACCGATTGTGACCGTCTCGACACGGAGCCGTTCACCACCTGCGAGCACGTGCCCCCTACGCTGGCGGCATGGCGACGGCACAGGCGGACAGGGCCCGGACGGCGGCGACGCCGTGGGGCGCAGCGACGGTGGTCGAGGAGGTGGCCGTCCCCCAGCGGAGCGGCGAGAAGCGCTTCTCCGTGGCCGTCCAGCTGCTCGTGACAGGGGGCGGGGAGCGCCTCGTCCGCTTCGCGTACACGACTCAGGGGACCGCCCGGCGCGGCCCCGTCACGATGCGGGCGCGCGACGTCGAGCGGCTGCGGGCGGCGCTCGAGCGCGCGCCCGTGCTCAAGGAGGTGCTTGGCATGTAGACGTGTCCTCGAGATGCCTCCGGGCTTCTCTGGCCTGGTACCGGGGTCCCGGCCTGGCGGCCCCGTCAGGGCCTTCAGGACGGGGCTATGCCGACGCCAGGGCGTGCTCGGCGGCGGCATCGACGAGCGCCGCGAGCAGCAGCCCCCCATCCGCCGAGCCAAGGAGCGGATCGACCGCGTGCTCGGGATGCGGCATGAGCCCCATGACGTTCCCGGACTCGTTGACGACCCCGGCCACGTTCCCGAGCGAGCCGTTCACGTCCTCCGTGTAGCGAAGCACGATCCGGCCACGAGCAGCGAGCCGAAGCAGCGTGCCGTCGTCGACGAACCACGCGCCGTCACCGTGCTTCACGGGTATGACGAGCTCCTGCCCCGGCTGGCAGCGCCGGGTGAAGAGCGTGTCGGCGGCTTCGACTCGGACGGTCGCGTCGAGGCAGACGAACTCGAGCTGTCTGTTCGGGCGCAGCGCGCCCGGAAGCAGGCGTGCCTCGCAGAGGATCTGGAAGCCGTTGCAGATCCCGAGCACCGGGCCCCCGGACTCGGCGAAGCGTCGGACCGCGCCCATCGCAGGCGCGAGGCTCGCGATCGCGCCCGAGCGAAGGTAGTCGCCGTACGAGAAGCCGCCGGGAAGCACGACCGCTCCGGTGCCGGGCGGGAGCTCTGCCTCTGCATGCCATACGAGCACGGGGTCGGCGCCGAGCGCCCCGAGCGCCCACGCGGCGTCCCGATCGTCGTTCGAGCCTGGAAAGACGACGATCGCGACGACGGGCTTGCTCACGATTCGTTGTCGAGCCGGATCTCGAAGCTCTCGATCAGCGGGTTGGCGAGCAGCTGGTCGCACATGCGCTCGACCCGGGCGCGAGCACCGGCCTCGCCGTCGTCGAGCTCGAGGTCGATGACACGCCCGACGCGCACGTTCGAGACGTCGAACCCGAGTTTGCGAAGCGAGGCCTGAACGGCCTCGCCCTGGGGATCGAGGATCCCCTGCTTCGGACGGACGAGCACCGTCGCCTTCACTCGGTCACCACGCGAGGATCTTCCAGGTAGCGGTCGAAAGCGACGCCCGTCAGGAGCTCGAAAGCCTCGAGGTAGCGCGCGCGCGTTCCGGCGACCACCTCCTCAGGCAGCTCCGGCCCGGGCGGCGTCTTCTCCCACCCGCTCGCCTCGCACCAGTCGCGGACGAACTGCTTGTCGAACGAGGGCTGCGGCCGCCCCGGCTCGTATCCGTCGACCGGCCAGAACCGCGACGAGTCCGGCGTGAGCGCTTCGTCCCCGAGAGTGAGAGCACCGTCCGCCGCGACGCCGAGCTCGAACTTCGTGTCGGCGAGGATGATCCCTCGCGACTCCGCATGGCCCGCTCCGAATCGGTAGAGCGCGACCGCCGCGGCCTTTGCCTCGAGGTAGCGCTCGGCGCCGCAGAGCTCTGCGGCCTGCTCCTCGGTGATGTTCTCGTCGTGGCCCTCGACGGCCTTCGTCGCCGGGGTGAGGATCGGCTCGGGCAGGCGCTCCGACTCCCGCAGGCCGGGAGGAAGGCGATGTCCGCAGACGGCCCCGGTGCTCCCGTAGTCCTTCCAGCCCGAGCCCGCCAGGTACCCGCGGACGACGAACTCGACAGGCAACATCTCGAGCCGCCGGCAGACCATCGTCCGCCCATCGGAGCGAAGCTCGAGGAGGTGATTCGGGACGATGCCTCGCGTCCGCGCGAACCAGAACGCCGAGAGCCCCGTCAGAACGCGCCCTTTGTCGGGGACCGGGGTGGGATGGACGACGTCGAAGGTCGAGATCCGATCGCTGGCGACGAGCAGGAGACGGTCGTCGTCGAGCGCGTAGATCTCGCGCACCTTTCCACTCGTCACGTGCATGGCCTCAGGCACGAAGGCTTGCTCCTTCCGTCGTCAGAGCCCTGAGACGGGCGAACACCGTCTCCGAGTGCCGCATGTAGGCGTCCAGGTCGAAGACGTCGTCCAAGTCGACGCGGCCCGCTACTTCGGCGTCCGCTCGCACGAGCTCGCGAAAGTCGAGGCCCTCGTCCCACGCCCGCATGGCATGGCGCTGCACCAACCGGTAGGCGACGTCGCGTCGCAGCCCCGAGTCGACCAGCGCGAGCAGGAGCCGCTGGCTGAAGTAGAGGCCACCGGTGGACTCGAGATTCGCGCGCATGCGCTCGGGGCGGACGACGAGACCGGCGACGAGCCAGGCGAACCGCTCGAGCATGTAGTCCAGAGCCAGAAACGCGTCTGGGATGACGATCCGCTCGGCCGACGAATGCGAAATGTCCCGCTCGTGCCACAGGGCGACGTTCTCGAGCGCGACGACCCCGTATCCCCGTACGACCCGGGCCAGCCCGCAGATGCGCTCCGAGACAATCGGGTTCCGCTTGTGCGGCATGGCCGACGACCCCTTCTGGCCGGTGCCGAACGGCTCCTCGACTTCTCTCACCTCGGTGCGCGCGAGATTCCTGATCTCGAGCGCGAACCGATCGAGCGAGGACGCGACGACAGCAAGCGAAGCCAGCAGCTCCGCGTGACGATCACGCTGGAGGATCTGGGTCGAGCTCGGCGCGGGCTCGAGCCCGAGCGCCTCGCACGCGATCCGCTCCACCTCCGGGGTCGTTGTCGCGTACGTGCCGACGGCGCCCGAGAGCTTCCCGACCCGCATGGCTTCGAGGGCGCGCTCGACGCGGCGCCGATCGCGCCCGAGCTCGAACGCCCAGCCGGCGAGCTTGAGCCCGAACGTCGTCGGCTCCGCATGGACTCCGTGGGTTCGGCCGATCGTGACGGTGTCCCGGTGCTCCTCCGCTCGAGCAGCGACGGTGGCGAGCGCACGGCTGATCCCTTCGAGGATCAGCGTCCCCGCGTCCTGCACGGCGAGCGCGAGCGCCGTGTCCAGGACGTCCGAGGACGTGAGCCCGTAGTGGAGCCAGCGCCCCTCCTCGCCGAGCCGCTCCGCGACCGCGTCGACGAACGCGGCGACGTCGTGATCCGTTTCGCGCTCGAGCTGGGCGACCCGCTCGACGGACGGGACCTCCGCTCTGGCGCGGAGGGAAGCGGCCACGTCGCCGGGCACCGTGCCGACCTGCGCCCACGCATCAAGCGCGGCGAGCTCGACGGCCAGCCAGCGCTCCAGCTTCGCCTCCTCCGACCAGATGCGAGCCATCTCCGGCCGGGAGTAGCGAGGGATCACTGGATCGATTCTAGATGAGTCACCGCACGCTCCCCGCACGAATCCGCCGGGCTGGCCGCCGTCTTCCCGGAAGCGACACCACACCTTTTTCATCTCTCGGCACGAAGCCGTTCGCCACACGTCACGACTTCATCGATACGCTCATAGCGGGTGGAGGCGCGGGGTGGCCCCAGGGCCGGGTCGACCGGGTGTCAGCCGGAGAGGGTGAACGCGCGGCCTGCGGCGGCTTCAGCGGCGATGTCGCGTCTGAAGCGCGCTCCCTCGAACGAGATCAGCTCGGTGGCTGCGTACGCCGCCGCGCGAGCCTCCGCGACGGAGGCCCCGCAGCCGGTCACCCCGAGAACGCGCCCACCGTTCGTCACGAGGCGGTCGCCGTGCAGCGCCGTTCCGGCATGGAAGACGAGCGCACCCAGGGCTTCCGCCTCGTCGACCCCCGAGATCGAGGTGCCGCGATCGCCCTCGGTCGGGTAGCCCGGCGCCGCGACGATCACGGTCACGGCCGCCCCCTCCCGCACCTCGGGCGCGAGCCCGCGTAGCTCGCCCGAGACCGCCGCCGCCAGCAGCTCGAGGAAGTCGCCTTCGACGAGCGGGAGGATCGACTGCGTCTCGGGATCGCCGAAGCGGCAGTTGAACTCGAGGACGCGCGGGCCGTCGCTCGTCAGCATGAGCCCGGCGTACAGCAGCCCGACGAACGGCGATCCCCGCCCCTGCAGCTCTGCGAGCACGGGGCGGTGCACGGCCGCGAGCAGCTGCGCGATCTCCGCCTCCCCGATGCCGGGAACCGGAGCGTACGAGCCCATGCCGCCCGTGTTCGGGCCCGTGTCTCCATCGTGCGCCCGCTTGAAGTCCTGAGCCGGAACGAGCGGCACCGCCTCGTGCCCGTCGCAGACGGCCAGGAGCGAGAGCTCTGGCCCCTCGAGGAGCTCCTCGACGACCAGCGAGCGGCCCAGGGCCACGACCGTCCGCAATGCCTCGTCCAGCTCCGCCTGCGACCTGCACACGTGGACACCTTTGCCCGCCGCCAGACCGTCGGCTTTCACGACGCAGGGCGGACGGGCGATCGCGAGCGGCGCGGCGGTCGGAACACCGGCGGAAGCCATGACCTCCTTCGCGAAGGATTTCGAGCCCTCGATCGCGGCAGCCGCGCGGCTCGGGCCGAACACGGCGATGCCGGCATGGCGGAGCACGTCGGCGACGCCGGCGACGAGCGGCGCCTCCGGCCCGACGACCACGAGGTCCACGTCGAGCGAGCGCGCGAGAGCGAGGAGCCCCTCGCCGTCCTCCGCCCGGATCGGGTGGCACTCGCCGTGGCGCGCGATCCCCGGGCTCCCGGGCGCCGCGTGCAGCTCGGTCAGCGAGGGCGCCTGCGCCAGTTTCCAGGCGAGCGCATGCTCTCGCCCGCCCGATCCGACCAGGAGCACTCGCACCGGCGCGAGTCTAGTGGCGACGCCCCGCCACTTCCGCCGGCCCGGGAGTAGTCTGCGTGCAATGGATCGGGAGTCGGTTCAACGGTGGCTCGACGCATACGTCGAGGCATGGAAGACCTACGACGAGGAGGAGATCGCAGCCCTCTTCGCCGAGGATGCGACCTACCGATACCACCCTTGGGACGAGCCCGTTCGTGGGCGTACGGCCATCGTCGCGAGCTGGCTCGAGGAGCCCGACGCGTCGGGCACGTGGGACGCGCGGTACGAGCCGTGGGCTGTCGACGGCGAGCGCGCGGTGGCGGTGGGCGTGTCGCGCTACTTCGCCGCGGACGGCGTCACGGTGGACCGCGAATACCACAACGTCTTCCTCTGCAGCTTCGACGAGGACGGGCGCTGCTGGGAGTTCACCGAGCTCTTCGCGCGTCGATCCGACTGAGGACTCAGGCCAGCGCCAGCACGCGCTCGCGGTCGGCGCCGGTGCCGACGAGCGTCACCCGCACCCCCAGGTCGCTCTCGACGAAGGCCACGTACTCGCGAGCGGCACCCGGGAGCTCCTCTCCGATCTCCGTCCCCCAGCCCGGAAGCGTCTCGAACACGGGCCGGCAGTGATGGAAGTCGCTCTGGTGGGAGGGGAACTCGTCGGTGTCGGTCCCGTCCGGGAGGCGGTAGCGCACGCAGACGGGGATCTCGTCGAACTCGGACAGGACGTCGAGCTTGGTCAGGGCGAGCGAGGTGATCCCGTTCACGCGCACCGCGAAGCGCAGGGCGACGAGATCCAGCCATCCGCAACGCCGCTCCCGCCCCGTCACGGTGCCGAACTCCCTCCCCAGCTCACGCACGCGCTCGCTCGCCTCACCCGCGATCTCGCTCGGGAACGGCCCTTCTCCGACGCGCGTGACGTACGCCTTGGCGACGCCCACCACCTCGTCGATGCGGTTCGGGCCGATGCCGAAGCTGACTGCCGCCCCCGCGGCGATGGGGCTCGACGAGGTCACGAACGGGTACGTCCCGTGATCGAGGTCGAGCAGCGTCCCCTGCGCGCCCTCGAACAGCACGTGCTCGCCTCGGCGCAGCGCGCGGTCGACCAGGAGCGACGTGTCGGCGACGTAGGGGGCGAGCCGCTCCGCGTACGCGAGGTGCGTGGCGACCACCTCCTCCACGTCGAACGGCTCGAGGTCGTAGACCCGCTCGAGCCAGACGTTCTTCTCGGCGACGGCGAGCTCGAGCTTCTGGCGCAGGATCTTCGGGTCGAGAAGGTCCTGCACCCGGATCCCGATCCTGGTCGCCTTGTCCGCGTAGGCAGGGCCGATCCCGCGCCTCGTCGTGCCGATCTGCAGCCGGCCGAGGCGCCGCTCGCGCGCGCCGTCGAGGGCCACGTGCCAGGGCATGATCAGGTGCGCGTTCCCGGACACGAACACGCGCCCGGACGTCGGGTGTCCGCGCGCCTCCAGGTCGTCGAGCTCCGAGATCAGCACGGCGGGGTCGACGACGCAGCCTGCGCCGATCGCGCTCGGCCTGCCGGCGACGATTCCGCTCGGGATCTGCCGGATCTTGTACGTCTCGCCGTCCGCGACGATCGTGTGGCCGGCGTTGGGGCCGCCCTGGTAGCGGCAGACGAGGTCTGACTCTTGGGCGAGCAGGTCGACGATCTTCCCCTTGCCCTCGTCGCCCCACTGCGCGCCGACGATGACGGTCGCGGGCACGTGCTGCAGTGTGACATGCCGGCGGGGCGAGGCTACGCGGCCGCCGACGCATGCGCCTCGATGACCTCGAGCGCCTGCGCGTCGACCGTCGCCACGGCGGGCAGACCGTGGGCGCACCCACACTTGGCTCCTGCGCGCTGCCCGTCGAAGCGATCGGCCGCGCCGCCCAGCGAGCGCACGCGCGCGACGAGCGGGAGCGCCACCGCCGTCACGAGACCGCCGACGACGAACGCCGCGGGCACCGACCGCGCCTCGCCGAGCGCGCCGAGCCCGAGCTGACCTCCGGTCCCGCCCACGCCGGCGATCATCGAGTCGAACGACGTGACCGTCGCCCGCTCAGCGCTCGGGATCAGCTGCTGGATGTACGCCTGGCGCACCGGACCCATCACGCCGAGGGCCCCCATGATCCCGACCAACCCGGCCACCACGAGCCAGAACGAGGATGCGACTCCCACCAGGATCGCGGCAGCGGCCTGGACGCCGACCGCCCACAGCATCAGCGTCGTCCGTCGTCCGCAGTACCGCGCCGCGACGTCCACGACCTGGTTCCCCGCGATCGTCGACAGCGCGATCGCGGCGCTCACGAGCCCGGCGACCCACACGGCGTCCTGGTCCAGCAGCTCGAGCACGTACGGCTGCCAGGCGTAGAAGGCCCACATCACGAAGCCGGTCTCGATCGCCGAGGCGACCATCAGGAGCCGGATCGGACGCCGCGCCCAGCCGAAGGCGACGCCGCGGCGCGCGGTCGCCGCCATCTCCGAGGGCAGCGCCGAGGGCGCGACGCGCCGTGGGGTGAAGCCGATGTCGTGCATCGCCACGAACGCGATCGCGAACACGACCGCGAGCAGCACGGACCGGACGACGTACGGCGCCGAGAGGTCGAGCTGGCCGAGAAGCCCGCCCGCGACCGTCCCCACGAGCATCGCCGTCCCGGTCACCTGCTGGCCACGTGCGAAGACGGAGTCGAGGGCTCCTCGGAACCCCGCCGTGTCGAGGGCGTCGACGAACCAGGCCTCGACGGCGCCCGAGTAGAACGTGAAGCCCAGGCCCATGAGCACGGAGACGAACGCGAACGGCACGACGCCGGCGCCCACATGCGCGAGCGCGAGGTAGAGCAACGTCACGATGGCGAGCACGACCGCGCTGGCGAGGAACGAGGCACGGCGGCCGAGCGTGTCGGCGACGACGCCCGTCGGGATCTCGAAGACGACCGTCCCGACCGAGTACGCCGCGTTCGCGACGAAGATCTCGAAGAAGCTGAGCCCTGCGTCGAGCAGGAACAGCGTGTTCACGCCCCAGATCACGGAGGCAGCGAGCGTGTACACGCCCGCGAGCGAGTAGTACGTCGCGACAATGCGGCGTGTCTCCGGAGGAGTGGTCGCAACCGCCTCGGTCACGCCCGAAAGGCTAGGCGGTGCGGGCTCCCGTGCCGCCGCGCGGGCCGCCGAGGGAGATCAGGCGGCGCGGCTGCCGACGAGCGTCGGCGTTCCCGTCACGAGCGCGGCCGAGGCATGCGGCCTCGCGGGCACTGCGACCGAGAACCCGACCGCGAGAGAGGCGAGCGCGGCGGCGTCCCTGTGCAGCGGCGACGCCCCTGGCCTCGCGGGGAGCAGCACGAGGTCGTCCTCGAGCGCCATGGCAGCGACCGCGTCGCGTCTCGGGCTGCTGTCGATGACGACGTCCGCGCCGTCACCGACGAGGGTTGCGACGGCGCGAACGGCCTCGCTATCCGGACCGACGACGACCGCTTTCCCGTGCGCTCCGGCGGCGGCGATGCCCGCGACCGCGACGGCGAGGTCGCGCTCGGCCCGCCGATGCTCGCCGAGGTCGCCCCGATCGAGCGCGAGCACGACCCGCTGGTAGTCGCCTCGAGCAGTGAGCACCGCGAGGATCGGCACGTCGGCCAGGGCGACGACGTCGACGTCCTGACCTCCGAGGATCACGTCGACGGCCAGAGCTGCTTTCCGCCACGCGATGACCATCATGGAGGCCTCGTGCTCCGCGGCGATCGCCGCGAGCGCCGACGCAGTGGACGTGTTCACCCGGACGACCGAGGACGCCTCGGCTCCGACCGCCGAGGCCGCGTCTTCGGCCGAGCGCGCCCGCTCCCGCGCGGTCGCGAGCTGGTCGCCGGCCGCGACGGCCACCGCGCCCACCAGGACGTTTCCTCCCTTCGCCATCGCGAGACGGGACGCAAGACGCACGACCGCGACGTCCTCCGCGGCCTCGACGGGCACGAAGACGTTCTCGGCGAGGCGCTCGACCTGGACGGACGGCGGCTCGATTCGCCGGGCTGCGTTCCTCGTGAGGACGCTCGAGGCAAGCACGGTGACGAGGACGACGACGAGCGTCGCGTTCAGGAGGTCGGTGTCGAACAGGCCGATCTCGACGCCGATCGTGACGGCCGCAAGGGTCGCCGCCGCCTGGGCGAGCGAGAGGCCGAAGAGAAGCCTCGCCTGGGGCCGCGCGAGCCCGAGCACGCGGCCCGAGACGAAGGCAGCAGCGCCCTTCCCGACGAAGACCACCGCGAGCGAGAGCGCCGCGATGGCGAGCACGCGCGGCTGCGTGAACTCCGCCGGGTCGATGAGCATGCCGGTCGAGAGCAGGAAGAACGGGATGAGCAGGACTCCGCCGACGAACTCGATCTGCTCCATGAGCTTGCTCCGCGCGGGAACGAGCCGGTTGATCGCGAGCCCGGCGAAGAAGGCGCCGACGATGCCCTCGATCCCCGCGCGATCGGCGACGAGGGCCGATGCGGTTAGCGCGACGAGGACGAACAAGAACCGTGCCCCGCGGTGCTGTCCCACGCCGGCGAAGACCCAGCGCGTCACCCGGGGGAGCACGAGCCCGCAGAAGCCGGCGAGCACGAGGAGGCCGACGCCCACCTCGAGGATGAGCACGGCCGGCCGGGCGTCGCTCTCGGCCGACCCGGCGACGACGGCGAGCACGGAGAGCGCGAGCGTGTCGGTCATCACCGTCCCGCCGCCTGCGATCCCCACCGCCCGGTCCCGCAGGAGGCCGTGCTCCTGCACGATCGGGTAGGCGACGAGCGTGTGGGACGCCCACAGGGAGCCGTAGAGCATCGCCGTCGCCAGGCCGTAGCCGAAGGGCAGCACGAGGAGGAGGCCGAGCACGAACGGCAGCGTGAACGTGAAGGTCCCGAACGTCAGCGCGCCCCGGCGGTTGGCCTGGAACTCGTCGAGATCCAGCTCGAGCCCTGCGAGGAACATGAGGACGAGGATCCCGAGGTCGCCGAGCGACTCGACGACGCCCTCCCGCTCGACCCAGCCGAGGACGAACGGCCCGACGAGGAGGCCGCCGAGGATGACGCCCACGATCCCCGGAAGCCCGAACCGCTCGACGGCGAGCGGCCCGACGAGGATGACCGCGGTCGCGACGAAGAACGTCCATTCGGCCGAACTCGGCGGGAACTCGATTCCAAGCGCCGGCACGGCGCGAGTCTCCAGGCCGGCCCGGACGGAGGTCCTGCGGGACCCGACGCGGCCGCGCCGTCCGCGCTGTCACCGACCACGAGCTCTCTTGCGCTACAGGCCGGCTACGCCGCAGCCAGATCGGCGAACACGACTTGGCAGCGAGCTACGCCGCTGCCAAGTCGGCGAATTTCGCGTAGCGGCGGAGGAAGGAGAGCTTCACCGTGCCGGTCGGCCCGTTGCGGTGCTTCGCCAGGTGCACCTCCGCGATGCCCTGCTGGTCGGACTCCTCGCCGAGGTAGTACTCGTCGCGGTAGATGAAGAAGACGAGGTCCGAGTCCTGCTCGAGGCTCCCGCTCTCTCGCAGGTCGGAGAGGATCGGCCGCTTGTCGTGGCGCTGCTCGACCGCCCGCGAGAGCTGAGACATGGCGAGGATCGGAACGTCGAGGTCGCGCGCGAGCACCTTGAGCGCACGCGAGATCTGCGACACCTCCTGGACGCGGTTCTCGGCGGTCGCCCCGGAGGTCATGAGCTGGAGGTAGTCCACCACGATCAGCCCGAGGCTCGGTTCACGCGACTTGAGGCGGCGCGCTTTCGAGCGCAGCTCCATGATCGTGGTCGAGCCGGTGTCGTCGACGTAGATCGGAGCCTTCGTCAGGCGGTCGCACGCGGTCGTGAGGCGGGGCCAGTCGTCGGGCGCGAGCCGTCCCGTACGGAGCCGCTGGGACTCGACCTTCGCCTCGCTGCACATCATTCGCTGGGTCACCTCGGACTTCGACATCTCGAGCGTGAAGAGCGCCACTGGGACCTCGTGGCGGACGCCGAGGTTGGCGGCGATGCAGAGCCCGAGCGCGGACTTGCCCATCGAGGGCCGTGCTGCCAGGATCACGAGGTTTCCGGGCTGGAAGCCCGAGGTCAGGAGGTCGAGCTCGCGAAACCCGCTGGGCTGGCCCGTGATCTCCGTGCCCGCCTCGTAGAGCTGCGTGATCCGCTCGAAGCTCTCCTTGAGCAGCTGCTCGATGTGCGAGAAGTCGCTCGTGACGCGCTGCTGGCCGAGCTCGAAGACGATTTGCTCCGCCCGGTCGACGAGGTCCGAGACCTCGCCGGGCCGTTCCTGGCCGAGCCGCGAGATCTCCTGCCCCGCACGGACAAGCCCCCGCAGCGTCGCCATCTCCTTGACGATGCGCGCGTAGTGCTCGACATTCGAGGTCGACGGGACGAGCGCCGCCAGCTCAGCCACGCGCGCTTGCCCTCCGATGCTCTCCAGCTCGCCGCGCTCGTCGAGCTCGTTCGAGAGCGTGATCGCGTCGACGGGCTCGCCCTTACCCCAAAGCGCCAGGGAAGCTCGGTAGAGCTTCGCGTGGCTCTCGCGGTAGAAGTCCGACGCGGAGAGGATCTCGCTGACGGTGCCTACGGCCGTGGGCGAGAGCAGCATCGCGCCGAGTACGGACTCCTCCGCCTCGAGGTTCTGGGGCGGGACGACGGAGCCCAGGCGCTCCGCGGGTGAGGATGCGAGAGGCGTCGAGCTCACAGGCGCGGGAGTCAATCCTCTGTGGGCCGGCCCGTCCAGGCCGACCCTGCCGTGGAGCGGGTGCAGGGGGAACGGAACATACGTTCGCAGGTTATCCCCTGACGCGGACGGCCTGTCGACAGGACCTCCGAGGTTGTCAAGCAGGAAACGTGCGCTGCGAGCGTGAAGTTCCGACGGGTTTCGACAGGGCCTGTGGAAAGGCTGGGGGCGCCTGACGGCGCCCCCATCCTAGACGGACTCCCCTTCAGGCGATGTTTGGACGGCGCTCTCGGCCTCGGTCTCGTCGCCGGAAGCTGCCTCGGGCCCCTCCTCCGCCATCACCTCGGCGATCGCGGACTCCGCCTCCGCGTGCTCGGCCTCGGCCTGGGCCTCGGCGACCACAGCCGCCTGCACCTCCTCGGCCTCGAGCAGCGCGAGCTCCTCCTCGGGCGGCAGCTCCCCGCCCTCCGGGACGACCAGGGTCTTGACCTCGACGCGGACGTCCTCGAACAGCTCGATCGGGATCGCGTAGCGGCCGATCCGCTTGATCGGGTCGATGGCGACCTTGCGCCGGTCGACGCGCACCTTGCGCGTGCGCCAGAGCTCGTCGGCGACGTCCGACGGCGTGACGGAGCCGAACAGCGAGCCCGTGGGGCCGGCCTTCACCTCGAAGCGCAGCACGGTCTTGCCCAGCAGCTCCGCGATCTCCTGCGCCTGCTCCACGCTGCGTGCTTCCTGGCGCACCCGCTGCGCCTCGACCCGGCGCAGCTCCGCGACCCTGGCGGGCGTCGCGGTCTCAGCGAGCCTGCGCGGAAGGAGGAAATTGCGCGCGTACCCGCGGGCGACGTCCACGACGTCTCCTCGCAGGCCGAGCTTCTCCACGTCCTGGAGCAGGATCACTTGCATGGCTACTGCGAGACGTACGGCAGGAGCGCCATCTCGCGCGCGCGCTTGACCGCGGCCGCGACCTGGAGCTGGTGCCGTCTGCACGCGCCAGTGAGCCGCCGGGAGCGGATCTTTCCCTTCTCGGAGAGGTAGCGGCGCAGCTGGGCGAGGTTCTTGTAGTCGACCTGCTCCACCTTGTCGCGGCAGAGGTGGCAGCTCTTCCGCTTGCCGGGCGCCGTGGTGGGGCCGGTCCGCCTGCGTGTGGTCTTCTTCGGGGCCATCGGGTCAGAACGGGATGTCGTCGTCGGCAGGCGAGGTCGGGAAGTCGTCCCCTGAGGCTGCCGCGCCCGCCGGCACGTAGGCGGCCTCAGCCTGCTCGCCGCGGCTGTCGAGGAACTGAACGCTCTGCGCGACGACGTCGACCTTCGAGCGCTTGGTGCCGTCCTGGGCCTCCCAGGAACGCCAGTCGAGCCTGCCGTCGATGCCGATGCGGCGGCCCTTCGTCAGATGCTGAGACAGCATCTCCGCCTGGTTGCCGTAGACCTTGACGTCGAAGAAGTTGGGCTTGTCCACCCAGTTTCCGGCGTCGTCCTGCTGGCGGCCGTTCACGGCGACGCCCATCTCGAGGACGGGCGTGCCGGACGGGAGGTGACGAAGCTCGGGATCGCGGGTCAGGCGCCCGACGAGGATGACGCGATTGATGTCGCCGGCCATTGCTACTCCTCCTCCTCTGGGATCTCGGTCTCGGAAGCGACCCTCGTATCCTCGCGCGCCGGAGCCGCCACCGCTACCGGCCGTGCGGGACTCCCCTGGATCCGACGTGTCGCCATGTGGCGCATGACTCCGTCGTCGATCCGGAGCACGCGCGAGATCTCGTCGAGCGTCTCCGCGGAGCACGTGAGCTGGAGCAGGTGGTAGCTGCCCTCGGCCTTGTGGTCGATCTCGTAGGCGAGCTTCCGCCGGCCCCACACGTCGTGCAGGTCCCACGACCCGCCGTCGGCGTCGACGCGCTCCCGGACGCGCGCGACGATCTCCGCCTGGCGGCTCTCGTCCAGGTCCGCGTCGAGCAGGAGCAGGATCTCGTATTCGTTCACACGCCTTCCTTCGGTCTGAGTCGGCCCCGCCGGGTGACACGCACTCTCTCGGAGGCGCGGCGCGGAGCAGGAAGCCGCGGGAGTCTAGCAGGGGAAGGGCTTCCTCCGGCCGCGGTACCATCGGGCCGTGCGCAAGCTCCTCAAGTGGTCCCTTGTCACGCTCGGCGTCGTCGCCGTCGTTCGCCATCTTCGCCGACGGCGCGCCAAGGCCGAGCCTGTTCCCTACACCGCCGCTGCCGACCCCGCGGACGAGCTCCGTCGCAAGCTCGCGGATTCCCGCGCTGCGGACGAGCCCGCCGCACCGTCGTCCGCTCCCGCGAGCACGGTCGAGGAGCGCCGCGCCGAGGTGCACGCGGAGGGCCAGGCCGCGGTCGACGAGATGCGCTCGTCCGGCGAGAGCTAGTCCCCAGTGGCAGAGCCGTCCGAGACGACGCAGGTCACGGGTGGGCCGTCCCGGGTCGAGACGGACGAGCTGCTGGCCGCCGTCCGTACGCTTTCGGCGCAGGTCGGAGATCTTCGCGCCGAGCTCCAGGCGCTCCGGACGCACGCGAGCCCGCTCCCCGAGGCCGAGCTGCACGGCTGGCAGGAGCGCTCCCGGGCGTTCGAGGAGAACCCCGCCTGGGTTCGGTCGATCGACCTCCCCGCGCCGCGACGGCCTGCGGTTCCCCGCCTGCTGCTCGAGATCGCGTTCCTGGTCGCAGTCGCCGTGCTCTGCGCGGTCGCCGAGCTCGACGCACCGGTCATCGCCGCCCTGATGGGCATCTCCTGGGCCCTGGTCGCCGGGTTCGAGTGGGCGACCGCGACTTCGGCGCGTCGAAGGGAGGAGGCCGCGTACCGGTCGGGCTTCACGACGGGCTCGCACGACGAAGGCGTGTCCTGGCTCGAGCCGGGAGACGACGGGTCCGGGTTCGAGGGCCCGGAGGTGGCCGCCAAGACCGGCGCCAAGCTGCCGCCGCCGGAGTAGGCACAGTGACCCTCGTGCGGATCGCCATCGCGACGCTGACGGCAGCCGCGCTCACGTGGACGGCGGCGACTGCCGCCCCGGTCGCGGGCGCACAGCACACCGTCCTCGACCTCGGCGACTCCTTGAGCGTCGGCACCGCGCCCTACCTCGCCGCTCGCCTGCCCGGTTATCGGGTCGCCCGCTTTCACGACGTCGGACTCCACGCGTACGACGCCGCCGCATACGTCTCGGCGCACGGCTCCTCTCTGCCCGGGAACCTCGTCGTCAGCGCGGGCACGAACGACGATCCCCGTATCGTGTCTACGTTCTGGCGCGCCGCCTCGACGATCGTACGCCTCGCCGGGCCGCACCGATGCGTCGTGTGGCCGACCATCGTCCGGCCGCCGGCGATCGGCACGAGCTACGACGGACTCAACCGGGCGCTGACTCGCGTCGCCGCCCGCTACCCGAGCCTCGTGGTCGTGGACTGGGTCGGGATGGTCGCGCAGAACCCGCAGTGGCTCGCGACGGACGGCGTGCACGTGAACGTGGCGGGCTACCGGGCCCGCGCCACGGCGATCGCAGCGGCGATACGGAACCGCTGCGGGTGACGGTCACCGCAGGCGGCTGCCAGCGGCTCCGACCGGAGCCCGAGACCTCCTCCGCGGACAGGCCCGCGTAGCCGATGCTGTTCCCGACCGCCACCTTCGCGATCTTCTTCATGGTCGTGCTGCCACTCTCGTGGCTCCTGCAGCAGCGACCGGAGCGCTGGCGACCGTTCATCATCGCCGCGAGCTTCGTGTTCTACGCGGGCTGGGACTGGCGCTTCTGCTTCCTGCTCGCCTTCTCGATCGTCTGGAACCAGGTCCTCGCCGTCGCGATCCACAGCCGCTCGTCGCAACGGGCGCGCAAGCAGTTCCTCGTGATCGCGCTCGTTGGCAACCTCGGGCTCCTCGGCTACTTCAAGTACTACGACTTCTTCATCACGTCGACGAACAACCTCTTCGCTGTCGTCGGCATCGACCTCCCCCTCGAGGCGCGCTCGATCCTGCTGCCGGTCGGGATCTCCTTCTTCACGTTCATGGGGATCAGCTACGTCGTCGACGTCTACCGTGGCGACTTCGCGCCCGTCGGCTTGGCCACGTTCGGGGCGTACCTCTCCTTCTTCCCGCACCTCGTCGCCGGGCCGATCGTGCGACCGGGGGAGCTGATCCCGCAGATGGCCTCCCCGCGCGATCCTCGCTACGTCGACACCTCGCGCGCCTTCTTCCTGATCGGGACGGGGCTCTTCATGAAGGTCGTGATCGCGAACTACCTGGCCGCGAACATCGTCGACGAGGTCTTCGGCGCGCCGAAGCTGCACTCATCGCTCGAGGTCCTTGTCGGGATCTACGCCTACGCCGTGCAGATCTACGCCGACTTCTTCGGCTACACGAACATCGCGATCGGCGTCGCGCTGCTGCTCGGCTTCACGTTCCCCCAGAACTTCGATGCCCCCTACTCGGCCACGTCGATCACCGACTTCTGGCGCCGCTGGCACATTACCCTCTCCCGCTGGCTGCGCGACTACCTGTACATCCCGCTCGGGGGGAACCGGGGAGGGAGGCTCCTCACGTACCGCAACCTCATGCTGACGATGCTCATCGGCTGGCTCTGGCAT
>Ga0233417_10000186_pt1 | contig 17714 bp, 14 predicted proteins | sample Sed_MG_FD_189023 | JGI IMG/M metagenome (GOLD analysis project Ga0233417, IMG submission 189023) | Sediment microbial communities from Lake Towuti, South Sulawesi, Indonesia - Sediment_Towuti_2014_0.5_MG | ecosystem: Environmental > Aquatic > Freshwater > Lake > Sediment | place: Indonesia... | reverse complement strand
TCTTCACGAGCAGGCCGGAAGCCGCCACATTCTCAAGCTCCACGGCGATCTCTGGAAGGTTCGTTGCCTCGCGTGTGGAAAGGAGGAGCGCGACACTCGCATCCCCATCGAGCCGCTTCCACCCTACTGCCCTTGTGGTGGCCTGCTTCGCCCGGCCGTTGTCTGGTTCGGAGAATCGCTCTGCGATGAGACACTGCGCGCTGCCTTTGACACGGCTTCCCGTGCGGACCTCATGCTGGTCCTTGGCACCTCATCGGTCGTCTATCCTGCGGCGGCGATCCCGCGCGCTGCCTTGGAGCACGGCGCTCGGCTCATCGAAATCAACCTCGAGCCCACCGAACTCTCCAGCTCCGCGCATCTATCTCTTCGGGGAAAAACTGGCGAGCTTCTCCCGGAAATCGTTCGCCATGCTTTTGGGGCTGTGTCATGAAGCCCAAGTTTTATCTGACCACGCCGATCTACTATGTGAACGCACGTCCTCACCTGGGTCACACCTATACGACGATCGTTGCCGACACCATCGCCCGCTATAAGCGCATGCGCGGCTTCGACGTCGTCATGCTCACCGGCACCGATGAGCACGGCCAAAAGATCGAGCGCGCGGCACGGGCCGCCGGCCTCACACCTGAACAATTGACCGACCGGGTGTCCGCCGAATACCGCGTTCTGTGGGACGAGCTTGGCCTGCGTTACGACCGCTTCATCCGCACCACTGAAGATCGCCACGAGCGTGCCGTCCACAACTTCTGGCTCAAGATTCGCGACGCCGGCTATCTCTATAAGGGCCACTACGAAGGCCAGTATTGCTTCCACGACGAGTTGTACGTGGACGAGCCGCTCCCGGGAGGCCTTTGCCCGGATTGCAAACGCCCCACGGAACTGGTTCGCGAAGAAAACTATTATTTCAAACTGTCCGAGTTTCAGGATCGCTTGCTGCAACACTACGAGCAGCATCCCGAGTTCATCCAACCGGATGCCCGCCGCAACGAGGTTATCGCTTTTGTTCGCGGCGGCTTGCGCGACCTTTCCGTCAGCCGCACCAGCCTCAAGTGGGGCGTTCCCTGGCCCGAGGACGATCGCCACGTCTGCTACGTCTGGGCTGACGCCCTGCTCAGTTACATGAGCGGCATCGGCTACGGCGACGATGAAGTCCAGTGGGAGCGCTACTGGCCGGCCGACCTTCACCTGGTGGGCAAGGAAATCATTCGCTTCCACTGCGTCTATTGGCCCGCGTTCCTGATGGCCGCCAGCGAGCCGCTTCCCAAGCAAGTGTATGCCCACGGCCTGTGGCTCATGGGCATGGAGAAGATGAGCAAGTCTCGTGGCAACATCGCTCTGGCTCAACCGATTGCCCGCATCCTGGGGATGGATGCCCTGCGCTACTTCTGTCTGCGGGAGATGGTCTTTGGCCAGGACTCCAACTTTTGCTACGACGCCTTGGTTACGCGTTATGTCGCGGATCTTGCAAACGGCCTTGGCAACTTGACGAACCGCGTTCTTGCGATGATCGAGCAGTTCTTCCAAGGCAGGGTCCCGCACTCAGCCACTCACTCCACCGGAGGGGTGGTCGGGTTATCGGCTCGGGCGACGATTGACATAGTTCGAGATCATTATGACCGTTACGAGTTTTCTCTGGCACTTCAGGCCATTTGGCAATTGATATCAACCGTAGACGGATACCTCGTACAACAAAAGCCTTGGAAGTTGGGCCAGGACCCCTCTCAGCAAGCCCTGCTTGCGTCAGTCTTGTACGTTTCGGCGGAAGCCCTGCGGATTGTCTGTGCCCTACTTTATCCAGTACTGCCACATTCTACGTCCATGATCTGGGGCCAGCTTGGTCAGGAATCACCTTTGGTTGACCTGCAATTGGACAGCATCAATTGGGGCCAATTGAAACCCAGTACTGAAGTCAAAAAGCCTGAACCCGTCTTCCCTAGAGTAGATGTTCTAGAGACCATCGAAAGGATTGAAACCATGGACAATGAACTTCGTCAGCCCACCGCTCCGTCGGCTACTGCTGCCGCCCCTGCTGCTGCTCCGGCGCACATCACCATAGACGATTTTGCCAAGGTGGAAATGCGCGTCGGCCAGGTCAAATCCGCTGAGCGTGTTGCCTGGGCGGATAAGCTCCTCAAGATCATGGTGGATATTGGTACTGAAGTCCGTCAGATTGTCGCCGGCATCGCCGAGGTTTATCAGCCCGATGCGCTGGTGGGTCGCAAGGTGGTCGTCGTTGTCAACCTCCAACCCCGCAAGCTCCGCGGCGTCGAATCCAACGGCATGATCGTCGCTGCCAGTGTGCCGCCCGAAGGCAAGCCGGTTCTTGCCGGCTTTCTCGAAGACGTGCCCGTGGGCTCGCGCCTGAAATGACCGCGAAGCGGTCATCCTGAGCGAAGCGAAGGATCTCTCTGTGCAATTGATTGACTCCCATCTGCACTTGGATTTTCCTCAATTCGACGTGGATCGGGACGCGGTGCTGGACCGTGCGCGTGGTGCTGGAGTCGTCGCCATGTTGGCCATCGGCTCCGGCCCCGGCCCGGAAAAACTCGATGCCGCCCTTCCTTTTGCCGAACAACACGACTGGATTTACGCCACGGCTGGTATTCATCCTCACGAAGCTCGCCTGGCCACGGAGGCTCACTTCACGTCTCTCGACCGTCTCGCTCAGCGTCCGAAAGTTATCGCCTGGGGCGAAATCGGCCTCGATTATTTTTATGACCACTCTCCACGCGACGTTCAACAGGCCGTCTTCCGCCGCCAGCTCCAACAGGCTCGCGCCGCCCGCAAACCCATCATCATTCACTGCCGCGACGCCTGGCCCGACTGTCTTGCCATTCTGGAAACGGATTGGCGCTCCTCTGCTCTCGGCGGCATTCTTCACTGTTTCACCGGCACACTCGAAGAAGCCCGCTGCGGCCTCGACATGGGCTTTCTTATCTCCTTCGCCGGCAATTGCACCTATCCCAAGGCGCAGCCGCTCCGCGACGTCGCTGCTGCCCTCCCTTTGGAAGACCTTCTGATTGAGACGGATGCGCCCTTCCTGGCCCCTCAGCCCTATCGCGGGAAACGCAACGAGCCTGCTTGGGTCGCAGAGGTAGCAAAGACACTCGCTTCTGTGAGAAAATCCAGCCCGGCTGAGATCGGCGCAGCCACCGCGGATAATTTCCGCCGCTTCTTCAGACTTGGCCCCGCGCTTGGACGCGGCGCGCAGTCCTAGGGGGTCGCCATTTCCGCTTTCGCCGTCAAGGCTGTTAGGGAGCTGTTTGACCTCGTCCGCGACGACCTTGCCCAAGTCGAGCTGGAAATCTCCGCTCAAAACGGCTCGGCTATCCAGCCGGTGGCGGAAATCACCAGCTACCTGCTGAGTGGCGGGGGCAAGCGCCTCCGCCCAGCTCTGCTCCTGCTCTCTGCTGGGTACTGCGGCTATCGTGGTCCCAGCGCTATTCGCCTCGCCGCCGCCGTCGAGTTGATTCACAGCGCCACGCTCATCCACGACGACGTGATCGACGGCGCCGATACGCGCCGCGGCCGCCCCTCGGCCAACTCTCGTTGGGGCAATCACATGAGCGTTCTCGCCGGTGATTGGCTCTATATGCAGTCCTTCCAGATGGCCCTCCGCGAGCGCAACTTCAGAATCCTCGACATTCTCATTGATCTCACGCAGAACATGGTTGAAGGCGAGCTTCTCCAGCTCACCAAGATCGGGCGCATGGACCTGTCCGAAGATGACGCCTTGGCGCTCTGCTATCGCAAGACCGCTTGTCTCTTCAGCGGCTGTGCGCGCCTGGGCGCGGTCCTCGGCCGCAAACCGGAATCTGCCGAACAGGCCCTGGCTGACTACGGCCGGTATTCAGGTCTGGCTTTTCAGCTCGTGGATGATCTGCTGGACTTCACGGCTTCGCCCGAAAAGCTCGGCAAGCCGGTCCTGAGCGATCTCAAGGAAGGAAAGGTCACTCTCCCGCTGATTTACGCCATGCAAAACGGCAGCGCCGTCGGCCGCCGGCTGGTCGCCACCGTCCTCGAGGAAAAGGGCTTCCAGAGCGTTCGCCCGGAGCAAATCACCGCACTGGTGCGCAACTCTGGTGCTCTGGACCGCGCTCGTCACCTCGCCCACGACTACGCCGCTCGCGCCAAATCCTGCCTGAACGGCCTGGGCGATTCCGACTTTGCCCGCGCACTCCACTCCGTCCCCGATTTCATCCTCGACCGCGATAGTTAATCAGGCGAAGCGCGGTCTTCGCAACAACATCGCCCGCCGGGGAGTTGAGGTAGGCCTCACGCCGGGGGGCTGTCGTGGGCTTCGAAGGTATCCCGGTGCCGTTCCCATTCTGAGGAGAGATGGCTCTCGAGGATCCGTACACATCGGTTCCACCGCAGGATGGCGTCGTCGTTGTCGGGGGGCCGGATCTTTTCTGCCTCAGCGAAATACTGCATGGCTTTCTCGAACAAGGGCATGAGTGTGTGCGGGAGAAAACCGGCATGCAATTGTGCTTTGGCGCGCCGCTCGCAAAGCAACCCGGCATAGTAGAGCCGTTCGTAGGCGTCGCTTAGCCCGCTGAAGATCTGCTCCACTTCCGCGTAGCGGTCCGCTGGCCCGCCCTTGAACTGATCGGTAATCGTCAAGCCCAAAACTCGTCTCGCCATCTGGTTCTCCGGGTCAATGGCCAGGATGTCCCGGCAGATGGATTCAGCCTCTTCCGGTTCGTTCAGGTAGCGATAGAGCTCAGCCTTGGCAATGGCCGCGGGGATGCCGCTCTTGGAGATGGGCTTCAGGCGGTGTTTCACAATGGCCTCCTTCTCACCGGAAATTCCAGAGCAGATAGCCGGCGACGCCGGTTCCCAGCAGCGCGCCTCCGTAGCAAAAGACCGTGATCACTTCGTTCAGGTGCTTGATTTGGAGCCCGTCGTACAACGTGTAGCGAAACCGATGCGCCCAGTGGAACAGGGCAAGCCAGCAAATCACAAACAAGCTCACGCGCGTCAAGGGCTGCTGCACCAATCCGTGCATGGCCTCATAATTCGGCGCTTCGAGCCAGCCCAACGGAATCGCCAGTCCGAAAAGGAACAGAAGCACCGGCAAGCTCAAGGCAGCCACTGCTCCACCAGCGCTGAACAGGCTCCAGAGCAGGGGCTCGACGAGTCTCCTTGTCGTCTTCGTCTTCACGTTTCTCACTCATCCTGCGCGCAGCACGAGCCATCCAAGGATGGCGGACACAATGGCCCACGCCAGATAGTTCGCCCCGGCAATCACCGCATCTGGCAGCCCCTTTCCTCCAACCCGCATCACCATTGCCCGTGGCGCGAGATTGAACCAGGTGACCGCGTGCACGAGGACGAAAAAGAAACTCACCCCGTTCACTGCGATCACCGCAGGATGCCGCATCCACTCCTGCCACGCCGAGTATGCCTCCGGACCCCGGCTCAAACCGGCAATCAGAGCCAACACCACCATTACAAACCATGCCACAAAAACGCTGCTGATCTCCCGCAGCACAAACCTCAGATAGCTCCACTTCCACAACCACCAGTAGGTCGAGACCCGCTTTCGGTACCACCGCGGGTGAAACTCGGTGTAGACCGGCGCCCCGCGCATCTCCCCCGAATTCATCTTGCACCCCACGGCATCAGCAAGGATCGAAACCATTCTTTCGCCGCGCTCAGCTTGTACTGCTGGATGGCCCCGGCCGGATCCACGTTCTTTGGGCACACCTTGGTGCACTCGCCGACAAACGTGCACCCCCAGATCCCGTCGTGCTGCGACAATATGCCCATCCGCTCGGCAGCGCCCTGGTCTCGTGAATCCATGTTGTACCGCTGCGCCAAGGCGATGGCTGCTGGTCCCGTGAAGAGCGGGTCCAAGCCGTACACCGGGCAGGCGGCGTAACACAGCATGCAGTTAATGCACATACTGAACTGTTTGTACGCATCCAGTTGCTCCGGCGTCTGCAGGTACTCGCCCTCGCGGATGAGCTTCTCCTCTTTGCGAATAATCCAGGGTTTCACTCCCTCGAGCTTGCGCAGAAAGTCCGACATCTCAATCACCAGATCGTGCACCACAGGAAAGTAGCGCAATGGCTCCACGCGGATTGGCTTCGGCGCGTAGTCGGCCAGAAACGTTGCGCAAGTCAGCTTTGGCTCGCCGTTGACCATCATCCCGCAGCTCCCGCAGATGCCCATGCGGCACGACCAGCGGTAACTCAGCGACCCGTCCAGCTTGTCCTTGACGTAGTTCAGCGCGTCTAGCACTACCCAGTCGGGGCGGTAGGGAGCCTCAAATGTTTGCACACGTGGCTCGGCATCCGCCTCGGGTGCATAGCGCGTCACTTCCAGCTGGATCGTCTCCGCCATCCTCGGCTTCAATCGAGGCAACTCTCCATTTGATTTCTCACCCCTCGTGCCTTAATGCCCTGCAGCCCCCTTCGCGCCTTTCTCCTCCCCCGGTTGACCGTACACCCGCTCGGCAGGTGGCCAGCGCGTGATGGTCACTGGCAGATACGTAACGCGCGGAGCATCATCCGCCCCACGATGGACCAGGCTGTGCGCCAGGAACTTCTGGTCGTCCCGCTTAGTATGGTCAGTGCGCTGGTGCGCTCCGCGCGACTCCGTGCGCTCCAAGGCACTGTGCGCGATGGTTTCGGCGACGTCCAGCATAAACTCCAGCTCCAGAGCCGAAATTAGCTCGGTATTAAAGGTGCGGCCACGGTCGTCGAGTGAAATGTTCTTCAGGCGCTCCTTCAACACTCGAATCTTTTCGGCTGCCAGCCGGAGGGATGTCCCAGTCCGATAAATCCCCGCTCCTTCTTCCAGAGCTTTTTGCATCTCCTCGCGAAGAGTCGCCACGCGCTCTTTCCCGCTGGTTCCCCTTAGGTACTGCTGTTCAATTCTTCGCATCTCATCCAGTGCCTGTGCCAACACGGTGCCGTCCCGCGAGGACGTTTGCGCGGAGGCGTGCTCCGCCGCAGCTCGCCCAGCCCGTGCCCCAAACACCAGCAGCTCGGGCAACGAATTCGACCCCAGACGGTTCGCTCCGTTGATGCTGACGCAGGCCACCTCGCCCGCCGCATACAGTCCGCCCAGCGGAGTGGCTGCGTGAATATCCGTGTGCACCCCGCCCATCATGTAATGCACAACGGGCCGCACAGGAATCAGGTCCTTCACCGGGTCGAGGTTTTGATACTTGGTGCACAGCTCGCGCACAAAGGGCAGCTTGCTGTTGATGGTCTTCTCGCCAAGGTGTCGCAGGTCCAGATGCACTACATCTCCGTACGGCCCCTTTATCGTTCGGCCCTTCTCCGTTTCCTTCACGAACGCCTGCGACAGGCGGTCGCGCGGTCCCAGCTCCATTGAGCGCAGCACCGGCTTGGGCTCCGGCTTGCCGAGGTTGTAATCCTGCAGATAGCGGTAACCGTCTTTGTTCATCAGCCAACCGCCCTCGGAGCGCGCCGCTTCAGTGATCAGAATCCCCGTGAACGGCAGACCTGTCGGGTGGTACTGCACAAATTCCATGTCCTTCAATGGCGCCCCGGCGCGGTACGCCAATGCCATCCCGTCTCCCGTCTTGATGTTTGCGTTGGTGGTGAACGGAAAGACGCGCCCGCACCCACCAGTGCAGAGAATCACCGCCTTGGCGGCGATACCCTGCATCTTTCCGGACATCAGCTCAATCGCCACGACGCCTTGTACGCGTCCGTCTTCCACCAGCAACTTAGTGACGAACCATTCGTCGTATCGCGCCAGAGTCGTGTACTTCAGGGTGGTCTGAAACAGCGTGTGCAGCATGTGGAAGCCGGTCTTGTCCGCAGCAAACCAGGTGCGCAATTTCTTCATCCCCCCAAAGGCGCGCACGGCGATGTGCCCGTCGGGTTCGCGGCTCCAGGGGCAACCCCAGTGTTCAAGCCTCAGCAATTCCTCCGGGGCCTCGCGGACGAAAGCTTCCACCGCGTCCTGGTCACAGAGCCAGTCACCGCCGGAGATCGTGTCGTAGGCGTGGTCTTCGAACGAGTCGCCCGGTTTGATTACCCCGGCGGCGCCGCCTTCCGCGGAGACGGTATGGCTCCGCATCGGATAGACCTTGGAGATGACGGCGACAGAAAGCCGGGGATTGGTCTCTGCAACGGCGATGGCAGCGCGCAATCCAGCGCCTCCGCCGCCGACGATCAAAACGTCGTGGCTGGTGAGGTCCATCCGGTCGCCTCGATTCGGAGCGAGCCCGACAGATTCGTCCTCTTCACGGAATTGCGATGAGCGTCGGTGCGTATGCTAGCGCCCAACCCAAGTGGTGTCAACGCGCCGCTGCAGCTATCAGTTGGCCATCTCGCCGTCTCTTCCTTCCGGCGGTGCCAGTGGCAGCAGACAGAAGAGCCGTCGCGCGCATTGCTTTGATTCGCTCTTGCGGGTAATCTCGCACAGCATGCTGCCTTTCAAGCTCGTCTATCACGATCATTACGATCTCCACCTTGGCTCCCACGTCTTTCCCTCGCAGAAATACCGCATGGTCCGCGAGACCCTTCTGAACGAGAGCCTCGCCGAGCCCGCTGACTTCCTCACTCCCGAGCCCGTAAGCGATGGCGACGTTCTCCGCGTGCACTCCAAGGAATGGGTCCGCAAACTCAAGACCGGTGCCCTCTCTGCCAGCGAACAGATGCGCCTTGAAATCCCTTACTCGAAAGAGACTGTGGAAGCCTTCTGGCTCGCGGCTGGCGGCTCCATCCTTGCCGGCCAACGCTCCCTGACCGATGGCTTTGCCGCAAGCATTGGCGGCGGCTTTCACCACGCCTTTCCCGACCATGGCGAGGGGTTCTGCATGATTCACGACGTCGCCATTGCCATCCGCCGCCTCCAGGCCGATGACGTCATTCGCACGGCCATGGTCGTTGATACCGACGTCCACCACGGCAATGGCACCGCAGAGATCTTTGCCCTCGACCCTGATGTCTTCACACTTTCGATCCATCAGAAAGACAATTACCCCATGCCCAAACCTCCCTCCAATATTGACCTCCACCTTGCCGATGGAACCACGGACGACGACTACCTCGCCATCCTTGAAAAGCACCTCATGCAGGCTTTCCACGATTTCCATCCAGACCTGCTCTTCTACGTGGGGGGGGCCGACCCTTACCGCGAAGATCAGTTAGGGGGCCTCGCGCTAACCCTGGAAGGCCTGCGCCGTCGCGACTCGCTGGTCTACGAGCATGCCCGCCGCCTGCGCGTTCCTGTGGTCATCACTCTCGCTGGCGGCTACGCCCGCCGGGTCGAGGACACCGTTCGCATTCATGTCAACACCATCCTCGCCGCCCGCGACCTCGTTGCCCAACAATCCTCCGCCGCCTCCCGCTGACCTCGGCTACAATCTCGGTTGCATCCGGCACCGCCCCTGTCTTGTTTGCGAAATTGCGCACTTTCTCTTGGAGGCCGTCGTGATCAGCAAAAGGTTTTCAATCGTGCAGATCGCATTGATCTTGAGCTTTGCCGCGCCGGGAATGGCCCAACAACCCTCCACCCGTCTGATGGACGACTTGAATTGGATGGAATTCCGGCAGCTTGTCCCCGCCAAAATTCCCACTGTGATCGTTACCGTCGGGACCCTTGAGCCTCACGGCGTTATCAACAACGGCGCGGACAACACTGCTCCAGTAGCCATCGCCCAGGCTCTGGCTCCGGACATCAATGCGCTTATCGCCCCGCACATCCCCTACGGCGTTACCGGCTCGATGGCTCCCTATCCCGGGGCGATGCACATTCCCGAAGACGCCTTTCGCGTTTACGTCCGCGCGGTTCTTGAGGGTATGGTGAAGAACGGCTTCCGCAACATCATCGTCATCAACGGACACGGCGGCCCGCAAACCGCCATCCTCGAACAGCTCGCCCGCGACGTCTCCCTTGCCCGCAATGTCAACACCCTGGTCATTCAATGGTGGGCTTTGGCATCAGACGTCACCCAGGAAGTCTTCCGCGAAGACGGAGGTCATGCCGCCATCAACGAGACCGCCTTCATTCAGGCCATCAACCCCAAGCTGGTTCAGCGCCGCCTCTTCACCGGCCCTGAATGGGCTACACCTAACCCCGCTCCCGGCGCGTGGTCGGCCACACCGTTTCCTTCCTCCATGACACTTTACAAGGAGGGCCAAGGATTGCCCAAGGATTTTGATCAAAAGAAGGCGGAGGAATACTTCCGCAAGGTACTCGCCCGAATCAGCGCCTTTACCCTTGAGGTTCTCAATAAGTGGGAAGCTTCGGGCTTCAGGTAGTGCCCACTTTGGCCTTCTCGATTGCCTGGCTCAGTGCCTCCACAAAACCCTCCGGCGCAAAGCCCGACGCCCGGTAGACAATCCTTCCTTCGCGATCGAGCACCATCACCGTCGGAATGGAGGCAATCTTCATCCACTGATCCAGCCCGTCGGCAAACACGACCGTGGACTTCACCTTCTCCCGCTCGACGTAGGGCTTTACCAGCGTCTCGTCTTCATCCGTGTTGACCGCGAAGAAGGTCACGTCCACCTGCCCTGCATACCGTCGCTCTACCCCCTCAAACAGCGGCTCCAGCTCCCGGCAAGGCATACACCACGTCGCCCAGAAATTCAGCACGAGAGTTTTTCCTTTGACCTCGGACAGTTTCAGCGGCGCCCCACCGTCGAGCCGCCGCAGCTCAAATTCATAAAGTTCCTTCACGCCCTGGTTTCGTCGAATGAGGGTTGTCGGTTTTGATTCCGCAATCGTCCGATCATACGTTTCCAGCAGCCGCTGTCCCAGGCCGGTCTCCGCGCCGTACACCTGCTTCCAGAGGTTGCCCAGCTTCCGCCTCACCTCCGCGCGGTCTACCGGCACGCCATACTGGTTGGGCAACACAAAGGCCACCAAGAATTGCTCGATGGCTTTCTCCTTCTCCCCGCGAAGTTCCGCGATCTCCCCCAGACGAAGCGCCGCCGCAGGATTCGTTTTCAACGCGAAACTCTTTTGCAAGTCGTTCACGGCCGCGTCGTAGTTCTTCCGCTCCATCTCCAGCCGACCGCGTACCAGGTAGATGGACATCTGTAGCCGCTTCTGCTGCTCATCCCATTCCTCCTGCGAGGTGCGCGGCGGCTTTCTCTCGACGCCGGTTTTTTCCACGCGGTCCAGCACGCGCGTCGCATAGCCCACCGCTCTGCGCAAGCTGGCGTCGTCCCCGGCCTGCTCGAGCAGGTCCACCGTAAACAGCAGCATCGAGGCGTCGTCCGGCCGCAGCGCGACATACCGCTCCGCGTACTCTAGGGCTCGCTTCGTTTCCTTGAGCTGCACCGACGCTTCCACGATGGCGCGATAAACCTCCGGCTTAAAGGGTGTCTCCGGAAATCGCCTCAAGTACTCTTCCAAATTGCCCACCAGTGCTGCTCGATCGTTTCCCGCTTCCATCACCGCGCGTTGCAGCCCTGCCTCTGGGTCTGGTTTGCTGGCTGGTGTGTCGGCCGGCGCTCCAGATTTGGGCGTGGTCGAGGAACCCGGTTTCGCTTGTGGCGAGGCCTTGCCGGTCGGAGTTGGTTGCGCGGGCGACTGTTTGTGTTCTTGCTTTGGCGCAGGATCCTTCGCCGGCTCCTGCGCCACGCCGGCTGAAGCCGCCACGGCTACCACAATCATACTCATTAGGGCTTTCGTCAGGTGCATATCGTCAAACGGCTACGCTCTTCGACCCGTTTCTCGACACGCGAAGGGCTGAATGCCGACGGCTATTTGAAGTCCATGAGCACGTCAACCGTCTTCGTCTGCTCATTCTTCCGCAGCCAGAACCCCTTCTGCTCGATCCGCACTGGAGTATTCTCAAAGGTCTGAGGGATGACCTTCTCGAAAAACTCCTGGAAATACCCGCTGTCGAAGACCTGGCCCTTGGGCAGTTTCCAGACTTCGGTCAATTTCCTCTCGGCTGCCAAAGAAAGCCCGGTAATCACCAGTTCTCCCATGTGGTATTGCAACCCTTCCTCGATCGTCACCCCGTAGCTCACCTGCGCCTTTGCTTCGTCAAAGATAGCTTCCGGCTTGATCTTGGCGTCCAGGTAACCCACCCGTCCGTATTCCCTTTCGATGGCGCCCCACGCCCCGGTCAGCTTCATCCCGTCCGCTGCTTCCCCGATTCTCATGCCCAGGATTTGATCGAGGGCCGACGGGCCGTACGCCGCGTTTCCGCTCCACTGTGCTCCACCCCACCGATACATTGTCCCGGGGGCGATGGGCACGACCACCAGCACATTATCCGCCAGCGGCTTGTCCGGTGGGCCGGCGAAACGCGCCGTCGGCGGACCGAATTTTGCGCGCAGATACCCTTGCTGCGCATAGATCGGCCGCACCTGCTCGTTGCAAAATACCTCGATAGCAAACCGCGAGTAGGACTGCCCCACCAAATCGCTCAGCCGCTGCCGAATCGCCTTTGACTCCGCCGCCAGCGCGTCGCCAAACTGCACCCCGTTCACCTTGAGCGTCGTCCGTGTCAATTTGAACTGCTGAATCATTCCTTCGCCGACGGGCGACGCCAGCAAAACACGTTCGACCGTCCCTTGAATCCCCCGGCCTGCTAGAAGCCTTTGGATGGCCGCGCGCATCGCCTCCAGTATCTCGCCCTGTTCCGGCGCGGTTCCGTCAAATAACTGCACTTCTTTCCTCAGCGCTTCGGTCAGTTCGTCATCGGTGAACCACGGAAAATTATCGAACCACAACGGCACGGTCGGCGCGTCCTCCACCTGAAACTCGACCGTGATCTCCTCGCCCTTGCTCGCAAACCGATAGTTCGACCTCAAGAACGGCCCGAGTTGTGCCAGCCGGTCCGCCGCTGCCTGGATCTCTTCGCGGCCGACGCTTTGTCCCACCTGCAGCCCGCTCGCCGCCGCCACCTGCGCCTCGGCATATCTTTGCGAACCCACGACCCGCACCGCTACAACCTTTCCTTGCTGAGCAATCGCTGATTCCGCCGCCAACAGGTAGAGGAAACACAGGGGGACAAGCGCCGCTGGTTGAGTTCGCACCCTCACGTCCTTCAGATTCTACGCGACTCAGGCGGGCTTGTGCGTGGGTTTTGAATCTTGCACGAGGCGATCGGTTGAGGATCGCCTATTCCACAGTCACCGATTTGGCCAAGTTTCTCGGCTGGTCCACGTCGCAGCCGCGCCGCACGGCGATGTGGTAGGCCAACAGTTGCAGCGGCACGATCTCCAGGATGGGCGCCATCAACTCCGGCGCACGCGGGATTTCGATCGTGTGGTCCGACGACTCGCGGGCCAGGTGGTCTCCTTCGGTCACGACCGAAATGACGATTCCGTCCCGCGCCTTGACTTCTTTGATGTTTGAAACCGTTTTCTCATATCGCGTCATCGAGTCCGCATCTGCCTCATCCCGGGTCGCCAGCACCACTACCGGCAGGTTTTCGTCAATCAGGGCATTCGGCCCATGCTTCATTTCGCCTGCCGGATAGCCTTCGGCGTGGATGTAGGAAATCTCCTTCAACTTCAGCGCGCCTTCCAGCGCAATGGGGTAATGGATACCGCGCCCCAAATACAGAAAATCCGTATGCCGGAAGAGCAGCCGCCCCAGCTCTTCGTAATCCTCATCTGCTTGCAGAATGGCCTCCATCTTGTGTGGAATGCGCGTCAACTCCTGCATCAGCAGCCGCGCGCTGTCCGGGGTAATCTGATTCCGTACCTGCGCCAGATAGAGCGCCACGAGCGCCAGTGCGGTGAGTTGCCCGGTGAATGCCTTGGTGGACGCCACACCAATCTCCGGCCCCGCGTGCGTCAGGATCGTCCCCGAAGCCTCGCGGGTGACCATCGAGCCGACAACGTTACAGATCGCCAGCGTCTTCGCACCCTTCTGCTTGGCTTCGCGTTGCGCCGCCAACGTGTCGGCAGTCTCGCCGGACTGGCTGATACAGATCACCAGTGTTTTCGAGTCTACGATAGGGTCGCGGTACCGGAACTCGCTTCCATAGTCCACCTCGACCGGCACTTTGGCCAGCCGTTCGACCATGAACTTTCCGGCCAGGGCCGCGTGCCAACTCGTGCCGCAGGCCACGATCTTCACGGTGCGGAATTCCTGGAACTCCCTTTCCGTAACGTCCATTTCGTCCAGAAACACCTTTCCGGTGTCGAGCGAAATCCGCCCCAGCAGAGTGTCGCGCACGGCTCGCGGCTGCTCGAAAATCTCTTTTTGCATAAAATGCTTGAACCCGCCTTTTTCGGCCATGATCGGGTCCCAGGTGATGTGTTGCACGGCGCGCTGAATTGCCCGACCTTCAAAGTCCAGTAACCGTACGCCTTGCGGCGTAATCACGGCCAGGTCCCCATCAGCCAGGAAGAAGACGTCTCGTGTGTGGTACAGCACCGCCGGAATGTCACTGGCTACGAAGTACTCATCCTGTCCCAGCCCGATCACCGACGGCGGACCCCAGCGCGCCGCCACAATTTTGTTTGCATCGCGCGTCGAGAGAATGGCCAGCGCATAGACGCCGTTCAACATCTTCACCGTCTTGCGCACCGCCTCCTCCAGTGGCCCGCCGTTCATATGCTTCTCGACAAGATGAGCGATCACCTCGGTGTCGGTCTCGGTGACAAACCTGTGCCCCTCGGCTGCCAGTTGCTTCTTCAACTCCACGTAATTTTCGATAATCCCGTTGTGCACCACAACAATCTCGCCGGAGCAGTCCCGGTGCGGGTGAGCATTCTCTTCTGTCGGGCGTCCGTGCGTCGCCCAGCGCGTGTGCCCGATGCCATAGAGGCCGTCAATCGGCGAAAGCCGGATGGTCTCTTCGAGGTTGCGCAACTTTCCCGAGGCTCGCCGGATATCCATTTTCCCGTTCTGCGCAACCACCGCGATCCCTGCCGAGTCGTACCCGCGGTATTCCAGCCTGCGCAACCCGTCCAGAATCAGCGGCACAACCTTCTTTGGCCCGATGTAACCCACGATCCCGCACATGGTCTTCTCTCCGTTGAACTGGCTCCGGCAGGGCCCGGGGAAGGCCCGTCACCGACTTTCCAGAGTAGCACAATCTCTGTCTGCCCGAGCGTTGCCGCGCAGGCCATGTTTCCGCCTTGCTAAGCCGCCCGAGCACGGCCATTCGCGGGCTGACAATTTTGGGGGTTGGCGATCAGCTCCGACTCGGGGTAAATCCACGTATCGCGTCATCCCGTAATCGCATCTATGGAAAGGGGAAGGACCCCATGGTGGCCGACGACGCTGGAGGACGTGCGCACGTACAAAGTACAGGTAGCTGCCCAGCCTTGGCTTGCGCTGCGTTTCGGCTGGCTGAAGCGGCCGTTCGGCCCCCATGGAGCCCATTCCCGTGAAATCTCTGGACAAGTCTCTGTAGAATGGGGGAGTTCACAAGGAGGAATCACCTGTCCGGTTTGCTGGGCTTGGGATAAGGCGCAGTTGCGTTTTGAGACTTGGAGGAAGTCAATGGGCACGGTGGGCAAAAGGATTGTGCTGGCAGCGACAGATACGGAGTCGAACGAATACCAGCGCAGTACCTGGCGGCAAATGCTCCTGGCCACCCTTCCAGCACGGTTTGAGAGCTATCTGGGGGTGGATTGGTCGTGCAAGAACGAGATTTGGCCGGACGGGCAGGCGAAGTACGTTCCGGCGGGGCTGCGCGTTGTGGAATCACTGCTCCGACAGAAGTTCCCCGTCGAAGAGATCGCCGTCTGCTATACGGATCAACTCGGAGATTTCATCGGGCATAACACGCGCGTCGTTGCCGTACACGCCCACAATCCCCTTGGGATCACCTTTGCCACGGACATCTACTCTTATTTTTTCGGGCGGGACGCCGAGCCGATCAACGCAGCGGAGTTCCGCCGGCTGATTACGCATCCCGTCCTGCGGGCTCACAAGCATCACCTGAAGCTGATCGTCGGCGGGCCCGGCGCATGGCAAATTGAAAAGAAGAACTTGCAGGATGAGTGGCAGGTGGATACTTTGGTCCACGGCGAAGCGGAAGACGTAGCCCTCCCACTCTTTGAGGCGGCCTACCGCGGAGAGCCGCTGCCGCGCAGTGTGACCGGCTACAGCCCGGACCTCTCCCATATCCCGCGGATGGCCGGGCGAGCCACACTCGGAGCCGTCGAGATTACGCGCGGCTGCGGGCGTGGCTGCCAATTCTGCTCAGTGGCTCTCCGCGGGGGCAAGAGCATCCCTCTCGAACAGATTCTGCAGAACGTGCGGGTACAGGTGGCAGGTGGCGCGGACACCATCCTGCTCACCACCGAGGACATTTTCCTGTATGAGCAGGGGCCGAGGTTCGATACGAACATCCCTGCCCTGAAGCGGCTGCTGGCGGAGGTGGCAGCCGTTTCCGGTGTCAAGCACGTTATGCTGACACATGGGACGATTGCCCCGGCGGTCAAAGAGCCCGAAGTCATAGCCGAGCTCTCGGAAATCGCCGTGGGCATGAGTGTGAACCGCCATTCGGATTCCACTCACCCGGAAAAGCGATATGCCAACCTGTTTGTCGGACTGGAGACGGGATCGGTCCGGCTGTTCAACCAATTCATGAAGGGAAAGGCCTACCCCTATCGGCCGGGGCAGTGGCCGGACGTGGTCCTCAAAGGGATGCAGGTGCTCAACCGGCACAACTGGTTCCCGTTTTGCACGTTCATTGTGGGGCTTCCCGGGGAAACGCGAGAGGACACCAAACAGTCGCTGGATTTGCTCTTCGCTCTGCGCGATGCGAAATGGTGTGTGATTCCGACGCTGTTTGTCCCTCTGGGAGATACCCGGCTGGAAAAGAAGCTGGGGGCAAAGCTGGTCGAACTGAGCGATCTGCAGTGGGAGTTTTTCTTCACCTGCTGGCGTTACAACCTGGACTTCTTCCGCCGCGACCCGCTCGTGCACTGGAAGTTCAACCTGGGCATCCCCATCTATTACTACTTGATGGGACGGCGGCTGTTCGGCCGGGAGATGAAGTATCCGCTCTACCGGCTGGGGCACTTTCCGGAATGGTTTTTGCGACGCAGGCTCTATTTGGACCTCAGCAATGGGCGGCGACCGAAGTTCCACGCACCGGAGCATGTGGCGATTCCGCCGGAACGTATGCGGCCCACCATCCCTGAGCTAGGTGAAATTCAACCGACCCTGGCAGGGGGCGAAGAACGCGCGGCGGATTAACAGCGTGCTGAAAAACCCCTCGCGTTGTCATTCCGAGGAGCGGAAGGCTCCGAGGAATCTGCTGTTTTCTGCAGCTTTTTGCAAAAAGCAGATCCGTCGCTTCGCTCGGGATGACACCCAAGGGAACTTTTTCAGCGTCCTGTTCAAGGCTGCGGGGCGCAAGATCTCCTGGGTATGCCCTTCCCGCCCTTCCCGCACGCGCGATTGCTTGGGAGGTCGCCTGCGCCGGGTGCGACACAGTTTGTCAACCTCATGCACAAAAACGCGCCCGCGCCCGTCAGCACTGTGAGCTAGCCAAGCTGCGAGGTGCAGTGCGGGCAGCGCGTGGCCTTGATGGCGATGGTCGAGAGGCAATAGGGACAATCCTTGGTCGTGGGCGCGACAGGGGCAGCCGGAGCCTCACGCTTGAGGCGGTTGACCCGTCGGATGAGCAGAAAAATCGCGAAGGCGACGATCAAGAAGTTGACAACGTTGTTCAGAAAGACCCCATAGTTCAGCGTTACAGCGCCCGCTTCCTTGGCAGCGGCCAGGGTCGGGAAACTCTGCCCGGTTAGGCTGACAAAGAGATTCGAAAAGTCCACCTTGCCAATCAG
>Ga0233417_10000185_pt1 | contig 17737 bp, 10 predicted proteins | sample Sed_MG_FD_189023 | JGI IMG/M metagenome (GOLD analysis project Ga0233417, IMG submission 189023) | Sediment microbial communities from Lake Towuti, South Sulawesi, Indonesia - Sediment_Towuti_2014_0.5_MG | ecosystem: Environmental > Aquatic > Freshwater > Lake > Sediment | place: Indonesia... | reverse complement strand
CTTTCTGACATGTACTGTGACTTGTGAATGTCTCCCATTAAAACGTAGTCATAACCAATGAAAAATGACACATTTTCTTCGCCGCCCATCATCTTATACCCGCTGTCAGACTGGCATCCAATAATAGGCCCGTGATATAGTGCTATGTTTATTTTGTCGTCTACCGGATGGATATTTTCCCAGCCCTCTTTGTCAAAGCAGGAAAACACACACCAGTTTATTTCTGGAAACTTTTGGTCAAGGTAGCACCCGCTCTGCTTATAAAGAGTCGCGCTTTCTGGACGATTTATTGCTTGAAAAATTGGACTTATAGAATCCTGGCGAACTGAGTTTGCAAGATTTCCGTCGTGATTACCAAGAATGGTTCTAACGGGAGCTATCTCATAAAGACCCCTGAACATCCACGCCATCTTTTCGACAACTTCCGGAGAAATGCCTTGAGTTTTTGTGTGATAGATATCACCAGTACAGACTATTAGGTCTGGCTTTTCTTCCTTCAGGGTTTCAAAAAGCTTTGTAAAGGCCCTGGTGTATTCCTCGTGCCTTACTGTGCTGCGCCAGTGTATATCTGAAATTTGGACTATCTTAATATTGTTCATTTCTTATTTCCAAAAGCCATTTTTATTTTTTCAAGAAGATAGTTTTCTCTATTGAAATTGGTACCGGTGTCTTTGAGATGTGCAAATTCTTCTTTGGTCATTGCACCTACGTCACCTTTTGTTTCTGGGATAGAAAGAGTCGTTATATTTATCCCATACTCAGACAGGTCTTTGGCGATTTTAAGACTCTTATCCTTAGCGTCTGCATCCAAGGCCAAAATAACCGGGGTTTCATTCTCCACTATTTTTCTAAACAGAAGATACTCGGGACCAAAGGAAGAACCTAGCAGACATGTGGCGTTCTCATTACACTTTAGTAAGTCAAATGGTCCTTCAACGATAGTTAATGGCTTAGACCAGTCTATGTTTATCTCATTGAAGATGACTGATTCCCTTGAAATAGTTGGGTTTAAATATTTTGGGTAGACTTTTTTGTTGTACGATCTTGCGGTCCAGTAGTTGAGATTTCCATCAGAACTAAAAGAAGGAATTATAATTCTCTCTTTTGTATTTTCGTTGTCTGGCGCTATGCCAAACTTCCAGTACCAAAAATCTTTTTCTGAAAAGATTCCTCTCAAACTCAGGTATCTTTTTGCCTTTTTAGCCTCATAGCAATCGGCGTGCAACAAGAATTTATAACCTTCTGGAAGCGCAATATTGTGGTTTGCCGCCTCTTCAACTTCCTCTATGGAAATATCTGTTAGTTGCTCACTTTTCAGAAAACGAGAAACATACTCGCCAAGATAATTTGGGTACCATTTTTTAATAAGCGGAACCAAATTTCTAGATTTAAAATTGCAAACCCAACAGTGCCCCACGAAGGTATCTGTTCGTATTACAAGTTTTTTCTTGCTATAGCCTACTCCTTTTTTATGTTGGCACTCAGGGCAAACAACAGAAATATTCAATCCACCATTTGAAAGCTTGCCGTCTCCAAAGACTTTCTCAACAAACTCTATTGCCTGACCCTTGGTAAAAATTGTTGTAGTGGACGACATTCCTACGGGGAAGACTGTAACACCCCGGCGTTTATGTTATGAACAGGAAAGAGTTTCTGACCTCCACAAACGGCTATCCAGGCGTCTCCCATATCCTGATTGCAAGCGTCATATACCATCTGTCCGGTATTTTTCCCAGTCTTTGCCATGTGTTGTAGCCACGGAAATCCAGGGTTTATATTTAGAACCTTTTCGAAGACTTTCTCCTTAGTTGACCTCGTTTTATCTTTTGTGTCTATTTTAATTCCAATCTGGGCTCTTGCGGATCTTACATTCACAAAGGTAGGCTTTATTCCATACGCCTCGTAGGCCACAAGACAAGCAATGGCATTCATTTTTGCAAGAGTAACAATGGTGCCAGCAGAAGAAAATCCCGGAGAAAACTTTTTGGCAACATCCTCCACAAAAAGCCTTTTAATAATCCAGGATGGAGAGATGTTTTTTGTAAACTCTTTTTTAAATTCAGACGCCTTGTCCCACAAGTCATCAAGTTTGCTACTGGTAAGCTTTATCGGAAACAAGGAAATAAGATTTCCTGTGGAATGATTCACGACGCAAACCCCAACCACGGAGGTAGAAACATCCAAACCAATATCTACTTCTACTTTTTGCTGAGGTAGCGTTGTCTTATTTTCTCCGCCTTCTGAAGTGGGAGCACTATTTTGTCTGTCCAAAATTCGTAAATTATTTCCGGTTTCTGACTTGCGCACCATATCTTTGCTGCCTCTGCCTTTCTCTGAACTCTAAGATTTGTTAGTTGGTTTTGTCTCTTTACTTCTACCATTTTTACTTTTCCATCTGCATACCAGATAAGAAAGTCTGGAAGATATTTTCTAAGTCTTTTGGTTGTCTGATTTGAAGTATAACGTATCTCAATTGACTCGTAAGCATAGGCCAGAACAGAAGGGTCATTGTCGAGATATTTGCAAACGGTATATTCCCACCCAGACCTGTAGTTTATTGGAGCGTTACATTTTGGGCTATTGTGAACTCCGGTATGATACCTGGTTTTCTTCCTTTTGCGCTTTCTAGTGGTCGCAGATGTATTTTTAGAAGCCTTGGAAGCCTTTGTAGCCTTTTTAACCATGAGATATCTATCCTACTACAAGTTAGTCTAGGATATTTTTATAGATTTTTCTATAAATATATACAGAAATATATTTACCAGAAGAGATGAAGAGGGGAAGTAAAATATTTTTTATTACAGCCATCGTGCTGGCCATAGCATCTTTTTTTATCACTAAAAATTTCCTTAGGGAAACCCGCTACGAATTAACAAATGACTTAAATGTCAACATAAGTCACTGGCACCCTGACAACTTTCCCTTGTCTTTACGGGTGGACGTTTCTTCTTTTTCGCAGGAAAGAAGAGAAAGGATAGTGTTGGCAGCAGATCACTGGAATAATGTAGTTGGGGAACTTGTTTTTGTTGTAAGTGAAATAGACCTAGACACCCATATAACAGTAGGAGTCCTACATGATCCCGAAGCTGGGGAAATCTGGGTACGGGAGACAGAACTTGGGTTGTCGGTAGGTCATAACAGCGGAAATACATTGGGATTAACAGAAATAAGACATGACATGTCTACTTTAGACTTCACCACAATAGGAAGCGGAGTAGTAACCCTGGACAACGACACAGGAACTAGTGACTTGTTTCTTGTTGCCGTACATGAGTTTGGGCATGTTTTAGGTCTTGGGCACGACAGAGATCCTCTGTCGATTATGTACCCATATGTGTTAGAATGTGGCGGAACTATAATGGAAGATGACATCGCCTACATCAGAAGAGAAATGCACTCCAGTTTCCCACCACCATTTTTTTGAAACGCTATTCTAGTGCAATAAGACTCAGAAATTACCAGTCTATTTTCTGCACGAACATGATTTTGTCACCGGTCCTTTTGATGATCGGCTGTGCAAAGTGTGTTTTGGTGATAACGTTTAGATTGTCATCATGTACATACAATCCAGATAGCCAGACATATTGCTCGTCTGTTTCATTGGCAAGGCTGTCAAATGGACTGAGGCTAGAACTAATAAATGACGGATTAGAACTAGAGGTAGCCGTGAGCGGCGGCAAAAGAAGATTAAACTTCAAAACATGAACATTTTGTTCGCCCGAGAACTCCATCGTCCAACTTTCCTCGCCAAAGAAATAAAGCTGTGGAGACTTTAAAAGCAAAATCCCTTCATTGTAGAAGACGTTGCCAACAGAAGCCCAGGTTGCCTTAGAAGTAAGAGCGTCAGACCTGTATAGATTTCCAAGACCGTCATCTCTAATGGAAATTCCTACTTTTCCACCAGACCCAGACATGGCAGAGTCCTGAAGAAGCAAGGTACCAGGTTTTATTTTGTTTCCATAATAGAGGTTGCTTATGTCAAAAAATACCACCTGATTTGATGTATTGTCCCTGGTCCTGTGAAGAATGGCAAGGCTATCAGAGGCACTACCGCTAAGATTATTTGGAGTTGGGCCAAGGATACCGTCTACAATGGAGCCAGACTCGGCAGACAAGCCGAAGGCTAAGGTTCTAAGCGGAACCATATCTCTCAGAGAAACAAAGCCATAGTTTATATTTCCGAGGTCGTTTCTAAATTTTTCATTTGACCCGGTTGCAAGGAAGTCAAAATTTGGAGTAAACTGGCCATTGTCACATGGCAATATGGTATATTGACGTTTCCTATTGGAACCAGTAGCAAACAAAAATTGATTTGCACTAATAATGTCTGAAGTTTGATTTATTGTTGACCCGGTAAGACTAAGCCATCTTGGGAACTTGTTCTGGACAAATTCTTTTCCAAAGTTCTCCAAGTTCATATACATACCACCGATACCGAAGCTCATTGTTACGTTAAATGGATCTCTGGTGGTGTCGTCCTTTGTCTGGAAAGGAGTTACCATAACGCCTCCATAAGAACCAACAAAAGACTGCGTTGGAGCCTCTAAGGTAAAAAACGGTGGCAGGTAAAAAAGTAGGTTTTGTAGACTTGTTGGACCAGCAGACTGATACCCAGATACTTCTGGGGTGGAAAGATACTTGTTGAATATTTTTAGGTCATGTATTTCAGCATTAAGTGGATGCGCAAAACTAAAAGAGGTAGGATAGTCTACGCCGCCCACAGAATTAAGTTCCTCAACACCATCTCTACTAGAAACGTCTGCCGTGAAGAATCTTGACATTCCAGAATTTCCGGCGTTGGTGCCTTCATAAAAGTTTCCAACAGACAAAACAATTGGTCCATCTGTGCCAGAATATCCACCTGTAACCCTGGTGCTGGCGATGCTAGTTGTTAGAACAAATTCTGTATCTACTCTACCGTCAATTAATAAGGAACCAGTTCCGTTATTGTAAAGCGGACTTGGCCCACCATGGCGCAAAGAAATATGATGCCAGTTATTTCTCAGAAGAGAATTATCGGAGGAATAAAACGCCAAAGAACTTGTTGTGGCCAAACTTGGAGCAGTTCCAGCACTGGAGGATAGCTGAACAAAAATTCTATAAGCATTTGGGAAACCGTTTATATCCCTAGAGGAACCGGTTACCAGAGAAATCGCCAGAACGCCAGAAAGATGCAAAATGGTTCCAGCCTTGAAAGAGTTAAATTCTGTGTCTGTGGTATATTTTGGATTTATCCAAAAATCTACCGTCCAGGAGCCGGTTGGTGTATACGGGCCATACGGCCAAACTCCAGAAACGGGAGCGTTTGGATAAAGAAGAACAGACTGGGAAGGAACGTTGCTTCCGGTAAAAAAATTAAGACAGTTGTAGTTTGTAAAGGCGAAGTGAGAATTTGGTTGCGTTGTCCTGTAGTAAGGCATTAAGCTGTCTACGGTGGACAATTTTCTAAAGGTATTTTTGTTTAGACTGAAGGGAGGAGTAAACCTTATTATTTCAACCGTTTGCTGTTTTCTGGCGGAGGGCTGTTGTGAATATACTCCAGAAAGATACCCAGAAAGCTGCGCCGTGTTTGAGGAACTTGCTATGGCGAAGGTTTTTGCCTGAACCAAAAGTTGGTTTAGGTCTTGGTCGCTATAGAAAGAAGAACTAAAAATAGAAAGAGGCTGAACTTCTTTCTCCGAGTCGGACCTTCTTGGAAAGATATATAAAGAACCAGATATTCCCGGAATTGATGAAACAGTAGAGCCACTAGAATAAAACCTGCGCGGGTGTGTTTCTAGTGTGAAATTCTCTACGTCATCGGGCGTTATCCTGCGAATTCCCATTTGTTCTTTTTTCCATGGGTCAAATCAGAAATCGTTTCTAACCTTAAGGGTCAAATTTCTTTCGTCGTCCTTCAAAATTGGTCTAGATGTTTTGGCAACCGCTAGAAGATTATCATTTGCATCGTAAAGACCAATAGAGGTTATAAACACGAAACTCTTTTGCGTTTCCTCTTGTCCCTCGTCAATAACAACGATTCTTGAGTCGCTATCCCTGAAGGTAGGATTAGACGAGTAATTGAACTCATCTGCTGAAAGATTGCAGAAATAAATGGTGCTGTTTATGTTCGTAATATTCTGGAATGTAATAGCGGTAGCGGCAGAACCAGAAAATCTGGTGCTGCAAATGTGGTCTAGGACATCATCCACGGAAGCAGACAAAAGGAATTTTGCAAGACTTCCAGAAAACCCTGTAAAACCAGAAGTGCTCATAGCCCTAATGGTTCCACTCAAAAATGTCGTCTGGTCTAGGGATCTTGAAATGTCCAGCACGGCAATGCCTTTGTCAATAAACAAAAGACCTACCGGGAAAGCTGTGTTGGCGGAGTCTACGATCGTTGAAACCTGACCACCAAATGAGAAGTCTTTATTTTCAGAGGAACCAATATCGGAGTAAATTTTTGTGACAGCGGATCCAACTCTATTAAGATTATAGGAGCCGGTAAGAGCCGCAGAAGGATTTAGTTTGATAGCGAAGGTTTCTCTTTTGATTTGGTCTCTGGCAAAGAGTCTTTTGAAATCCAAAAATAGAGCTTCTCTTATCGTGGTGGTGGTAGAACCAGAAGTAAGGGTAAATTCCTCAGCCGCGTCGCCAAGTAAGCTCTGAGCATGGAGCCTGTAGAGGTCCATTTTCTCTCTCATCATAAGGGACTGAGACGGGAATAGATATTTTCCATTGGAGTCAATGGTAAACCCTGAGTTCTGAACAATGACAGAAGCAGAGCTAAATCCAAAGGTAATATCAAACACCGGGTTTGCGGTCTGAAGAGTAAAGTCCTGGTCAAACACCGTTTGGAACAGGGAGGAAGTCACTCCCGGGCCAACACCACCCGTTACGAAAACCTGATAGGATTTTCTAGTGTTAGAACCAGAAATATCTTCATTTATCACATCCACAAGCTGGTTCAAAAATGACCTAGCTGACTTGATATCTGCTGCTGCGAATTCCTTAAAAATTGCCATAGTTTGTCCTAATTTAAATCAAAATTATGAAGTTTTACTAATTTGAACCTCAAACTCATAAACGGATCCACTTTGGATTCCTGAAATCTTTACGAAAGTAGAGATAAGGTTCTTGTTGTACTGAGCGCCATAAATTTGAAACTGGCTTTCGGTAATAGCCTTGGTAGCCAGGGTAAAGGTAAGCCTAGAACCGCCCAGGGAGTTCTCTCCCGCGTCCCTGACGAGAACGTAGGAAGCCCTCTGCTGCGAGTCGATATTGTCTGGGGCGCTTCCTAGGACCTGCAAAAATAGATTTGAAAGCTCGACTATGAAAGCCTGATCCCTAAGCTCCACATCAATGGTTTGCTCATTGTTTATGGTTTGGGAGATATTAACCTGCCTGCGCTTGGTGGTCGTATTTCCAATGGAGACTACCCTGGCAGTAGAGTCAACACCCTCTCCGGTAAGCTCCAGGGAGGGAAGTCTGATTAGGTTTGGGTTAGAAACAGAAATGCACCTATATTTCTGGGCATAGGAGCCATTTGTAAGGGCCTCGAACACGGGGGTATTCTTATCTATTTTTTCCTTACCAACCGTTCTACCGTACTTGGTAATAATACCATAATCTACCTCGTCATCCCCGCAAGCAAACTTCACAATAGAAAAACTACCATCATTTCTAGAAAGAAATTGCCTACCGGTGTCGGTAAGGACGGCATCCAATATGATATTATTCGTGTCGTTCTGTAAAAATCCCATTTATTTCCTCATATTCGCTACGTTTGCTTTTCTTAAATATTTCTGAGTTCCAAAATAAAGCTTACCATTAAAATTCTATTGCGTCTTCTTCAATTTGGCTCTCAAATGTGGTTTTGTCTTCCAAATTTATGGTAACAGTCTTTTGAGACTGAAGATCGACATTTATCATGGACAAAACATATTTGGAAGAGCTTGAGTCCATTTTGAGAAGTCTTAGGTCATTACCATCATTGTCAAAAACCTTAATGTACTCTGGATTGAAAAATATCTTAAGTCTTTTGTGTCCAGAGTCTTTTATGGTGTCAACAAAAGTGTCTCTGTTTAGGTACATGTTTGGGTAAGCCTTTGGACCCCCAGCAACAGAAACCAGGTTCTTTATGATTTTATTTTTAAACCTGTCGAATCTTGCCTCGAACTGAATGGAGTAATTCGAGGACATCCCGTGGGCATCTATACAGCACATAGCATAAATGTATTTGGAGTCTCTTCCAAATTCTTTGTCAAGATAGTAATTTTTGGGATTGGGAGATTTCTCTACCAAAACTACATCTGGAGTTTCATTCCTTGGCGTTTTAACTACGCTGTCATCGAAGTCCCATTCTTTTATTAGCTCAAACGGGTCATCTATTGTCTTTCTTCTAAAAAGCTGAAAGTATTTTACATCTCTTTGTGGGTTTGGTGGAAAAGACCACATTATTCTTGCGGCTGTGTTCATGTAATCCCAGGCTATGTTAAAGTCTGCAGGAGGTGGCGGAGGCACCCTTTCCACACATGAGACTATACTTGTTGCGCTATCCTGAGAGGAGACCAAGAAAGAAATAGCCACAACTGAGTCAGACTCAAGATCCTGTGCTGCAACCTCTACAAATACCACGCTACGGATTCTGTAAAGGTATTTTCCACCATACTTTATTTTTAAGTCTGCGGTGGTGCCAGCAAGAGGACTTTCTACTATTATCGGACTTCTACCTACAACAGTGCCATTTTCAAGAATTTCCTGCTTGTCAATAACATAACCAACCGGTTGAACGGTAGAATCAAAAGCTCCTGGAGAGTCAATAGGTCGAACGCCAATGTACTCAACAACCTCAAGGTCGTATTCGCTTTCATTTAGAACGCCGGCAGACAAATTGGCAACAGCTTCGGTTTCTCTTTGTTCTGCCTCATCCATGAGTTGTTCTGCCTCATCCTCAAAAAGCCCAACAGGGTTCTCGGTGGCAGAACGAAGAATTTTCGTCAGAACTCTGTTGTTAAACTGAAATCTTGTTTTAGAGTTCTGAATTTGCGAGGTAAGGCGGGCGGCTATCTTTTCTCTATTTTGCTTGGTAACAAAGGTTACTCCAAGTTCCTTAAGGTTCGTTAAAATAGATGCGAGGAAAGACCCACGAAGTCTAATGTCCGTATTGTCGTTAAGGGCTTTAGCGACATCAAGTGGAGATTCCTGCCTCCTTGGCGGAGCATAACCTTTCTGAACTTCCTCAAGGGCTCTGCGAACAAAAAAGTTAAGCCTTTGATCGGCACCAGTATCCTGGAAGTCGATATTGGAATAATCGCCAAGAGTAAAGTCTTGTTCGTTATGAATTTTACTAAAGTTATTTGCTATTGAAGTATTTACGGCAATGTAGTTTTTTGGACCAAGAACCGGTCTCCAGGACAGTTTAACAAGCCGCGGAACTTTGTCTTGAAAGTTTTTTGATTCTATAAAGCTAGAATCGAAATTCTCGGATGGACGCCTTGTAATAAACTTTGGGGCAATCTGGCCGGAGTCGTTTACCCGTTCATCTGGCATGAAAAAATTATAGTCAAACTGTGCGTTAAACCCGTAAACCTCCGGGGCGTTTACAATTGCTATTTTTTTCGAGGGAAGACTTTTGGCCATTTATGCACCACCAGCAGACAAATTGGTTTCTATTACAACGAAATAATCTTCAAAAATTATGTCATTTCTATTCCGTGGTTGTAAGTATTTCTTACCGTCTACATCATAAATCATATTCTGTACAGAATTTTTTGAATATGTGTTTTTACCAGACTCGGTAGACAGAGTTGTTTCTACGTCAATTTCAAAGTCGTCTATGCCTACCGGCACATGAAAAACTCTATCAAATAGCTTTGGCTCCAAAATTCTTCTTTTGATAAATTCAGGTTGAAAAATAATATTTCCATACGAAAGAAGACGTAGAGTATCCTTGGTTTCCTGATCAAGGTTTGGATTTGAAAGAAGTTGGCTTATTGGTTGATTTGGAATATCCTTACCCCTTACATTCTTCAAAAAAGAAATGATGAGGTTAAGGACTTTTTCGTCCTGCGTGTCAAACTTGGTGAAGGTCGTACCAGAGAAGGTTTCCTCGTTCATACGAATGCCGGCAATGAGCCTGAAATATAACTCCAACAAAGAACTTTGAACATGGTTTCTTACCATTTGAAATTTTTGTAATGGAGACAAAAAGTTATATTTGATATTTGATCTAATATCTGAGAGCGTAACGTTCTTCTTGTTCTTAAGAGACTCATAGTCCCTAAGAATGGCATCTCTCACTACCGTATTAAAATTGACACTGGCATCAAGCAAGGAAGCTGGTAAAAAGTTCTTAACAGGGAACAAAGATAAGTCAAAAATAAATTTCTTTGGTTTAAAAACAAGATCATCAAATCTTGCATCTCTCTTGTAGACATTAATCGACACTACGTCAAACTGTTTGTCGTTGAAGTTTGTTTCGTTAATGGCAGTTCTCGAAATTCTATCCGACAAATTTTTGGAAAATCCTGCCGGAATTCCAACTGTCAACAATTTAATTTTAAAATCTGCTTGGTTGCGGTGTCTGTATGCGGGTAACCTAAGCAAAGAAAACATTGTATTTAAATTTACTACCGGAATTCTATCTGTCAACAGATATCCGGTGTCAACGTCAAGCGTTTCATCATCAAGCCCTGCTTCCGCAAGCCTGTCGTCATAGTTGTCAAGAAGCCAAGAAGAAACTCGTACCTGAGATGGGTTTCTAACAAGATCAACGTCCGTGAGAGACGAACCGGTGCTTTTTATAAAATTGTCTAGAGAAGTCTTTGTAAATGTTTGTATTACCAATTCCTTAGAGGAAATAAGCCGCTTGTTCATTACAGAGAGTATATGAAGAATATTTGAAACGGCTTTATCCTCTTCCGATAATTTAGTTTTATTGCTGGTTATTGTTTTTCTAAACTCAGATATTTTAACGAAGTCTCCAATGAAATTTATTTGTCCCGGAAACACATTAAGGGCTCTACCAAATCCAAATGCCGGAGTATTAAGAAGAGGCTGAATTCTTTGCTGCGTTTGCCCAATAAGCGTTGGAGAAATTGATGTAAATGCCGTTGGCAAAATGCTTACATTCAAAGAATTTTGCTGCCCAGATGCGCTCGGCGTCCTAGTTCTTTCCCTGGAAAGGTCTAGATTAAACAATGAAAATGGTGCAACTGGAGGTGGTTTGTTTGTTGTTTGGTTTAGGAGATTAAATCCAAATATTTTTGCAATATTTGGTTTTACCGTGGTTATGTCCTTGATTATTTTTGAAACCCCATCTATTAGGTCTGTATCTATTGTCGCACTTGCTTCCACATAACTTGTACCCTTGTTAAAGGTACTAAAAGCGTATCTGTTGACAAGAGCAGAAAACGTTTCATAAATAAGCAAAAGAATAGTGCTTGTACTAAAGTAATTTTGTCTTGTTCTGCCGCTGTTGTCCGGTAAGAAATAGACCTGGTTAGAAGAGATGGAGGCATTCTGATCCAGCTTAACGGCAACGTCAATAAATTCCTTACAAATATTACTGGAGGCTGGACCTATAGCAAAAATATTGTTCAAAAGAGATTCCTTGAGTTCGCCTCTTCTGAAGGAAAGAAGATACCCAGAATTTTTTGGCGTTCCCATAGAACCAAAAATTTGCAGATTTGTTCCTAGTGTCAATATTGGGCCAGAAATTGCAAGAGGAGTAATTCCGGGAGTTGGGGAAGGAACGCTTCTGGCAAAATTAAGGTCCAATAAAGTAATATTGGTAAGGTTATTTACCAAGGCAAATACTTTGTCTTCTATGCTTTGAGCGAGGTCTTCTATATACGGTCTTAGAACAGCCTGACCACCTTTAAGGTCTGGGTTCTCTGTAGGTGCAACTTTTACAAATTGAAAATTTCTGATGTGGCTAAGTTCTGTGGCAAGTTTTTCAAAAATAGTTTTTTGATCTGCTCTAGACACCGAAGATAAGCCTAGAAGTAATAGGTACTCAAATACCAAATTTTTTAAAGTGGTATCTGTATTTGCTAACTTGAACAGAGCCAAGGTTAAAGCTTGATTTTTGCTTACGCTGTTTTGGTTTGTAAGGCCAGAAGTTGCCTCTGCAAACGAGGTTAAAAACATGTCATAAACAGAAGTAGGCGAAAGATTGCTGGTTTGATTTAACTCAAGCAAAGTTTCAACCGTATTTTTTGCATCGCCAAAAACATTGTTAAATCTATTTACAAACGAAATATATGGCTGTGTATTAAACCCGGTTGCGCTTGTTGTCAAGATGCTATCAACGAAATATGTGCTGCCAGGCACATACACTTTTCTTTCGTCCTCCGAGTCAACGTAAACGCTTTCAAAGGGCAAAACAAGATTGTTTGTGTCTATGTTGAAAAGAGTAAGATTGGCAAGGGAATTTGTTACTCCCCTCGGTTCGTTAAAAATGGTATCTCCAACTTCCCCAATAATGTTGTCAAATGGATTGCCAGAGTCGCCTTGCTGATATTTTTCCCTAAGGTTTTTCTGAACATCGACTTTACCCATCTCCTTGGAAACCCTTAGTTCCTTTGAAAGGAAATGAGTAAGCAGTTTTATTCTGTCGTCAGAATTGGAAGGTAGGGAGTTCAAAAACTGATTGAAAAAATTGCTTTTATTTGCGAGCCTTGGAACTGTTTCCGATCTAATAGAGGCGGGCGTGAAAGTGAACCCGTTTGTTTGCGTGTATGTTTTGTCAATTTTAATCGGACTTATATCGTCTCTTCTATCTGGGTCAACCAAGTCGAACAAAGACAAAGAATAACCCTCAAGGATCTTTCTAAAGTCAGACAATAGCTGATTTACAATTTTTGTATCTGAGAAATTAGCAAACTTACTCTTAGGATAGAGCATTTTTCTGTTATAGAAATCTGCTAGCGAAAGGTATTTGGTAGTGTCAAAGGATGACACCGGAATCTCTTTTGGGTCAAGAGAATCTTTAACATTCTCTATTTTGTCTATAAGATCCGCAAAGTAGCTAAGAGTTGTTTTGGTTGAAGTCAGACCAGCAGAAAAATTTGACTTAATTGTGTCAAGTTGGATTCTGAAATCCCTTTTTCCTCTTATGTCCTTCATCAATCTTTGAATTGTTATAGCCCTAGTTTCGTTGGCTTGGTACTGGGCTTTTATTAACTGTTCCGCACTCTCAGTATTATTTCTAGAGCCCAACTTTCCCGTTCCGTCGATAGGGGTAAAGTTCATCACAGAAAGGATTTCTGGTCTAAACACAGAAATGCCATTTTTTTCCACGGCCTCAAATTTGCTATTTGCTATTTTGAACTGAGAAACTCTTAGAGAGTCTGGCTCATATTTTTTTAGTCGCGGTGTAATAGAAGGAGAAATAAATCTTACAATCGGCGGTAGCCTTATTTCTCTTACGATACCCGGGGCAAGAAGGTCTGGCTGAAGATTTCTTACAGTTGTTATTGTGGGCTGTGCTGGCGTCCTGGCGCTCGGGCCGATGGCACCACCAGACGAACCTATCGTGCCTGTAGTGGTACGAATTCCGGCAACTGTCGTTGTGGTAGTGGTGGACGTACCGGTGCCTCCCCCAGAAGAGGTAGGCGAAACTGACTGCTGGGATACGTTTCCTGTTGGGGCTGGTGTTCCCCTAAATCCTATACCAAAAAGACCCATTAAATTACTACCTCGTTTGTTGGAACCTCTGTTCCTCTTGTAAAGTCATAAAATACCGGTATAATAAAATATGTTAACTTTCCATGTTCGCCATTGTCTAGTTGATCCACAAACTGAAAATAGTTTGTTTCAGATATATTGTGGGATTTTCCTACGACTGTTCACATACCAAGCATTTCTAGAATAATTATGAAGTGGTCTATTTTTGTAACCTGCCCTTGCACCCTCCACTGAATGAGATTGGAGTTTTTACCAAGTTTTTGCGCCTTGGCTTCTGCAACGGCTGGCAAGATATTGGCCAAAGACACGTTTGTTGTTAAAATGTTACCAACAGCCCCAAAAGAAAAAGTTGTTTTGGCATGGTTTTTCTTTCTTGAGCCTTCCGTTGAAATACTTCCTTTTCTTAAGGCAATAGGATGTAGCCACTTAGCCGGTATAAGAGAATAAGAAAGATTCTGGGTAACTACCACAGGTCTTGTAACTTTATCTAGGGTCGTTTCTGCTTTTCTGAAATATGTGGTAACATAATACCTGTATTCATATCCAGCCTCCGGCGGTTTGACGGATTTTACTGCCCCAAATTTTCTGTCAGAAAACTGTTTATCTGCCACGATTCCAAAATCTTCTGTTTCGCCCGTTGTTATATTTGCCCTTTTAATTCCATAGGCAATAATATTTTCGAGCTTGTCCCTGTCCTCTGTTATTCCATCCTGATAATAACTTAAAAGACCCTGAGACTCTAATGTTTTCTTAACGAAGTCAACATCTCCTGGAATCAAAGAAGAAGCTAGGGTAAACTGAACATCTATTTCGGTGCCTGTTTGTACAACGTTAGGTTTTGAAACTGTTGTTTCTACAATGTTTGCAGTTGCCGGCTCATACTCTATTATGAGGTTATTGGAAGCATCCTCGATATCTCCATCTGGATAGAGGAGTTCCACCTTGTACTCATAAATTCTGTTTTGTTTTACATTGTTGTCTGTGGCAAAGATGGGGGCACCGGTTTCTTGATTTGATACCAAAAATGGATTCGTAACAAGATTCCATGTGGATTCAAAAATGCTAAGATTTCTCCTGTAAAGTTTTACCAAGCAGACACCGGGAGGAATATCTCTTATTTCTATGGAGATAGCCCCGGTTACAACCTCGCCTAGTATGGAAACGAAGTTGTGTCTTCTTTCGTATTTTCCAGAAGACCTCTTTTTGATTGGTTGAGCTACTACCGAGTCAAACTCGCTGGACAGAACACCAGACGAATTGTACGGAATGCCTCGATACAGAATGACATTGAAATTATTTACAGCATCCTCTAGCCTTTTAAAATCTTGACCATTTACCGCAGGAATATTTCCTATAAACGTATAGGCAGAGTCAATGACAGGAATACCTTTTTTAATTTCTTTCCTATAAATCGCTACTCCTGCTGCATTCGGGTCAAGCTGTTTTACCTGAACAACATTCTTTCCTGGAATTCCAGATTGCAACACTGCCATTGTTGGTGGCAAAACAGGAATTTCAAGATTTGTAACATTTTTTGCGTGTGGAACAGACACGTTTATTGTTTGTATTTCAACTCCGTTATTGTCAACAAGTTGCAAGACAAGAAAAAATTCACTTACCTGTAAAAGACCAGTTGGTATTTCTAAAATTTCTTGGATGTCTAAGGTTGTTCTAGGTGAGTCAACCATGACGTTGATGAAATCTGTAGGTCTGAGTTGTAGGTGATTCGATAGGTTTATTTTATTGGTCAAATTGCCAAGTAGAGAAACTTTTTGTGTGTCGCTTAATGGTATTTTTGCAAGACTCTTGTTTGGTTGAGACGTAATGCCCCCGGCAACTTTTCTTGCACTCTGAATGGTTTGAGTTCTAGCGCCGGACACCTTAGCCGGGTCTATTCTTCTTTGCGTTAAAAGCTGAAGGGATGCAGACCTAGCCACCGGAACACTTCGCTCTATCGAAGTTGGCACAAGGGCAGTAGAAATGTTATTTTCTAGAATCGGCATTATGATGTTTGATTCTGTAAGCTCCTGGGCGGGCTTAAGTCTTACCGATTTTTCTGTTTTAATAATCCCAGGCTTAAGACCACCTACGGAGGCTGTCTTGTCGTTTGGTATTTTGGCACTTATGTCGGAAATATATGTGAAAAAGACGTTAGAAACCTGCGATCTTCCCTGGTCCTTGTTAAGGGAGCTTTTTTGCAAGAGATTTTTTATTAGCAGGTCCGGATTAAACTGAATAAGAAGCTTGGTTGGCTGCTTTGTGAAAGGTTTCGTGGTAGCAAAGATTTTTACAGTAATGGCCTTATTTTGAACAGCCTTACGTGGATCTACCCTGTAATTAAGCTCATATTTGAAATAACCGCTGTTAGTTATTTCCAAAAGATTAGCAACACCCTCCTCTGGAATGTCGATTATGTTCGTTTCTTTTTTGAGGGAAACTTTCATAGAAATAAATAGAATCTCAAGTAAATTTCCAAATAAATCCACCGGCTGTTTTTCTCTTGTTATTACAACATCCAGAAATTGACGTGTAAGAAATGTTTGTGTTTTTTTCTGCTTCTCTGGCGTTTTTAAACGTTGCTACAATTTCACCACTTTTATTTATTTGTGTAACCGACTTAGACCGAGCCAAAGAAACTGCCAATTTTTGTTTAATTGTTGTATGTTTTCCAAATCTAACATTTTTATTTCCAAGATGAGCAAGGCGATTTTTTTCTTTTACTTCATCTGTCGGCGATTTACCAAAATTTGGATTATTTGAACCCTTAAAATGACCAGTAGATTTATGATGCTCTGATATTTTTCTTTTAGTTTCTTCTGTGTGGTGGGTCCCAAGACGAGGGTGTTTATGCGCTAGCCAGGGATTTTTACGCGTTTTTATATCTTTGATATCTTCTCTTGATATTGCTCGATCTGTCAAATTATAACAAATCTTTCCATTGTCAAAATGAACCTTGAGCCACTTTTCTTCAACCTCTAACCTTTGTTCTTTTGTTGAATTCGGCATATGTTCAATTACATGAAATTCGAGAAAATCATCATGTTCGAGAAGTTTTTTGCACTTGTTGAAGTCGGCTTGTAGGAACTTGTTGTGATGCTTGTTTCTTAGCAATGACTTAAAGTGTCCATTTGTCCATCGATTTTTAAATTCTTTACAGCTTCCAACATATATTCTCCAATTGTGATTGTTGAAAATAACATAAATTCCTGAGGATTTAGAAAGACCATTATAACTGAATTGTGCCATAAAGGTAAGTATATTTAACAGGGGATGTTTTACCTAGTCGAAAACCGCTGTAAAAATATTCACAAACGTAGCTGCCCCGGTACTGTCTATAAAAACCTTGCCAATAAAGAATACGTGTTTTGTTGGGTGCTCCTGGTCGCCCGGGACAGTAAACATGCCAAAGTCTATTGCGTCCAACTTGGTAATAGCATCCCCGGACACCTCAAACATCTGACAAACGAGGTTGTTTTGTTTAGATGTCTGCAGAAATGTGACAGTTTCCTCAAATCCAATTTGACTAGTCCACCTAAGTTCGTCATCCAGGTCAGCGTTCGTAAGAATAGGAGACTGACCGATGCTTGGAAACGTTCCAAGGGAGGAAGTAGTATTTCCTATCCTAGCTCTGTTTACAGGCGGGAGGTACTTGAAATTTGGTACGTGAGAAAGTCTCTTGTCCATGAAAAGGCTTTCAATTTGGTCAATATAACCTTTCTGCAAACTACTTGCCGAAATTGGCAAATTGTTGGAAACCGTAAAAGAAATATTGTCATTTCCGATTAAAAACTGATTAAATCTTTGTTCGAAGAAATCTGGAGAACCAAGTATTCTGAGTCTGGAAAATGCATCAATAGAGGCCGAACTAAGTAAATTTGTAGATAGGCTGGCGAACTCGGAACCCGTGATGAGTTGTACGTCACTTCCAGAGAATATCTGTCCTGCCATTATTTTGACGCCAGAGCTTCTGAAGGCGGAGAGCTTGCCGGAGTCATCGGCCTCAAAGGTAACCTGATCCTGGGGCAGGGAAGTAGCCTCAAAGCATATTCTATAGGTTTCATCCAGG
>Ga0233417_10000184_pt1 | contig 17744 bp, 16 predicted proteins | sample Sed_MG_FD_189023 | JGI IMG/M metagenome (GOLD analysis project Ga0233417, IMG submission 189023) | Sediment microbial communities from Lake Towuti, South Sulawesi, Indonesia - Sediment_Towuti_2014_0.5_MG | ecosystem: Environmental > Aquatic > Freshwater > Lake > Sediment | place: Indonesia... | reverse complement strand
ATCCCCTTCCTGCAGTCCCTCCAATACCTGGCTCACAGTCTCATTGCGCAAGCCCAGTTCGATCTCGGTACGGACCGGCTGGCCGTTCTGGTCCACTTTTTCGACGTAGGCGACCGGCTCTCCCTTGCTGCGGTCAATGCTGACCGCCCGGTTGGGAACCACCAGCACATTCTCCAGCCGCTCGGTCTCGATGGTCGCATCGGCGGTCATGCCCGATAGCAGTCGCGGGTCGGAGCTGTCCAGGGCGACGATCACATCATAAGCCACGATGCCGCTGGAAGTACCCTGAATTGGACCCGGGGAGATGGACGATACATGTCCGGCAAAGTCCTGGTCGGGGATGGCATCCACGGCAATTGTCACCCGCTGGCCGGTCGTCACGCGGCCGATATCAATCTCGTCCACCTCCAGGTTGATGTGATAGGCCGAGTCGTCGACGACCACCACCGCCGGCTGCCCGGTAGGCGACTCGCCGCGCTTGACATTCACCTCAGCCACTACACCGTCAATAGGAGACACCAGGGTGGCCTTGGCCAGATTGAGCTGTGCCTGTTCCAGGCCCACACGTGCCGTGTCTACGGCTGACTGGGCAGCAGCCACTTCGGCCTGGCCGGGCCCCTCCAGTAGCCGTGCCAGGCTGGCCTGGGCCTGGGCAAGTTGGGACTGGGCCACCGCCGCGTCTGCCTGGGTGGGCGATTCGAGCAAACGGGCCAGGCTGGTCTCGGCCTGCGCCAGTTGCGACCTGGCGGCAGCGAGATCTGCGTCGGTGGGGCCGCGCACGGCTATGTTATAGTTGGCCAGCGCCGTCTCATAATCGATGGTGGCCTGTTCCAGTTGATCCGCCTGGGGCATGGCGCCTACGTCACCCCGGTACGCCACCTGGTCATAAGCCCACTGCGCCTGCTTGAGGGCAACCTCGGCCCGGCGCAAGCTTGCTGCTGCCGCCGTGATCTCGTCGTCGCCGGGGCCTTCCTGCACCCGCTCCAGGTTAGCCCGGGCGCTGTCCACCGCCGCCCGCGCCGCGGCGATTTCATCTGGGCGAGGACCGGCCAGCACCCGCTCCAGGCTAACCCGGGCGCTGTCAACTCCTGCCCGCGCCGCGACCACCTCTTCAGCCAGCGCCGGCTGGTAGAGTTGCTCCAATTGTGCTTCGGACCGCGCCAGCTCGCTCTGCGCGCGCTGCACGGCCAACTCCAGGTCATCCGTCCCCAGCCGGGCCAGCGGTGTACCGGCCCTCACGCGTTGTCCACGCTCGACCAGCACCTCGGATACCACACCATTTGTCTCGAAGTTGACCAGCACCTCCGCCTTTGGGTCAATGCGCCCGGTAGCGTTGATGGTGGACAGAATCGTATCCCGGTCGACCAGGATCACCTCGACGTTCGGATCTTGACCGATGTTGTACGGTGCCGGGTTTAGAAATTGATAACCGGCAATACTCACCCCGACAACCACGGCCAGGATGAGCACGATCAGCAGCACACGCTTCATAAATCTCTCCTTAAGAGGGTCGGTAGCGCTGCCACATCTCCATCTATTGCAGACTGGTGTGGCTAACCGCCGCTGAACCCGCCAAACAAGAGCGACGGAATGGCCACGGCAGCCAGTGATATCACCGCATAGATCAGGGTAATCACCACCGCCTTAGTACGGCTGAAACGTGCTACTACGGCCACGCCCAGGGCCACCAGCACCAGGTGCCACAGCCAGAACAGCTCTAGCTGCCCGAGAAGGGCCACCAACGGATTACGGCCATCCGTGCTCAGATCACCGGTGGCCACCAGTGTAGCCAGGCCCGGATATTGGACGAGCCGCCCTGCAAACGCGGTGAAGGCTGCCCGAACCAACATGCCTATGGCCAATGGAAGTCTGGTCCAGGTGCTCACCGTAAAGACGGGACCGAATTCCACCTCGCCACCGGCTACCAGAGCACCAAAATAGAGTATGGCCGCCTGGGCCACTGTCCCCAGCACCAGCATCAAAGCACCGATGCCGAGCCCAGTTGCCATGATGAAGGGCAATGACACGAAGGTGGACATAGTCGCACGGGCCGCTTCTGCCTGTTCGGGAGGCATAGTCTGCAGTTGGCGCTCGGCCTGCTGGCGGGCCAGTTCCAGGGTGTAGGGTGTGCTGACCACCGTCATCACCACGAAGCACAACAGCAGCACCAACAGCGGCAAGGCCCACGTCCACCATATGCGCCGGGCCAGAACCGCCTTGAAAGTGGCGGTGGGCCTGTCAATGATGCCCAAGAGGAGCTTCCATGAGGGCTGCATCTCACCGTTGAGAGTAGTTTCCTGTGTTGTCATCGCATGCTCCTGAATAGGTCAAACGGCATACAGTGAGGGCGTGCTAACGGCCTGCTAACTATACGAAAAAAAGGACCGGGAAGTTCGAACGCCTTCGACACCCTCCCCGGTCAAGCACCCGTCCTTATTGAATATACCATCAACTGCTGAGTATGTCAAAGGCTAATGAAACCCTTCACCGCCGCGTCCAGTATACCCCACTTAGCCAGCCGCATCTTGACCGAAACCCGACAAGTGGCCGATACCGGCCGCCGCACAATGTCAAACTCATTCTATGTCAAGGTTGCAGCTATGTGAAAAATGTGGTATTATGGCATATGTATTTGGCTTCACAATATCCTTGGCTCTGAGCTGCAACTACTATCCGCCCGCTCAATTCAATCCTAAGGAGGACAAGGCCTATGGCATCGAACGAAGTCCCCGATATCGTGGTTGGTCGATTGCCCATCTACCTGCGCGCCCTGACGTTCATGACAGAAGAGGGACGTCAAATCACCTCATCCCAGGAGCTCAGCCAGAAGCTCGGCATTAGCTCGGCCCAAATCCGAAAGGACCTGTCCCATTTTGGGGAATTCGGCAAGCAAGGCACAGGTTACGAAATTTCCTATCTGCGAGACCAGTTGAAAGGCATTCTGCACGTCGAACGTACATGGCCGGTAGCATTGGTGGGCTACGGCGACCTGGGTCACGCCTTGGCACACTACGGCGGGTTTGCACCCAAAGGCTTCGAGATCGTCGCAGTGTTTGACAATGATCCCGAAAAGATCGGGCAGCAGGTGGCCGGCAAAACCGTGATGGATATTGCCGAGCTGACCAAGGTCGTGCGCGAGCGGAGCATCAAAGTGGGGATTATGGCCCTGCCCTCCTCGGCGGCTCAGAAGGTGGCTGACATGTTGGTAGAAGCCGGTGTCAAGGCTATTTTGAACTATGCACCAATCAACATCTCCTTGCCGCCCGAGGTGCGCGTGCAATACATTGACCCGGCCGCCCACTTGCAACACATGACCTATTACCTGGAGTGACCATTCCAGATCCTCCAAAACAAGAACTGCACCAAGTTATGTCAAACTGGTGCAGTTCTTGTTAGGGGCAGGATTTTTCAGGCGGCCAACATGCTGCGTCGGATGGCGTCATAGATGTCCAAGGCCCGACCAGCTCCTAGGGCAACGCACGCCATCGGATTCTCCGCCAAGTAACAAGGTACACCCGTCTCCTTGGTCAACAAGCGATCAATGTTGCGCAACAGCGCCCCCCCTCCCGTGAGGAGCATCCCTCGATCAATGATGTCTGAGGCAAGCTCGGGAGGCGTCTGCTCCAGGACACTCTTGACCACCCCCACGATCGATGAAAGAGGCTCCGCCATGGCATCAGTGACTTCATGGGAGGTGATTGTAATAGTGCGCGGCAGACCGGCCACCTGATCGCGGCCTCTTACCTCCATCTCCAACGCCTCATCCAACGGGAGCGCGCTGCCAACGGTCAACTTGACCTCTTCGGCTGTCTGCTCACCAATCATCAAGTTATACTTGCGGCGGATGTAGGAAGAAATGGCTTCGTCTAACTTGAGGCCACCCACACGCACCGAACTGGAGACAACGATGCCGTACATCGCCACGACAGCCGCCTCACTGGTGCCCCCGCCAACGTCCACTACCATGTTCCCGGTTGGGGTATCGATTGGCATACCGGCGCCGATGGCCGCCGCCAGTGGCTCAGGGATCACATAGGCCTCACGCCCACTGGCCTGACGTGCAGCGTCTCTGACGGCGCGCTCTTCCACGCTGGTGACCCCAACTGGCACACTCACCATCACGATGGGCCGGAAAAGCCTGAAGCGCCCCACAATTCGATTGATGAAATAGCGCAGCATAGCCTCGGTGACGATGTAGTCGGCAATTACACCGTCTCGCAGAGGATGCAGTACCTCGATGGCTTCAGGCACTCGCCCCAACATCGCCCGCGCCTCTTCTCCAACAGCCACAATCTTCTGATCACTGATCGAGATTGCGACCATTGAGGGCTCCTGCACCACGATGCCATGCCCCTTGACGTAAACCAGGACATTGGCAGTCCCTAGATCTACTCCAATCTTCTTTTCAAACACGCTGTCTCCAGGCTATTCGGATGGCGACCTTCCACCAGGTCGCGACATTTCACGCCCGCCCCGTTTGCGCCGGGCATCGGCCAACTTGATACGTAACAGTGAGCGCCGCAGGGCAGCCTCAGCCCGTGTGAAATCCGCCTGATTCTGTGCCCGGGCGCGCAGGCGCTCTTCGGCACGCCGGCGGGCAGCCTCAGCCCGCTCCAGGTCTATCTCCTCAGCACGCTCGGCGGTGTCAGCCATCACGATCACCCGGTCGGGCTGCACCTCCATAAAGCCGCCGCTGATGGCAAAGCTGTTTTCTTCACTGCCCCGTTTGGCCCGCAGTTCCCCATAAGTCAGTGCGGTCAGCAGAGGGGCGTGGCGAGGCAGGATACCTAGCTGACCCTGGATGCCGGGCGCGATGACCATGTCCACATCTTCAGAGTAAACCAGGCGCTCAACTGTCACAATTTCCAGTCTCAGCGGCATGGCGGTCGTTCACTTCCCCAAGAATCCACGCATAACCAGTGCTACCCTTGCATCTCCCGGCCGACTTGAATTGCCTCATCAATGCCACCTACCATATAGAAGGCCTGCTCAGGAATATCGTCCAACTCGCCTTCCAGGATCATCTTGAAGCCGCGCACCGTCTCGTGGATGGACACGTAGCGGCCGTCGCGGCCTGTGAACTGGGAGGCTACGAACATAGGCTGGGAGAAGTAACGCTGCATCTTGCGGGCACGCGCCACAGTCAGCTTGTCGTCCTCGCTCAACTCGTCAATTCCCAGGATAGCAATGATATCCTGCAGGTCCTTGTAACGTTGGAGCACCTGCTGCACCGCCCGCGCCACCTCGTAGTGCTCTTCGCCCACAACGCGCGGGTCCAGGACACGACTGGTGGAGGCCAGCGGGTCCACCGCCGGATAAATCGCCTGCTCCGCGATTGACCGCTCCAGCGAAATGGTTGCATCCAGGTGAGCGAACGTGGTCACTGGCGCAGGGTCTGTGTAATCGTCGGCCGGCACGTAGACCGCCTGCATCGAGGTAATCGATCCGCGTCTGGTCGAGGTAATGCGCTCCTGCAACTCACCCATCTCGGTTCCCAGCGTGGGCTGGTAGCCGACGGCACTGGGCATGCGCCCCAGCAAGGCCGACACCTCCGAACCGCTCATCACAAAGCGGTAGATGTTGTCTATGAAGAGGAGCACATCACGCCCTTGGTCACGGAAATACTCAGCCATGGTCAAACCGGCCAGGCCGACACGCAGGCGCACGCCAGGTGGCTCGTTCATCTGCCCGAAGACCATCACCGTCTTGTCGATCACACCCATTTCTTGCATCTCGTGATAGAACTGGGTCCCTTCGCGGGTGCGCTCCCCCACGCCCGCAAATACCGAGAAGCCGCCATGTTCCTTGGCCAGCGTGAACATGAGCTCGGCGATGATCACCGTTTTACCCACACCGGCGCCACCAAAGACGCCCGTCTTGCCACCTCGCGTAAAGGGTGCAACCAGGTCAATCACCTTCAGGCCAGTTTCAAAAACCTCGGCCTTGGTCACCTGTTCCTCAAAGGGGGGGGCCGGCCGGTGAATGGGATAAAACTCTTCGGCTTCCACCGGGCCGGCGTTGTCAATCGGCCGGCCCAGCACGTTGAAAATCCGTCCCAAGGTTCTTGGGCCCACCGGGACCGTGATGGGCGTACCTGTATCAATCACTTGCGTACCCCGTCGCAACCCCTCGGTAGCATCCATAGCCACGCAGCGAACCCACTCGTCTCCCAAGTGCTGCTGCACCTCAAGCACCAGGCCTTGCGCACCGTCTCCGTCTCCACCGTCAGAGGGCACTTGCAGCGCGTGGTAGATTTCCGGCAGCTCCCCCGGCGGAAAGGCCACATCCACCACCGCACCGGTGATCTGCACGACGCGGCCTACCGTACCTTGTGCCATTCAGTCCTCCTCACATTATGCCCGTACACTTACCAGCGCCTCAGCACCGCCCGCAATGTCAAGCATCTCTTTGGTAATGGCCTCCTGGCGGGCGCGGTAGTAATTCAAGGTCAATGCGCCAATCAGTTCTTTGGCGTTTTCGGAAGCATTGCGCATGGCCACCATGCGCGCGCTGTGCTCGCTGGCCAGCGCCTCTAATATCGCCTGATAAATCTGCAACTCCGTGAAGCGGGGAAGTACCGCGTCCAGGATGGTATGCGGATCCGGCTCGTAAATGTAATCACCCATCGCCTTTACGGGGGAGTCGGGGATGTACTTGCCCATCACTGAACTCTCCACCCGGCCCGGGGTGATCGGCAACAGCCGACGGATGGTCGGCCTCTGCGTCAGGGTATTGACGAACTCGGTGTAGGCCAGGTAGACCTCATCGTAGTCGTCCCTGAGGAAGTCGTCAATCACCGTACGCGCGATGGGCGTGATGTCGAGCAGGGCCGGGCGAGGGGGCAAATCCGAAAACTCGGCCATCAGGTCACCCCCGTGGCGGAGCATAAAGTCACGCCCCCGACGTCCCACCGTGATTAACCGGGCCGGGTGCCCCAAACCCTGCATGAATTGTAGCGCACCTCGAATGATATTGGCGTTGTACGCGCCGCAGAGCCCCCTGTCCGCAGTAATCAGCACTATTCCCGTTGTCCTGATAGAAGGACGATGGACAAGCAGCGGGTGCATCTCCCGGTGGCTGCCGCGCTGGGCGGCCAGGTGAGTCAGCAGTTCCCACGCTTTGGCCGCGTAGGGCCGTGTGGCTAACACCTGCTCCTGGGCCCGTCGCATCTTGCTGGCAGCTACCATCTGCATAGCGCGGGTAACTTGAGCAATATTCTTGACGCTTCGAATGCGTCTTCTGATTTCTCGAACGCTTGACATCAGGTCGTCTTTAGGGGTTGCCTGAATGAAAAGTCAATCAGCCCGGCACGCTAGTAACTGGCTGTCTGCTTGAATTCCCGAATCGCTGCGCTCAACGCCTGGCGCAGCTCGTCTGTGATCTCCTTCTTATCCATAATAGTCTGGCCCAGTTCAGGATGAACGGTACGCATAAACCGGAGCATGCCAGCTTCAAAGTCTCTGATCTTGTTCACCGGCACATCGTCCGCGAGGCCGTTGGTAACGGCGTAAATACCGATGACCTGCTCGTCAAGAGGGACTGGCGCGTATTGCGGTTGCTTGAGCAGCTCGGTCAGGCGCAGGCCGCGCTCGAGCTGTGCGCGGGTCGCTCGATCCAAATCTGAACCGAACTGTGCAAAAGCCGCCAGTTCGCGGAAGGAGGCCAATTCCAGCCGTAGCCGACCGGCCACCCTCTTCATAGCCTTGGTCTGTGCATCCCCACCCACACGCGATACGGAGAGCCCTACGTTTACAGCCGGTCGGATACCCGCGTAGAAGAGATCGCTTTCCAGATAGATCTTCCCATCCGTGATCGAGATCACATTGGTGGGAATATAAGCACTCACGTCGCCCGCCTGGGTCTCGATGATAGGCAGCGCAGTCAGCGAGCCCCCACCATGATCGGCGTGCATACGAGCCGCCCGCTCCAACAAGCGTGAATGAAGGTAAAACACGTCGCCGGGATAGGCCTCACGGCCGGGTGGCCTGCGCAAAAGAAGTGAGATCTGGCGGTAAGCCCAGGCGTGCTTAGTAAGATCATCATAAATCACCAAGGCATCTTTGCCCTGCTCCATAAAATACTCGCCAATGGCACATCCGGCGTATGGCGCGATATACTGCAAGGACGCCGGTTCAGAAGCCGCTGCCACCACGACGATGGTGTGCTCCATCGCGCCGTAGCGCTCGAGCGTGGCCACGACCTGAGCCACCTGCGCCAGCTTTTGGCCGATGGCAACGTAGATACAGATCAGATCCTTGCCCTTTTGATTGACGATGGTGTCAATTGCCAAAGCGGTCTTGCCTGTCTGGCGGTCACCGATAATCAACTCACGCTGTCCCCGCCCCAGCGGGATCATCGAGTCGATGGCCTTGATGCCAGTCTGCACTGGCGTATCCACATTTTGCCGGAAGACAACCCCGGGTGCAATGCGCTCAATCGGGCGATGCCCTTCGATTTGAATCGGCCCTTTGCCGTCAAGCGGTTCCCCCAGCGCGTTCACTACCCGACCGATGAGGCTATCACCCACGGCCACCGAGGCAATGCGCCCGGTGCTGCGCACCGTGTCCCCCTCTTCGATCTCGGTGTAGTCACCCATAATGACGGCGCCTACGTTGTCCACCTCGAGGTTGAGGGCCATGCCCATCACGCCGCCAGGGAATTCCAGCAATTCGCCGGCCATGATTCCCCCCAGGCCGCTTAGGCGGGCAATACCATCGCCCACCTCCAGCACATAGCCAACGTCCACCACTTCCACTGGGGCCTTGAAGGCCTCGATCTCTTGCCTGATCCTTGCCGTGATGTCCTCAACCCGTAGGGCCATTCGAACTCCTCATGCACTCAATTCTAGAAAAGAAACGCACGTAGCAGCAGGCCCGGCCCAGGCTCTCTGGGTCCCTATTGCCTGCCCCGTGCCAAGTCTCAACGCAGAGCCGCCAATCGGTCGTGCAAGGCATCCAACTTGCTGGACAGACTCCCGTCGATGACTTTGTCGCCCACCTGCACGGTGACCCCTCCCAAGACGGACGGATCCACGCGGAAATCGAGGTCGACATCGGCACCAAAGCGACCACGAATCCACTTGTAGAAATCTTCCTTCTCCCTGGAAGTGAGCGGCACTGCGCTGGTAATGTACGCAGTCTCAGCCGCCGGCCCGCGCGTGGCAAGCTGGGTCAGGCTCGCAACAATGCCATCTAGCATCCCCAGATGTCCCTCGCGCAACAGCAAGTGCAGAAAATTCTGCAAGTCGGACTGAACCCCAGGCGGCAACAGCGCATCCAGTCGGGCGCGGCGCTCGGCAAAGCTGGCTTCGGTGTTGTTCAGATCAGGCAACAAGTCCGGTAAAGAGGCCAACCGATCACGGACGGCATTCAACGTGCTCAGCCAATTCTGCGTCGTGTGCTCATACGCAGCCCGGGCGTATTTGCGCGCCAGCTCATCGCCCTTCGCATGACCGGTCACGACAAGCCTCCCGCTTCTTGCAAGAATTGCTGAACCAGTCGACGCTGCGCCTGCTCGTCCACCGTGACTGTCTGCCCAAGCACCTTGCGGGTGAGATCCACTGATAAGTCAATCACCTGGCGCTGCAACTCGGCCAAGACTTGCTGGCGCTCGGCCTCAATCTGTTGACGTGCCTGCACGCGAATTTGCTCAGCCTCTTTGCGCGCCTCAACCAGGATCGCCTCGCGCATTTTCTCAGTTTCCTGGGCAGCCCGGGCAGCCGCTTCTTGCGAGCTCTTGCGCGCCTCCTCCAGCTCGCGCTGGAACTCGGCTTGGCGCAACTCGGCCTCTTGACGGACTTTGTCGGCCTGTTCCAGTGACTCCTGGATTCTCGCGCGCCGCTCGGCCAGCATATTCAAGACCGGCCGATACAGGAAGAGGCGCAGCAGGAAGAGCAGAATAAGAAAGTTGATCAGGTAGGCTATCAGGAGCGCAGGGTCAATTCCCAAAGGTCTCAACGCATCCAAAACGCGACCCTCCTTTCCAAAAGAACATGTCAACTGCCAAGGCGCTAAACAACAAAGAGGAGGATCAACGCCACGACCAGGGCGTAGATGGCGATAGCCTCGGCGAAAGCAATACCGATGAACATATTGGTCTGAATCTGCCCAGAGGTTTCAGGATTGCGAGCAATCGCCTGCAAGGCACCGAAAGCCAGAACGCCAATGCCAAGTCCAGGACCAATTGCCCCCAGTCCAATGGCCAGGCCGGCAGCCAACAGTTTCATGGTTTCAGGATCCATCAGTTCTTTTGCCTCCTTAGAAAGTTTGGATAGTGAGTGTGCTGACTTGCTCAAGCAGCACTTCTAGGGGTGTTCTTCTCCCTGTTCGTGAGAAATTGTCGCAATGGTGAAGAAGGCCAGTGTGAGAATGTAGAATATGAAGGCCTGGATCAGGCCAACGAACACCTCCAGGCCCAGGAAGGGGATCGTCAGCACTAGTGGCAATAGTGAAGCCAGTACCAGGAGCATCACCTCTCCGGCGAAGATATTGCCGAAGAGACGAAAGGAGAACGAGATGATCTTGGCAAACTCGCTGATAAGCTCCAGGATGCTCACAAAGAAGCTAATAAAACCGAACAGGAACACACCGGCCATTCCAGCACAACCCCGCCTTTGGCCGTGCGCATCCGCTCTAAAGGCGATCAGCATGCCCTTCACGTTGAAGAATTTGGAGAAATAGCCAATACCCAAGGCCATCACCCCAAACACCTGCGTCATAAACACCGAGGTAAGTGCCAGAGCAAGATTGTTATTCAGATCCGTGCTCGGAGAACGGAACAGCGGGACGATCACTTCGCCGGAACGGCACCCCAGCGGTGGCCTGGGCTCACCCTCGGGATGGTCGATGAGCGGCGCAGCCAGGCCAGGCACAGCCGTGTGCTCGGCACCTTCTTCTACGTGGTGCTCCTCGCAAACGCCTACGGCAGCCAACCCAGGTATCAGCCCAAACCAATTGGAGACGAGAACATAGAAGAAGATCGTGGCCACAATCGCGAAGAAACGCGGGGCCCATTTGGGGCCAGCCACCGAATGGGTGAGATTATGCAGACCTTCAACAGCCCATTCCAGGAGATTCTGCAGGCCCGTGGGAACCAGGCGCATTTTCCGCGTCCCCAGGATCGCCAGGATCACCAAAATGATATCTACCAGCAACGCGGTGACAAAAGAATTGGTGACCTGCACGCCCACAATATTGAGGCCGGGGACTGGCTCAGCCTTAACCACAACGGGGGGAAGGTTAAACCGCAATAGAAGTGTGCCAACAACCAGGAGGGCAAGGGTCACGACGATAGCCAGTATGATTTTGTCCCTGCTCTTCATGCCAATAGCCACCCTCCTGTCCTTACTCGTTCAGCCTTGCCGCCAGGCGATAAGCGCCAACCATGGCCAGGGCAAATCCCACGCACACGAATATGATCATCAGACAAGGCGCAGACCCCAAGCGACGATCGAGCCACATTCCCAGAAACAAGGATCCCAGCACCGAGCACGCGAGAAGGCCGCCAACCTGAAACACCAGCGCCATCGCCACTGCAAACTGGCGCATTTTAATTGTTCTCCCACAACACTGGGGAAATCTGTCTCGAATTTGCGCTGAGAAGGCTGGCTGTGCCCCCTCGGCCATCCTTCACACATCAGGCAAACTGAGGTTGACAACCAAGAGCTACCTTGGCACGGCGGAGCATTATACCACGCACCGACCAGATCGGACAAATCGCTCTCTAGCCCGCATAGCGTTTCATAACCAACGCGACGTTTTGGCCACCAAATCCAAAAGCATTTACTAAGAGCGCGTTCACTTCGGCGCGTCGGGCCTGATTGGGCACATAATCCAAATCGCACTCAGGATCGGGCCGCTCGTAGTTGATAGTGGGCGGGATGAGACCCTCGTGCAGAGTTAGGGCACCCGCCAGCGCCGAGGCGGCTCCGGCAGCGCCCATCAAGTGGCCGATCATGGACTTGGTGGCTGTGATCGCCAACCGGTAGGCATGTTCCCCAAACACCCGCTTGATCGCCTTGGTCTCGGTCACGTCATTCAGCGGCGTGCTGGTGCCGTGCGCATAGATAACATCAATATCGGTGGGCTGTAGTCCGGTACTCTGCAGTGCCCCTTGCATAGCCCGTGCCGCCCCATCCCCATCCGGATCAGGCGCCGTGATATGATAGGCATCGCCGGTCAGTCGACCACCCAGCACCTCCGCATACACCTTGGCCCCCCGTGCTCGGGCGTGCTCCTCAGTCTCAAGCACCATGGATGCCGCACCCTCTCCGTACACAAACCCGTCACGGTCCGCGTCGAAGGGGCGGCTGGCATGCAGGGGGTCATCATTGCGGGACGACAGCGCCCCCATGCGTCCCAGAGCCGCAAAGCTGATTGGCGTGGTGGCCGACTCAGCCCCGCCGGCAATGATGACATCCGCCTCCCCGCGCTGCAAGAAGTGGTATCCCTCAATCATCGAGTAATTGCCGCTGGCACAGGCCAGCGTCGAGGTCAGTACCGGCCCCCGGGCGCCTGTCTCAATCGAGACCAGGCAGGAAACGGCGTTGGGCATCAGGCTGGGCAGTAGCAGCGGGCTGACAGCGCGCGGGCCCTTTGCCAGCATAGTGCGCGTTCCCTCCTCTGCTACACCGATACCCCCACCCCCGGTCGCCATGACCACGCCGACCCTATCGCGGTTGTCAACGTCTATCTCCAGGTTGGCGTCCTCCAACGCCTGCCGGGCGGCTGCCAGTGCAAACTGAGTGACCATGGCCGTCCGACGGGCCATCTTGTGATCCATCCAGCGGCCGGCGTCAAAGTCCTTCACCTCACAGCCAATGCGCACAGGGAACTCGCTGACGTCAAAGGCAGTGATTGTGCCGGCGCCCGAGACACCTGCGGTGAGATTATTCCAGAAGCTTGGAACGTCGTTGCCGATGGGCGTGATGGCTCCCAAGCCGGTGACAAAGACTCGTGTCATCGTTTCTTCCCTTCCTCAGCCGTGGTTGATCCAAAAATGCGGGTTGTCTTGAAGATCTATGGAACAATTGACCACAGTATAACGAGGACTCCCCAATTCAGCAAGTTCAGCTCTCCACAATCGTCGCTGCCCGCAGGGAATCTTGAGAACAGCACAGCAGTTGACAAGCTGACGCATCTTTGCTATGCTGGGGCTACCCGGACATCTTAACTGGTGCCAGCCAGCCCTAGTTTGAAAGGAGATTCAACTAATGTTACCCAAGCCAGTGCACGATGCTATTAATGAGCAAATCAAGAACGAGCTCTACTCTGCCTACCTGTACCTCTCAATGTCGGCCTACCTCGAGTCGACTAACCTGCCGGGCTTCGCCCACTGGATGCGCCGCCAGAGTGAAGAAGAAATGGCGCATGCCATGAAATTCTTCGATTACCTGAATGAACGTGGCAGCCGGGTCGTGCTGCAGGCAATTGCGCAGCCACCTACAGAGTTCAAGTCGCCGCTCGATATCTTCGAGCAGGCGCTAGCTCACGAACAGAAGGTAACCGCCATGATCCACGGCATCTACGACCTGGCGGTAAAAAACAACGACTACCCCACCCAGGTCGAGTTGCAGTGGTTCATTACCGAACAGGTGGAAGAGGAAAAAAGCGCAAGTGAAGTCGTTGAGCAAATGAAGTTGGTCGGGGAGCACGGTCCATCCTTGCTCATGATGGACAGACAGTTAGCCGCGCGCTGAAGCGGATCGTTGCTTCCTTTCAAGCAGAAGTTCGAGGCGGGGCAAGAGCCCCGCCTCTTTTGCTTCATAAGGCAGCTCGAACATACAGCGAGCTTCAAAGAATACGGTAATTCCTGTATTGACAGAAATTACCGTATTGTTGTATAATCGTGATAAGCTGTACCGGTTGGCCTGGTGAAACGCCGTGATTCTCCAGGCGGGCCTTACAAGGTATGCCTGGCGACCGGGGTGTATCAGTTACATGTCCGGCTCAAGTCATGACACATCTGGTTGATTGTGATATGCTGCCCATGAGGCTTGCCATAAGACCTCACCGGGTTTCACGCTAGAGGAGGTTCTGACACAATATGGACCCACTCACCAGTCTGCAACAGGGCTATGTGGAAGACATGGGTCTCTTCTTCGAGGACTACGGGGGTCAGCGTAGCGTCGGCAAGGTGATCGGCGCATTGCTGCTTGCCGATAACCCTCTCTCGCAAGATGACCTGATGAGCTTGTTGTGCCTCAGCCGCACCTCGACGAGCACAGCCCTACATTGGGCCACTGAGCACCTCGGCTTTGTCGAGCGCGTGAGCCAGCCACGCGACCGCAAGCGCTACTATCAGATTCGCCCCGAGATCATAGAATGGGTGGTACGGGACAACTACCAGAGACTTGAGGGGCTTCTGAAGCTCCTGACCATTGCTGAGGAATTGGCCAGACCGGGCGCGCGTGACAAACTGGCCACACTACGCGACTTCATCAGCTTCCTGAACGAGCGCATGGAAACAGCTTTTGCCGAGTGGCACCATCAACAGCGTAGCCAAGAACGAGTATCGTAGGGAGTTTCCATGGTTTTGCGCAATCTATGGCGCCGTAAGGCGCGCAGCATACTGACTATGTTAGGCGTGGCCATCGGCGTGGCGGCGGTCATTGCCTTGGGCGCTATGGCCGAAGGCATCGCCGAGGGTTATGCTGCCATGGCCGGAGGCAGTCGTGCCGATTTGTTGGTGACCCAGGTAGACGCCATCGATTTGACCTTGAGCGCGGTCGACGAACGGGTGGGCGAGCGCATCGAGATGCTGGGAGGCGTAGGGAACGTGTCTGGGGTCATCATTAACATCGTTCGGATGGAGGACATCCCCTACTTCATCGTCGGCGGCTACGACCCGCAGGAAATAGCCATCCAGCACTTTAAGATTGTCCAGGGCCAGCCTCTGTCCCACGACAAACAGGCGATCCTGGGCAAACAGGCTGCCGAGACTTTAAAGAAATCGGTTGGCGATACAATCAAGCTGTACGAGATTCCATATCGTGTGGTCGGCGTCTATGAGACCGGGCAGAGCTTTGAGGAGGGCGGAGCCGTCATCTCATTGACTGACGCCCAGGCGATCTTCAAGAAGCCACGCCAGGTGAACTTCTACGAAGTTCAGGCGCGCGACCCGACCCAAGTGGACGCACTGGAGGCCCGCATCGAGCAGCTCTTTCCTGATGTATCCGTGTCAAAAGCAGCCGATGTAGCCGACGAGCAGGCTGAAGTACAATCTCTACGGGCTATGGCCTGGGGCATCAGCCTCATCGCCGTCCTCATCGGCGGGCTGGGCATGATGAATACCATGGTGATGGCAGTTTTTGAACAAACGCGGGAGATTGGCGTGTTGCGGGCCGTCGGCTGGCGGCGGAGCCGCGTGTTGCGCCTGATTGTCAGCCAGTCTGTGGTACTGTCTCTGCTGGGTGGGCTGCTCGGCATTGGAATCGGGTTTTTCCTGGTCTGGCTGATGAAGCGAACGCCAGCGCTGGCCGCATTCGCGCCGGGCGCTATGCCGATCTCGCTGCTGGTGCAGGGTATGTCCGTAGCCCTGGTGTTGGGCATCATCGGTGGCTTTTATCCTGCCTGGCGTGCGGCAGGTCTAAGCCCTGTTGAGGCACTCCGTTACGACAGCGGCGTGGGCGACGGCCACGAACCCGGCTGGACGCATGCCTTTGGGATGACTTTTCGCAACCTGTGGCGCCGGCGTGCCCGCAGCCTGTTGACTATGACGGGCATCGCTATTGGCGTGGGGCTGATAGCGTCCCTTGGGGCCATTACCGAAGGCATGATGCATGAGTTCACAGCTATGGCCGAACAGGGCGGTGCAGAACTCGTGGCGATGCAGGCCGGCGTAGCTGATATGGGTTACTCCGTCATCGAGGAGAGGGTGGGGCGGGCCATCGCCGCCATGCCGGAGGTCCAGGATGTGTCGGGCATTGTCTGGGGCTTCAGCAGTGGTCCAGACATCCCCTTCCTGTTCGTGTTTGGCATGGAGCCTAACGGCCGAGCTATCCGCCATTTCCGCATTGTCGAAGGAGAGCGCATTCGCGGACGGGGCGAGATGATGTTGGGCACCACCGCCGCCGAGGAACTGAAGAAACAAGTGGGCGATGCCATCAGCCTGCCCGGCGGGGTGTTTCGCATCACTGGCATCTACGAGACGGGTCTGGCCTTTGAGGAGGGCGGCGGCGTGGTAGCCCTGCCCGATGCTCAAGCGGCTTTCCAGAAGCCGCGCCAGGTCAGCATGGTCCAGATTAAGCTGCACGATCCGGACCAGGCCGAGGCCGTACGCGCCCAGATCGAAGAGCGGTTCGGCGACGACGTGTCGGTGTCGATGGCCTCTACCTTTGTGGAGAACACCAATGATATCAAGAACATGGAGGCCATGCTGGGAGCGATCTTTGCCATGGCTATCCTGGTGGGCGGTGTCGTGGTGACTAACACCATGGTGATGGCAGTGCTGGAGCGCACCCGCGAGATCGGCACTTTACGTGCCTTGGGTTGGCGCCAGTTAAGCGTTCTGTGGCTGATTCTTAGCGAATCCTTGTTGCTCAGCCTGATGGCAGCCGGACTGGGCATGCTGGTAGGCCTGGGACTTACCTTGGCCCTTGGCACAATACCTGGCTACGGTTCCTTTATGCCAGCCACATACACGCCTCAGGTCATCACGCAGGCCGTAGGAGTCGCGCTCTTTTTGGGGGCCGCAGGCGGCCTTTATCCAGCCTGGCACGCCAGCCGCCTGCACCCGGTAGAGGCGTTGCGCTACGAATGACTTTGAGGTTTAGCAGGACCAGGCCATTGCCGACCGCGCAGTATCTATCACGGAGCTGATTCATAGGAGAATGGACCGTGCGACGCAGAAACCTTATCATCGTGGCAGGCTTGGCTCTGGTGGTAGCCGTGTACTTTGGCTACACCCAGGTCATCGCCCCGTCGGGAACCGCCACACCCACGCCGGAGCTATCGGATGATTTCGAGGCGGTCATCTGGGCTTCGGGTGAAGTGGTGCCGGCCAAGTGGGCCAATCTCACCTTCCCCGCCGCCGGGCAAGTAGCTCAGATACTCGTGTCCAGGGGAGAGACAGTCAACGCAGGGACGGTGCTGGCCAGGCTGGACACAGCAGAATTGGAGGACGCTGTGGCTGCAGCCGAAGCTGGCCTGGCAATGGCTCAGGCTGACCTGGACCGACTAAGAGCAGGAGCTCGACCTGGCGAAATTGACCAGGCCGAGGAGGCGGTACACTCGGCTGAAAGCGCACGCGACGCAGCCAGCGCACAAGTGGAACAGGCCCAGGCGGAACTGAGGCGGCTGCGCAGCGGCGCCCGGCCGGCAGAAATCGCCCAGGCCGAGGAAGCCGTACGCTCGGCCGAGGCCGCCCGCGGCATAGCCCAAGCCCAGATGGAGCAAGCCCAGGCGGAACTAAAGCGGCTGCTGGCAGGTGCCCGCCCCGAAGAGATCGAGGCGGCCGCCGCAACGCTTTTGAAAGCCGAGGCCGCCGTGCGCCAGGCGCAGGCTGAGTACGACAAGATTGCCTGGGCCGGGGACGTCAGCAGCACACCTCAGGCTTTAGCCCTGGAAACAACCACCCTCGATTTCAATGCCGCCCGCGCCAGCTACCAGGCACTACTGAGCGGCGCCAGGCCGGAAGAAATCGAAGCTGCCCAGGCAGCCGTGGCCGCAACTCAGGCTAACCTGGCCCAAGCCGAGGCTGGCGTCGGCTCGGCGCAAGCAGCGCTAGACCTGCTGATGGAAGGGGCT
>Ga0233417_10000181_pt1 | contig 17790 bp, 16 predicted proteins | sample Sed_MG_FD_189023 | JGI IMG/M metagenome (GOLD analysis project Ga0233417, IMG submission 189023) | Sediment microbial communities from Lake Towuti, South Sulawesi, Indonesia - Sediment_Towuti_2014_0.5_MG | ecosystem: Environmental > Aquatic > Freshwater > Lake > Sediment | place: Indonesia... | reverse complement strand
CTAGGCGGCGAGGCCGAGCGAGCGCTCGAGCATGGACTTCGGCTGCGCGCCCACTGCGGCCGCGGCCGGCTCGCCGTTCTTGAACAGGATCATCGTCGGGATCGACATCACGCCGTAGCGCATGGACAGGCCCTGCTCCTCGTCGATGTTCACCTTCACGAGCTTGACCTCGTCCTTTCGCTCCTCGGCGATCTTCTCGAGGACGGGTGCGACGGCGTGGCAGGGGCCACACCACTCGGCCCAGAAGTCAACGATCACTGGAGTCTCGCTGTGGAGGACTTCCTGCTCGAAGGTCGCCTCGGTGACGTCAAGTGCCATAGGACTCATTCGTTCCTTTCATTCCTGGTATTGCGAATACTTGTCCTAGAACGCGTGTCCGGAGGAAACCCTTCCCGGGCAGGCCTTCCCTAGACTTGCTCGGACGTGGCGCAGAGCTTCCTACAACTGCCGGACAAGCCCGACCATAACGCGCTCGAACTCGAGCTGCTCGAGACGTGGGAACGGGAGCGGACGTTCGAGGCGCTCCGCGCGCAGAACCGCGGCGGACCGCGGTTCAGCTTCATCGACGGGCCGGTCACGGCCAACAAGACGCTTCCCGTCCATACGGCGTGGGGCCGGACGCTCAAGGACGTCTTCCAGCGCTACAAGGCGTTGCGGGGCTTCGACCAGCGCTACCAGAACGGGTTCGACTGCCAGGGTCTCTGGATCGAGGTCGGGGTCGAGCGCACGCTCGGTCTGAACTCGAAGCGGGAGATCGAGGAGTACGGCCTCGCCGAGTTCGCGCGGCGCTGCCGCGAGGTCGTCGCCTGGTCGTCCGCGGAGCTCACGAAGGGCTCCATCCGGCTCGGCCAGTGGATGGACTGGGGGCGGGACTACTTCACCTTCTCCGACACGAACATCGAGTACATCTGGAAGTTCCTCAGGATCGTCCACGAGCGGGGCTGGCTCGTGCTCGGCCATCGCTCGACGGAGTGGTGCCCGCGCTGCGGGACGTCGATCTCGGCCCACGAGCTCGCGGGCCACTACGAGGACCGGATCGACCCCTCGCTCTACGTGCGGTTCCCCCTTCTCGAGCGGGAGGACGAGGCGCTCGTCGTGTGGACGACGACGCCCTGGACCCTGCCCGCGAACGTCGCCGCCGCGGTGAACCCGAAGGCCGAGTACGGGCTGCTCGAGAACGGCGACTGGGTGGCCGTCGCGCTTTACCCGGACGAGACGTTCACGCGGCGTCTGCACGGGTCCGAGCTCGTCGGGCTCCGCTACCAGGGGCCGTTCGACACGCTCGCCCCCGGCGTGGAGGTCGAGCACCGGGTCATCCCTTGGGACGACGTCGACCTGGCCACCGGCACCGGCATCGTCCACATCGCGCCGGGCTGCGGCGCCGAGGACTTCGAGCTCTCGCGCGTCCACGGCCTCGCCGTGCTCGCGCCCGTGGACGAGTCGGGCCGCTTCTACGCGGAGTACGGCTGGCTGCACGGGATGTCCACCGTCGAGGCCACCGACCAGATCGTGGGCGACCTCGGCGACCGCGGCCTCCTCGTCCGTGCCGAGACGTACGAGCACTCGTTCCCCTTCTGCTGGCGCTGCCACACCCCGCTGATCTTCCGCGTCTCCGACGACTGGTTCATCGCGGTGGACGAGGTCCGCCCGAAGCTGCTCGAGGCGAACGCCGCCGTCGAGTGGACACCCGCCTACATGGGCAAGCGCATGGACGACTGGCTGCGGAACATGGGCGACTGGAACATCTCGCGCCGCCGCTTCTACGGCCTCCCGCTCCCGCTCTACCCGTGCGCGTGCGGGCACCTCAACGTGATCGGCTCGCGCGCGGAGCTCGAGGCCCGGGCGACCGGCGGGCTCGACCAGCTCGAGGAGCTCCGGCGCCCCTGGATCGACGAGGTGCGGATCCGCTGCGAGGCCTGCGGCGAGGAGGTGGAGCGCATCCCGGAGGTCGGCGACGTCTGGCTCGATGCCGGGATCGTGCCGTTCTCGACGCTCGGCTGGGAGAGTCCGGAGTACGTGCCCGAGGGCTATGCCACCGGCGCGGCGACGGGCCTCACCACGGCCGACCTGCCCGACCACGCGTACTGGGAGCAGTGGTTTCCCGCCGACTGGGTCTCGGAGATGCGCGAGCAGATCCGGCTCTGGTTCTACTCCCAGCTCTTCATGTCGGTCGTGCTCGTCGGGCGAGCGCCGTTCGAGAAGGTGCTCGGCTACGAGAAGATGCTCGACGAGCACGGGCGCGAGATGCACGGCTCGTGGGGGAACATGATCGAGGCCGAGGACGCCTTCGCCCGCATGGGCGCGGACGTCATGCGCTGGCAGTACTGCTCTCAGCCGCCGAACCAGAACCTCCTCTTCGGCTTCGGGCCGGCGCGCGAGATCCAGCGGAGGCTGCTCACGCTCTGGAACTCGTGCAGGTTCCTGGTCGACTACGCGAACGTCGAGGGGTGGTCGCCTCGGTGGGGCGATCTCGGGGCCGGCCCCGGCCCTGACCTCGAGCCGCTCGACCGCTGGCTCGTGGCACGGACGCACGCGCTCGTCCGGGACGCGACGGACGGGTACGAGAGCTGGCTGACGGTCGACGTCGTCCGCGCGTTCGAGGCGTTCGTGGACGACGTCTCGAACTGGTACATCCGCCGCTCGCGGCGCCGCTTCTGGGACGGTGACCCGACCGCGCTCCGGGCGCTCTGGTACGCGCTCGTCCAGGGGCTTCGTGTCGTCTCTCCGCTGATGCCGTTCCTCACCGACCACCTCTGGCGCGTGCTCACCACCCCGTGCTCCGAGGCGCCCGCCTCCGTCCATCTCGCCGGCTGGCCGCAGGTGGCGGGGCCCGACGAGGCGCTCCTCGGCGAGATCGGCGAGCTCCGCCGGGTGGTCGAGCTCGGGCGGCAGGCCCGCGCCACCGCCGGCGTCAAGCTGCGCCAGCCCCTGCGGGCTCTTGTCGTCGAGGGTGCGCCGCTGGCCGGCGGCCACGCGGCCGAGATCGCGGAGGAGCTCCGTGTCCAGGACGTCGTCTTCGGCCATGTCGAGGCCAGCGAGCTCCGCGTGAAGCCGAACCTCCCCCTGCTCGGGCCGAAGCTCGGGAAGGAGCTCGGAGCCGTCCGGGCCGCGCTCGAGGCGGGGGAGTTCGAGGAGCTGCCGGGAGGGGGCTTCCGTGCTGCGGGTCACGAGCTCGGGCCGGACGAGGTCCTCGTCGAGCGCCGCGGTCGTGAGGGCTGGGCGGTCGCCGCCTCGGACGGCCTGACAGTCGCCCTCGACCTCCACCTCGACGACGACCTCCTCCGACGCGGACGCGTCTACGACCTGATCCACACGGTGAACACGATGCGCAAGGAGGCGGGGCTCGAGCTGACCGATCGCATCCGGCTGACCATCCCCGAGGCGGACGCCGATCTGCTCGAGCACCGAGAGTGGATCGCGCGCGAGACGCTCGCCGTCTCGGTCGAGGCCGATGGCAGCGAGCTTCGGATCGAGAAGGTCTAGTTGTAGTTCCCAGACACGTTGTTGACGGCGTGAAGTAGCAGAGAGCCCTCCTAGGGTGCGGCTTGTCAAAGAGTCGCGGCCCAAAGGAGGGCTCTTATGGATCTTCATGCAAATGCGGTCTTGACCGTCAGGCAGCGTCAGCGTGTCTGTGATCTGGTGAGCGCCGGTCTCACGGTCACGGCAGCGGCACTCGTCGTCGGCTGCTCACGGCAGACGGCCTCCAAGTGGGTCAACCGCCTGCGTCGCGGCGAGAGCCTGCTCGATCGCTCGAGCCGACCGCTGCGGTCTCCACGCAGGACTTCGGACGCGCTCGAGCAGGCGATTCTGCGTGCGCGGGAGGAGCTTCGCGAAGGACCGCACGTGATCGGCTGGGCGCTCGGCATCGCCGCCTCGACGGTGCACGCAGTCCTGCGTCGGCACGGACGCTCGCGACTGCACGTGCGACCCGCACGCGAGGAGGTCGTCCGCTACGAGCGTGCCGCACCCGGCGAGCTCGTGCACGTCGACGTCAAGAGGCTCGCCCGGATCGTGCGGCCCGGTCATCGGGTCACCGGCGATCGCTCGAGACGCTCACAGGGTGCCGGCTGGCAGTACCTGTTCGTGGCAATCGACGACCACTCGAGGCTCGGCTTCGCCTCCGTGTACCCGGACGAGACCTCCGACGCATCGACCGCCTTCCTGGACGAGCTCGTCGGCTTCTACTGCGCACACGGCATCTCGGTCGAGCGCGTGCTCTCGGACAACGGCTCCTGCTTCAAGCGCCGCTGGGCCGAGGCCTGCGCAAGGCACGGGATCGCCGTCAAGAAGACCCGCGCCTACCGTCCGCAGACCAACGGCAAGGCGGAGCGCTTCATCCGTACCCTGCTCGAGCGCTGGGCCTACGCGTATCCCTACGACCAGGAGTCGGAGCGTCTGGGCGCCCTGCCGGAAGCGCTCGACTTCTACAATCGCTTTCGTCCGCACCGCGCTCTCGGAGGGCTCGCGCCGCTTCAGCGCGTCAACAACCTCCCTGGGACATACATCTAGTCGCGGGCCGCGAGCTCGAGCTCGCGCCGGAGCTCGACCGGGAGGCGGAACGTCACGTCCTCGTCGACGAGCCGGTAGGGCTCGATCCGGGTCACGCCGCGCGCCCGGAACCAGTCGCAGACGCGCATGACGAGCCGCTCCGGTGCCGAGGCGCCGGAGGTGATTCCGGCGGTCTCGACTCCCTCGAGCCAGCTCTCGTCGATCTCGGTCTCGTCGTCGACCAGGTGGGCCGCGACCCCGAGCGCGCGGGCCGTCTCCACGAGGCGGTTCGAGTTCGACGAGTTCTTCGACCCGATGACGAGCAGCAGGTCGATCTCCGGGAGCATCTCCTTGACGGCCCACTGGCGGTTGGAGGTCGCGTAGCAGATGTCCTCCTTGCGTGGCGCGCGGATGTCGGGGAAGCGGCGTCGGAGCGCGGCGATGATCTCGGCCGTCTCGTCCACCGAGAGCGTCGTCTGGGTCACGTAGGCGAGCTTCGTGTCCGGAGGGAGGTCGAGCGCCTCGGCCTCCTCGACCGTCTGCACGAGGACGGTCGAGTCAGGCGCCTCGCCCATCGTCCCGACCACCTCCTCGTGCCCCGCGTGGCCTATGAGCACGATCGTGTAGCCCTCCTCCGCGTACCGGCGAGCCTGGACGTGCACCTTCGTCACGAGCGGGCAGACGGCGTCGATGACGTTGTGCCCCAGCCGCGCCGAGTTCTCGAAAACGCTGGGGGCGACGCCGTGGGCCGAGTAGACGACGGTCGCTCCCGCCGGCACCTCGGTCTCCTCCTCGACGAAGATCGCGCCGCGGGCTTCCAGGTCGCGGACGACGTGGATGTTGTGGACGATCTGCTTCCGGACGTAGACGGGTGCGCCGTAGTGCTCGAGCGCGCGCTCGACGGTCTCGACGGCCCGCTCGACGCCGGCGCAGTAGCCGCGGGGCGAGGCGAGGAGGACGCACATCACCATGCGAGACAGCGTAGCCGGGAGTTGCGCTTGCAACAGACTGTTGCAAGCGCGTTGGGTGGGGGCGGCCGCGTTTCAGCACGCTGTTCTCTGCTCCTTTGCAACAGTCTGTTGCAAAGCGTTGTCAGCGCGCGGACTGGGCGAGGAAGATCCCCGCGAGCACGACCGCGCCCCCGATCAGCTGGGCCACCCCGAGGGCCTCACCGAGCCACGCCCACGCGACGGCGGTGGCGACGACCGGCTCGAGCGTCGCCACGATCGACGCCCTCGTCGCGCTGATGTGCCGCAGGGACCCCGTCAGGAGCGTGAAGGTCACCATCGTCCCGACGACGACGATGAACCCGACGAGGGCCCACACGGGGGCGGAGTACTCCGAGAGGTGCCCCTGGAGCGAGACCGTGTCGTCCAGCACGTCCCACGGAAGGTCCCAGAGCGGTTGGACGACGGCCCAGAGAAGCGTCGCGACGAGGAATCCGTAGAAGGAGAGCGAGGCGGGATCGCGGTGTCGCCGCTCGCGCTCGGCCATGAGGAGATAGGCGGTGAGGGCAAGCGCGCCGCCGAATGCCGCCGTCACTCCCACGGTGCTGAAGGCGACCCCGGCCCAGAGCTCGACGACGAGCGCCAGCCCCGAGAGGCACAACGCCACCGCGGCCCAGATCCGCCGCCGGATGTGCTCGTGGGAGACGAAGCGCGCGAAGAGCGCGACGAAGAGCGGTGCCGTGAACTCGATGAGGAGGGCGACACCCACCGGCAGGTTCTCGATTGCGACGAAGTAGAGCCACTGGAGGAGAGCGACGCCGACGAGGCCGAACGCCACCAGGAATGCGAGCTCACGCCGGCCGACGCGCAACCGTGCTCGCGCGAACGCGAGCAGGAACGCGAAGAACAGGAGCGCCGCGCAGGTGTTGCGGATCTGCGTGAGCTCGAGCGGCGAGAGGCCGGATCCGAGGACGACCTTCGAGACGCTGCCGTTGACGGCGAACAACGTGGCCGCGGTCGCCACCATCGTGTAGCCGAGCCTCGTCCGCTGGTCGGGCGGCCCCTCGGGGAGCAGGGTGGGGGCGTCGACCATCGGCGGCAGGCTATCCGCCTACACTGTGCTGCTCCGGGGCGTAGCTCAGCCTGGTAGAGCGCCCGCTTTGGGAGCGGGAGGCCGGCAGTTCAAGTCTGCCCGCCCCGACTGGTGAGGATGGCAACTGCCTTGGCAGCGGCACTCGTGCTCGCGCTCGGCGTCGCCTCGGCCGCTCGGCCGACGGGCGAGCCCTCCCCCTTCTGGTCCCGGATCGCGCGGATCGACCCGGCGCGGGCAAAGCGGATGACGGGCGTCTCCTGGCGTCCTGCCTGCCCTGTCGCGCTTCGCGACCTGCGCCTCGTGACGATGGCGTACTGGGGCTTCGACGGCCGGGCGCGGACGGGCCGGCTCGTCGTCCATGCCGACGCCGCGCGCGCGATCGTCCGCACGTTCCGCCGGCTCTACGAGGCCCGGTTCCCGATACGCCGGATGGTTCCGGTCGACGCCTACGGCGGCAGCGACTTCCGCTCGATCGAGGCCGACAACACGTCGGCCTTCAACTGCCGCTTCGTCGACGGTACGAACCGCTGGTCGGAGCACGCGTACGGGAAGGCGATCGACGTCAACCCGATCGAGAACCCGTTCGTCTCCGGAGGGTCGACGTCGCACCCCGCGAGCCGGCCCTACCTCGATCGCTCTCGGACTCGGCCGGGGATGGCTTCGGAGGGTGGGGTGCTCGTCCGTGCCTTCGATGCGATCGGCTGGGGCTGGGGCGGCCGCTGGACGTTCGTCAGGGACTACCAGCACTTCTCCGCGACCGGGCGCTGACCGGCACCGCGCAGGCCGCCCGCGCGCCAGCCGGGGAGTGCGACGCAGGTCCACGAGTGCGTTCGCGAGGCTCGCGCGCCGGGGCCGTGCTCACGATGCTCGCGCTCGAGTCGTCCGTCGTCGAGCCCGCCGTTCCACGAGCCGACGAGGGCGCCTCGGTGGGCGCCCTGGTGGCTGCAGCCTGAGACCGGACTACGCCCGTGCGGGCGCGCGCCCCGCGACGAGGTACGCCCACAACGCGCCGCCGAGCACCCCTCCCGCCAGCGGCCCCACGATGTAGATCCAGACGTTGCCCCAGTCCTGGTTGTAGAGGACGGGGTCGAGCGAGCGGGCGGGGTTGAAGGAGCCGCCCGAGGCAGGGCCCACGGTCGTCGCGGCCGTGAAGATGAAGAGCCCGATGAGGAGCGGCGCCATGACGCCTTTCCACGCCGCGCGGTCGTCCGTCGCGACGGTGAGGATGACCATCACGAAGAGCCCGGTCGCGATGAGCTCGAGCACGAGCGCGGCCCAGTCGCTGATGCCGCTCCCGGGGTTGGTGTCGAGCGCGTTCGTGACCTCGCTCGAGTAGACGAGCGCCATCACCAGCGCGGCGGCGAATCCGCCGACGAGCTGAGCGATCCAGTACGGGATCACATCCCGCCCCGGGAACTTGCCCGCGATGGCGAGGCCTGCGCTGACCGCCGGGTTGTAGTGGCCACCCGAGAGGTGGCCGAAGGCGGTGATCGCCAGGGCCAGCCCGAGGCCGAAGCCGAAGGCGACCCCGAGCGGCCCGATCGCGTCGGGGCCGAAGTCGGTCGAGACAGCGATTCCGCTGAACCCGAGGAAGAAGAAGAGGAAGGTCCCGAGCGCCTCCGCGCCCAACCGTACGCCGAGGGGGTGCTCCATCGCGTTGACCTCCGATCTCGTTGATGCGGGCGGGTCGGAGTCTGGCGAGCCGCCCTCTTGTGACGGACGATAGGAGGACAATAGGCGACGAAGCGGGCGACCGGGCTCGAACCGGCGACATCCAGCTTGGAAGGCTGGCGCTCTACCAACTGAGCTACACCCGCGCGCCTGAAGCGTAGCGCCGTCGCGAGCACGCGGCTCGGCGCTCTCCCGACGAGCGGAGAAGCTGGACGCGAGCCGGGGACGCCGCAAAGGCCCCCGGCTCGCGACGCTTCCCTACCCGGTCGGGGGACCGAGGCGCCAGACGTCGTTGTCGAGGCGGGTTGCGTTGACCTGCGGCGGCAGCTCGAAGCGCTCGCGGTCGCCGCCGAAGGTCATGAGCGACGGCCGCAGACCGGCACGGGCACCCTCGATCGCGAGGGCGTCGAAGTCGTACTTCGCGCCGTCGGCACCCGCGCCCCAGGGCGGCGACGCGGGCGGATCGAGCTTCTCCCACGTGGCGCCGTCCTTGCTGGCCCAGATGTCGGTGGGGTTCACGGGCTCGCCGTAGCCGCCGAAGCAGACGATCTGGTCGATGAGAACCGCGCACTGGTGGCCCGGGCGCGGCGACCAGCCGGCAGCGGCCGTGACCTGCTCCCAGTGGGCGCCGTCGCGGGAGCGCCAGACATCGTTGAAGTAGAGGTCACGCTCGGGGTCGCAGAAGGGATTCCCGCCGCACGTGAACCCGCGCTCGCCGCCGAGCAGGTAGATGAAGCCGTTCTTCGACACGACCGCCGCGCCGGCCCGGGGCGCCCATTCGGCCGCCGCAGTCACCTTGCTCCAGTGCGCGCCGTCGCGGGACTTCCACACGTCGTTGAAGAGGATGCGGCCCGATCCGCCCGTCGATGCGTCGTCACCCTGGCTTCCGCCCAGCACGAAGATCTCGCCGCGGTGCACGATCGCGCTCAGCCCGGCCCGTCCGGCCCACTCGGCGTCGTCCGTCATCTGCTTCCAGCTGACGCCGTCCCTGCTCCGCCAGACGTCGTCGAAGAACGTCGACTGCGGGACGAAGGGAAGGCACGGCAGACCAGGGGGGAGGCCCGGACAGAGCGGGAAGCCCGGGTTCGGGACGGTGTCGAAGTTCTGGCCGCCCATGATCACCATGTCGTCGCCCTGCCGCACGGCACCGAAGTAGCCACGAGCGGGCCAGGCGCCGTCGGCGGTCTTCGACCACGTCTTGCCGAGATCGGAGCTCTTCCACACGTCGGCGTAGAGCTGGGTGCCGAAGGGGTTGAACGGCCCGCGACCGCCCATCACGAACAGGTCGTTCCGAAGCTCGACAGCCTGGAGACCCGCCCGGGGCGCCCACATGCTCGCGGAGGGTGGCGAGGTCGACCGGACCTCCGTCCACGTGTACGAGGACAGATCCGTCGCTCCGCCCCCGGCGAGCGCGACGCTCACGCAGCCGAGGGCGGCGAGCACGGCGGTCGCGATCGCGTTCCCCCTCTTCACGGCTCTCCCCCTGACTCTCGATTCACTCGAGAGAGCCGGTGTACGACCGCCAGCTTTCTTGTACGACCGCCAGCTCTCTCCCCGCACCTTCCTCCGTGTCGCAGTCTAGTCGGATCCGAGCGTTTGTGACAGAGGCGTCGAGGCAGTGCCCGGCTCGCTGATTGATGCCGCGGCTCCGGCCGTGGCGATAGGGAGCAAGGGACGCAGGTCGACGTCGGCGCTGTCTCCGAAGACCGACGCCGAGCTTGTGACCCTCTGCGTCGCCCAGGTGCTGATGGGCATCCCCTCCGAGCGCCGCGTTCTGCCTGCTGCCCGCCGCCAGCCGGGCCACCTCTTCCCGTGCCTGCCGACTCAGGATGCGCTGCACAAGCGCAGAGTCCACCCGGCCGAGACGAGCGAATGGTCGGTGGGCGTGTTCGCCGAGCCCTCGCCCGTATCGAGCGACGACCTCGTCCTGCTCGACTCGACCCCGGTGGAGCGCGGTCGCTCCCTGGAGACGTCGCGCCGCTCCGCGCTCGCTGAGATCTGTGGGGATCGGTGCTCCAAGAGCCACTCGCGCTGGTGTTGGGGCATGCGCTGCACCTGGCCTGCTCTCCCCACCGTGCGACCGGCTCGCCGGAACGAGCCCGAGCACCACGGCATGCACCTCGCGCCAGTCGTCAGCGCGTCGAGTCGGTCCTTCACACGGGCGAGGGCCTGCGCTCGCCCGAGTGCCACGGAGCGCGCACGCCGCGCACCCTGTTCGCGCGGATCGCGACTCGTCTGCTCGCCCTCGCCGCCTGCATCAGGCTCGACCACGAGCTCGGTCGTCCCCGTCGCGCGATCGTCGACTACACCGCGTAGCCGCGTGGCATCGATCGTCTAGCGTGCGGCCGGTGCACCCGTACGCGTGGTCGTGGAATCCGGAGGCGCTCGCGGCCGTCCCGCTCCTCACCGCGGCCTACCTCGTCGCCACGCGTCGCCATCCGGCGGCAGCGTGGCGCGTCGCGTGCTTCCTCGCCGCGATGCTCGTGCTGCTCGCGGTGACCATCACGCCGCTCGAGACGCTCGCCCTCGAGTACCTGCTGACGGTCCACCTGCTGCAGAACGTCGTGCTCGCCGAGTGGGCTCCGCTCCTCGTCGTTCTCGGGATCCCGCCCACCCTCGCCGCGACGCTCGCGCGTCCCGGGGTCGCGCGGACGCTCACGCATCCGGCGGTGGCGCTCCCGGTCTGGCTCGCGAACTACATGGTCTGGCACCTGCCCTGGGCCTACGACACCGCTCTCGAGAACCCGCACACGCTCCTCCACCTCGAGCACGCGCTCTACTTCCTCACCGGCGTCGCGATGTGGTGGAGCGTCTTCCAGGACGAGCCGCACCATCTCGGCTCCGGCGCGCGCGCGGGCTACGTCTTCGCCGCGTTCGTGCTCGGGAGCCCGATCGGGCTCATCATGGCCCTCGTCCCGGACGCGATCTACGACTTCTACGTCGAGGCGCCGGAGCGCCTCTGGGGGCTGAGCGCGCTCGAGGACCAGCAGCTCGCGGGGATGCTCATGGCAGTCGAGCAGGCGGCCGTCTTCTTCGCGGTCTTCGCGTACTGGTTCTTCCGCTTCCTCTCGGAGGAGGAGCGGCGGGAGGACGTTGACCGCCCACCGGCGGCCGCGTAGATTCGGCCGCGTGCGAGCGCTCGTCGTCGTAGTGGCACTCGTGGTACTCGGAATCGCAGTCGTTCGTGCGCAGGCTGCCGAGCGCGGGTTCCCGTACGGGGTGGCGGCCGGAGAGATCACGTCGACCTCCGCAATTCTCTGGACGCGGGCGCCCGCGGCGGGAGCGGTAGTGCTCTCGATCGCGATGGGTCGCGAGGGAAACGAGAGGCTCTTCAGGCTGAAGGCGAATCGGGAGAGCGACCTCACGGCCCAGCGCACCGTGCGGGGTCTGAGGCCAGGCACCCGCTACCGCTACTCCTTCGCCCAGGGGGCACGCGTGAGCCCGGTCGGCACGTTCACGACCGCGCCTGCAGCGAGCACGAGCGTGCCGGTCCGCTTCGCGTACTCCGGCGACGCCGACGCAACGCTCGGCAGCGACGGAAAGCCCGGCTTCAACCGCTACGAGGTGTACGGCCGGATGGCGGCCGAGCGCAACACGTTCAACATCAACCTCGGTGACACGATCTACTCGGACAGCGAGGTCGGCGGCGCGCCGGTCGCCCGCACCGTCCTTGCGAAGTGGGCTAAGTACAGGCTCGGCCTCGCGCTCCCGGCGCTCCGAAACCTCCGTGCCTCGGCCGGTCTCTACAGCCACTGGGACGACCACGAGTTCGTGAACGACTTCTCTCGCGAGGAGAACGGCACGGCGATCTATGCGGCGGGAGTGAGGGCGTTCACCGACTACGCGCCCGTCGTGAGGCCCTCGCCGAAGACAGGCCTCTACCGATCGCTCCGCTGGGGAAAGAACCTCGAGCTCTTCTTCCTCGACGAGCGCTCGTTCCGGAGCGCGAAGGCGGACGACGCGTGCAGCAACGACCTCGCGCCGACCGCACCGCAGGCGGTGCGCGACGGGTTCGCGACCCTCGCGCCCGGCCTGAAGGCGCCGGTCTCGGCCGCGTGTCTCGCCGCGATCGACGACCCGGCGCGCACGATGCTGGGTGCGGCGCAGTACGAGACGTTCACGAAGGCGATCGAGGCGTCGACCGCGACGTGGAAGGTCGTCGTCAACGAGGTGCCGATCCAGCAGTACTACGCCCTCCCGTACGACCGCTGGGAGGGGTACGCGGCGGAGCGCGAGCGGCTGCTGCGTTTCCTGCAGGCAAACGTGCGCAACGTCGTCTTCCTCACGACCGACACGCACGCGAACCTCGTCAACGAGGTGCGCTACTCGACGCTCGGCAGCGCTCCGAAGGGCTCCGGCATCTGGGAGGTCGTGACGGGCCCGGTGGCCACGAACACGTTTGCGAGGGAGATCGACGGCTTCCTCGGGCAGAAGGGCGCCGGCGCGGCGATCGGTGCGCTCTTCTTCAAGCCACCGCCGCCGAACGGGATGGGGATGCGGTGCGCGGCGCTCGACATCTACAGCTACGCGGAGGTGTCGGTGACTGCGAGCCGGCTCACAGTCACGCTCAGGGACGCGCGCGGGAGACCCGTTCGCGAGGCGACCGGCGCTGCGTGCGTCCCGCTCGTGCTCACCGCACGTCGATAGCGACCGGGCGCCTCGAGCGGGAATCCGCGACGCCCCCGATGCGGCGCGGCACCTCTGGTGCTCCAATTCAAGGAGAAGGGGGTGAGTTCCAATGTTGCGTCTTCGTCGGCCAAGTCCGGCGATGGGCGTTGCGCTGATCGCGCTGCTCGTCTCCCTCGGCGGAACGGGTGTCGCAGCCGTCTCGTTGCTGCCTGCGGGAAGCGTCGACACGATGCAGCTCAAGGACGACTCCGTGACGCGCGCCAAGATCGCGCACGAGTCGATCACGAGCGTGCTCGTCAAGGACGGCTCGCTCGCGGCGGCCGACTTCGCAGCCGGCCAGCTTCCGGCCGGTCCGCAGGGGCCTCCCGGCCCTGCCGGTCCGAAGGGCGACACCGGTACGTTCGGCTCGATCACGGTCAAGACCGAGTCGATCGTCGTCGGCGGGTCCGTCACGGCGAACGACGGCAAGTGGGAGACGCGCTCGCTGACGGCGATGTGCCCGACGGGCTACAAGGCGATCGGCGCCGGCACCGGCTGGCCGGAGTCCAGCAACAACGAGGCGCTCGCGACCGTGTACATGCGTCCGACCCTGGACTCCGCGGGCAACGTCGTCGGGTACCACGGACGCGGCGCCAACGACACCGGTGAGCCGCGGACGTTCACGCTGTACGTCCTCTGCTACAAGGCGTGACGCCCAGCGCATCGAGATCGCGGGGGTGCGGCAGCGCCCCCGTCGATTGGTTGCCGGCGGACTGTGCGTCTACGCTCCCCCCGGGCGCCCGTAGCTCAGTGGACAGAGCGGCGGACTTCTAATCCGCGGGTCGGAGGTTCGAATCCTCCCGGGCGCATCCCTGCAGTGGCCCGGAATTCAGCGGAAGCGCCTGCCAATCGTCCGTTCTTGGGTGAAGACCAGCTCCGACCGGGTTAGACCGGATGTACCCGACTTCGGCCCTATTCGCAGGGCCGTCGCAGGGCCGTAGGGCCTCGGCAGGGTCACAGGGGTCTCGGCAGGGTCACAGGGGTCTCGGCAGGGCCACAGGGTCTCGGCAGGGTCTCGCAAGCTCGGCGTCGAATAGCACGTAGAAGTGGCGCCTGTCGTTGAGCGCGCCGACGGGGCGCCGTAGGGCCGGGCTATTGCGCGAGCCCGAGGAGGCGCTCGGCGCGTTGGCGCCGATTCCGGAGCACAGAGTCGCGCCGCGTGCGCTCGGCCGCTGTGAAGTTGGCTTCGAGGATCGCGCGCTGCCTGTCCCATTTCGCCCGCTCGGCGCGCGTCATCTGTCGAATCACTAGAGCACCCGAGGAAACCTGCTCACGGATGTGCTCGAGCTTCGCTTGACGCTCCTCGGCCGCTCGCTCCTGCACTCTTCCCACCTTTGAAGTGTAGTTGCCGAGGCCGCTGGGCCGACATCACTCCGAGTGGAGCGTATGCGGTTCGAGGCCGATTGTCTCGGCTCCTCGAGACGTGAGAACGTAGAACGTGGGGTCGGGCGCCGGAGCTCCACGCGGCTGCGTCTTGGCAGGGTTGGTCCGACGCGGCCGAACTAGTTCGGCTCGAACGAGGCGCTCCATGTCGAACGCTGGAAAGCGGTCGGAAACCTGGTCGGCCGTCTTCCCGTGATCGCCGATGAACTCCAGCACGTCACGATCACGGTCGTCCATGAGCCGACGCTACTCGTGGTCGCGGATGGAATCGGACGCCGAGCCTGCCCTACTCGCGTCGCGACACGAGTCCAGACCAATGCGTGACGGTAGCCTCGGGCCGTGGGTGGTCGAAGGCGCAGAGTCGTGGTCACCGGACTTGGCATGGTGAGTCCGCTTGGGAACAGCGTTGAAGAGTCCTGGGAGACGCTGGTCGCGGGTAAGACGGGGGCAGGACCGATCACCAGGTTTGACGCGACGGACTTCCCGGTGCGCTTCGCCTGCGAGGTGAAGGATCTCGAGGTAGCGAAGTACGTGAACCTCAAGGCGTCGCTGCGCATGGATCGATACACGCATCTTGCGCTTGCGGCTGCGCGTCAGGCAGAAGCCGACTCCGCCCTGGACGTGGACGCAGTCGCCGAGCGTACCGGTGTTGCGGTGGCGACAGCGATGGGCGGAGTCGGATCGTTCGAAGAGTCCGTCGGGCAACTGAACGAGCGCGGCCCCGAAAGGCTCGGTCCGTTCCGGATCGTGCAGATCATTCCGAACCTTTCGGCGGGCTGGGTCTCGATCGAGCTCGGTACGCGCGGGCCACCGCTGTCGGAGTCGACCGCGTGTGCCGCCTCGAACATGGCGATCGGCGACGGCCTGACGCGATTCGACTCGATCGCGCGGACGTGATGTTCTGCGGTGGGACCGAAGCACCCGTGACGAAGATGGCCATCGCCGGCTTCGCCGCGATGCGCGCGATCTCGCGGCGCAACGACGATCTCGAAGGTGCCTCGCGGCCGTTCGACGGTGAGCGCGACGGGTTTGTGAAGGGTGAGGCGGCGGCGATGATCGCGCTCGAAGAGCTCGAGCACGCGAAGGCGCGTGGCGCGAAGATATACGCCGAGCTACTCGGTTACGGAGTCTCGTCCGACGCCGGCCACGTTTCCGATCCGGACCCGACGGGAGAGAATCCGGCACGCGCGCTGCAGATGGCGTTCGCGGACGCAGGCATCGAGGCCGAGCAGGCCGGGTACGTGAACGCGCACGGAACCTCGACACCTGCGGGTGACGCTGGCGAGACGAGAGTGCTGAAGCTCGCGCTCGGTGCCGACAAGGCTTATCGAACACCGGTGTCGTCGACCAAGGGTGCGACCGGCCACTCGCTCGGTGCGGCAGGAGCCGTCGAGGCGATCTTCACGATCATGACGCCGCACCGCGGCGTCCTGCCCCCAACCATCAATCAGACGACACCCGACCCCGACTGTGACCTCGACTACGTCGCGAACGAGGCGCGTCCCGAACAGGTCGAGATCGGCGTCTCCAACTCGTTCGGCTTCGGCGGGCACAACAGCTGCATCGTGCTCCGCCGCTGGACCGGCTAGCAGCCCCACCCCGGTCGGGTGCTTCGGCACCAACGGCTACCGACGAGACCGTGGGCGCTCGGGAGGGCTGTCATTCGGGGCGACATATGGGAGGAGCGCCATCTCGCGCGCTCGCTTGATCGCGACCGCGACGAGGCGCTGGTGTCGGCGGCAGGCGCCGGATCTGTCGCGCGATCGGATCTTTCCCTTCTCCGAGAGATAGCGGCGGAGCAAGGTGACGTCCTTGTAGTCCACGTCCCGGGCGTGATCCTTGCAGAGCGAACACGACTTCCTCCTGAACCCGGACCGGGAACGAGCCTCCCTCGCTGGCCGTGGAGAGTCGCCATCTCGGTGTCGCTTCGCTCTTGCCGCCACGGACCCTCCTTGGGACAAACTCGTTACGGGCTCGCACGTGCCCTTTGATCCCGCGTCCTCTCTCAAGCTACCTACGCCATTGTCGCTGCGATCCCGGCAGTGCTCGGGGGCTCGGCTCGATACTGTGCTCTGTCTCAGCTTTCTCTTGTGCCAATCGATCCGCGGGAGGAGTGGCTTTCATGCCGACCGGAACGGTCAAATGGTTTAACGACGACAAGGGCTATGGGTTCATCGCCCAGGATGCCGGAGACGATGTCTTCGTCCATCACTCGTCAATCGCTGGAGACGGCTTCAAGTCCCTCGCGGAGGGAGCCAAGGTCGAGTTCGAGGTCGAGCAGGGGCCGAAAGGACTGCAGGCCCAGAACGTCCGTCTGGTCGCGGACTGATAGACGTCGCGCGCCTCGTGGGAACATGCCATCGACCCCTGCGAATCGCGAACGCGAACGGGGAAGTGCTTCAGACTTGCGGGGACGGACCGACGGAGCACACAACTCGCGTGTGCGAGTGCTCAGGCGGGCGAGTGCGCGCGGTGAGCAGTAGGCGTTCGTCGCAGAGTTCGGGGTCGTGCGCCGACTGCCGTGTGCCGACTCGAGAGTGACCATGGCTAAGAGCTCAGACAAGCCGAAGAAACAGCAGAAGCAGAAGCCTCAGAAGACTCTCAGGGAGCGACGCGCGGAAAAGCGGGCGGCTAAGAAGCTCAGCCGCGGCTAGCTCGTCCTGCAGCATTCGCTTCTCGTCCCGCTCGCGTTGAGGGCGGTAGGAGCGTCGTTCCCCGGGGTGGTACCCTCATCCCTACACATAGCTCGCTCCTCCGCTCCTGCACTCAACGCGAGTTGCGCTAGGTTTGAGCCTGAAAGGGAGGAGCGCAAAGTGGCAAAGTCTCTTACGGAAGCGCTCAACGAGGCCGCTCGGGCGGCGGTGGAAGTTAGTGATCTGGAGCGCGACCAGGAAGCATGGAACCTTCCTCGAGCTCCGGGGGAGTCGATTGCTCGCGGGGCAGACGAGGACGAACGCGGCGCGCAGGAGAGCGATGCTGGTGAGCGCGGAGCTGACTCCCCTGCGCGGCCACCGGAGACAACAGGGTGAGCAGGATCGCCGTCGCCGCGGAGGCTTGTTGACTCCCCGCGGTGACCGCGCCGCGGACGGCGTGGATCGGCTCATGCGCGGCCGCTTTGAAGCACAGTTCGAAGGCATGGACGCTGCCAAAGCGGCCGCGCGCGACGCGCGTGCCGTCGGATTCAGTGTAGACCTTCGGCAAGACAGCACGGGATGGCTCGCCCTCGGAAGACGCGAACTCCCCTTCCCGGGTGACGAGCGCGACCGCTACGCGAGTCGTTTCCATGCAATCGCGACACAACATGGCGGCGCATATAGACAGTTCGTGGAAGAGCCGCCTGGACCCTCGTCCCCTCCCGTATCGGGGGCACCTGTGAGAGGAGCTAGATGACAAGCAAGAGACAGCAGACGATGTCGAAGATTGCGCGTGAGCGCGAGGTCAGAAAACGCCGCGCGCGGAAGCTTGAGAAGAAGCATGCGGCTGCGGCCGAGCGCAAAGCCAAGGCGGAAGATGCTGCCGCTCCGCCTAGTGCGGCCTCTC
>Ga0233417_10000179_pt1 | contig 17821 bp, 32 predicted proteins | sample Sed_MG_FD_189023 | JGI IMG/M metagenome (GOLD analysis project Ga0233417, IMG submission 189023) | Sediment microbial communities from Lake Towuti, South Sulawesi, Indonesia - Sediment_Towuti_2014_0.5_MG | ecosystem: Environmental > Aquatic > Freshwater > Lake > Sediment | place: Indonesia... | reverse complement strand
CCGCGCGGCCCAGCGGCGCGCGGCCAGGGCCAAGGGCTTCTCGCCCTGGTGCGTCTGTTCCTGCCGCGCCAGGCGGGTGAAGTCCGCGATGATGACCTTGATGGCCTGCACGCTTGCATCATCTGCAGCAGACGGGGGCAAGAGGCGCGCCATGGGCCGATGCTATCACTCGTTGGCGGTTGGCGCGCTCCCGGGCACGCGGCGGGCCTGATCGGTCAGTTCATACATCCCATCGGCGTAGACCAGCATCTGCGCGCGGCAAAGGTCCTTAACGGTCGCCAGGCTCACGCGGTACGTGAACCCCCCGGCGCGAGCATCTATGACGGCGAACCCGATGTCATCGAGGGACCGGAGGCGCCGGGCTGGGAAGCGCAGGAGGAGGTCGAGCACATAGCGGGCTTCGGGGGTCACTGCCGCAGGCCCCTGTGGGTATGCCGCCAGGCGACCACCAGGGCCACGGCACAGGCCACCCAGACGACGATCAGGAGCAGGGTAAGGGTCAGGATCAGGGCTTCGGCCTGCGCCCCGCTGGAGGGCAGCCAGGGCCGCTCAGGGCGGATGGCACTTATGCGCCCTACGGTCATTGCACGCCCAGGCCGAAGCTGGGGTCCTTCAGGGGCGTGTAGGACGCCACGATGGCGTCCCATCCGATGTAGGCCTGGTCCTTGAATGAGTAGGCGGCAGCGTGCTCCCGGAGGTCGGGACGGATGTGCTCAGGCCCCCCGATGCAGTCGAACGTTGCGTGCCAGAGACTCAGGGGCTCGGCCCCGCGCCGCAGGCACTCCTGGCAGTAGGCGTGGCTGATCGGCCCGAGCGAGGAGCAGGCCACCCCGACGGCGGGCTGGCCGTTACAGACCTGACAGGAGAGACTCATGCCGCCGGGCGATTCACCGCCTCGACGATGCGCCTCGCGGTGGCCGCAGGGACCGCCGTGGCGAGGACCTCGCGGCCCGTCGAATCCACCACGTAGAGCAGGCGCGTGGAGCCCCAGGGGCCCGTCCGCAACCACCACGGGGTCGGGGGCGGGACATCAACGCCCAGAAGGCCGCCCTGGAACATCGGGCCCCGGCGCAGCCCGAACAGGATGACCCGGCGCTTGAGGAATGCTGCCGCCGCCGCGCCCCCGGCCACGAGCCCGAGGATGAGTCCGATCAGCATAGGTCCCTCCTACCAGCCGGGCGCGCGCAACGCCTGGCGCTCATGGGTCAGGGCGGCCACGACCAGCACCACCGTCGTCAGCCCGATCAGGACCAACATCAGCCGCGTCATCGTGCCCTCCGAGGTTTCCCGCGCGCGGGAGAATCTTGCCGTGGTGTTTCAAGGGGGGCGTCTCCGTTGTTCCCCGTCGCAGGGTCTCCCTGCGCACCATGCCACGGCAAGCGGCGATCCTTCTCAGGAATATGCACATAACCCCGTCGCCAGGGCTCTATCTCCTGGACCTGGGCCTCGCGCGCCTCCCACCCTTCCCAGTGCACCGGCACGGGCTGCATGTCACGCCTTCGCCTTCCTGAACTGCGCGGCCTGGGGACAGGAGGCCCAGTGCGGGATGTAGCCGATGACCTCGCGGCTGCCCGGGGTCAAGACGGTTCCCTGGTAGCCCCGCACGACGTCCCCCTCCATCGTGACGAGCGTGATGACCCGCATGGGGATGGGCGCACCCGTGGTCGTGACCATCTGTTCCTCCTCAACCAGCCACTCCGTGAGGCGCTCCGGGTCCACGGGGATCGCCTTGCCCATGCGCGTATTCACCCACCGAATCGTGGCGTGGCAGCCGCGACACGTGGGCTTCATGTGACGACCTCTCGCTGCCCGAGCGAGAGGAGCATCAGGGGATTCATCGGCGCTCAGCGCGCGCCATGCTTCGGAGCAGGCCTTGCAGGCGCACCCAGACCACCTCGCAGGTCTGGCACTTCTTCCGCTGTTCGAGGAGGGTGAGGCAGGCCTGCACCTGGCGCTGCGCGCGGTCCAGCCATGAGGCGGAGGCCGCTTGCTTCGGTTGGGTTCGGGTCCGGGAGGCCATGCGGGTGGCTCCTTTCCTTCGGTGAGAGGGGAGGGTCGGCGTGGACTCGCACCACGTAACGGCCGGTCTCAGGCCCGAGCGCTTGAAAGGGGAGCGCCCGCGCCGTGGCTGCCGCGTTGTCTTTGGCTTCCGACCCGTGAGGCGTCTAGCTCGCAGGCGTGTTCGCGACCACCGCCGCTGCCAGACTGTCGCTGGAAGCGCGCAACTGGTCGGCCAGTTGCTGCAGCGCCGCCGGGTCGGTCTTCAGCGCCTCGATCTGGGCCGCGAGCCCGTTCAGCAGCGTGATGGCCGAGGCGCTCACCTCGGTGTTCCGGGTCACTTCTGCCGTCAACGCACTCAGGTCTGCCATGCCAGCCTCCTACGGTTGGGGGGTAGTCGCCAGTACGCGGGCCACTTCATCCGCGAGCGTGGCATTGTTCTTCCGCAGCCGCTCCGTCAACACATCCAGAGCGTCTTGATCGTCTCCCCGAAACCCAGTCTCAACCACGGCGGCGATCCGTTCCAGGGCCAGGGCGTTCTGCTCGACGGCGGCGGCCAGACGTTGCAGCACCTGCCGCTCGGGGAGACTCAGGATGTGGACCAGTTCTACGCGCATGGGCCGCCTCCATTTCCTCTTCTACCACAAGTCAGGCCAAAGCCTTGGCGGTTTCGGCGATGTCCTCGGGGGTGTGTGCCGCCGTGGGATTGAGCCCGCTCGCGATGAGCAGCACTCCCTGGGCGGCGGCGCGCGGGGAGGCATCAGGCGGGCCAAGGAGCTTGGGATGCACGGGATAGCCGACATGGCGAATCCCTGCTTCTCCGAGCGCGCGGCTGAGCGCGGTGCCAGTCTTCCAGAGCCGCTCGATGACCTTCTCCCGCTCGTAGATGTCCAGCGTCGCCTTGCACGCGGCGAGGCCGATCCCCTCCCCACCGAACGTGCTGCTCACGTTGACCGCGTGGCGCATCAACTTGGTCGGCCCCACCAGTGCGCCCAGGGGATAGCCGTTGGCCATGCCCTTGCCGAAGCACGCCAGGTCGGGCGGGTCCAAGTGCAGGAACTCGGTCGCGCCGCCGATGGCCCACCGGAAGCCCGTCACAATCTCGTCCATGATGACCAGCGCGCCGAGGTCACGGGCGCGCTGTACGATGCCCCCGAGCCACTCCTGGGGCGCGGACCCGTCCCGGAGCAGTTCGAGGATCACCGCCGCTGTCTCGCCCGTGATCGCCTCCGCTGCGCTGCGCGCGTTGAATGGCAGCGCGATCAGATCGGGGCCGGGGAGATGTTCCGGGTGCCACCCGTGATAGCCCACCGAGACGATCTTCCGCCGCCCGGTTGCCGCGCGCGCCACCAGGATCGCCGCTGCCGTGGCCTCGCTCCCCGTCTTCACCCATCGCACCTGCTCGGGCCACTTGAGCGCCTCGCACAACCGCTCGGCTACGACGGCCTCGGCGCGCGTGGCGAGCGGGAACGTCACCCCGTGGTCGCGGATTTGCCGGGTCACCGCCTCATCGACCTCGGCGTGCCGATACCCGAGCGTGATGGCGCAGAGCCCGCTGATCCAGTCCACGTATTCGCGGCCCTCATCGTCGATGACACGACTCCCGCGCGCCGAGCGAATCGCCACGGGCGCGGGGAAGAGCCCGGACTTGGACCGGGTCTGGGTCCCGCCAGGAGTAAAGCGCTTCATGTAGGTGTCGAGGTCCACCGCGATGCTCATAGGGGCCAGACTCCTGCCGCACTCGCGGCGGCCTTCGTTTCCTCCAGGGTCGAGACCACCTGATCGGGCGGGAGGTTCGCCACGATCTGCCGCACCACGGTCAGGTCGTCAGGACGATCCACCGTCCACCGGACCCGGCTCCAGTCCCCGTGCGGGTTCTCCAGGCATGCCGTGGCCCTGGCCTCGCGCTGCATCCAGGGCGTCACGTGCTCGCGATCATAGGCTGTCGTCGCTTCCTGAAACGCGCGGGCCAGGAGGTTCAGGGTGAAGGCCTCGACATCGCAGCCATCCGGGTAGCTCCGATCCGGGTGGACGTTCGAGGCATACTCGACGTGCCCGGTGACCATCTTCAGGACTTGCCCCGCGACGACCGGGCAGAGCAGCGGGCAGTCCGCCGTGATCCGCACGATGACCTCGTACTCGGCCTCGCGGGCGACCTTCCAGTACCGTGCCAGCACGTCGTTCAGTGGCCCGCGCTTGACAGGCGCCGCCAACTGTTCTCCCCACCAGGCCAGGGGGTCGTCCTCCTTCCCCTCGGGGATCGCCAGCACCGTCTCGTCCGCTCCAATGGCCTCCGCCCGCGCCAGCACGTAGGCCAGCATCGGGCGCCCGATGATCCCCGCCAGCACCTTGCCAGGGAAGCGCGTTGAGCCCAGGCGCGCCTGGATGATTACGCCCGTTCGCATGGGGGCTCCTGCCCAAGCACTGCGTAGCGCGCGGGCTGACGATCTGCTCGGCGCACGCCGACCGCCACCGCGCAGCGCCACCGGAACCATGTCCAGAACCCGCACTGGAGAATAGAAATCACGTGCCCGATCCCGAACGTCCCGTAGCGTTTCGTGCGCCACCGCATTTCGATCCGCACCGGAAACTCCCTCGGCTCCGTTGTCACCCACCCGTTGACATGAAGCGCCCTCACGAATGCCGTACTGTACGGCCCGCCGGTCAGGGTGAAGGTTTCAATCATTTCTGGCCCGTCACGTCGGATGATTCTGTCCGCATACTCGCGGGCGCGGAGAACATCCCAGTAAATGTCGCCGGTCTTCGTACTCCTCATCTATCCGCCCAGAGGCTGGGATTGACCACGGCCTCGCTCAGGCCGCGCAGCACGCGGCGATAGGGCTCGCCCGGTCCGCCCGCCGTCAGCAGGTTGTCGCGCAACTGTTCTGCCGTCTCTGCCCCGAAGACCACGCGATGCTCGCCCGCGAGGCTGAGCGCGGCGAGCAGCGCTAGTTCCGCCGGGGTCGCATCGGCCCGCTTCGCGCTCTCATGGAAGAGCGCGATCCGATCCCGCGCAGGCTCACAGGCCGGGGGTAACGTCGCACCTGGGATGATCGCCCCTTGCAGGAACGGCGCCCGACAGAACACCGTGACGCCCCGGCTCTCGGCATAGGGGAACACGGACATCGCGCGTCGGTCGAGCAGGTTGAGGGGCACCTGGATCGCCGTGGCTCCAGAGGCGATGGCCGAGAAGGCTTGCTTGGGCGTGTAGCACGAGACGCCCCAGAGCCCGATGCCGCGCGACTGACAGACCAGGGCCAGGGCTTCCATGGCCGCAGGATTCTGTGCCTCCTCGGCCCGGTGGAACAAGACGCAATCCGGGGTCTCGCGCAGGCGCCTGACACTCTCCAGGACGCTCTGCGCCACGGCGCCCCGCAGGTTCCGCACCGAGGGCGAAGCCAGCGTCGGGCGCAGCTTGGTCGAGATACGGAAGTGGAGCCCCTCCGTGAGCGCCCCGATGCGCTCCTCGGCGTCGTCGTAGGCTTGCGCGGTGTCCAGCCACCGAATGCCCGCCTCGCACGCCTCCTCGAACATCACGCGCACGACAGCATCGCTCGGCTTCCCGGTGGTGTTCGCCAGCCCATACTTCTCCAGCCCGATCTGCGCGGTGCCGAGGACCAGCCTATGAAGCATGTCGTCGCCCGAACAGGCATTCCCTGAGCCCCTTGAAGAAGGAGCCGAGGCCAGGCGCCTGCTCGAATAGTTGTCCACTCGGCCCGCACGCTCCGGTCGCCGCCCGCATCTGATGGCAGGTCAGCCACTCGTCGCTGTTGTAGAAGTTCGAGTCCACGACGGGGCGATGTACCTTGCTGGGGCCGAGATAGGAAGCCGGGTGGAAGCAGGCCCCGCAATCGCCCAGCCTATAGACGCAATCCGCGCATATCTGGATCACATGCGCCTCCAGACGAAGGCCCGCCCCTGCCCGCAGTGCGGGACCATCGGCCCGTCGAGCATCAACGCCATCTGGTTGATCGGGTGGTCGTAGATCGGCTCGTGCCCCTCGTCCATCGCCAGCCGCGCCTGCACCACGCGGCTCAGGAAGGCGTAGGTATCGAGCGGATAGTCGACCTGCAGGAAGTCCATCCCGTGGAGCGCCACGCCAGTCACCTCGTCGTCGAACAAGTAGCGGTTATGGAAAGGCGCCACGACCTCTGGCAGTCCGACCTGTTGCCGCAGCCGGTTCAGGTTGCGCAGCCCGTAGACGCTGCACTCCATGAGGACCAGATGCCCGCCCGCCGCGACACACTCTCCCAGGTTGCGGATCGCCGCGCGCTGATCCGCCGCCGTCTCCAGGTTAATCAACGCCCGCTGGGTATACACCAGCCCGAAGGCCCCAAGCCTGGACGGGATTTCGCGCAGGTCGCCTTGGAAGATCACGCCGAGCGGAAGCCGGGCCTGAGCCTGCTCGACCATCGCGGGCGAGAAGTCGAAGCCGTAGCCGAGGAAGCCCCCGGAGCCCGCGCCCTGCAGCCGCTCCAGCGTGTAGCCGTTTCCGCACCCGGCATCGAGCACCCGCCCACCTGCCTTGGGCAGCCAGCGCGACAGGTAGCGGATTTCAAGCTCCCGCGCGATGAGGTCCTGTGTGCCGCTCGTCTCGCCCAGGGCGGCGCGGCTGTTCCAGAAGGCGAGGCGGTCGCCCGGCTCAGGACTCATGGGGGCGGATGGTCAGCGCTACCTTGGGCTTGCGAAGTTTTCGTAGCGCCTTCTTTTCGATTTGCCTTACCCGTTCTGGAGACACGTCCATCTCATTTCCGATGTTCTCCAGGGTACGTTCGGCGCCGTCGAATCCGAATCGCGCCCGCAACACATGCGCCTCCCGTGGGGTCAACGTGTCGAGGGCCGCCTCAAGGGCTGCGCGCCGTTCCTCGACCATCGCCACCTCGTCGGGCTGGGTACTCTCCGGGAGGGCGATGAGCCCGGCGGCTTCAAGCGCCGGGCGATCCACCGCGAGGTCGATGACCTGCGGGCGGATACCGTACAAGGCCCCCTCGAAGAGATGCTCTGGTGTCTCCCGCAGACGCTTGGCGATTCTGATGGCAACGGGCGACCACTCTTCAGCATGTCGGTTATAGGGCCAGACCCGCATATTGAGCAACAGGCCTAAGTAGCTCGCCCCGACCCCGAGACACCGCGCGGCCTCATTCTGGCTCTTCACGCCCGGCCACCGCGCCTGAATCGCCGCCCACAGGCGATTGTTCTTGATCCGTGCGATGAGACGATAATCGGCCGCGCTAGTCCTCATGGACCTTCACCCGGTAGGGCGCCATCGCGGCCTCTGCCGCCTGCGGCTCCTTCCGCCCGTCGCCCAGGAGAACCTCTGCCTGCCGAACAAGGTCCACGTAGTCGCCGAATTCGAGCGGGTCAAGCGCCGTCGCGTAGTCGGGGTTGCCGGGGTCCGTCTCGTTGAGGCGCAGATGCTTCTCTAGGACCACCGCCCCACATGCCACCGCGATGGCCCCGCTGGCCAGCGACTCCGTATGGTCCGAGTACCCAACCTTGTCCCACATCACCCGCATCAGGCGGATGGCCGCGATGTTGGCCTCCTGGTCGGGGCACGGGTAGGCGCTCACGCAGTGGAGCCAGGTGATGTCGATGTTGCCCAGCATCGTCGGCTTCCACTCGCGGCGTCGCATCATCCCCGTCGAGACGATGAGCGGCTTGCCGAATCCCAGGTGCGCCAGCAGGAAGGCCTCATCCTGCGCCTCGAAGCTCGCCACCTTGAAGCGCGACACGTAGGGCGCAACCACCTCGATGTCAGATGCAAAATACGTCGTACAGAGAAAGCCAACGCCCGCCCGGCGCGCTTCGTCGGCCAAGATGGGGAGCCAGCCTTGGGGCATTTGATACTTCGCATAGATGGCCTGATATGTCGGCCCGGTGCGGCGCCGTTGAGCCAATGTTTCCGCCGAGGACCAGAACTGGAACTTCACGGCATCAGCCCCGGCTTCCCTAGCAGCCCGAATGAGTGCCTTGGCTTTCTGAAGGTCTCCGTCATGGCAACTACCAGCCTCAGCGATTATGTACGTTCGCATTGATACTCCTGTGCGCCGACATTGAAACCCCGACCGCGCGCCCAGCAATCCCGGTTGTTATCGGCGGCCGTGCCAGCGTAGAGATGCGTCGGCTCTATGCACAGCCGCTGATCGCAGGTGTGACAGACAAAGAATCCGCTCGGGATATTCCCATGCGCCTCGATGTAGGCCAAGCGGTGAACGTAATAGGGGATTTTTGCCACCTTAATCATTGCGTATCCGTTCTTTGAAGCAGTCCCATTCCAAATCAGGCATTCGCCCCGCCTGGTAGCGCGACGCGCGAGCCGTACCGCAATCGGTATCCTTCGTCTGGGCCTTCTGGCCGCCTCGCTAATTCGGCGGCGCGCTTCCACTGAATGCCTGAAGAGCCCCTTGGGCGGGCTCATATCATCTCCGCGATCACCAGCGTTCTCATGCGCTGAGTCCTTTCAGGAACGCGCGCATCCGCGCGCGGGGCACCAGCCGGGCCCGGTCGCTCCGGTAGAGCGGGTCCACCGCTATCGGCACGCCCCACGGATCGTCTCCCCGCCAGGAGCAGAGCGCGGGCTTGATGGCGTAGAGTCCGTGATCCACCGCGACGACCCGCTGCGATTCATCGGCATTCCACAGGACCTCGTGCGTCTTCTCGCCGCCGGGTCGAGCCCCCACCACCTCTCGGGGGTAGCGGGGGCCCGCGAGCGCATCGGCCAGCGCATCGAGGCGCATCGCATCGAGCCGGGGCACGAAGATTTCGCCGCCCTGCATGTGGGCGAGCGCTGCCAGCACGACGTCCACCGCATCCTCGACCGTGAGCCAGAAGCGCGTGGCCCTGGGCGTCGTGATCCGCAGGGGCCGCCGTTCGGCGATGGCCTGGCGCCAGACATTCACCACCGAGCCCGTCGACCCTAGCACGTTGCCCCACCGCGTGCAGGCGATGCGGGTGCCGCGCGGCCAGGCCATGGCGTTGCTCGTGATGGCCTCGGCCTCCATCTGGGCCTTGCTCACCCCGTAGACGTTGGTGGGCTCCACCGCCTTGTCCGAGGACACCATCAGCACGCCCTCGACGCCTGCCGCGACGGCCGCCGCGATGACATTGGCCGAGCCCTCGATGTTGGTCTTGCGGACCTCCTCAGGGTTGTAGGCCATCGCATCGACCCGCTTGAGGGCCGCCGCGTGCACGACCGCATGGCAGGAGTAGAGCGCCTCGGTCAGGCGTTCCCGGTCCCGGACGTCCCCCAAGAAGAAGCGGATGTTGGGATGCGGGCCGAGGGCGGCCTGAAACTCCGCCTGGCGACTCTCGCTGCGCGAATAGACGACCACGCGCTCGGCGCCATCCTTGAGACAGCGGCGCACGAGCGCACGCCCCAGGAAGCCCGCCCCGCCCGTAATCAGGACCCGCATAGTGGCTCTCCTACTGCTGCCCGCTCCCGCGCCGTCATGTCCGCGCGCCCTCGTGGAGAGCAGTCAGGACTATGGTTCGACAGACGAAGCACTCGTCATGCTGCCCCTGGCAGTCGGGCCTCAGTTCAAAGATCGTTTCCCGTAGACGACGCACTGCCGCTTGCGCTGTATTCCGCTGCACCCGCGCCGCCTCACGCTCTCGGCGGGCGGCAACAGCAACGCGCCGCCACCAGGCAACCGGCTCGGCGCGTTCAATCACATCGCGCAAGTTGTTGAGCCGGTCCGTGAGCCGCGCCACCTCCTCGGCCTGCTCGCGGAGGGCGGCGGCAATGATATGAACCTCTGCAACAATACGCTCATCCATCGCTAAGGATTGGATACGTCCGAGGGCTCGCTCTACACGCTCCCGCGCCGCGTCGGTCATCGCCCGAGCCCCTTGGTCACCGCCACGATGCCGTTCAGCGCATCGACAGGGTCCTCCACCGCCTCACAGTGGACCGTCCAGTCCCCTGGAATTGTGTCCTCAAGGAGGTGCGCATACGGGTGCGCCCAGATGTAGTCCGCGAGGCCCTCGACGGGCAGCAGCGCGCTGGCCTCCATCGGCTCCGCGATGACGAAGCCAATGCGCGCGGTCGCCGCGATGCGCGCGAGGACGTCTGCCAGGTGTTCGGCCGGGACATAGACCAGGCTGTAGCAGGAGACGACCACATCCACCGACGGCCAGGCCGCCGTGGCGAGCACGTCTTCCTGCCAGATGTCGACGCGCGCATCATCCTCGAAGTTGCGCTGGCCATAGGCCACCGCTTCCGCATGCGCATCGAACCCGAAGAGATATAGCTGAGGCCATCGCGAGCGCCAGAGCCGCAAGTTCGGGCCCGTATTGCAGCCAATCTCTAGCACGCGCGCCTCGGGGCCAGGCAGGAGCGAGCCCAACACGTTCGCGAGTTGCTGACGATACGGTCGCTGCCAGGTGCCCCAGTAGTGCTCAGCCCAGGCCCGCCCGCTCGTCCAGAAGCGCCCGCCATTCGGGTCTCTCATCGGCGGGGACGCTTGCGCTTTGGTCTCTGTCGCGCCCTCATCGCCTTCAGCCTGGCGAGGGCCTGCGCTAGCTCGTCGGCACGAGCCTCCGATGCCTCGAAGGCGATGCGCACCTGATTGAGCCGCTCCCGCGTCACCTGTAACTCGCGGGTGAGCGTCTGCACCTGTTCTTCAAGCGCCAGCCGTTCGGTTTTGGCATCACGCAGCAGCGTCAGGGCCAGCGAATCGGTGACGGGCATCGCCGCGCCCACCGTCCAGGTCGGCAGGCGGCACCCGCGCGCCGCCGCCGCAATCGCACTCGCGAGACTCATGCGGAGCATTGCTCCTGCGCGCGGCCGTTCATCGCCTCCCACATGCCCTCGGTGACGACAAGGAGCATCGGGCTCGGACGCCCACGCCCCCGCTTCACCTTGATCGCAACCACGCCCACCTTGTTCCGCGCGCGGCCGTCGCGCTCGGCCTGCTCCGCGAGTTGGGTCAACTCCTCCAGGCTCATGCGCTTGACCAGCTTGGCCTGGCCCACATAGCTCGGGCCCTCGAAGTCCACCGACTCGCCCGAGTTGGCCCATTTTCTCGCGCCGCCGAAGAGGGCCCCCGCGCGGGCCTCCAGTTCCTTCCAGTGGCGGTTACTTCTCACGACGACGTCCCCCGCTGCGCGGCTCGCAATGCGCGGTGCCAGATGCAGGAGCATCGCGGTCCGTGCTCTGCGCGTGAAACTTGTCCTTCGCGAACATGATCTGGAAGCGCGGCACCGCGCGCCCGTCGGGCCCGTCCACCACCTCGACGAGCAGGCGCCCGGTCTGGAACGGCGCGTCTGTTCGCTGGTGGCATGGACGGCAGAGAAGCACGAGATTCCATAGGCTGTCGTCGCCGCCCTGGCTGCGCTTCTGCACGTGGTGCGGGTCCAACGGCCCGCTTACGCTTCGACATGCTTCGCACCTCCCGCGCGCGCGCACCCACAGCGCCCGCTTCATCGCCTCCCAGAGCGTGCGGTTGACATTCGGGCGTCCGGTGACGCCCTCCCGCAGCCGCTTCGCCCGCAGGCGTCCGCCGCGTTTCATGCGCCGCTGCCGAGCGCCTTCAGCACGGCCTTCATGCCCAGGTTCGCGAGCCGCTCGAACTCGCCCGCGCGGAAGGCCTGGTCCTGCACGAGCTTCTCGACTTCCCGGTCCTTGGTGAGCCCGTTCCACCAGCGATTCGCCGTCGCCTCGATGGCCGTCTTCACGAGCCCCTGCCGGGCGGGGCTGAGCGCCGCGCGCGGCTTCGCATCAGCATCAGGGTCGCGCACCTCCTTCCCCTTGAGGTGCGCCCGGAGTTCATCGCGCTTCCAGCCTTGCTCGGCCGCGCGCGCGAGCCACTTGACCTGATCCTCGGGCCGCTCCAGCACCGCGACCACCTCGTGGTGCGACCACGAGAGGTCCTCGCGGCGCACCTCGGGCGGCACGCGCTTCGCCACCCACGCGATGTTGGACAGGCTGGAGTACTCCAGGCCCAACGAGTCCATCAACTGGCTCGCCTTCTCCCCGAAGCGCGCCTCGCCTTCGAGCAGCCAGTCGCCGATCCACCAGCGCGAGGCCCGGCCGATGCGCGCGATGAGCCGCCCCGCCTGCTCCCACTGGTCGTATTCCATGTCCGCCGGGAGCGTGTAGGACACGGGCGTCACCTCGCCCGGCAGCCCCAGGTCGAGTTCCTGTTGTATGGCTTTGGCCATGGTCGTCATGTGCCCTCCCTCTTGCGCGGCCCCTTGCGGACCCAGGGCCCCGGCTCCAGTGTCAGATTCGGCGTGACCGTCAACTCGGCGCCTGCCGCCGCTGCATAGGCCAGGAAGTTCCCGATGGTCGGGCGGAAGGCCCCGCGCTCGATGCGGGCCACCACCGACTGGTCTATCCCCAGGGCCCGCGCCACATCCGTCTGCGACCGCCCAAGCGCCCGGCGCGTGGCGCTGACGGCCCCCAGGAGCGCCTGGAGGGCCTGGCTGCCCTCACGCGGGGACTTTGGCTTGCGGCCAGGCCTCACCGTGGGCTCCACTTCACGCGCAGCACCACGGGCCGTTTGCAGACCGCACAGTGGGGCCTGGGCCCCCGCTGCTCGACTGCGTCCACGAACCCGTGGAGTGCGCACTCGTAGTAGAGCCGCTCGATGGGCCAGGCCGAGCGCATCACGTCGGCTGCTCGCCCTGCTCGCCCGACTGCTCGCGCAGATCAGCGGCGCGCCGCCGCGTCAACGTCTGCACCAGGGCTTTTGCTTGTTCCTGCCCTCCTTCCCCGAGCGCAGCCATATCCACGGGTTCTTCGTGGGGCAACAGCCGTCGAAGCGTGCTGGCAGGCAATCGTTTCTTGTCGACTGCCTCGCGGATCGCCGCCACGCGCCCCGCCTGGTCATAGCCCAGGCTCGGCCACCAATGCGGTGGTCGCCTGAGTACGCGGGCCTCCGCTAGGCGCAGGCGATAGGCCTCCAGAAAGGCCAGTCGAGCCCCAACGCGGTCGTTGAGCATGCCGCGCACCACGCCGAAGGCCTCCGCGATTTCATCGGTCCATACGATGCTCGCCTCCTCGTCGAGACGGGCGACCATCGCCCAGGCTATTTCCGGGCCCGGATGCCCGTCGTCGAGCCGATCCATGACAGCCGCGAGCGTGAGCGCACCGCGTAACTCGACCTGGCAGCGATGCAGCGCCGCAAGCACCTGGTCGGTCGGATACCCAGAGAGATGCTCGACCATCGCCTCCATCGCGGGCTCGCTCAATTGCGCCCCCGTCAATTCGGCCGTCACCGCCACGGCGCGGATGATGTCAGGGTTGAGCACGGGATTGCCTTTCTGCCTTGTCGAGCAGGCGATGCGCGATACTTCCGCGCTCTTGACGCTGATCGGCCGCGCGCGCACCGCTCTCAGTCACGCGCCGCCCCGTCACCCATTCGGTGCGCAGCTTCTCCGCATCGCGCAGCAGCAGATCAATGGGGTGCATCGCTCGCACATAGAGCGCGGCGTTGTGGCTGACGTAGAAGGCCGCGATGGCGGGCCCCTCATCGCTGGGCACGCGCCGAATGAACTGCTTCAGTTGGCTGTTGACCTTGGCGTTGCGCACAGGCGCAGCCTTGTAGCGCCCGGTATACGCGGCGGCATAGCCCTCCCAGGTCTGGGTCGCGCCCGCGACAGCGGGCGAAGGTGTTTCGACTTCGTGGTGTTCGGTACTTCCGTGCTTTTCGTGTCTTTCGGTAACTACGTGTCTTTCGGTAACTACGGGGGAATCTGTTAGCACATGCGAACATATGTTTGCATCTGTTGGCGGCGGGAACTTGGAGACCTTCGCCCGGCAGTACTGGTGCTTCTCCCAAGTGCAGAAGAATCCTAGTAGTTTGCTGCCCTCGGCCCTCACGATGGCATAGGTTTGGACCAGAGAAGCATGAATTAATTCCTCGAACCACAGGGCAACCTGCCCGGGCATTATGGTTCCCACCTTCAACGGGAAGCAGGTGGCCAACAGCACCCTCGGATCGGCCTCAAATCGGCCGAAGTCATCGGCCACTGTGGTCAATCGCCAGAAGAGCCGCTCGGCCTCCGCTGAGAGACCATCCAGGGTGGGACTCGTGCGGCAGGATTCGCGGATCATACGGTTGGGCATCCCGCCCCTCCTCGAACAAGAAAACCTGGCCACTCCCCGTGCCTCCCGCGAAGGAGTAGGAAGCTGGTCGGCGCGGGATCGGCCGCGCTATAGGCCAGGCGTCGAGAATTCCGGGCAGCATTCGCGGGAAGCACAAGCATCGTTCTCCCACGCCATCGCACGAGCGGTCAAGAAAAAAGAAGTCCACAGCCGTCCACAGGGTTATCCACAGCAGCGAAAAAACTTCCGACATGGGAGTCGGGTGTGCTAGAGCGGCGGCGTGAGGCCACAGGGCCAGGCATCAAGCGCGTGGCCGGGGATGAGCCACCGCTCGCCAAAGCGCGGGTCCGTGCCGTGCTTGGTGAAGCGACGCTGCGCAATCATATCGAGCGCCCGCTCGCGGGTGAGTCCGCCGATCAAGCTCATACAGTCGTCAGTGCCGTGCAGCAACACGAACACGTTTTGCTTCGAGCGGTGCATCGCGGCCTTGATGCGCTGGCGGACCCAGAGCCCCGGATTGGTCCACACCGTCTGCTCCACATGAAAAGCGTGCCGCTCGGTCTCGACATCGGGGAGCTTGGCGAGCCCCTGGTGCGGCATGAAGTCTGACGGGAAGTCGAGCACTAGCTCCGCGAAGACAATCTCCGCCAGCGCGGCGAGGTAGTCGTTCTCCCACGATCCCTCGGTCCCGTCGGTCCGCGAGTGCTTGCCCTTCTTCTTGTCGGCCTGACGCGCGCTGGCGGTGATGGCCGCCTTCTTCCGCTGCCGCTCGGTGGAGACCAGCCGCGCCAGGTCGAGCTTGTCATTGTCAGGCCGATGCCACGGGCACGGCAGGCTCGGCCAGGCGCAGCCGGGGATGGGACAGCGCACCGCAGTGTGGGCTCTCACCCTGTGGAAGAGCTTCGGGGCTCTTCCACGAAGACCTTGCCCATCCTTCTCTCTCTTCCTTGGCTTGAGTTCACGGCACTCGCTACTCGGCCACGTCTTCTATCGCCTCAGGCTCCTCCTCTTCTCCCGCTGGCGGGGCGACGGGGGATTCCGGGGACCGGACCACGATCCCCGCCTCGGTGAAGAGCGCCCGGTTGACCAGGTACTCGGGGCGGTCGGTAATCTCCAGGCGGTACAGCCCCCCGTAGCAGCGCGCCACGTGCGGGCAGTAACTGCACTGCCACGGAAGCGCGGTCTCGGCGACGAGTCCCTGCCCAGCGCACGGCTCGCAGAGGGTGCGTCCCTCCCCCTGGCACGGGCCGCAGGGGTTGCGCTTCACGCGCGTCAGCCCAGTGCCTCGGCAGGAGCGACAGGTCCGCCGCCCTGCCCCCTGGCACTTCCGACAGACGAAGTCCGGGCCGTACTCGCGCGCGGGCAGGTCCTGCTGCGTGGACATGAGCACGCTGATGACCCGCGCGCGGGCCTGCACCAGGAGCGGAGGCTCGAACGGGTGCGCGACCTCGGCCGCCTCCCAGTCCCCGCTGTCCACGGTCGCGGGGTCCACAGGCAACCGCATGGTCTCGCTCACCAGCGACTGCTTGGTGAAGCGGATCGCCACCTGCTGGGCGACCTTGGAGTAGATCACCTCCAGGAGGTGGCTCGTATCCTTGCGCACCGACACCAGCACCTGCGTCGACAGCCCCGTCGCTTCCAGGGCCGCCGCCATTTGCACCCGGTAGCTGTAGTCCACGTGCCCCTGCAACGCGCGGCGGAAGGAGCCCGTGGCCATCGACTTGATTTCCACCGTCGCCAGCCCGTAGGGCTCGCCCAGGTCCGCGATCCCATCAACGTGCAACGGAATCCACAGCACGCACCCCGCCGTGTCGAGGGTGAGCCCGTGCCCCTCGGGCGAGGCGGTCGTCACCGTCAGCTTGGGGAGCAGCCCGTGCCGCTGCTTGGCCAGCACCTCCTTGGTCTGCTCCACCGTGAGCGGCACCGGGAAGTGGAACCGCTGCTCTTCCATCCCCCACTCTCCCGGGAGCACGCGGCGGAACTCGCGGCGCACCATCTCGTGGATCATATCGCCGAAGCGGAAGACCAGCTTCGCTCGCGCGGGGAGCGGCGCGGGCGGGTAGCCGTGCAGCATGTAGGCGCTCTGCCGCGCGCAGGCGCCCAGGCGCGAGCCTCGAAGCGGCGTGCCGCGCCGTTCCTCCGGGTCGGGCAAATCAAGGGCTCGGAGCACGCGGTCAGTCAGCATAGAGCTTCTCCGACAGCGCGGTGAGTTGCTCCACCGTCAAGTCGGCGAGCCCCGTGACATCGAGCCCGAGAATCTGCTTCACCGACTTCACCGAGAACGCGCCCGCCTTGGTGGCATCGCCGCCCGCCGCATCGAAGTAGTGGGTCCAGATCGTGTCGAGCAGGGTCTGCTTTGGGTCCACGCCCGCCTCGTGGCTCTCTCCCACCGCCCGCTCCAGCGCGTCGGGCTCTTCCTCCTCAGGCATGAGCAGCGCGGGCACGTCGGCCACCTTCTGGCGCCACAGGCTGATGTCGCGGAGGCTCCGGTCGGAGTCGAGCCGCAACACCTGCAGCGTGGTCTTGGTCATCGCCTTCCTGCTCTCATCCCAGCGCGGCACCTGCTGCGGCTCCAGGCGCAACAGGAACGGCACGCCGCGCAACCCGCCGAAGATGCGCGAGAACATCTCCAGCCCCGAATTCAGGCTGATGATTGACGCCTTGTTGCTCATGGCGATCTGGTACACCCCGATCCCGGGCACGTCGGGCATGAAGAAGTTGAGCGTGGCCATCGGCTTGCACGGGGCAGGCTTGCCGTTCTGCTCGGTGAGGAAGTCGCAGGGACACCCGCGCTCCTCCAGGCCGCCCTGGTCGTTCCAGCGGCGCGCGGTCACGCCATCGCCGCTACACCAGAGCCCCGAGCCCTTGCGATAGTACTTGTACGACTGCGGGAAGAGCACCTCGACATCGTCGCTCGGGAAGACGATGGAGAGGACCTTGGGCTTGTCCTCATGCAGTACCGCCTGCACCTCGGGCGGACAGACGAAATAGTCGGTCGCCCGAGGGTAGGGCTGCTTGCCCGGCTCCTGGACCAGGACCCCGAGCCGAATCTTTCCCGCGCGCGGGAGTCGCCGCTTGTCACTCAGCCCCTTAATCGTCACGGCCGCGCCCCGTGGCCAGGCAGGTCATGCTGCGCGGGGGCGGGGGCCGGGGCCGAGCGCGCGCGCGGCGTGCGCGAGCGCTCTCGCTTCAGCGCCTGGATAGCCTCGACCTGGCTCGCGGCGTATTCCACCGTGGCCCGCAGCATCGCCAGACGGTGGCCGACCAGGGCCTCGGGGTTGTCCAGCATCTTCTGCGCGGTCGCCAGGGCGGAGACCGCCTCTTCCTTGGGAGTCGTCATGGCTCGTCCTCTCTTGCCCCTTCGTGGGGCTTAGCAATCGTCCACGCGCAGGATCGGGTTGAATGCGGCGCGGGTCTGCATGTAATCGGCCTCATAGTGTTCGGCCACTGGGCCACGGCCGAACCCCGTCACGATCTGAGTGCCGCAACCCCGGCACTCGTAGAGGTCCGCCTGCCAGAGCTTGTATGGCCCCCACTCCCCGCCCGCGATAGGGCGGCCTTCCTCGATGGCCACCCCGTTCTTCGCGGGCTTGAAGAACAAACAGCACCGCACACAGATCGGCTTGAGCATCACGCCCTCTTGAGCACGGGCAGCGGACGCCCCCGGCGGCGCAGCGGCGCCTGCTTCTTCAGCCAGTCAGGCCCCGGGGGCGACGCGCCCCCATTCACTTCCCGCTGGTAACGCTTGTAGTGCGCGACGCAGAGTTGATGGAC
>Ga0233417_10000178_pt1 | contig 17837 bp, 13 predicted proteins | sample Sed_MG_FD_189023 | JGI IMG/M metagenome (GOLD analysis project Ga0233417, IMG submission 189023) | Sediment microbial communities from Lake Towuti, South Sulawesi, Indonesia - Sediment_Towuti_2014_0.5_MG | ecosystem: Environmental > Aquatic > Freshwater > Lake > Sediment | place: Indonesia... | reverse complement strand
GCCAGAGCCACTCCACCTCGACCGGGCAACTCTTCCATCATGGTTTGGTAGATCTCGCTGGAGGGGGTGATGGGGTAACCGCTGAAGAAGCGGCAGCCCGCTTCGAGCGCCCCAAGAGCGGTCAACCGATTGCCGGAGAGGAGTTCGAGATGTGAGGCGGCCGGCATGAGGACTCCCTCTGCAAGAGGCACGCCTTGCGCCAGGTTGGCGGGAGGCGTATCTCCCTGCCGGATAACGACCTTTGCAATCTCGGCCAAACGGCAAACTCCCTGACATGTGTTAGTTGGCGCACGCCAGCTAAGAGGGGTGAGCGTGTTGGCTCAGGCTGCAGCGGGGGAAGTGGCGCAGCAAGGTTCCACATGACCTTAAGTCTCTTGCTTTGAACCAACAAGACAGCGGATGAGGCGACTTAGGCTGGCGCTTGGATTGCTCGTTTCAAGACAGGGAGCGGTTGGTTTGATTCTATGCTCCCTGCCGCGCCGGAAGGGCTGTCATGAAACCGCTCACCGTCTTGCGCGACTACCTCACCCAGTATTTTCCCCAGGACATACACGGCCAGGAGGAATGCACCTGCGGGGCCGCCAATCACGTCCGCGTGCAGTTCTTTCGCGTGGAAGGGCGGCCTTGCGTGGTCCTATTTCCAGAAGGCGCGACCGTGGACTGTGACCGGCTGAAAGTGGCGCTTGGTGCGCCGCAAGTTGAGCCCCTCAGCGAGAAAGAGCTCAACGGCATTTACGCGGACACGGAACTCGGCCGTGCGCAGCCCTTCGAGAGCCCGTTCGGAATCGGCGTCTACCTCGACGCGGGTCTGCTCTCTCAGAAGGAACTGGTTTTCTGCCCGCGAATGTTCTTCGGCCAAACGGGCCGGGAGTGCTTCTGCGCGCCGCTGGCTGATGTGATGAAGCTGACTCACGCCCGTGTGATCCCGCTGACCCATGCCGGGTCGGTGGCCGACGAGGCTTGGGCTGTTTGAATCGCGCTGGAAGGAGGAGCCCGATGAAACGCCGCATCGTCATCCTGGGAGCAGCAGGCCGCGATTTCCACAATTTCAACGTCTGCTTCCGCGATTCCGAGCGTGATCGCGTGGTGGCCTTCACGGCAACGCAAATTCCGGACATCGCCGGACGGCGCTTTCCGGCCGAGCTAGCGGGCGATCACTACCCGGAGGGGATCCCCATCGTCCCGGAAGAGCAGCTCGAGCAATTGATCCTTCAGCAGGCCGTCAACACCGTGGTCTTTTCCTATAGCGATGTGTCGCACGCGCAGGTGATGCACCTGGCGTCGCGGGCGGTTGCGGCCGGGGCGGACTTCTTATTGCTGGGCGCGGACGAGACGATGCTGGAGTCGCGTGTGCCGGTCGTCTCGGTGTGCGCGGTGCGTACCGGCTGCGGCAAGAGCCCAGTGTCGCGGCGGGTTGCGCTGGCGCTCAAGGAAAAGGGCCTGCGCGTGGCCGTCGTGCGCCACCCCATGCCCTACGGGGACTTGATGCTGGAGAGGGTTCAGCGGTTCGCTTCCTGGGAGGATCTGGAGCGGCAGCACTGCACGGTGGAGGAGCGCGAAGAATACGAACCCCATATCGCCATGGGAACGGTCGTCTTTGCGGGCGTGGATTATGGAGCGATTCTGGAGCGTGCGGAGAAGGAGGCAGACGTTATTGTCTGGGACGGCGGGAACAACGACACACCATTCCTGCGGTCCGACCTGGAGATTGTCGTTGCCGATCCGCTGCGGGCGGGGCACGAAGTGATGTACTACCCGGGTGAGGTCAACCTGCGACGTGCCCACGTCGTGGTGATCAACAAAGTGGATGCGGCAGCGGAGTCAGCCATCGAGACGGTGCGTCGCAACGTTCGCGAACTGAACCCCAAGGCACGCATCATCGAAGCCGCTTCGAGAGTTTATGTGGATGAGCCGACGCAGTTGTGCGGGAGCAGAGTCCTTGTCGTGGAGGATGGCCCCACGCTGACCCATGGGGAAATGAGCTTCGGCGCAGGAGTGGTCGCCGCTCAACGTTACGGCGCGGAAATGGTTGACCCGCGCCCCTACGCGGTCGGCAGCCTGCGAGAGGTTTTCGCCAAGTACTCGCATATCGGGCCGCTGCTGCCGGCCATGGGCTACAGCGAACGCCAATTGGCCGAGCTGGAGGCGACGATTCAACGCACTCCGTGTGAGTTGGTCTTGGTCGCCACACCGATCGACCTGGCAAAGATGATTGATGTGGGCCGGCCGGCAGTGCGCGTGCGCTACGAAGTGGAGGAACGCGGCCGCCTCACGATCGGCGAAGTGATCAGCGACTTTGTGCACAGCCGCACTGCTGTCCCGGCCTAGGCGGAAGGAGAGAGTCCATGCGCCGCACTTATCCTACGCTCATCTCTCATTGGCATTTGCGCACGCTTCCCGGGCGCGTCAAGCGAGATTTTCTGAGCCTCCACGACCTAACACCCGGGGAGTTTGAGGGGTTGTTGGACCTGGCAGCGGAGGTGAAGCGTCACCCGGAGGTTTTTCGTCACGCCCTCGACGGCAAGGTGCTGGCCATGGTGCTGGAGAAGCCGTCGCTGCGGACGCGGGTCTCGTTTGAAGTGGGCATGGACCAACTCGGCGGGCAAGCGGTTTACCTCGGGCCGGCGGATGTGGGCCTCGGCCAGCGCGAGACGGTCACGGACGTGGCGCGCAACCTCGCCCGCTGGGTGAATGCTGTAGCCGTGCGCACGTTCGGCCACAGCATCGTGGAAGAAATGGCGCGGGAGGCGCATATCCCGGTCATCAACGCGCTCTCCGATCTGCTGCACCCGAGCCAGGCCGTCGCCGACATGCTGACCCTTCGCGAGCACAAGGGTTCGCTCAAGGGTCTGCATCTGGCGTATCTCGGGGACGGCAACAACGTGTGCCACGCGCTGTTACAGGCCGCGGCCAAAACAGGAATGCACCTAGTGGTCGCGTCGCCGCGGGGGTACGAACCGAAGGCTTCGGTTCTTGCGGAGGCCCGCGAGGATGCGAAGGTCACCGGCGCACAGCTACTGGTGGTCGAAGACCCCGGAGACGCGGTGGAGCGTGCGGACGCCGTCTACACGGACGTGTGGACCAGCATGGGACAGGAAGCGGAAGCCCCGGTGCGACGCGCGGCCTTCAGCCGCTACCAAGTGAACCGCTACCGGATGGCGCGGGCCAAACCCAACGCGCTCTTCCTGCACTGTCTGCCGGCGCATCGTGGCGAAGAGGTGACCAGCGAAGTGCTCGACGGTCCCCGCTCCATCGTGCTGGACCAGGCCGAGAACCGGCTGCATGTGGCCAAGGCTGTTCTCCTCGCCCTGTTGGGAGAAGGGCACGTATGAAACCGATTGCGGTCATAGCCATCGGCGGCAACTCGCTCGCACGGCCGGGCGAGCAGGGGACATTTGAAGAACAGCAGCGCAACGCCGCGGAAACCTGCCAAGGAATCGCGGATGTGATCCAGGCCGGCTACCGAATTGTGATGACCCACGGCAACGGCCCGCAAGTTGGCCAGGCCTTGCTTCGGGGGGAGCTGTCCCAGCCCAATCTGCCAGCGCTACGACTGGATGAATGCGATGCGGAGACCGAGGGGAGCATCGGCTATCTGCTCGAACAGACGTTGGAAAACGTGCTGGCGGGGCGCGGGGTGGAAGCCAGCGTCGCCAGCCTGATTACCCAAGTCGTGGTGGACTCGGGCGACCCCGCTTTTGACTATCCTACCAAGCCCATTGGACCCTTCTATCGGTTCGAAGAGGCTCTGGAACGCCAGCGAAAGCTGGGGTGGAAAATGGTGGAAGACGCAGGGCGGGGCTGGCGGCGCGTTGTGCCTTCGCCGCGACCGCTGGAAATTTTGGAACTTCCGGCGATCCGAGCGGGGCTCGAGGCGGGAGTGATCGTCATCGCTGCGGGAGGAGGCGGCATACCGGTAGTGCGTAAAGCGGGGCGCATCGTGGGCATTGAAGCAGTCATTGATAAAGACCGCGTCTCTTCCCTGCTGGCGCGCAACTTGAACGCGGAACTGTTGCTCTTCTCGACGGCCGTGGATCAGGTGTATTGGCACTATGGTCGAGCCGACCGGCGCCCGCTCGATACGCTCACTCGGGAAGAGGCGCGGCGCTACCTCGATGAGGGTGAGTTTCCGGCCGGGAGCATGGGGCCGAAGATTGAGGCCGCACTGGAATATCTCGAGGCGGGCGGCTCACGTGTGGTCATTGCGTCACCGCGGATTCTCAAAGACGCGTTGAACGGCCACGCAGGGACGCAAATCCACGCGCCGCGCGCAGTCAAGAGTGGTGGCAGCACCCGGAGGCACGAAGTCTGCCAAGGGAGGTGAGCATGTACGCACCACGTCTGGTGGAGCTGATTGAGAAGCATTCGGAGGAACTGGCACGGGGCCTGATGGAAAAGCTCATCCACTCCGAAAAGGCCAGTGAAATGAGGAAAGTTCCTGAGGCCGAGTTGCGGCAGCGCATTTACGAGGTGTATCGAAACCTGGGAGACTGGCTGCTGAACAAGACGGAAGCTGACATCGAGAGGCGTTACACGGAAATCGGTGGGCGACGCGCGGCACAGGGCGTTGCGCTGAGTCACGTGCTGTACGCTTTGATGTGCGTGAAGGAGCACCTGTGGTCGTACCTGCGGTTTGCCGGGTTAGTGGATCGCCACGTGGAACTCTTCCAAGAGTTGGAGTTGCTGCAGATGGTGGACCTGTTCTTCGACCGCGCGGCCTATTACCTGGTCCGCGGATACGAGCAGGCGGCCAAAGTGAAAGCTGCCTGAGGACTTTGCAGCGATTCGAGGCCCGTTCCTTCGACACAACCGATCCGTACAATCTTCTTCATTTGAAATATCGGGTCACTTAGACTGATTTGGGAGCCCGTCGCTCACGACGACCCACGCCCGGCCGGTACAGCCAGCCCATCAAACAGCGGAGGGAGTTACCTGAGTTTTGGATTGATTGGTTCCTGGCGCCGTCGAAGAGACATGTTCTTCCATTGTGCCTGCCCAGGCCCGTTGCGTTGGCTGGTTTTTGTCGAGGTGTTGAGCGCCGTCCTTGGCCTGGTAGCCGGAATCGCGCAGGGGCAGATCTCTCCCGGGCCACTCTCCAGGGCGCACCAAACGCTCAGCGGGCCGACACGATGCGCAAGCTGCCACAACCTCGCGGCTGGCTCGCCCCAACTCAAATGTCTGGAATGTCACACTGAAATTGCACGCCAGTTGGCGGACCGCCGCGGGCTGCATCCCACGTATCTGAGCAAGGAGGCCTCCGGACAGGATTGCGTGCGCTGCCATTCCGACCACAATGGTGAAGATTTCGAGCTCATTCGCTGGGAGCCAAGTCTGCAGGGTTTCGATCACAGAAAGACCGGCTACCCATTGGAAGGCAAGCACGCCGGGCTCACCTGCAAACAGTGCCACAAAGCGGAGAACATCCCCTCCAACGCGCGAGCTGAATTACGAGTGAAAGATTTGAATCGGACCTTTCTTGGTCTGTCAGGGGATTGCTTGAGCTGTCATACCGACACCCACCGTGGACAACTGGCCCGCGATTGTACTCGATGTCACTCCATGACGGGGTGGAAGCCGGCCTCGCGGTTCAATCATGCGACGTCGAAATATCCGCTCACCGGCGCGCACGAAAAGGTCGCCTGCCAGAAGTGCCATCCAACGGTCGCGGAGCCCAAGCCGTATGTGAAGTATGTGGGTCTGGCCTTCGGACAATGCACGCCGTGCCATACTGACCCGCATAAGGGATCCTTCGCCGCGACATGCCAAAGTTGCCACAACACGACTTCGTGGAAACAGGTGCGCCGCGTGGCAGGCGCGATTCCCGGCTTCGACCACGACAAGACCAAATTCCCGCTGCGCGGCAAGCACCAGGCGGTGGCATGCGGTGAATGTCACCGCGCCGGGAACTTCAAGGCGCAACTGCGTTTTGCGAAGTGTTCTGACTGCCACGCGCCCGATCCGCACCGGGGCCAGTTCCGGCAGCGCGCCGATGGAGGCGAATGCGCATCGTGCCACACGGTAGATGCGTTCAAGCCCTCGACTTTTGGCGTGCCCCAACACGCAGATACGCAATACCCGCTGGAAGGACTGCACGCGAAGGTGCCTTGCGCCAAATGCCACCTCCCGAAGGGAGTTGAGACGCTGTTCAAAATTCGCCAGACACAGTGCAAGGATTGCCACTCCGATGTGCACAAGGAACAGTTTGCAGCGCCGCCGCACAACAACCGCTGCGAGAACTGCCACACGGTGCAAGGATTTCGGCCAGCGCGCTTCACGCTAGCGCGGCACAGGGAGACGCGCTTCCCGCTCACTGGAGCGCACGCCGCCGTGCCGTGCGTGGAGTGCCACAAGGCCGCCAGCAACGCGAAGTCAGCTCCGGTGCAGTACCGCTTTGCTGATCGAAGCTGCACGGCATGCCATACGGATCCGCACCGAGAGCAGTTCCGCGAGAGGATGGCACGGGGTCGTAAGGACGGGGCGTCCTTCGGCTGCGAGGCTTGTCACACAACCACGAGTTGGCGGCAGCTTCCCAACTTCGACCACGGAACGACACGGTTTCCCCTGGTCGGGGCGCATCGCACGGTTGCCTGCGCGGATTGCCATAAGCCTCCGAGCGGCGAAAAGACGCTGAGAAACGTGGTGTTCAACTCCGTTGGCAGCAGTTGCGCAAGCTGTCACGCAGATGTCCACGGCGGCCAGTTTGCGGGCAGCAGTAAGGCGACGGACTGTGCGAGCTGTCACAACTCGACCCGGTGGAAACCATCCACCTTTGACCATGACAAGCGAACCACGTTTCCACTGGAAGGGGCCCACCGCAACGTAGCCTGCGCGGATTGCCACAAGACGACGCGCCTGGTTTCAGGCAAGACCGTCCTCTTTTACAAACCCACTCCGCGCGAGTGTAAGGCCTGCCACGGGGCTGTACCTTAGGCTCCGACCCTGCTGAAATCTTCAATAGCCGCAAGCACTTGCACCAATACTGTCCTACAGGACAGTTGTACGCACGAGGCAACGGTTCTAGCCTTTTTTTGGGCGTGTAACTCCGCCTTCGGGTGTCAGGGGTTCCCAGGGTTTGGTGCGCTTGCTTCCAACTGTCGTCCAACTCTTCTTTTTCTGGCTGCTGGCTGTGCCGGCCTCACCGCAGGGGAATGCGCGCCCAGTTCAGCGCGGTCAGACGCGCAGCCCGCACGGCGCGCTGGCAATCGCCTGCGAGAACTGTCACACGTTCACGAGTTGGAAGCCCATCCGCAGCGTTCCTGAGTTTGACCACGACAAGACGCGCTACCCGCTGCGTGGCTTGCATGAAAAGGTTCAGTGCCGGCAGTGCCACGCGAGTCTGGTCTTTACCAAGGTCGGCACAGCATGCGCCGATTGCCACGCCGATATTCACCGTCGCCAAATGGGCGCCAACTGCGAGCAATGTCATAGCGTCAAGGGTTGGGAGGTGGGCCTGCGGACGGTGCGAGAGCACCAGAACCGCTTCCCCCTGCTTGGGGCGCATGCGGCGACGGAGTGCAGCGCATGCCACACGGGCGCGGCAGTCGGGCAGTTCACCGGTTTGCGAACGGAATGTGTGGCCTGCCACTTCGGCGATTACCAGAACGCGAAGTCGTTTGACCACAAGGCGGCGGGGCTGCCTACGACTTGCCAGAACTGCCACAGTGTGGATTCATGGTTCGGCGCAAAGTTTGACCACGCCGCGACCGGCTTTGCCTTGGAGGGCGCGCATGCCCGGATCGAGTGCAGCGCCTGCCACGTCAGCGGGCGCTACCAGGGGACTTCGGCAGCCTGCTACAGTTGTCATGCGCGGGACTACACCGCGACACAAAATCCGAGCCATACGGCGGCGCGCTTCCCCACCGAATGTTCGCAGTGCCATACCACCGCAAGTTGGAGATCGGCGCGGTTTGACCATAACACGTTCACGCAGTTTGCACTGACCGGCGCGCACGTCAACGCGACCTGCCAGCAGTGCCACGCCAACGGCCGCTTCACCGGTACGCGGAAGGATTGCGCTTCGTGCCATCTGGCTGACTTCAACCGGACCACGAATCCCAATCACGTGAACTCGGGCTTTCCGACTACGTGCGCAAACTGCCACAACACGGTTTCCTGGAGCGGCGCCAAGTTCGACCACGCGTTGACGCAGTTCCCTCTGACCGGCGCGCACATCAATGCGACCTGCCAGCAGTGCCACGCCAACGGCCCGTTCACCGGCACGCCCAAGGACTGCGCCTCGTGTCACCTGGCGGACTTCAACCGGACCACTAACCCCAATCACTCGGCGGCCGGCTTCCCCACGACATGCGCCATGTGTCATACCACGGCGGCCTGGAGCGGGGCGCGATTCGATCATTCCAAAACCCAATTCCCTCTGACGGGCGCGCACGTTAACGCGACCTGCCAGCAGTGCCACGTCAACAGGCGTTACACGGGTACGCCGAAGGACTGCGCTTCGTGCCACCTGGCGGATTTCAACCGGACCACCAGCCCCAACCACGTGAATTCTGGGTTCCCGACGACTTGTGCTACCTGCCACTCGACTACGTCCTGGAGCGGGGCGAAGTTTGACCACGACACGCTGACCAAGTTCCCGTTGACCGGCGCGCACGTCAATGCCACCTGCCAGCAATGCCACGTCAACGGGCGTTACACCGGTACGCCGAAGGACTGCACCTCCTGCCACCTCGCCGATTACAATCGGACGACCAATCCCAATCACACTGCGGCCGGCTTCCCTCAGGATTGCTCGATCTGCCATTCGACGTCGCAATGGGCGGGAGCCAAGTTTGACCACTCGCGAACGAAGTTCCCTTTGACCGGCGCTCACACCACCGCCACCTGTGCAAGCTGCCACGTCGGCGGGAAATTTACAGGTCTCACCACAGCCTGCGTCTCCTGCCACCTCACGAATTTCAACAACACTCGCAATCCGAATCACATTGCGGCCGGCTTCCCGCAGGAATGCGCGGTGTGCCATACGACGGTGGCGTGGGTGCCTTCCTCCTTTAACCACGCGCAGACGCGCTTTCCGCTCACCGGGGCGCACGTTCGGGTGCAATGCGCCAGTTGCCACATCGGCGGGAAGTACGCCGGCACGCCGCTGGACTGCTACTCCTGCCACAAACAGGATTATTCGACCACGACAAACCCGAACAACGCTGCGGCGGGATTCTCCACAACATGCACAACCTGCCACACGACGACTACGTGGACGGGGGCCCGCGTCACGCACAAGTTTCCAATTTACTCAGGGGCACACGCGGGCAAATGGACCACTTGCGCTGACTGTCACACGAATCCGTCAAACTATGCTGTGTTTAGCTGTCTGAATTGCCACGCGCATGAGAAGACACGCATGGACGAGAAGCACCGGAACAGGCCGAACTACGTGTACAACAGTGTGAACTGCTATTCGTGCCATCCCACGGGAAGAAAGGGATAGGGAATGAACGAGCGAGTCGGTCTGGGTCTGTTCCTTTGCTGCGTACTCTCGGCCTGCGCGCTCCAGGCGCAGGAGACGGAGGTACGCACCAGTTTCCAAATCAAGTACCTCGCTGAGGGTGCGGTCTATTTGGACGGTGGGCGCAGTGCTGGTCTGACTGAAGGGATGAAGCTAACGGTGAAGTGGTCGGGGAAAGTAGGTATCGGCGGCAGTGGCGAGGCGGTGGCCACGCGGATGATCGCACAGCTCAAGGTGGTGTCAGTGGCGGAGACTTCTGCGGTGTGCGAAGTGGTCTCGTCGAGCGGTGAAATGCGCGTGGGTGATTGGGCGTATCTCTCACCCGAGGATGCCCAGGCGAGACAGGTCGAGCAGGCCGCGGCAAATGCTCGGCGATACGCGCAGGTGATTTCGTTCACGGAAGGCGATCCCCTTGATGAAGAGAAGCGAGCCGCGGTGCCGCGACCTCCTTCGCCGGAGGTCAACCGGGTCCGCGGCCGGGTGGGCGTGGAATACAGCACCATTCGCAATCGGGATCAGGGCGGCTCGCGCAGCCTGCAAGTGGGTCTGGTGGTGCGCGCGGATATGACACGAATCGGCGGCACCTACTGGAATTTTACCGGCTACTGGCGAGGGCGGCTGAACTCTCGCGGGACTGCTCAACAGGAGACGCTCACCGACCTGATCAACCGCACTTATCAGCTCAGCTTGACCTACAACAACCCGCAGTCTCCCTGGGTGATCGGCATCGGTCGCACGTTTTTGCCTTGGGCCAGCAGCCTCAGCACGATTGACGGAGGTTACCTCGGCTGGCGCGCGGGCAGGCATTTCACCTTCGGGATTTTCGGCGGGTCGACGCCGGATCCGACCGCCTGGAACTACAACCCGAACCGCCAACTCGGCGGGGGCTTTGTCAATTTCGAGGGGGGCTCTTTTGAATCCTGGCGGATTTCGAGCACGCTGGGGCCTGTAGTCTCGCGTATTCACTGGAAGCCGGATCGGCAGTTTGTGTTTACGGAGAACAGCCTCTTCTACAAGCGCACGCTTTCCGTGCATCACTCGCTGGAAGCTGATTTGGTACGCGCACAGCCGACAACTTCGACGGCGACGCCTACAGGGACAACATCGGGGACCACTCCATCCGATTCGAAGCCGGTGGTGAGTCGCAGCTATGTCACGGTGCGCGTGCAACCTCATCGTCGGTTCTCATTCGACGTAAGCCACAATTACTTTCGCGAGCTACCGACGTTTGACTCGCGGCTAGTAGGAACCGGGTTGGTAGACAAGTATCTATTCCAGGGATTGAGCGCGGGCGTGCGCTTTGATTTGCCCTATCACCTGAGCATCTATTCAAGCGCCGGGAGAAGCCACGCGACCGGGGATGCGCGGAAGTCATGGAACCAAATGTACGGGCTCACGCTGGGCCAGATATGGCGTACCGGGGTGCGCGCCGATGTGCGCTACTCGAAGTTCGATAGCTCGTTCGGACGCGGAGATTACAAATCCCTTGCCTTGAGTCGCATCATCGGCGATGCGTTCCGCCTGGAATTCCAGGCCGGCCAGCAGGATTTTCTCTCGCCCCTGAGCCAGTTGAACCGCTCGCGGTTTTTGAACTCCAATTTGGAATGGTTCCTGGGCACGCACTTTTTCGTGGGCAGCGGCTTCACGTTGTATCGCGGAGAAACGCAGAACTATGACCAGTGGTTCTTTAATCTCGGTTACCGCTTCTAGCGGCAGGAACCGGCCGCGGCCGGGGGCGAAGCGAGGCCTGTCGCCGGTCAACGGAGCTGAGCGCCGACCAGTCGGCCAGAAGTGTATTGGGGCAGCTCTGCTGATGACTCTTTTGCCCGGCGCGGTCCAAGCGCAGACCTCGCCAGTTGGAGAACTACTGCATCGGACGGGCAGGGTGGTGGAAACATTTTGGAAGCAGATCTCCGGTGTGACGTGCAGCGAGACCATCTCACAATCGAAGTTGGATCTGAAAGGCAAGACGATTTACCAGCAGGAAGGAGCGTTCGACTACCTAGTCCTGCTGCGCCTCGAAGGCCAGGAGGTATCGATCGAGGAGTCGCGGATGCAGCAACGGGAGGCTCGAAACAAGAAGAAGGTGCCGCTGCTGGTAACCAATGGTTTTTCGACACTGGTTTTGATCTTCCATCCCTATTACCAGAGCAGCTTCGAGTATTCCCTGCTGACAGACGAAGTACTGAATGGGAAGCGCCTGCGGCGCGTGGGGTTTCGGCCGGTTCGCGGCGCACGTTCGCCGACCGCGTTGATGGCGGGAGGGCGCGAGTATCCTCTGCCGCTCGAGGGCAAAGCCTGGATCGACCCGGAGACGGAGGCGATCGTGCGCATCGCGGCTCGCTTGGATGGCCCGCTGGACGACCTCGGCCTGCGCCAGATGGAAAGCGATGTGCGCTATGCCCCAGTCGCGTTTGAGGGCGGGACCGAGGCGTACTGGCTGCCGGTGACTGCTTCGATTGAAGCCGAGTCTGCCCAGCAGAGATGGCGAAACGTCCACCGGTTTTCGAGGTACCGAAAATTTACCGTCAACTCACGCATTGTGCCCAACCCCTGACGATGAGTACTCTCACATCCACCGCCGCCCGATCGGTACCACTTGCTGACCGCGAACGACGCCACCGGTTCTGGCTTGGCGTCTGCATCGTGGCGACCGTCGCGCTGGGCCTTGCGCTGGCTGCTTATGGCTTCGACTACTACACACTGGCCAGAGGCGAGCGGGCCTTTTCACCAAAGCACGCGCTGTTGAAGCCCACCGGCAGCATCGGCTTACGCCTGGGCATGCTTGGCTTCCTGATTTTTCTCTTGGTTTATTTGTATCCCATCCGCAAGCGGTGGGGCTGGCTGGGCAAGCAAGGCAGCTCCAGACACTTGCTGGATTTTCACATTCTGCTGGGACTGGCCGGACCCATGGTGATCAGCTTCCATTCCAGTTTCAAGTTTCACGGCCTGGCCGGCGTGGCGTATTGGATCATGATGGCGGTGGCTCTGAGCGGGCTCATCGGACGGTACATTTACGCGCAGATCCCACGCAGCCTGAGCGCCACCGAAATGACATTGCAGGAAGCGCGCGAGCGAAGCGCCAAGCTGGCCCATCAACTGAGCACGCAAATGATTCTGCCGAAATTTGCCTTGGAGCGACTGCTGCAGATGCCGGAGGCGAGTCGAGTGCAGTCGGCGTCGCTTCTTTCGGCGCTCGGGATGATGATCCGGCTCGACCTTTCGCGCCCGTTCCAGGCCTGGAGCCTGCGCCGCCGAGTGCTTGGGCTGCATGGTGCGCCCTGGACTCTTGTCGGCTTCCGTCGAATCGACAGCGCGCCGGTTGAAGCGGCCATCGCCACGGCACGCGAACAGGCCGCACTTTCGAAGAAAATCCTGTTTCTCAGCAAGACGCAGCGGATCTTCCACCTCTGGCACGTGGTCCACCGGCCGTTCAGCTATTCGTTTGCGCTGCTAGCGACAATCCACGTGCTCGTGGCGCTGATGCTGGGCTACTACTAAGGCGTAACGCGATGGAAACTCTGCTCTCCGTGGTCGTGGCCTCTGCCGTGACCTTCTTCTTTGTCCGCCGCTACCTGAAGAAGCTGACTTCCCCACACAAGCAAATTGCCAGAGCGGGCAATCCTGCGCATTCCGCTGCTCCTGCGAAAACGCACCCCTGCCCGCGCTGCGGGAAGACCATTCCGCAAGAGGCGGCTTTTTGCCAGCACTGCGGAGCGGCCCTGGCGATGTGGGCTGTGCATCGCGCGAGCGTCCAGAGCCAGAGGGCAAACGGGGCAAAGGGCAAGGTGCGGCCGGTAATCAACGCGTCGTTGTGCATTGGCTGCGGGAGTTGCGTCGAGGCGTGCCCTGAGCAGGGCACCCTTGAGCTGGTAAACGGCAAAGCGATTCTGGCGGACGCGGAACGATGCACGGGTCATGCCAAGTGCGCCGAGGTCTGCCCCACCCAGGCGGTGGCGTTGAGCCAAGATGGCGCGCTGCAAACGATGAAAGTCCCGCTGGTGCGCGAGGATTTTGAGACCAACGTGGAAGGACTGTTTATCATTGGCGAGCTGGCAGGCTTCGGCTTGATCAAAACGGCCATCAACGAAGGCAAGCTGATGATGGACCACATCAGGAAGCGTCTGGAGAAAGGGGGACGCTCCTTCCCGTCCGGCGGAAACAGCGCACATACCGGGCACGGAGACCGGCCTGCGGGCGGCGATCCGGCGGCCGGTACGAATGGAGCCGTGGACGTGCTGATTGTGGGAGCGGGCCCAGCCGGCTTGAGCGCCGCGCTAACCGCCAAGCAATACGGCCTCAACTATCTGGCGTTGGAGCAGGGAGAAATTGCCTCGACAATTCGACAATACCCGCGACAGAAATTCCTGATGGCTGAGCCGGTCGAGATCCCGCTCTACGGGCCGCTCTACGTGAGCGACGGCACCAAAGAGAGCCTGCTGGCCGTGTGGGAAACGATCATCGCCAATACCGGCGTGCGCATCCAAACGCAGGAACGCGTGGAACGGATTGTGCGCAACGGCGGGAACTTTCGTGTGGAGACGGCGCGCGGCCAGTACCACGCGCGCTACGTCGCGCTGGCCATGGGGCGCCGGGGAACCCCGCGTAAGCTCGGGGTACCCGGAGAAGACCTATCCAAGGTTTCCTACCGGCTGATTGAAGCGGGAGATTACCAAAACAAGAATCTGCTCGTGGTGGGTGGAGGCGATTCCGCGATAGAAGCAGCCCTGGCCTTGAGCCGCTCCGGCAAGAATGGCGTGACACTGTCCTATCGCGGGGAGAGTTTTCAGCGATTGAGGGAGCGAAATCAGCAGCAGCTCGAGCAGGCCGAGAAGGAGGGGCGGCTAAGTGTGCTGCGGAGCTCGCATGTTCGGGAAATTCAGCCGGCGGCAGTGAAGGCCACGGTCGGAGCGAAGAACGTAGAAATCCTAAATGACTTCGTTTTCATTCTGATCGGCGGGGAGTCTCCAGAAGAGTTTCTGCGGAAGAGCGGAGTTGAAATCGTCGAGAAAGTCGTTTCGATGTAAGCGGGGGCGGAGGTGGGTGAAGTTGCGCGCCTGGGGCACGAATCAGAGTGAACTGTCACCCTGCTGAGGGAAAGCTTCGAAGGTACAGCATATTTAACCGATTATAAGCTAAGGACTTAGCTCTCCTGTTGGGTGGCTCTGCCGCCGGTTGCAGGCTTGCTGGTAGCTCTATGGGCTGGGTGCCACTGGCCGCGCCGCTCCGCGCCCGTAGAAAGCGAAACGACAATGTGGACTGACAGATTGGGCTTCATCGGTGTCGGAAACATCGCCGAAGTCATTATGGACCGGCTGGTAACAGTCGGTTCGCTGCCGCCTTCGCACATGTTCGCCTGCGACATTCTGGCCAGCCGCCGAGCTTACCTCCGCGAGCACTTTCAAGGACTTCACACCAGCGAGGACCCGCGAGAAGCAGCTCAGTTCGCACAGTGCGTGATCATCGGGACGCCGGCGAGCGCCGTGCCTTCCGTGATTCGTGAGATTCGGCCTGTCTTAACTCCTAATCATGTGCTGGTCTGCTTGGCCACCTCGGTGCCCCTAGCACAGCTCGAAAAGCTTGCCGGCGAGACGGGAGTGGTGCGCGCGCTGGTAAATACGCCGTCACTGGTGGGAGAAGGCATGAACCTGGTCTCTTACGGCGGCCGGGTCTCGCCGGATTACCGCCGGCGGATTGGCCGCTTGCTGGACATGTTTGGGCGCAAATTCGAGGTCTCAGACACGCAAATGGACTTCTGGTGTGCCATTTGCGCAGCAGGGCCAACGTACGTCTTCCCGGTCATCCAAGCCTTGGCGAGCGCTGCCATGGCGCGGGGTATCGGACATGAACAGGCTATGATTGGCGCGTCGCAGGTTGTCCTGGGAGCGGCGCGGATGGTGCAGCAAACCGGCAAAGACCCTGTCGAACTGGAACGATTGAGCGACAGTCTGCGGACGCTGCGTGAGGACGAAGTCCACAAACTGTATTCCGACGCCTACGAGGAAACTCTGCGCAAGCTCAAGGAAGCAACCTTTTCCGTGGCCAGCTAGGACCGCGGGACCAGCGTCGCTCGAAGAAAACGCCTGGCGGATAGGCTGAGCTTTCGACCTTTCATCTTCACAAGGGCCAAGGTGTGGGTGTACCCGAAGGGTCCTGATTGGCTTTCGACAGGCGCTAGTGTTCCATAGGCGCGTCTTTTCGACGCGCCTCGGGCTTCACCGCAGAATTGTCCAGGGGGTAGTAGGTATGCCGCGCCCTTTCCTACTTCTCGCTTGCCTTCTGTTTTTCTGCCTGGTCGGCGGGGCGCAGTGCCAGGCACCTCCCCAAGGCGGAGCGGAGCGCAGCACCGCTGCCGAATCACTCACGCTAGAACAGGCCATCCAACTGGCACTCGCCAACAACCGAATACTGAGAATCGCCTCGCTGGACGTGTCGAAGGCCGAAGACACGATCACCGCCACCCGTAAGCAACGCCTACCCGACACCAACCTAAGTCTTTTGGGGTCGCAGCTCCTGACCGAGGTGCGATTCCGGGTCGAGCAGGGACAATTCGGCACCTTTCCCGGCATTGGGCCGGTCCCTGCAGACACGACGTCCATCACCACGCCGCGACGCTTCAATGCCTACGTGGTGGGCCAGGTGGCTCAACCTTTGAGCCAACTGTACAAGATTCATCTCGGGATCCGGCAGGGCGAATTCGCCCGCGAGGTGGCGCGGCAGAAGCTCCGCGCCCAGCAGCAGTCCGTCATCAACAACGTCAAGAAGCTGTACTTCGCTACGCTGGACACCGAAAGCGCATTGGAGGCCAGCGAAGAATCGTTGAAGTTTTACCGGGAACTCGATCGGCTGGTCGGAAACTACGTCCTGCAGCGGGTAGCGCTCAAGGCCGATGGGCTGGACGTGAAGGCCAAGCTGGCCAAAGAAGAATATGACGCACGGACCCTGCGCAATGAGCTGGCGACCCGCAAAGAACAACTGAACCAAGTCTTGGGGCGCGACATTCGCACAGAATTTACAGTGAGTCCACTGGCAGAACCGACGTGGGTGGAGACGAGCCTGGCTGCCGCGCAGGCCCGCGCCCTGACGCAGCGGCCGGAGGTCGAACAAGCGCGCCTCACTTTGAAACAAGCCGAACAGGACCGGCGGATCAAGAAGGCAGAGTACATTCCGGACATCAGCCTTTCGCTGAACTACCTGTCTCCCTTCCGGATCGAGTTCCTGCCCAAGAATGTTGTCGCGGTGGGGCTGCAGTTCAGTTGGCAACCATTCGACTGGGGCCGGAAGAAGCACGAGCTCGACGAAAAGAGCCGGGGCATCGAACAGGCGCGCCGCGCGCTGGAGGATACAGAGCAACAGGTACTGGTGGACGTCAACGAGAAGTATCGCAAGCTGGGTGAGTCCCGCGCGCTGGTGAGCGTGGCCGAAACCGCACGCGAGTCGGCGCGGGAGAGACTGCGGGTGACGCAAGCCAACTATGCGGAGCAGGCCGCACTGCTCAAGAACGTTCTCGAAGCGCAGTCGAACCTGGCCAGTGCCAGCCACGAATTCCGCAAGGCCGTTTTGGCTTTCTGGACAGCCAAAGCCCAATTCGAAAAGGTTCTGGGAGAAAGTCAATGAGAAGCCGCGGGTTCTTCGTAGCGATGGTCGCGGTGTTCGTGAGCTTTGCGGGGGCCTGTCGTCAAGAGACGAGCCCGCAGAAAGCGCCGCGGCCAGTCAGGACGCGGACGGTCGAGCCCGTGTCCGGGCGAGCCCGGATGCGCTACTCCGCGAACATCGCGCCTCGCGAGAAGGTCTCAGTAGCTTTCAAGGTGAGCGGCTACGTCCGCGAAGTACGGCAGGCGCGGGGCGCGGACGGAAGGATGCGGAACCTCCAGGAAGGCGATGTGGTAACTCGAGGAACGGTGCTGGCCCGTGTTCGCGAAGAGGACTATACGGAGGCGGTCAACCGGGCCAAGGCCAGCGTAGGTCAAGCCCAGGCCGGCTTGCAAAAGGCCACCTTGGATTATGAACGCGCGAAGAATCTCTTTGCCAGCGAAAGCTTAACGAAACCGGACTACGACTCGGCGAAAGCCGCGTTCGATGCCGCAGTCTCACAGGCCGAAGGCGCGCGTGCTTCTCTGGCCGAGGCAGAAATCCGACTGCGCGATACGGCGCTGGCGACGCCCCTGGACGGGGTCATCCTAAGCCGGTCCATTGAAGTGGGAAGCCTTGTGGGTCCCGGGTCTGTGGCCTTTGAGATTGCCGACACCTCTTCGGTAAAGGCGGTTTTCGGCGTACACGACATCCTGATGCGGCGCGTGCAGTTGGGAATTGTTCTCCAGGTGACCACCGAGTCTCTCGGGGGCCGGCAGTTTCCGGGTCGAATCACGGCTGT
>Ga0233417_10000177_pt1 | contig 17851 bp, 17 predicted proteins | sample Sed_MG_FD_189023 | JGI IMG/M metagenome (GOLD analysis project Ga0233417, IMG submission 189023) | Sediment microbial communities from Lake Towuti, South Sulawesi, Indonesia - Sediment_Towuti_2014_0.5_MG | ecosystem: Environmental > Aquatic > Freshwater > Lake > Sediment | place: Indonesia... | reverse complement strand
CAGGAGCACGCGATAGGCCGCGGTCGCGGCGGCCGCGCCCTGCGAGGCGTCGGGATCGAACTCGGCGTCGAGGAGGTACGGCTGGTACCCACGGTCGATCGCGTTCACCGCGTCGTAGACCGCTCCCTGGACCATCGCGATTCCCCGGGACTGGCCGTGAGCCGTCGGTCTCAGCAGCACGGTCTCGGTCTGCGCGATTCCGTTCCACTGGGCGACGATGCCGGCATCGAGAGCGGCGGAGCTGGGGCCGGCCGCTGCGACGGCCGACAGCGTGAGCGCCGCCGAGAGCACGGCGAGCACGGCGAGCGAGACTTTCATGTGTCCCCCTTTCGTGAGACTCCCCTGTCAGATGACGATTGCTCGAATCGGATGGCCGGCGCACCTCGTTCCAGGTCCGTCTCCGGCCCGTCTTCCGCCGGAAACGGGGCCGTCTCGACGACGCGAAGCGGATCCAGCCCTGCGCTCTGTGCGACGAGCGCCGCGTCGCGAGCCGTCGGCACCTCGAACGTGAAGAAGCAGATCTCGTCCTCGGGGACGTGAATCGATCCCTCGAAGCGAACGCGCGTCCCTTCCCGCGTCAGCCTCTCGGCCACCGAGCGCGCCCGCCACTCGCGCGCGGCGCGCTCGCCGGCGGCACCGCGAGCGAGGTACGTCTCCACCAGGTAGCTCGGCACGCGCCCGAGCGTAAGGCCCACAGCTACCGTTGAAATCGAGAGAACCCCTGAACTTTGCTCTCGTTCAGGAGCTGGCCACGTACACGCGGGCGAGCTCGGTCCGCGAGCGGACGCCGAGCTTCGCGTAGATGTGGGAAAGATGCGTCTCGACCGTCCGCTCTCCGAGGAAGAGCGCGGCCGCGACCTCTCGATTCGTCCTCCCCTCGGCAACGAGAGCCGCGACGCGCCGTTCGGCCGGCGTCAGGCCGACGGCGCGCCGGCGCCCGCCGATGCTTCCGAGCTCCGCGCGGGCGCGCTCCGCCCAGCCGTGGGCGCCCAGCTCCTCGAACGCCGCGAGCGCCTGCTCGCCGGCCGCTCGCGCGGCCCGCTTCTGCCGCGCGCGACGCAAGACCCTCCCGAGAGCGAGGTGCGCGCGCGCACGGCCGAAGGGATCGCCGGCCACGGCGTGCCTCCGCGCGGCCTCCTCGAGCAAGGCGAGCCCGTCGTCGATCTCACCATCCGCAGCTGCGACCAGACCGCGACAGCGCATCGCCTGCGCGAGCACCCACTCGCGGCCGAGGCTGGCTGCCATGGCCTCCCACTCCTCGAGCAGACCGACCGCCCGCGCCGTACGTTCGAGCTCGAGCAGGCTCTCCACGTAGTCGGCCCGCCACCAGACGAGGCCGGGCTCGAGCCACTCGACCCTCCTGGCCGCGTCCTCGGCACGCTCGAAGCAGCGGACAGCTTCGGCCGCTCCTCCACCCCACGACGCAACGAGACCGAGGACGGCCGGGAAGCCGGGCAGCAGCGCGCCGAACGCTTCGGCGAGCCGAAGTCCGACCTCCGCCGCCTCGCGGGCACTCTCGAGCTCGCCCCGATGAGCGTGAACGAGCGCGATCGGGAAGAGGTTCTGCGGATCCTCCGTCTCGCCGCGTCCGTAGAGCACGCCGATCTCCCGTGCACGCTCGGCGCATTCTGAGGCGCGATCGAGCCGACCCGCCCAGAGCTCGATCAGAGACAGGTACCAGTGCGCCTGCGCGCTCACCCGCTCGTCCCGTGCACTCCACTCGCGGTCGATGCTCTCGAGCTGCCGACGAGCCCCACGGAGATCGAAGGACCACACGAGCACGTGCGCGAGGCAGAAGCCCGCCCACGCCTGCTCGCCTGCGTCTCCGGTATCGATCGCGAGCTCGTACGCCTTCTGCGCGCGCCCGAGCGCGTCCGGGTCGCCGGCCTGGAACTCGAGCATCGCGAGCGCAGCGAGGGCTCCGGACTTGAGCGAGGCGTCGTCGACCTCCTCCGCGAGCTCCAACGCGGCACGCGCATGCCGCTCCGCCGCCGACCTCCCGTCGAAGAACCGCACCTCCAGGGCGAGCCGCTGGTGGATGCGCAGGCGGAGCTCGGCCGGGACGGACTCGTCGCGAAGCGCGTCTCGGCGGAGCGCGATCCGGTCCTGGAGCGGTCCGGACTCGAGCTCGCTCAGAAACACCAGCGTCTCCGCGCGCGCCGCCCCGTTCTGGTTCTTGTCCAGGAGAGCCTGGCCGAGCATCCTGGCGCGGTCGACCTGACCGGCCGCCAGGTGGGCCTGCCCCACCGCGATCGCGCGCCGATGCTCGTCGTCGACGGCGGTGACGGGTGTCAGCCGCAGCGCGTGCTCCCCGAGCTCGGCCGCAGCAACCATCGCGCCGCGTCTCGCCGCGGCTGCGGCCGCCTCCTCGAGCGCGGCCGCGATCTCGGGATCGGGCCCCTCCGTCGAGAGCGCCAGATGTCGCGCACGCTCGAGCCCGTCCACGACGACTCCGGCGAGGAACCGATGGGCCCGTCGGCGCTCGCCGGGGGAGAGCCCGAGGTAGAGAACCGAGGCGAGCAGCGGATGCGTGAACCGCACGGTGCCGTCCTCGTGCTCGACCACCCGGGCGGCGACCGCCGGCTCGAGCGCATCCTCTCCGACGCCGGCGGCCCGCAGGAGCTTCAGCGACGGGCTTCCCAGGGCCGATGCGAGTATCAGCGCCTCTCGCGTCTCGTGGGGCAGCCCCCCCCAGCCGTGCGCTCAAGAGCCCCTCGAGTGTCTCGGGCACCGGGAGCGGATGCGTCGGATCGAGCTCGGGGGAGAGCGCCCGCCCGATCTCGAGCGCGTAGAACGGATTGCCACCCGCCATGTCATGGATTCGCAGAAGCGTCGGACGCGGGAAGACCCGGTCGAGCCGTTCGCGAAGAAGCGTCTGGATCGCTCCTACGCTGAGAGGCCCGACCCGGACGCGCTCGACCCGGTCGGGACCGAGCGCCACCTCGAGCTCGGACGGGACGATGCCCTCTGCAACGCGGCGCGCGAGCAGGACGCGCGCCGCAGACTCGAGCCGCCGGAACGCGAACGCGAGCGCGCTCTCCGAGGAGCGATCGAGCCACTGGACATCGTCGATGGCGACGAGGGGCGGCTGGTCGGTCGCGAGTACCTCGAGCGCGCTTCGAACGGCGACGCCGAGGGCGCGCGGATCGACCGCCGCCGGCGACTCCTCGACCAGAAGCGCGACCTCGAGGGCTCTCCGTCGAGGCGGAGGCAGCTCCGGGAGCACGTCCTGGAGCGCCGGCTCGAGGAGATCGCCGAGCCCTGCAAACGCCAGCCCGCGCTCGGCTTCGGCGGGACGGGCCGCGAGAACACGAAGCGCTCCTGCGCGTGCCGCGTCGACCGCTGTGCGCCAGAGCGTCGACTTCCCGATGCCCGCCTCGCCCTCGAGCACGATCGCGCGCGGCATCGCGAGCTCCGTCGAACCGAGAAGCCCGTGCAGCCGCTCGAGCTCTGCCTGGCGTCCGACGATCTCGCCTGCCATCGTCGTAACGATGGCGGCAAGCGGCCGTGGCGACAAGCCCTGGGTCGCTAGTCCTCGCCGTCCCAGTAGTCGACGTCGGGCCCGCGACGCATCCGGAAGATGCGCTTTCCCTTCGCATCGACCGCCGCGATCTTGCCGCTGTCCAGGTACTCGACGAGATCCGGAGAGAGCAGCGTCGAGAGCATGAGGATGCGAATGGGCTCGTCGGTGTGGTTCGAGACCTGGTGCGCGCCCCCCTCGCCGCGCGGGAAGGCGACGACGTCGCCTTCGGCGAGCTCCTGTTCGCCGTCCGGCGCTCGGAGGGTCGGCCGGCCTCGCAACACGATCATCCACTCCTCGTTCGCATGGTGCGTGTGGTACGGCCAGAGACGGTTGCCCGCCTCGAGCTCGTACATGCTCGCTCCCATGAGCTCGGCGTCGATGTGAGCCCCGACCCAGGCGTCCTTGCTCCGCCACCCCGGCCGGTCCTCGACCCGGTCCCACTCGTCGCCGTTCAGGTTGAAGATCTTCATGGATCGAGCCTACGTGGAGAGCCCGCGTAGCGCGAGGTCGATCGCGGTCTGCTCGGCGCGCTCGACCTCGTCGTCGCCGTCTGGAAGCTGGCCGAGCACCCACCCGGTGAGCACTTCCTCGAGGCCCCCGTACAGGAGCCAGCTCGCGAGACGGGCGTCGACGTCGCGCCGGAAGCTCCCGTCGCGCTGGCCCTGCTCGATCACCCGCTGGACGATCGCGAACGCCTCCCGCACCTCGAGCACCTGATCCTGGATGTGCCGGCTCCGGGCGACCTCACGCACCATGACCGTGACGAGGGCCGGGTCGTTCCGCCACGTACGCAGGAGGATCTTCGCGATGCCCTCGAGCTTCTCCGGCGCCGGCTCGTCAGCGGCTTCGACGACTCGGAAGCGCGCGACGAGCTCACCCCAGTTCTCGACGAAGATCGTCTGCAGCACGTCGTCCTTCGACGCGAAGTAGTGGTAGAGGAGGCCGTGCGCGACACCCGCGTCCTCGGCGATGTCGCCGACGCGCGAGCCGTGGTAGCCGTGCTCCGCGAATACGCGGACCGCCGCGTCGAGGATGCGCTTGCGCTTCTCGCGGTGGACGATTGAACGGTCAGTCAACGTCGCCGAGGATACGGGTACGCTCCTCCGCGTGCAACCGCTCGCGGGGACGCTGGTCGTCGACTTCACGCGCTACCTCCCGGGCGCGTATGCGACCCGCGAGCTCGTCCGGCTCGGAGCGCGCGTCGTACGCGTGGAGCCCCCGGACGGCGATCCGATGCGCGGCACGGCGACTGCGTGGGATACCGCGCTTCGCGCCGGCACCGAGTCCGTCGTGTGCGAGCTCCCTCGCGAGGCGGACTTTGCGCGCGCGCTCTGCGGCCGGGCGGACGTCGTGCTCGAGGGGTTCCGTCCGGGCGTCGCCGAGCGCCTCGGCATCGGCGCCGCCGACGTTCCACCGAGCGTCGTCTACTGCTCGATCACGGGCTTCGGCTCGAGCGGCCGGCACGCTCGGCGCGCCGCGCACGACCTAAACTACCTCGGCTGGGCCGGCGTGCTCGAGGACACCGCGGCCGCCTTGCCCCCTGTTCAGATCGCCGATCTTGCCGCGGGCGCGCTCGGTGCCGTCGTCCAGGTCCTCGCCGCGCTGCTCGAGCGGCACCGGACCGGCCGCGGCACGCACGTCGTCGTGTCGATGACGCACCGCGCGCACGACCTCGTTGCCCACCGGCTGGGCGGCGAGCCGGTACCGCGAATGCTCACCGGCGGTCTCGCCTGCTACCGCGTGTACGACACCGGCGACGCGCGCCACCTCACGGTCGCGGCGCTCGAGCCAAAGTTCTTCCGGCACCTGTGCGAGGTCGTGGAGCAGCCCGAGCTCGCCGAGCGGCAGTACGAAGAGGATCAGGAAGCGCTTGCCGCCGCCCTTGCTGCGATCTTCGCCACCCGGCCGCTCGCGTACTGGCTCGACCTGTTCGACCCCGAGGACGTCTGCGTCGGCCCCGTGTGGTCTCGCGAGGAGGCGGCGGACGAGCTCGGCCGCGCTCCCGAGCCGGAGGCGGTCCCGCTCGGCGCCCATACGGATGCCTGGCATCGCGAGCTGGAATTGTCATGACTGACCGTTCGATCAAGCCGCGGCGCTGAGACCGAGCGCCGCCGGCAGGGCGAGCAGGGTGTCGATGCGGTCGTCCGCGTCCGGCCGGCGGCCGTCGCGGTCGACGAGGATCGCCCGCATCCCTAGCGCGCGAGCGCCCTCGATGTCGTCCTCGTACGAGTCCCCGACCATCACGGCCTCCGCAGGCGCCACGTCGAGCGCCTGCAGCGCGGCGACGAAGATCGACGGATGCGGCTTGATCCTCCCGTGGGTCTTCGACCCCACGATCGCGTCCACCTCGAGCGAGTGGTGCAGCGTGAACTCCTCGAGGTCACGCTGTCCGTTCGAGACGAGCCCGATCCGGAGGGAGTGACGCCGGAGCTCGTCGAGCACGGGCAGGGCGTCCTCGTAGAGCGCGAAGTTCTCGTGCCGCTCCCACTCGCGCACCATGTCGGCCGCGCAATCGCGCGCCCGCGCCGGATCGCCACCCATGCCCAGCACGATCTGCTCGGTGAACGCGATCCAGACCTCCTCGTCGTGGACGAGCTCGCGATGTCGCTGGAGCTCCTCGATCGCGGCGGTCCGCGACTCGTCGTAGAGCACAGGGTCGAGATCCAGCCCGTGCCGCTCTCCGACGCGCCGGTACCCCTCGGGGCCGAGCTCGGGTCCGGGCCGGAAGAGCGTGAAGTCGACGTCGAACAGAACGGCCCGTAGCACGGGTCGAGGATACTGCGACACCGCGCCGCACCCCGGTTGCGCGGTGAACTACCGATGTCTGCGAGCCGCCACGGAGCGACCATCGATCCGCGATGGGCGCGATCCCGCACGTGCCGGGAGCCGTGCCGGCCGCGCGGCCCCGAAGGAGGCTGCTGCGCCGGTGGGTCGTGGCGGTCATGCTCGGAGAGCTCGCGGGTTTCGCCGTTCCGACGGTCGTCGGCGGTGTCGCCTGGGCGCTCGAGCCGTCACCCGGCGTCCTCTACGCCGTCCTCGTCTGCGCCGGAGCGTGCGAGGGAGCCGTGCTCGCCGGCGCGCAGTGGATCGTCCTCCGCAACCCGCTGCCTCGGCTGCCCGCCCGAGCCTGGATCCTCGCGACAGCGGCCGCCGCGGCGCTCGCATGGAGCCTGGGAATGCTCCCGAGCACGCTCGGCGACCGGCTCGAGGACGTCCCGCTGGCGCTGCTGGTCCCGGTATCGGTTGCGGGAGGAGCCGTCCTCCTGCTCTCGATCGGCGTCGCGCAGTCCCTCGTCCTCCGCAGACATGTCGTGCGAGCCTGGAGGTGGGTCGGAGCCAACGTCCTCGCGTGGTGCCTCGGCCTCGTCGTCTCCGTCTCGTTCATGTCGATCCTGCTCACGGAGGACACGACGCTCGGGGCAGCGGTCGGGATCGGCGTGACCGCGGGTCTCCTCATGGGCCTGACGGTCGCGCTCGTGACCGGCTGGTTCCTCGTCCGCATCCTGGATCCCAGGTGACGCTCCAGCGACTCGCAAGCCCCTTCGTGCGGGCACTCCTCCGCTCGCCGCTCCACGGCCTGCTGAGCGGCTCGCTCCTGCTCGTCACGTATACGGGACGGAAGAGCGGCCGCATGTTCACGATCCCCGTCCTGTACGCGGAGAACGACGCGGACGTGCTCGTGTACGTCGGCCGCTCCAGGGACAAGGTGTGGTGGCGCAACCTGCGCGGGAGCGCGCCCGTGGCGGTTCGCCTGCGCGGACGCGACCTCCGAGGCACCGCCACGGCGGTGACCGGAGGCGTGGACCTCCGCGATCGCTACGTCGCCCGCTTCCCGCGGTCGAAGAAGTCACTGTCGGTTGACCCGTGGCCCGTCTTCGTCCGCATCACGGGCCTCGAGCCCGCCTGACGCCGCCTGCGTCCGCCAGGGCGTGAGCTCACGAAAGCTGGCGTATTCCTGCCCCCAGCCGCTTGTGATCGAGAAGAAGGGCGTGCGCGCTCGACGGAGATCGTCGCGCAGCGCGGGGAACGGGGTGTGCGGGGGGGGAAACCGCCAGGTTTCCCCCTGAGCTTCAGGGGTCTTGGGCGAGGCAGGGATCCGCGCTAGCGGATTCCTGCCTCTTGCCTGGAAATCGGGGTGCCCAGATTTGAACTGGGGACCTCTCCGACCCGAACGGAGCGCGCTACCAGGCTGCGCCACACCCCGAGCGCGCAAAGGGTAGCCGACCGCCGGCCGTCCGCGGTGGCGCTCGTCGGACGGGCGGGCATTGCACGCCTCCCGCCGAGCGGGGTATGCTGGGAACGTGACCGAAGCGACCGAGAGGCGGAGCCGTTGACCCGCCCGAGGAGCGAATGATCCCGAGCCCGACCCGCGCGAGCTGTGCAGGCGGGCTTTTTTGATGCCCGGAGGAGGCCCCAGATGGCAAACCACCTGACGCCCGACGAGCTCGCCAAGGAGATGGGGATGGATCGCGAGGAGGTCATCCGCATCTGCATCAAGGAAGGCGTCCCGATCTACCAGGGGAAGGTCGACAAGACGCTCTTCCAGGCGACGCTCGAGGCCGTCGGGACGGCCGCCTCGGCGCCGAGCTGATCGGCGCTACGCGCGTGCCGCGATGCCGGCGCCCGCGGCGACGAAGATCACACCCGCCGCCAGCGTGAGATCCGCGAGGCGGAAGGCGAGGTACGCCTGCATCAGGGCGGCCTGCAGCGTCGTCGAGCGGATCCAGAGCTCGTACTCGGGGTTCGCGACCGGCTGCCCCGTCCGCTCGTCCACGAGCGCAGCGGCGCGATCCGAGGTCGTCGAGCCGTCGGACGCGAGGTACTGGTCGGTTTCGGCGTAGGTGCGGCCCTGCGTGTCCCCGAGGGTCTGCTCCCGGATCAGGTCCGCGAGGGCGCGCGCCGCCGAGGCGCTCGCCACGGTCCGGCTCGGCGAGCCGGGCTCGAGCGAGAGCACGATGCGCTCGCGCGCGAGCGCGCGTCTCACGTCCAGCCGTGCCCACACGCCGACCCCTGCGAGCGCAACGCCGGCGAGGGCGACTCCGCTCCCGGCGAGTCGCGTCGCGCACCGTCGCGAGCAGTTTCGCACGCCTGCATTCGACCCGCCCGGGGGCGCGGCGGGCATCGGGGGATTCGCGGATTCGCCGTCTAGGAGGAGCGCGCGCGAGCGCGCGCCTTCGCCTTCGCGGGCTCCTTCTCTTCGGCGCCGGCCTTCTTCGCGGCAGCCACGCTGGCCTTGAGCGCCTCCATGAGGTCGATCACGGGAGCCGGCTCGGCGGGCTCCGCCACGACGATCTCCTCGCCGCGCGTCTTCGCCTCCAAGAGGGCCCGCAGGTCGCGCCGGTACTCGCTCGTGAGCCCGGAGGGCTCGAAGTCCCCGGCCAGGCCCTCGATGATCTGACGCGCGAGCTCGAGCTCGGGCTCCTTTACCTCGGTGCCCTCGACGGCCTCGGAGATCTCGGCCTGGGAGTACACGTCCTCGGCGAGGAAGAGCGTCTCGAGGGCGAGCGCGTCGTCCTTCGCGCGCACGAGGCAGATGCTCTCCCTCCCCGCGCGCACGAACCTCCCCAGCGCCGCCGTCCCCGTCTGCCGCATCGCCTCGAGGAGGAGGACATACGGACGCCGCTGCGCGGCGGCGGCGGCCGGAACGAGGAAGTACGTGCGGTCGAAGAAGATCGGGTCGACGTCGTTCTCGGGAACGAAACGGGTGATCTCGATCGAGCGCGAGTCGTCGCTCCGCTCGATCGCCTCGAGGTCGGCGTCCTCGACGATCACGAACTGCCCCTTCGCGATCTCGAAGCCGCGGACGATCTCGTCCTGGGACACCTCGCGGTCGTGCGTCGGGCACCAGCGCTTCTGCTTGATCGGCGTCGCGCACTCGCGGTGCAGGAGCCGGAACGAGACGTCGGACTGCCGCGCCGCAGGCTTCGTGGCAGGGGCGAGCCCAACCGGGATCGAGACGAGGCCGAAGCTGAGTGATCCGTTCCAGGTCGTGCGCATGTGTCCTCGAAACTCTAGAGGGACCGTGCTCATTCGCCGAAACTTTCGCAACCCCTCTCGGCGCAGCGGGAGCACTGAGTAAGCTCAGACCCGTGGCGCAGGTCGCTCAGTCGGGACGGACACGCACCATCATGCGGCTCTGGACGAGCGCCGTCGCGGCCGAGCGCACGTGCCCGGCCTACCTCGTCGAGGCGGGCGACGGCTGGCGTGAAGTCTCCTGGCGGGAGGCCGACGAGCGGATCCGCGCGTACGCGAACGGCCTGCTCGCACGCGGGGTCCGCAAGGGCGACGCGTTCGCGCTCCTTGCACGCAACAGCCTCGACTGGGCGCTCCTCGACTTCGCGTTCGGGCTCGTCGGCGCCGTCGGAATCCCGATCTACGCGTCGAGCTCGCCGAAGGACGTGGGCTACCTGCTCGAGCACTCGGAAGCGGTCGGGATCGTGTGCGAGGACGAGGAGCAGCTCGCGAAGGTCGAGTCCGTCTCGTCCGGCCTCCCGAACCTCCGGCACGAGCTCACGTTCGCAGACCTGGCGGCCCTTGCCGCGGACGGCGACGAGCTCGCCCCCGCGAACCCGTCCGCCCTCGACGACGCGTCGGCCGCGATCGGAGAGGACGACCTGTTCACGATCATCTACACCTCGGGCACGACCGGGCCGCCGAAGGGCTGCATGATCAGCCACCGCAACTACTTCGAGATGGCCGGCGTCGTGGACCGCATGCCCGGCTACTACCGGCCCGGCGACGTCATGCTCCTGTACCTGCCGCTCGCGCACAACTACGGGCGGCTCATGCACCTCCTCGGCGCGAAGGTCGGCTTCACGATCGCGTTCGTGCCGGATCCGCTGCGCGTCGGCGCGGCGCTCCCGCAGGTCCGGCCGACGCTGTTCCCGAGCGTGCCGCGCGTGTACGAGAAGCTCTACTCGGCCGTGCAGGCCCGCTTCGACGAGGCGACGGGGGCGAAACGGCGCCTGATCGAGTGGGCGCTCGGCGTCGGGCGGGAGGTGAGCAAGCGCGAGGCCGAGGGCGGGAGGGTCCCGCCGACGCTCCACGCGAAGCACCGCCTCGCCGATCGCCTCGTCTTCGAGAAGGTACGCGAGCCGCTCGGCGGACGCCTCCGGCTCGCGGGCTCCGGCGGAGCGCCGCTCGCGAAGGAGATCGCCGAGTTCTTCGACGCCGTGGGCGTGAGGATCACCGAGGGCTACGGCCTCACCGAGTGCACGACCGCCTGCAGCGCGAACCTCCCCGACCGGTACCGCTTCGGCTCGGTCGGCCAGGCGCTTCCCGGGTTCGAGATCGGGATCGCCGACGACGGGGAGATCCTCGTCCGCTCGGAGACGGTCTTCCAGGGCTACTTCAAGGACCCGGAGGCGACGGCGGCGGTGCTCGCGCCGGACGGCTGGCTCAAGACGGGCGACATCGGCTTCCTGGACGAGGACGGCTTCCTCCATATCACCGATCGGAAGAAGGACCTCATCGTCACGGCGGGCGGCAAGAACGTCGCTCCTCAGAACCTCGAGAACGACCTCAAGACCTCGAAGTACGTGTCACAGGCTCTCGTCGTGGGGGATCGCAGGCCGTACGTGGTCGCGTTGCTCACCCTCGACCCGGAGGAGGTCGGCCGCTGGGCGTCCGAGCACGGCTTCGACGGCGACCTGGCCGCCCTCGCCGGGGACGAGCGCGTCCGCGAGCTCGTGCAGGGGATCGTCGACGACGTCAACCGCGATCGCTCGCGCTACGAGCAGATCAAGCGATTCGCGATCGTCCCCCGGGAGTTCACGACGGAAGAGGGCGAGGTCACGCCCACGCTGAAGCTCAGGCGTCGCGCCGTGATGGAGCACTTCTCGGCCGAGATCGATGCGCTCTACGCGGAGCCGGACCGCCGCGCGGAAGATCTCGGAGGCTGAGCCGACGCGGTCGGCTGCGCTCCCACGACGATCGCGAGCGTCTTCCTGTTCACGCGCGCCGCTTTTCCTGCTCGGTCACGCCGACCACGAGGATCAGCCCACCGGGGTCGTCGCCGTCGATCGTGAGGTGATGGCCGGTGTGGCAGTGGAAGACCCACCTGCCGGGCTCCGTCGCAGCGAAGGCGATGTCGTAGCGCTCACCGGGGTGACCTGGACGACGTCGGCCGCACGGCGCGCCGACGCTAGCCGCGCGCAGTGAAGGACCTGTAGAGCCGCCGCACGCAATCGAAAGGGCCCGCTCGGGGCCCCCTCGAAACGCGGCTGGACCGTGCTCAGCGCACGACGATGACCATCGCAAGGAAGTGATCCGGGCCGATGGTCTCGACCTCGGGCATGCCCTCCATCTCGACCTGGTGCAGGTGGAGCTTGTAGACCCCGGCGGTCTTGAAGGTCACGGTCACGCGGTCGTTCATCTCCAACACGGGACCGAGCGCGATCTTCGGGCCCGCGAGCCTGGCGAGCCTGTGCGCGTCGATGTCCTGGTTGACGACGGTCAGCCGCTGCCCGGGCTTGAGAACGGCCTCGACGCCCGTTGCCGGCGCGCCCTGCCCGGTGGTCCACGAATGACAGCCCTTCTGGACGTGCACGATCGTGACGCTGGCGCTCCCCTTGACGTGGAGCGGGTTCTTCATGGCCATGGCGAAGCTGCCGCCATGCGCGCCGGTCATCGCCGGGAACGCGCCGGCAGCGATGGCCGCGAGCGTTCCGAGAATGATGAGAGTGGTCTTCTTCATCGCGCTACCTCCACGTCTCGCTCGATTCCTCTCATGATCGATCTCGGTGCGCCCCGGCGAAACGCGGGTTTTCGCGGATTCGACGCTGCAGGAGCAGGCTGTTCTCCGACCTGCCAGTTCTGGCAGGTCAGGCGTCGTCGCCCGGCGTGACGAGACCGGTGCGGATCGCGTACGCGACGGCCTGCGCACGGTTCCGGAGGTGGAGCTTGGAGAGGATGTTCTTCACGTGGAAGTTGACCGTGTGCTCCGACAGGTAGAGCGACCTGGCGATCTCCTTGTTCGTCGCCCCCTCCGCGACGAGCTGGAGCACCTCACGCTCCCTCGCGGTCAGGTCGTCGCGCTCCTGGTCCCTGCGCGGCCCCTCGCGGCCGAGCCGCGCGAACTCGTCGAGGATCTTCGCTGCCAGCCGAGGTGACAGGGCGGGCTCGCCGGCGTCGAGAGCGTTCAGCGTGGACTCGAGCTCGGCTTCGTCCATGTCCTTGAGCAGGTAGCCCTCCGCACCGCTCTTGATCGCCTCGAAGAGGTCCTCGTCGTGGTCGGAGACGGTGACGATCACGATTCGAGTCTCTGGCAGCTCGGCCTTGATCAGGCGCGTCGCCTCGAGGCCGTTGCACTCGGGCATCGTGATGTCCATGAGCACGAGGTCGGGGCGCAACGTGCGGACGAGCTCGAGCGCCTCGAGCCCGTTGCCCGCCTCGCCGACGACCTCATGGCCCCAGGCCCTGAGCAGGCTCGCGATACCGGCCCGGAAGAGGGCATGGTCGTCAGCCAGAGGCTCCCGTCTCGCTCGAGCACGACGGCACAAGGCTCTTCTTCTGCTCGCGCGGGTGCCGCGACGAGTTCCTGGGCACCGGCCCGACGGGCGGAGGTCGACCGGAGCCAGACAGAGATTTCGCAATAAAGCAATTGCTTGACAAGCATAGGATGCCGGGCTAGAGTCGCCGCGATGCCGGTCGTGCCCGAGGAGCTCCTCGACGAGACCGCCAGGAGGTTCGCGCTCCTCTCCGACCCAACGCGCCTCCGTTTGATCAGCACGCTGCACGAGGCCGGGGAGCTCTCCTCCGGGGAGCTCGCAGCGCTCGCCGGGGTCTCGGCCGCGAACACCTCCCAGCACCTGAGCCGGCTCCTGAGCGGAGGTGTCGTCGCCCGCCGGCGCGAGGGGACGAGCGTCCGCTATCGCATCGTCGACGGGACGATCGAGCAGATCTGCGCCATCGTCTGCGCGCAGCTCGACGAGCCCCGAGCGGCCGAGGCGGCGAGATAGGCGTCGATGAGCGTTCCTTCCCTCGCCGAGCCCGCGGTCGAGCCCTTCGACGTGCGCGCGCTCGCCTCGGGGGACGGAGGCCCGACGTGGGTCAAGGTCGTGGACCAGACGAAGTGCATCGGCTGCCACGCCTGCACGACGGCGTGCAAGCAGGAGAACGAGGTGCCCCTCTCGGTGAACCGGACGTACGTGAAGGCGGTCGACGTCGGCGTCTTCCCGCAGGTCCGGCGCGCGTTTCAGGTCACGCGCTGCAACCAGTGCGAGGATGCGCCGTGCGTTGCCGCCTGCCCGACGGCGGCGATGTACCGGCGGCCGGACGGGATCGTCGACTTCGACAAGTCGGTCTGCATCGGCTGCAAGGCCTGCATGGCCGCCTGCCCTTACGACGCGATCTTCATCAACCCGCAGGACCACTCGGCGGAGAAGTGCAACTTCTGCTCGCACCGGATCGACGGCGGCCTGGAGCCTGCCTGCGTCGTCGTCTGCCCTGTCGAGGCGATCCTCGTCGGCGACGTGAACGATCCCGCCTCGAAGGTGGCGCAGATCGTGCAGCGGGCGCCGGTCGCCGTCCGCCGGCCCGAGAAGGAGACGCGCCCGAAGCTCTTCTACAAGGGCGCGCACCAGGCAACCCTCGACCCGCTCGCGGCGAGCCGTCCCGACGGCGGCCTCTTCATGTGGAGCGAGCAGAGCGGGCTGAGCTCCGGCCACCCGACTCCGGGGAGCTCGGTCGCGGCGGCGCTGCTCGCCTACGACGTCCCCCACAGGGCTCCCTGGGACTGGCGGGTCGGGCTCTACACCTGGACGAAGTCGATCGCCGCGGGCGCGTACCTCGCCGCCCTCCTGCTCGCGGTCGCGGGGCTCGTCGCCTGGTCGAGCTCGCTCTGGCTCTGGGCCGCGCCGCTGGTCGCGGCCGGGTTCCTCGGCGCGACGGGCGCGATTCTCGTCTGGGACCTGGAGCACCCGCTTCGCTTCGCCTTGATCTTCCTGCGGCCCCAATGGCGGAGCTGGCTCGTCCGCGGCGCGTTCGTCATCGCCGGCTATGCGGCCGTGCTCGGGCTGCACGTGCTGCTGAGCCTGGCCGGCCTCGAGAGCCCGCAGCGGTGGCTCGCAGTCGTAGGAGCCCCGCTCGCGGCGATGGCAGCCGTCTACACCGGCTACCTCTTCGCCCAGGCGAAGGCGCGCGATCTCTGGCAGAGCCCGCTCCTGCCGCCGCATCTCCTCGTACAGGCGTTCCTCGCAGGCTCCGCGGCGTTGCTCCCCCTCGCGCTGTGGCTCGACGAGGACGCGGTCGAGCCGCTGGCCTGGATGCTCGGGATAGCCGCCGCCGTCCATCTCCTGGTCGTCCTCGGGGAGGTGACGCTCACGCACCCGACAGCGCATGCCCACCTCGCCGTGCGCGAGCTGGTGCGCGGCCGCCTCGCCCGCTTCTTCTGGGCCGGGGTCGTCCTCGTCGCCGTCGCCGTCGCGACGCCCTGGATCGGCGTCGTCGCCGTCCCCTTCGCGCTCGCCGGGCTCGCCGCCTACGAGCACGCCCACGTCCAGGCCGGCCAGGCCGTCCCCCTCGCATGAACGCTCACGCCGCTGGCATGAGGAGTCGTCTGCAGGCGCTGAACGAGCGGGTGAGCGCGGCCAAGCGCGAGACGCTCGCGCGCGGCGAGACCTTCTACCCGGGGCCGAGCCGCGTCCACCTGGCCGCCTTCCCGCCGAAAGAACGCTGGGACGACTGGGTCGACGTCGGCCCGAGAGGCGAGGAGCGGCGTACGATGCTCGTGCCCACGACCTGCTTCAACTGCGAGTCGGCGTGCGGCCTGCTGGCCTACGTCGACCGCGAGACGCTGCAGGTGCGCAAGTTCGAGGGCAACCCCGAGCACCCGGGCTCACGTGGCCGGAACTGCGCAAAGGGCCCGGCGACGCTCAACCAGGTCACCGACCCCGACCGCATCCTCGCCCCGCTGCGACGGGCGGGGGCACGGGGTGAGGGCCGCTGGGAGCAGGTGGGCTGGGACGAGGCGCTCGACGACATCGCGTCTCGTGTCCGCCGGGCGATCGTCGAGGGCCGCCCGAACGAGGTCATGTACCACGTGGGCCGCCCGGGCGAGGACGGCTTCACCGAGCGCGTGCTCGCCGCGTGGGGGGTCGACGGTCACAACTCGCACACGAACGTCTGCTCGAGCGGCGGGCGGGCCGGCTACGCGTTCTGGATGGGCCTCGACCGCCCGAGCCCCGACCACGCGAACGCGGACGTGATCTTCCTCATCTCCGCCCACCTCGAGTCGGGGCACTACTTCAACCCGCACGCGCAGCGCGTCATCGAGGCCAAGGAGCGCGGCGCGAAGCTCGTCGTCCTCGACACCCGCCTGTCGAACACGGCCACACACGCCGACTTCTGGCTCTCGCCCTACCCCGGCTCGGAGCCCGCGATCCTGCTCGCGATCGCGAACGAGCTCATCCGCAGCGGGCGGTACGACCGCGAGTTCGTCCGCAGCTGGTGGAACTGGCAGGAGTACCTCGAGCGCGAGCACTCGGATGTCGAGCCGTCCTTCGAGGAGTTCGAGCGCGTGCTCCGCGACCTCTACGCCTCGTACACGTTCGAGCACGCCGAGCGCGAGTCGGGCGTCTCGGCGGAGACGCTCCTCGAGGTCGCCAGGCTGGTCGCCTCCGCCGGGACGCGGCTCGCGACCCACAACTGGCGCTCCGCGGCCGCCGGCAACCTCGGCGGGTGGCAGGTCTCGCGGTGCCTGTTCCTCCTGAACGCGCTCCTGGGCGCCGTCGCCACCGAAGGCGGGACCCACCCGAACGCCTGGAACAAGTTCGTGCCGAAGCCGATCCACCTGCCGCCGCACCCGGAGTCGTGGAACGAGCTCACCTGGCCCGTCGAGTACCCCCTGGCGATGTTCGAGCTCTCCTACCTCCTCCCCCACTTCCTGCGGGAGGGCCGGGGCAGGCTCGCGGTCTACTTCACCCGCGTCTACAACCCGGTCTGGACGAACCCGGACGGCTTCTCCTGGATCGAGGCGCTGACTGACGAGTCAGTCATCGGACTCCACGTCGCACTGACCCCGAACTGGAACGAGACCGCCTTCTTCGCCGACTACGTCCTGCCGATGGGCGTCGGCTCCGAGCGGCACGACCTCCACTCCTACGAGCAGTACGACGGCCAATGGATCGGCTTCCGCCAGCCGGTCCTGCGAGCTGCGCGGGAGCGCCTCGGCGAGCCCGTCCACGACACCCGGGAGGTGAACCCCGGCGAGGTCTGGGAGGAGAACGAGTTCTGGATCGAGCTCTCGTGGCGGATCGACCCCGACGGGAGCCTCGGCATCCGCAGCTTCTTCGAATCGCGCGAGCGCCCAGGCGAGAAGCTGGGCGTGGACGAGTACTACCGCTACCTCTTCGAGCACTCCGTGCCGGGGCTCCCCGAGCGGGCCGCCGCCGAGGGGCTCACCCCACTCGAGTTCATGCGCCGCTACGGCAGCTTCGAGATCGCCCGCGGGATCGGGCGGGTGTTCGCCGAGCCGGTGCCTCCGGACGAGCTCGAGGACGTGCACGTCGACGAGCGCGGCCGCGCCTACACGCGCGCGCCGAGGCCAGACTCGCCCAACGTGGTCCCGCAGCCCTCTCCCGAGCCGGACGCGGCGGGCAGGCGCCCGGTCGGAGTCGTCGTGGACGGCCAGCTGCTCCGCGGTTTCCCCACGCCGAGTGGAAAGCTCGAGTTCTACTCGCCGACGCTTGCCGATTGGGGCTGGCCAGAGCTCGCGATCCCCGCCGCCCCGCGAAGCCACGTCCACCCGGACGAGCTCGACGAGGGGCAGACCGTCCTCATCTCCACGTTTCGGCTCCCGGTGCAGATCCACACCCGGAGCGCGAACGCCAAGTGGCTGGACGAGATCGCGCACACGAACCCGCTCTGGATCCACCCGGGGCACGCGGAGCGAATCGGCGTGCGCACGGGCGACCTCGTGCGGGTCGAGACCGAGATCGGCCACTTCGTGGTCAAGGCGTGGGTGACGGAGGGGATCCGTCCGGGCGTCGTCGCCTGCAGCCACCACATGGGCCGCTGGAAGCTCGGCGAGGTCGGCCAGCGGCAGGCGATGGCGACCGTTTCCCTCGAGCACGACGAGAGCCGCTGGGACATGCGGCGGGAGAAGGGGGTCGAGCCCTTCCGGTCGAGCGACCCCGACACGCTGCGCATCTGGTGGACGGACGTAGGCGTCCACCAGAACCTGACCTTCCCCGTCCAGCCCGATCCCGTCTCCGGTCAACACTGCTGGCACCAGGCCGTGCGGGTCCGTAGAGCCGAGCCCGGAGACTCCTACGGCGACATCTCCGTCGACACGGCGAAGGCACGCGCCGCCTACGAGCGCTGGCTCGG
>Ga0233417_10000175_pt1 | contig 17927 bp, 18 predicted proteins | sample Sed_MG_FD_189023 | JGI IMG/M metagenome (GOLD analysis project Ga0233417, IMG submission 189023) | Sediment microbial communities from Lake Towuti, South Sulawesi, Indonesia - Sediment_Towuti_2014_0.5_MG | ecosystem: Environmental > Aquatic > Freshwater > Lake > Sediment | place: Indonesia... | reverse complement strand
GAGCAATGACTCATGCTTCGAAAAGTGGAGTTGCTCATTTTGTAGCGAAAAATGAGTATGATTGTATGGATTATATCAAAAATCTTCTCTCTTACATTCCGCAGAATAATACACAAGAACATCCAATTGTATTAAGTGACGATGATCCAAATCGGCTAGATCATAATTTGATAAATGTAATCCCAGAAAATACTCTTCAACCTTACGATATGAAAGAAATTATTCATTCAATTCTTGACAATCATACATTCTTTGAAATTCATGAGTTGTTTGCTCCAAATATTGTGATTGGATATGGACGACTTAATGGTAGAACCGTTGGTATTGTTGCAAACCAACCAATTACCCTAGCAGGAGCTCTTGATATTGACTCATCAAATAAAGCTGCAAGATTCATTAGGTTTTGTGATTGTTATAATATCCCAATTATTACTCTGGTAGATACTCCTGGTTACATGCCAGGGACAAATCAAGAGCATAATGGTATCATTCGACATGGGAGCAAACTTTTGTATGCTTATTGTGAAGCTACAGTTCCAAAAATTACGCTAGTAATCGGAAAAGCATACGGTGGAGCATACATTGCGATGGGAAGCAAAAATTTGAGAACCGACATTAATTATGCATGGCCAACTGCACAAATTGCTGTAATGGGTTCAGAAGCTGCAGTTAAAATCATGAATAGAAAAGACTTGGCAGATGCAAAAGATCCTGAAGCATTGAAAAAAAAATTGGTTGATGAGTTTACCGAAAAGTTTTCTAATCCATATGTAGCAGCCTCTCACGGTACCGTTGATGCTGTAATAGATCCTGCTGAAACTAGACCCATGTTAATTAAAGGATTAGAAATGCTATTGAACAAAAGAGAAAAACAACTTCCTCGCAAACATGGAAATATCAACCTGTGAGTAAATCATGATAGAAAAAGTTCTCATTGCAAATAGAGGAGAAATTGCCTTACGAGTTATCAAAACTTGTAAAGCATTAGGAATTAAGACTGTAGCAGTATATTCTGATGAAGATTATAATTCACTCCATGTAAAGTATGCCACAGAAGCTTACCATATTGGTGAGGCAACTCCTGCAAAAAGTTATCTCAATCAAGAAAAAATACTAGATGTAATATTATCATCAGGTGCGGATGCAGTTCATCCAGGATATGGTTTTCTTTCTGAAAATTCTGATTTTGCCAATCTTTGTGAAAAAAACAAGATTAACTTCATAGGACCTTCATCTGCTTCAATGCAGCTTTGTGGTGATAAGATGAAATGTAAAGATGCAATGGCAAAGGCAAAGGTTCCAACTGTACCTGGAAGTCCCGACTTGGTAAAAGATGCAGAGGAAGCCGCTAATATTGCAAATGAAATTGGTTATCCTGTTTTACTAAAATCTGTATACGGTGGAGGAGGTAGAGGAATTAGGCTAGTACATAATGATAAAGAACTTCATGATGCGTATGATACTGTTACAGGAGAATCAATGGCAGCTTTTGGAAAATCTGCAATCCTTGTAGAAAAATTTCTTGAAAAAATACGACATATTGAGTTTCAACTAGCACGAGATACTCATGGAAATGCTATCCACATTTTTGAAAGAGAGTGTTCTATACAACGTCGCAATCAAAAACTAATTGAAATGTCCCCATCTCCAGTAGTAAATCAAAAAATTAGAGATGAAATAGGTCAATTGGCTGTAAATGCTGCAATTGCAGTTGATTATACTAATTTAGGTACTGCAGAATTCCTACGAATAGAAGATGGCTCGTTTTATTTTATTGAAATTAATGCACGTCTTCAAGTGGAACATCCTGTAACTGAATTAGTCTCTGGACTAGATTTAGTAAAATTACAACTTGATATTGCAAATGGTGAGGAGATACCTTTCAAACAAAAGGATCTTAAAGTAAATGGATGTGCAATTGAAGGTAGAATAAACGCAGAAGATACATTTCTGGACTTTGCTCCTTCAACAGGACCTGTACCTGATGTAGCAATACCTTCTGGACCTGGAATTCGTTGTGATACATATCTTTACTCTGGTTGTACTGTATCTCCATATTATGACTCATTAATGGCAAAGCTCAATGCATGGGGACAAAATTTTGAAGAAGCAAGAGTTAGACTACTTAATGCATTAAATGATTTTTACATTCAAGGAGTTGAAACCTCAATACCTCTCTACAAAACTATACTCAAGTCTAAAGAATTCATCAATGGAGATTTATCTACAGATTTCCTTCAGCGTTATAATATAATTGATAGACTAAAAGAGGATATCAAAAATGATACAATCCGTATACAAGATGCAGCATTAGCAGCTGCTGTAATTCATTCTATACACTATAAAAGTCGAGTACAATCTCCTCCTCAAACAAACATGTTTTGGAAAAGTAAGCTAGTTGATTCTTAATGGAATATAAAATACAAGATATTGAAAAAACGTTTAATGCCGAAATTGTTCAGCAGCTAGCAAATTCAGAATATTTAATTAAAATAAATAACAACGAAAAAAATTTAAAAATTTTAAACATGTCTCCACGGAGTATTGAGTTTGTATTAGATCAAAAATATCATGTAGTAAAGTATCTTGATAATACAACTTCTCAAATGAAAATTGTTGTTGATGGAGTCCCTATCACACTACATAGACATCAAAAGTTGAACGAAATTGTATTCAAAAACTCTGGCGAATCTGCTGGAGGTATCTCTCAATTAAATCTACATAGTCAAATACCGGGTAAGGTTGTCAAAATTTCCGCTTCTGAAGGTACTACAGTAAAAAAAGGTGATGTTATTTGTGTTTTGGAATCCATGAAAATGCAAGTTTCTATAAAATCGCATAAAGATGGTACTGTTAAAAAAATAAAAATTAAAGAAGGCGCAACTGTTGCAAAAAATGACGTAATTGCAGAAATAGAATAAGTTCTATGAATCTATTTTCTTTTTTTTAGAAAATCTTTAATCTCTTGATAGTTTGGTTCAACTAGAGGATTATCTGATACCCACTTGTAAATAATTACACCATTTTCATCAACAATGAAAACAGAGCGTTTTGCCGCATCATAATCTTTTACATGTAAAAGATGTGGCATCAATACATCATAATCTCGTATTGTCTTGCTCTTATAATCTCCAAGAATAGGAAATTTTAGATTATTTTTTTCTGCAAACGCCTTGTTTGCAAATGGTCCATCATTACTTATTGCAATTACCTGTGCACCAAGATTTGATAGCTCAGACCAAGAATCTCGAAATGTACACATCTCCGTTTCACATACTGGAGAGCTCGCAGCTACAAAAAATGATAGAATTACCTTTTTTCCTTTAAACTCATCAAGTGTTCTCATTTTCAATCCAGTATCTACCAATTCAAAATTTGGAGCTTTATCTCCAACATTCAAAGTCATATCATAATTGAAAAACTAGTAATATTAAGAACTTTGCAAAATTTAGTTTGAAGACCATTGATCGAAAAAAAAAGTGCATAGCTTTTTATATCTTCAGAAGAGTTTCAAAGCTACTTTGGTCGGTGAAGCCTTAGCAAGTTACAGTCATGTTATGTTGATGTTTGGATTTGCAATTGTTGCTGTGGGACCTGCTTTACTTATATCAAGAATGATCTCACCTAGGCGAAGAAGTAACCCAGTAAAATTCCTCCCAATGGAATGTGGTCAAGTCCCATCTGGTGCAGGAAGGACTCATTTTATGATGCAATATTATGCTTACATCTTGATGTTTGTTGTTTTTGATGTAATGGCAATTTTCTTGTATGCATGGGGAAGTACCATACTCAATCTCGAAAAATCTGCAACTCTTCCGATCATAGGATTTTTAGGAATTATGTTTGGTGCTATGGCCTTTGCACTTTATCAATCAAAGAGGAGAGATATTTGGTAATAACGGATAAACAAGTTTTGTTCAAACTGGAGGTAAAAGAATAGAATGCTCAAAGATTTAGTTACTCCACAAAATGCCAATGCATTTGTTGGTAAATTAGGAGATATTTTAGTAAAAGCAATCGACCAACCATTGGGCTATGCCATTAATTGGGGTAGATTATGGTCACTCTGGCCCGTACACATTGAAACTGCTTGTTGTAGTGTAGAATTTGGTGCTGCATCTGGTCCAAGATATGATGTAGAAAGATTTGGTATCATAGAGGCTTTTGGTTCATTACGACAATGTGATCTAGTTGTTGTTCAAGGAACAATTACTCGCAAAATGGCTCCACGACTTCGATTAGTATATGATCAGATGCCAGAACCAAAATATGTTATTGCCATGGGCGCTTGTGCAATCACTGGAGGATTGTATTTTGATTCTTACAATGTTCTTCCAGGGATTGATGGAGTACTACCAGTAGATGTTTATGTCCCAGGTTGTCCCCCTAGACCTGAAACTCTTATTCAAGGATGTATGCTCCTTCAGGAGAAAATTAAGAGAATGAAGGCTAGGTAAGAAGCAATGAGCGATTCAGAAAATAGTGAACAAGAAATTCAAGCACAACCAGTAGAAGAAAAACAACCTGACTTACCAAAATTTGAAAAAGATCAATCTGATAAAATCACAACAAAGTTTGGTTCAAAAACTGAAATCGCATTTGTAAAACCAAATCGAATTAAAATTAACGTGAAAAAAGAAGACATTCTTGATGTTGCAACTTTCATTCGTGATGAACTAAATTATGATCATGCTGAATCAGTTACAGGCGTTGATTTTCCTGCTGACAAAGAAATAGAAGTCGTTTATCATTTGGGTTCGTATACTGATCCACAATTAGATAAACAAGTTTTATCTTTGGCTACAAGGGCAACACGTGAAGATGATCCTAATCCAGGTAAAGATTCAACCAGACTGCCAAGTTTAAGGGATATTTTTTACAGCGTAGAATTTCATGAAAGAGAATGTTTTGAGATGTTAGGAGTTTTCTTTGATGGTCACCCAGATAATAGAAGATTATTGTTACCAGAGGATTGGGCGGATCTTCCACCACTTCGAAAGGACTTTGCAATAAAAGGTAGATAGAAATGACTACGCAATTGCCACCAGGAATTCAATTAGAAAAAGTAGATGAGAGAATAATGACTCTCAATGTAGGTCCACAACATCCAGGTTCGGGCCATATGAGACTCATTATCAGAGTAGATGGGGATCGTATAGTTTCATGCGATCCTGACCCTGGCTACGTACATAGAGGTGAAGAGAAAATGGCTGAATACAGAAACTATATCACAAACATTCCTCATCTAGAAAGACCAGTTATTCATGACTCGTGTAACATTTTATATCCATACTGTTTAGGGGTTGAAGAGCTTTTAGGCCTTCAGGTACCAGAACGTGCAAAATATGTTAGAGTAATTGCATCTGAATTAAACAGATTTACATATACGCTCTATTGGTTAGCCATCTATGGAATTTTTTTGGGGCACTCGACAATGTTTATGTGGCCTGCAGGAGACAGAGAATTTGCAATTGATCTTTTAGAAAAATTAACAGGAGCAAGAGTAACCCATGCATACTTTGTTCCAGGAGGAGTTCGAAACGACTTGCCTGCAAACTTTGAGGATGTATGTCTTAGACAGGTTAACTATTTGGAAAAACGACTAAAAACATATGGAGATATTTTCTATGATAATCCAATTTTAATTTCTCGAACAGAGAAAACTGGAGTATTATCTCGTCAAGATGCCATTAGACTTGGTACTACTGGTACAGTTTTGCGTGCGAGCGGTGTAGATTATGATCTTAGAGTAAAAGAACCATACGATGTTTATGACGAACTTGATGTTCATACCAATGTTTTAAAGAACGGTGATTCATACGACCGTTCTAAAACTCCATGGCTTGATATGCTAGAAAGCTGCAACATTATTAGACAAGCTCTTGAAAAAATGCCAAAGTCTGGTTCTGTTAGAGTAAAACTAAAACCTAATCCAAAAGGTGGAAATGATGAAGTTTACAAAAGAGTAGAATCAGGCAGAGGCGCACTTGGAGCCTACATTGTTTCTAGAAGTAAGCCAGAACCATATCGTGTAAAATTAAGTGTTGGCTCATTTCGAAATCTGATTTGTATGCCACATCTCTTAAAGGGAGAAAAATTAGGAAACATGCCAGCAGTTTACTGGAGCCTAAACTATTGGCCTGTGGAGGCTGATAGATAGATGTCAGTAATTGCACCCAAGTTTAGACTTGGATATTTTCTTAAATCACTAACAGACAACATTTTTTGGATAATAATTTTACTAACTCTAGTAGGAATACCTGCCATCCAAATTGTTCTTTTTTACGTAGATTTACCAGTGCTTGATGGAGTTCTACTTACACCGTTTCTTGCTTTTACTATGCTATTTCATCCTGAATTAGCAGTACCACTTGTTAAATCCCTTTTGTACACTGATTTTTTTAGAATTGCAGCATTTCCAGGTTTTGGTTTTGCAGCACTACTAGCTGCAGGTACTATTTTTATTGAAAGAAAACTTTTAGCAAAACTTCAGTTAAGAGTTGGACCGTTTTACTGTGGGAAGGTTGAAGGAATATTACAATTGATGGGTGATGGACTAAAACTAATCTCTAAAGAAATCATTATTCCGGCAAAAGCTGATAAACCAATCTTTTGGGCAGCGCCAATTTTGTTTGTCGCTACAGCTGCTGCGTTTGTTTCATTAATTCCAGTAGCTCCTGGATGGGTGGTAGCTGACATTGATGTTGGTTTACTTGCAGTATTTGCAATAATTGGTTTCTTTCCAATAATCACAATACTATCTGCTTGGTCTGCAAATAGTAAGTTTCCATTCATTGGTGGAATAAGAGCACTTCATCAGATGGTTTCATTTGAAATACCATTAATTTTGTCACTACTTGGTGTCGTCATATTAACTGGAACATTAAATTTATCTGAAATCGTTGAAAGCCAAACACACTACTGGTTTATCGCCTTTCTTCCAATTGGTGCCATTGTTTTTTTCATTTCCATGTTAGCTGAACTAGAAAGAATTCCTTTTGATTTACCAGAAGCAGAAAGTGAAATTGTTGCAGGATGGTTAACTGAATTTTCTGGTATGATGTATGGTCTGGTACAGCTTGGTTCGTATCTCAAGCTATATGCTTTTGCTGCATTGTTTGTTGTTTTGTTTCTTGGAGGCTGGCAGGGACCAATGGTTTGGCCTCCATTCCCTGAAGAAATAATTACAGAAGGAATTGAAGCAGGCCCAATTACTATCCAAGTTCCAGGATTGCCAGTAACAACTCAAGAAATGTTAAACGGTACCATGTGGTTTACACTAAAAACTATAGCCGTAATATTTTTCATTTTAATTCCTAGAGGAGTTTTTCCAAGAATCAGAATTGACATGCTATTGAGTATAGGGTGGAACAAGCTGATCGCTTTGGCTTTTGTTAACATCTTTATAGCACTTGGCTTGCTTTATGCTGGGGTATTGGGACCAGGAGGAATTTTGTAATGGGTACTGCAACAGGAATTATTCGCGCCCTTAACTCTGGCATTAAACATATTGCTGTTAAACGATTTACCTTAAGATATCCTGAACAAAAACTAAAGTTTGTTGGAGATGGATATCAATTTGATCCAACATCTGGAGTAGGAATTGCTGGATACAAAGGTCGTCATATGCTTTTTCATGATCATTGCACAGGATGTCAGCTTTGTTCTATTGCCTGCGAAGGAGTGGCTGAAGCTATTGCAATGGTTAAGGTACCAGAAACATGGAAACAAAACAAAAAATCTATCATGCCACAAATAGATTATGGAAAATGTGTTTTTTGTGGACTATGTGTTGATGCATGTCCCTTCTATGCTTTATACATGACAAATGACTATGAACTATCATCTTTTTCTAAAGAAGCGTTAATCTATACACCATCTCAACTTCAAGTAAAACCTCAGGTAAACCAAGATGTAGATATTATCATAGATGATAGGGGTGCAACACATGGTTGATGCAACTTTTCTTGCACTATCTGTTCTCACAATTGGTTCTGCTATAGCCGCACTTGAGCTTCGTTCCTTAATCTATGGTTCTATTGCATTAATGGGAACCCTTGCTGGAATAGCTGGGTTCTTCTTATTACTTGACTCACCATTTGTGGCAATGTTTCAAATTGCAGTATATGTTGGCTCAATCGCTGTTCTTATCTTGTTTACTGTAATGCTTGTAAAAAGAGAATTAATATTTAAAAAAATTGAGGATCGTAGACGACAGTTTGCTGGAATTGGACTAATGCTTGTCTTAATGGTAGGATTAGGTTCTTTAATTATTGATTCTGGAATAAAATCAATCACAACAGATGAGCCAGCTATTGACTTTCGTGATATAGGAAAAGATTTTCTCACATATTATTGGCCAGTATTGATACTGATGGCACTTATCTTGGCAGGCGCAGTAACTGGGGCACTTGTTTTAGCAAGACGGGAGGATGTTGAAGATGAGCAACGAGCTAATTGATTTTGTTATTGTATCTATTGCATTACTAGGTATTGGAATATACGGTATTTCTGTTAAAAGAAATGCAATCAGAATGCTTTTTGCAGTTGAAATTATCATTAATGCTGCAAATCTAAATCTGGTTGCATTCGCTCGATTTCTTCCTCATAGTGGAGGACAAACACTTGCATTATTTTCTATAGCTATTGCTGCTGCAGAAGTCGCAGTTGGTCTTTCCTTAATTATTGTGGCATATAGAATGTTCCAAAACGTAGACATTGCTGAATTTAGGAGCCTTAAAGGATAATGGACTATGCACTGTTACAGGCAGTTTTCCTGCCTCTCTTACTCTCGCCAGTAGCCTATATCATAGGTAGAAAACTGGGCCCGAACGTAGCGACATGGTTTACTTTTGGAGTGCTTCTTTATTGCACCATTTTAGTAATTTTAGCCGCTCTTGGTGGAACTTATGAAGAGCATTATATGTGGACTGAATTATTTGGTGAATTTGGATTTTTGTTAGATGGTTTAGCATCTCCATTTGCTATTATCATTTACGTTTTGTCTACTATCCTTGCATTGTATTCTAAACCGTATATGGTACACAAATTTCAAGAAAATTTTCATGAGCTAAACAGTAAACAAAACCAACAAAGTGCAGTTCAAACTACTGCACTGGTAGAATCTTCTGGCCTCACAGACTATGTAAATAAACAATCTGGAGTCTACTTTGCATTATTCCTTGCATTTGCTATGGGAATGCTTGGAACTGTTCTTGCAACAAACCTAATTGAATTTTATATTTTCTTTGAAGTCATGTTGATTCCTGGTTTCTTTTTAATTGCATTTTGGGGTGATGGACCAAAAAGACGAATCGCATTAATGTTCTTTTTCTGGACACATGTAGGAGCAGTAGTCTTACTCTTAGGCTTTTTAACAATTGGACTAAGCGTTGGAAGCTTTGACTTTGCAGATATTAACGAATCAGAAATTCCATCAGATGTTATATTGTTATCAGCGGTTGCAATAATAATTGGACTAGGTGTAAAACTTGCTGCATTTGCATTTCATATCTGGTTACCTTATGCACACGGTGCTGCACCGACCCCGATTAGTGCTCTCTTATCACCTGCAATGATCGGAATTGGTGCTTATGGAATTTTCAGATTAATTATAGAACTTTTACCGACGCAGTATGCTGACCTTGCAATTTGGTTGCATATTTGGGGTCTTGTAACGATGCTTTATGGTGGTGCAATGGCACTGATGCAAGATGACATCAAACGTCTTTTTGCATATTCTAGCATCAGTCAAATGGGTTATCTCTTGTTTGGAATTGGCTCACTTTCTACTTTGGGTCTTGCAGGTGCTGAGATGATGTATGTGACTCATGGATTAGGAAAAGGCATTCTCTTCATGATGGCTGGAATTCTGATTGTAAATGTTGGTACAAGAAAAATCTCACAGCTTGGTGGTTTAGCTGGAAAAATGCCAATAACAGCGGTCTGTGCAGTTATTGGCGCTTTAACAATCATGGGCGTTCCCCCAACTAGTGGCTTTATGGGTGAATGGACCTTATTTTACGGCGCACTTGAAACAGCCATTGAAGAAGGCTCAACTGTAAGAATGGTAACATTTGGTCTAGGTTTAGTTTCTACCGTTCTTACAATGTCTTACATTCTTTGGATGCTAAAGCGAGTATTTTTTGGAAAACTTCCAGAAAATCTCTCAAATGTTAAAGAAGCTAGCTGGTATATGTTGACACCAATGATGGTGCTTGCAGGGTTCACCATTGTCTTAGGAATTTATCCTGACATCTTCTTTGATAAAATTATTCCATACATGAATGGAGTGATGGGGATATAGTATATGGCAACTGAATTTTTTGGATTAGATGGTAGTGGATTACATGCATGGATGATCTGGATAATACCTTTCTTTGCTGCATTAATAATTCCTGCTGTTGGAAAAGGATCTAAAAAAGCAACTGGTTATGTAGCAGTTGGTCTCTCTCTTGCAAGTGCACTTTTTGCAGCCTCACTTCTACCTGGTGCACTAGAAGCTCACGAAGTTCATGATCAAATCTCATGGATTTCTTCTATTGGTATCAAAGCAGGTGTTCTAGCTGATCCACTTGCAGTTATTATGGCAAATGTTGTAGGCTGGATTTCGTTCCTGATTATGGTTTACAGTACTGGATACATGAAAGGAGACAAGGATATTATTCGATTCTGGTTTTGGATGATGTTCTTTATTGGCTCAATGCAGCTAATTGTTCTTTCTGACAATCTACTTCAATTATTCTTTGGATGGGAAGGTGTAGGACTTGCATCTTATGCTTTGATTAGTTTCTGGTATCGCGATAAAGCAAAAGACCATGTTGGAAGAGAAGGATATTCTGCACTTGGCATAATGGAATATTATTCACCAACACATGCTGGCATGAAGGCCTTCATCATGACAAAGGTTGGTGACATTATGATGCTAGCAGGTATGTTTTTGATTTTTGCGTTTGCTGGAACATTTGGATTCAAGGAGCTTATCGAAGAAACTACTTGGGCTACTAACATGGCAGCTCAAGGACTTTTGATACCTGCAGCTGTCTTGCTTTTTGGAGGGGCTATTGGAAAATCTGCACAATTCCCACTAAATGAGTGGTTGCTTGAAGCCATGACGGGCCCTACAGCAGTTTCTGCGCTTATTCATGCTGCTACAATGGTCAAGGCAGGCGTATTTTTGGTAGCAAGATTAGGCCCTCTCTTCTTTGCATTAGGTGCCGCAGGCATTTTGGCTGATCAGTTTTTTGAAGTTGTTGCATGGGTTGGAGCAATAACTGCATTATTGCTTGCAACTCAAGGAATGGTTAATCCAGAAATTAAGAAGGTTCTCGCATACTCTACAGGTTCACAAATTGGTTATATGATGATGGCACTTGGCATTGCTGGATTATCTCAACAATTTGTTGATGGTTATACTGCAGGATTCTTCCATTTAATTTCTCACGCAATGTTTAAGGCATCCTTGTTCATGGCTGCAGGTTCACTACTACATGTCGTAGGTTCTCGTTTTATGACAGATATGGGAGGTCTGCGAAAACAAATGAAAAAAACATATGCATTCATGTGGGCAGCAGGTCTTGCATTAATGGGTGCTCCATTCATCACAACAGGTTTTTGGAGTAAAGATGCAATCTTTGCAGCAGTTTATGAATCGGGTAATACATGGGCATTACCAATTTTCATAATTGCAGTTTTGACTGCAGTAATCACTGCATTCTATACAACAAGAATGATTGGAATGGTTTTCTTTGGAAAGAACAGCAAACACATTGAAAAAATGGAAAGTGAGGGCCATCACATCCATGAAGCTCCATTATCAATGTGGGTACCATATGGTATACTAGCTGTTCTAACAATTGGAATTGGAATTATTGGTTTGTCAGCAGAACATGGAATTCATGAATTATTTACAGAATATTTAAGTGAGTCATTTGGAATTCACTCTGTTTCTCATGAAGTTGAGGAATCAATGTTGCCAGGATTCTTGGCAGGTATCAATCCAATTGCTCTCGGTGCATCTTTAATTGCATTTACAGTCGGATTTGGCCTTGGATACATATTCTATATTGGACGGTGGATAGATCCTGTCAAATTCATAAATTCTAATTTATTCTTCTACGCACTTCACAAAATCATCCTAAACAGATGGTATCTTAATGCTATGATATACTGGGTATTTGTTATTGCTCCCCTATGGTTAGCTCGAGGAATTTCACGTTACTTTGAAAGAATTGCCATTGATATGGGAATGAATGTAGGCTTGGAGCGGGCAGTTGCATGGAGTGCCAAAGTTGTTCAAGGAACCCAAACTGGAGTCGCACAATCTTATCTTTACGTATTTGGAGCAGGACTGCTCTTTGTTGTCCTGATATTGTTGGTATAGGTGTCTTAGATGATAGAGATTTCATCTACTCCGTTGGTCATATTAGCAATACTTGGAACAGTAGGAATTGCAATTCCACTAATTAGCATATCAAGAAAAGAACAAGGTTCCACATCATTTTATGGCGTAATTGCGTTTGGTGCACTTTTGGCATCAATAGGTTATGTTATTTATCAACTTGCAGCAAATAATGTTTCAAAATCTGCAATTTTCTCAGACGATGTTTTAGTTGATGATACCTTTGGTGGCTTGTTTGCAATTGCAATGTTAATTGTTGCAATAATGACAACTGTAGGCTCATTTAATTTCATGCGAGATAAGAAACATCCCGCAGTTTACTTTTCACTAATCCTATTATCTGCAATTGGAATGGTCTTTGTTGCATATTCTACTGATTTAGTAATGCTTTTTGTGGCATGGGAGCTGATGAGTATTCCAACTTATGTTCTTGCAGGTTATATGAAAAAAGATCCTTCATCAAATGAAGCAGCACTCAAATACTTTTTGTTTGGCGCATTGGCATCTGCGATTATAATTTATGGAATTTCAATTGCTTATGGTCTAACAGGTTCAACTAACATTGGAGAAGTAATCAAAGCGTTTGCAACACTTGATCCAGCAATGACTCCACTTGCTTTGTTAGCAGTGGGAATGTTCATTGCAGGATTTGGATTCAAAATGGGTCTTGTTCCTTTCCACATGTGGCTGCCTGACACCTATGAAGGCTCTCCGCCAACTATTACTGCACTTTTAGCAGCAGGTACTAAGAAAGCTGGATTTGCAGCTGCACTTCGAATTATTGTTATGGGTGCAGTAGCTCTTAATCTAGACTGGACACTTGCACTTGGAATTATCGCAGTCTTGACTATGACAATAGGTAATGTTGCTGCAATAATGCAAAAGAACTTGGCAAGAATGCTTGCATACTCTAGCATTGGACATGCAGGATACATCCTAATTGGCCTCTCCATTGCACCATTCTCTTCAATAGGAATCCAGGGTTCATTATTCCATGTTCTTAATCATGCCGTAATGAAGGGCGCAGCCTTCATAGCTGTAGCTGGAATCGTTACAACCCTAGCTGTAACTAATATAGACAAACTAAAAGGTCTTGCACGAAAAATGCCAATTACCTCATTAGGTCTAGTAATTTCACTTCTTGCACTTGCAGGCGTTCCACCGCTAAGTGGATTTTGGAGTAAACTAGTTCTGTTTGGTGCAGCAATTGATGCAGGACCAATTGCACCATGGGCCCCGTGGATTGCAATAGCAGCTGTTCTAAACAGTGCATTATCGCTAGCTTACTATGGTTGGATTATTCGAAAGATGTACTTTGAAGGAGAAAACGAAAAGAGAGTTAAGGAACCAAAATCAGTAATTGCAGTTATGATTTTTTCAATTATTTTCATAGTTGGTATCGGCGTATATCCAGAACCAATAATCCAATTTACTCAAACAGCAGTTCCTAGCTTGTCGGCACTTTCGCCTTAAACATAGTGAATTTTATCAAGTTCTCTAAATGTGATTTTGCACTATTTTCATGAATTTTTCTTAAACCTATCTTAGCCTTTTCAGAATAACTTTTGAGAAGTTCTTCCATTTTATTAAAAACATCGCGAGGATCAGAACTTTTTTTGATTAATAAATTAAATAACTTGTCTTCATTTTTCCAATCATTAAGATCATCTTGAATTTGGTATGCAATACCAATGTTTTTTCCATATTCTGATAATGCCTCTATTTGTTCTTCTGAACCTCCACCTAAAATAGCTCCTAGTCTTGCAGAAGTTTCAAAAGCAGTAGCAGTTTTGTATTCAATTACTTTAAGATAGTCATCAAAGGTAACATCTTCACTTTCTTCTAATCTGCCTTCAATTATTTCCCCTTCGCTCATTAGCATTGCAGTAGTTGAAAGATCTTTTGTGATCCTTGGATTATTTAGTCTTGAGGAAATATTCAGAATTAGTCCTAAAACAAAATCTCCAGTTAGTATGCTTGCATTATAACCATATTTGATATGGAATGGGTCTTTTTTTCTACGCATGGTTTCATTATCGATTATGTCATCATGAATCACAGATTCTGTATGTAAAAATTCTACAGCGCAGGATGCTGCATACGCATTTTCATCAGATTTTCCAACACTTTCTGCAGAGAGAATTAATATTAATGGCCTTATTCTTTTTCCTCCTTCCATGGCGTATTTTAGAGGTTCAATAAATTCAGATTCAGAATATAATTCAAGTTCTGAATTCAATGATGCATTAATGTTTTTGATATAATTTCCGTATATTTCTAATAGAGGATTGATCTCGATGTTTTTTCTGCTCAAAAACAGCCCTTGCAGACCTTCTTTTAATAGCATATTAAAAGTTGGTGCTCCCATCGGGACTTTCATCATTTTTTGATTTTGAACCCGAGATCACCGCCTTGAAAGGGCGGTATGCTTGACCGGACTACACCATAGGAGCCCGAATGCATCGGGTTTTTTTATCCATAAAATCTTTTGGGAACTGCAAAGATTTTTTTATCAGCATTTTAGGATTAAACACATGAATTCTATCATTAAACGAATTGATGAAATGATCGAGGAAAGAAGTTTACTAAAGCATCCATTTTACCAAATGTGGTCAGATGGAAAACTTTCTTTGAATTCATTGACTGGATACTCTAAAGAATATTTCCAACTTGTAAAATCTGTTCCATCGTTTATGACCCCTTTAATTGAACATGCACCTGATTCTATGAAAAGTGAGCTTATCTCAAACCAGGAAGAGGAAGCATATCACATCAAACCATGGATGAGATTTGCACAAGCATTAGGAGTTGAAGAAAAAGAGTTAGATAATTATTCAGGACTCCCTAAAACAAAACAGGCAGTATCACAACTCTCGTCATTGATGACCTCATTTGTAGGGGGGGCATGTGCAATGTATGCTTTTGAAAAAGAAATTCCAAAAATTAGTCAAACTAAACTTGAAGGATTAGCAAAATTCTATGGCATTTCAAGTGAAGACGCCACAGAATACTTCCGATTACATACTGAAGCAGATATCAGACATGCAGCTTCCTGGAGAAAAGCTCTTGAACAATCCTCATCTCAAAATGAAGAATTGATCAAGATTGCAGATAAATCAATTTCTGCACAAAATCTGTTACTTGATAGTTGTTACGAAGCTTATTGCTAACTCTATAACATTTTATACTGAGAATAGAACATTTTTTGCGTGGGGCCCGTAACTCAGCTTGGTAGAGTAACCGGCTCATAACCGGTGAGCCAAGGGATCGAAGCCCTTCGGGCCCACTTTTTTCAAAAAACTTGGATTTTAACAATGAATTTGCACTAGTTTTAAAATAAGTCGTTAACGTATGTAATATGGCTGCAATGAAGAATCAGAGTTATATCTGAAAAATGATGTGAAGGCATTTGTCTGAGCTGCCATTTTTTAAAATTTTTAAACCTTACTAATTTGAGTTTGAATTTTTTCTAAAATTTGGTTATTTACTAAATTTGCCTCATGTAATGACTTTGTTATCTGTATAATGTCGGTTAATTGGTGCATCTTTATTCCTTCTAAACTCAAGGTCTTTTCTGCGCCTTCTAATCTATTAAGAATAACAAATACATGGTTTACTATAATTCCTGCATCCTTTAGCTGCTTGATGCTATCTATCACAGAATGTCCAGTTGTTGCAACATCATCTATCATTATGACTTTCATTCCTTTGTGAATCACACCTTCAATTGATTTTGTTGTTCCATGTTCCTTTGGCTTGGTTCTAACGTAAATCAGTGGTTTTACAGTCTCCATAGCTAATGCAGAAGCTATTACTAGTCCTCCTGTGGGAACAGATGCCAAACAATCAAAATTATCAAATCCTATTTCTTCTGAAATCAAATCTTGAAGTTTCTTTACCATTTTACGAAATTGATGTGGGAAACTTGAGACTAATCTTAAATCAACATAATATGAGCTATTTTTACCACTTGAAAGAGTATAGTCACCAAACTTTAATGCCCCATTTTGATGTAAAAAGGTTGCAAACTCTTTTACAAATTCCACACTAAAATTAACTAAACTGGATTTATTTTGGTTTATGTTTTCGTTCATTTATGCCTGAAATCTGGTTAAATTATGGTAAAACTGATATCGTGCTTGATATTCGAGCTGAAAATCTTGACCAACAGGTAGATTCTCAAGGTAAAGCACTCAGTGATTCTGAAATTGCTGAAAAACTTAACGTAATAGATATTAAAAAACCAATAGAGCTTGTAGTTCTAAATAACTCTAAATCTGTACAAAAAATCATTACAACACTCTTTGAAAAATGTATACAAACTTCTGCTCCAAAACCACAAATTCTAGCCGATAAAACAATACTTAATCATGTAAAGTCCTACCTGCCAGAAGGAAGTTTGATTTCAGAGTTTGCCGATGAGAATCTTACAAATTCTAGCCTTATTTTTGTAGGGGAGATGGAGTTTGATGGATTATTTGGCTTTGAAACCATAGCAACAAGATTAATTAAAAAATTTGGAAATGAACAGATGCTTTTAGCATATGAACAGCGAAAAAGTGATCTTCCCTCTCCAGGAGAAGAAATAAGCAATATTCAAACAGCTAAAAAATTTACCGACTCATTTGAAATAATGTCAATTGAAACTACAGCAAATCAGAATGGATTAGTAGATTTGTCTGTAGGACATCCTTCATCTACCATGTCAATTTCAAAATCATTTGTAGAATCCGCTACAAAACAGGTTGAAAAACATCGAACCATAATGATTAGTACTGGAAAGGACTCTAGTAATGACACTCTAAGTAAATCTTTGGCATCTCTTTGGAACTGCAACGCTGCCATTAAAGATGATGGATTAGGAATACTTTTAGCAGAGTGCAAAAATGGGATTGGTTCACAGGCAATTCAACAATTCATTGAAGGTAGAATGAGTTTGGACAGACTAAAAAAACCTGCAAAATATGTTAATGGAATGGAAGATTTGCTATTCTTAACAGAAATTCAAAAAAGATTTCAGGTAGGATTAGTTTCTATCTTGCCTGAATTTTATACAAAAAAACTTGAGATTATTTCTTTTGCAGGAATAAAAAGAGCAATGGATCACATTCTCAAAGTACAAGGACTAAAACAAAAAGTAGCAGTAGTATCTGACGGTGCACGAATTCTCTTACGGTAGTATAGATGGAGGAAGAGGTGCACATAATATTGCAAGAGCAACTACTATTACATACAAAATTTTTCTATTTTTAGGAACTGGAGATACATCATCAAGTGGCATTGCGCTTGGATTTCGAGCACTAAGAATCAAAATTAACATCGCCATAGGAAAATATCCTAACACAAAAAGAACTCCAATGCTAGCATAGGTTCCAATTTGATGCCATTTTACTCCAAAAAGTGAACGAGCCATATGTCCTCCATCTAGCTGCCAGGCTGGAAGTAAATTCAGAAATGTAATTAAAAATCCAAGCCATGCTGCAAACAAAACTGGAGTCATTATCACTTCTTCACCATTACCGCCTTT
>Ga0233417_10000174_pt1 | contig 17942 bp, 18 predicted proteins | sample Sed_MG_FD_189023 | JGI IMG/M metagenome (GOLD analysis project Ga0233417, IMG submission 189023) | Sediment microbial communities from Lake Towuti, South Sulawesi, Indonesia - Sediment_Towuti_2014_0.5_MG | ecosystem: Environmental > Aquatic > Freshwater > Lake > Sediment | place: Indonesia... | reverse complement strand
GCTCTGACGCGCGGAGCGATCGTGACCGCGTACTACGGGGATGACTCCCGCAGCAACAGACGGCAACGCCGCAACAGCTCGGCAAGCGTCGCCGGGCGGAGTTGCCCGAGCCGGGTGGTTACGCGCTCGTGGGCGAGGGCACGCAGCTGCTCGGGCATCGCGAAACTCCGCTCCCGCACGCCACCCTCCGGCGGAGCGATCTCGAGATGGAGCGCGTTCGCGAAGTCAGTGCGGGTCAAGGGCACGGCGAGCGAAAGCCCGAGCGGCGAGCGGTTGAGCTGGTCGACAGAGACGATCACGAAAGGACGCGCCTTGGCCTGCTCGGAGCCGCGTGTCGGATCGGGGTCGGCCCAGATGATGTCGCCCTGACGCGGTGCTTCGCTCAATACTCGGGAGCTTGCGAGTCGAAGGCGGTGAGCTCGTCGGCCTCGGTGCGATAGGCGGCGAGCCGTTTTGCGTCGGCTCCCAACCGCTGCCAGCCCTCTTCTGCGTCTGCGAGGAGCACGCGATCGTCGGCCTCGCGTACGAGCTCGGCCACGACCTCGCCGGCTGACGCTCCCCGGCGCTTCGCGATCGCGTTGAGTTGGTCGCGCGTCTCCGCCGGAACTCGAATCGTGGTTGTTCTCATGTAGACAATCAGTCTACAGGGGCATCGTTCAGATGTCGATGCCCATGTCGCGGCTCATGCCTCGCCCGAGCCCGAGCGTTCGCTGCAGGCCGAGCTCGAGCTCCATGATCCGGCGCAGCTCGCGCGAGCTTTCGATCGCCCGCTCCCTTGCCCGCTCGGCCTCCCGCCCACGCTCGTTGGCGAGCTCGTGCGCGAGCGCGGCCGACATGCGCGCGAGGTCGGCGACCGAGGCCACCTCGGGGCGGAGGCCGTCTCCGATGTGCTCCAGGGTCGCCGCCCTGCGCAGGTCGTTGTAGCCGCGCCTCGTCCCCGCCGGCTCCGGCACGAGCTTCAGCTCCCCCAGCGGCGTGCGAAGCCGGATCACCCGCTCGCTTCCGAGCGCCTCCTCCAAGACGAGGCGGCGACGATCGACCCGCTGCGCTTCCAGATCGTCGAGCGCCTCCCCGAGTCGCTCGCGGTTGAAGTCGGTGAGCGAGGGACAGACGTCGACCCCATCTGTCAACTCGTTCGTCCCCCGGATCACCCGCGCCAGGCCGCCGATCAGCACGAAGCTCACGTCGTTGCGCGCAAGACCCGCGAGGATCCCGCGCGGGTCGAACCCGTTCCGCTCCGCCCCACTCTGCACGGCCACCGCTCAGTCACCCTCCTTGCCTCGGGGCCTGCCCCGCTCCTCGTCCAGGCGCCGGAGCATCTCCTCGCGCCGTCGCGCGCGCTCCTCCTCTGCCCGGCGCGCCTCCCGAAGCCGCTCGCGCTGCTCCTCGAGCACACGGTCTTCCTCGGGCGCTACGCGCCGCTCGAGCATGCGGTCGAGCCGGACCACGGGAGGAAGCATCTGGAGCGCGCTCCTCGTCTCGTCCGGGCCGGGATCGTAGGGGACGAGTTCGAGCGGGAGGTCGAAGCCGCAGGCGCGCAAGAGCTGCACCAGCGTGTCCAGGCTGGGAGCCACGATCCCCTGCTCGTAGCGGGCGATCACCGTCCGGTCCTTGCCAGAGACCCGCGCCAGCTCGTCCTGCGAGAAGCCCGCCCGAAGCCGCGCCTCGCGGAGGATGGCCGCGCTCCTGACCGTGTCCTCGCGCACCGCCGGGGACTCTAACCGAGCGTGGCTCTGGCCGGTAGCTATGCTAATCTGCATCGATCATGCCCTCAAGCCGGGTAGTTTCCAGCGAGCCATCCCAGCTTTCCCTCTTTGAGGGCGGCAGCCCTCCGGATCAGAGGTCCGGCGGCCGGGCGAGGTCCGGTCACGCGGCGACCTTAAAGGTGACCGTCGAGGCGACGAAAAGGCGCTCCGCGAAAGAGAGCAAGCACGACCACCGCTCGCCGTCGGTAGCGGAAGACGACCCGCGCGTGGGCGAGGCGAGAGCGGAAGGTCCGGCCGGTACACACCGCGCTCCTGTGACGCATGCGAGCAAGGATCGCGGAACGGCCTGTGCGTATCTCCTCGTCGAGGACGTCGCGGAACGCCTCCACTGCTCTACTCGCACCGTCCACGAGCTGACGCGCACGAACGCGATCCCGCATCGGCGGCTTCCGGGCACGCGTCGCTGCCTCTTCCGCGAGGAGGAGCTCGAGGCGTGGGAGAGCGGCTCGCCGCTCGAAGTCACCGAGCTTCCGCGCGGCGGTCGGCTGGTGGTGCCGCGCCAATCCGCCGCGTGACGGCATCGTCGAGTGTCGTCAGACCGCGAAGGCACCGGCCAACCGCTCGGCCGCGACCTTCTCCGCCTTCCGCGACCAGTGGCCGTAGGTGTCGCGCGTGAGCGTGATCGATGAGTGACCGAGCTGCTTCTGCACCCACGTGAGCTCGGCGCCGTGCTCGAGCGCGATACGGGCGAAGGTGTGCCGGAATGAGTGGACGTCGCGCTTGCCGCCCCGCTCTCCGGTCCGCTCGATCCCGGCGCGCTTCATCGCGGCGTAGAGCAGATCGCGAGCTTCGTCGTTCTGGAGGTGTCCTCCGGTCTCGCGCTCGAACAGGAGCCCCTCCTCGAACGGCCCGCGCAGCTTCAGCCACTCCTCGAGAACCTCGACCGCGGCCGGGACGAGGTCGATCGTCCGCGGCTCGCGGTCCTTCGGCGTCTCCACTTCCTCTCCGGCCGTGAACTGGCGCTCGAGCTGAATCTCGCGAGCAGAGAGCGACACGTCCGCGAAGCGAAGGCCGGCGATCTCGCCGAAGCGCATCCCCGTCGTCACTGCGAGCTTCATCGCGTAGAGGCACGAGGGCCTCGCCGCAAGCTCGGGCCAGAGCCGCGCCAGCTCGCCGTCCGTGAAGTAGCTCGGCCGCTTGCGACGCGGTTTCGGCTTCGCCGAGGAGTCGAGATGGCGGACCGGGTTCTCTGCGATCAGCCCCCGCCTCTTTGCGGCCTCGAAGAAGACGCTCAGCTGCCGCAGATGTTTCGCCAGAGTGGTTTCGGACACGGCCGCCGAGGTCTTCTCGCGTCCACGCCGTCGTCTCGCGTTCTCGGCCTCGACGTGCTCCAGGAAGGCGAGCACGTCCGTCGCCGTCACCTGACGGATCTTCTTCTGTCCGAACACCGCACGCGCGTAGGCGAGGGTCGTGGCGTACTGCTGGCGCGTGGTAGCCCGCCTGCGCAGCGAGGCAAGCCACTCGTCTGCGACCTCGTTGACGGTGGCGTTCGAGGGTGGCTCGTAGCGGTCCTCGTCGACTGCGACCTGCGTCGCCCGGAGCCTGCGCTCTGCCACCTTGCGGCTGTGGCCGACCGCCTCGCGCACGAGCTTTCCTCGCACGCGCGTGACGACGTGGTACATGGGTCCGGGCACACAGATGCAGCCCCCGGCGCTGGTCGCGTCCTCGAACGAAGTCCACGGGCGCCCGAGGCCGTCGCGGACGCACTTCCTCGAGTGTCGTGCCTGAAGCGATGCCGTGGTTGCCTCCCGGGAGGCCTGAACTTCGAAAAGCGTACGTCATATTGTACGCGCACGACGGTAAGATCACAATCAAGCCAACAGAAAAGCACCGATTTCCGGGGCTTTCTTGATGGGCCGTGAAGGATTCGAACCTTCGACCTTGGGATTAAGAGTCCCCTGCTCTACCAGCTGAGCTAACGGCCCGCGGGGCCAAGTGTAGCCCTGGCGCGGCGCCGGGTCTCCGGGCCTACGCGGCTTCCACCTGGCGCCGCTCGAGCGCCTCGAGGACGAGGTCGCCGGAGAGCGGCTTCCCATACAGGTAGCCCTGGGCGTAGTCGCAGCCGAGCCGACGCAGGGCGCTGTGCGTCTCGGCGTCCTCGACTCCCTCGGCGACGACCTGGAGGCCGAGGCTCTGCGCGAGCTGCACCGTCGCCTTCACGATCATCCGGCTGCTGTGCGAGAGCGCCATGTCCGAGACGAAGCTCCGGTCGATCTTGACCTCGCCGACCGGGAGGTCCTTGAGGTACGCGAGCGCCGAGTGGCCCGTTCCGAAGTCGTCGATCGAGATCCTCACGCCGGTCGCCACGATCCGCTCGAGGACCTCCTGCGCGCGCTCCGGATCAGCCATGACGGTGGTCTCGGTCAGTTCGAGCCAGAGCCGGCCCGGCGCGATGTCGTGCGAGCTGGTGAGCGCGGCGGCCAGGTACTCGGGGAACTCGGCGTCGAGCAGGTCGATCGCCGTCAGGTTCACGGCGACGGTGAGGTCGCTGCACGGCCACCTCCCGAGCTCGTCGAGCGCGTGCTCCAGGACCGCGCGCGTGACGTGGCGGATGGCCCCCGTGCGCTCGGCGACCGGGATGAACGCTCCGGGCGGCAGGAGGCCGCGGGTCGGATGGTGCCAGTAGGCGAGCGCCTCGAAACCGGCGATCGTGTTCGTCGCGAGCGCGATCTTGGGTTGGTAGTGCGGACGCACCTCGCCGCGTTCGGAGGCCGTCCGCACCGCAGCCGCCAGCTTCAGCTGCTCGGGATCGTGCGGGTCTACCGCGGGGCTGTAGCCGAGAACGCCTCTGCGCCACTGCTTCGCGGTGTGAGTCGCGATCTCGGAGTGCTTCAGCAGAGTCTCCGCGTCGGCGCCGTCTGCCGGGAAGAACGCCATCCCGACCGTGGCGTCCACGGTCAGGGGCATCCCGTCGAGCACGATCGGGGGCTCCACGGCGGCACGCAGACGCTCCGCGAACGCTTCCGCCTTCGTGCTCTCGAGCTCCCCGACCACGACGAACTCGTCGCTGCCGAAGCGGGCGAGCAGCAGCTCGGTCCCGACGAGCTCCTGGAGTCGACCCGCGGTCTCGACGAGCACGCTGTCGCCGGCCTCGTGCCCGAGCGTCTCGTTGATCTCGCGGAAGCGATCGAGGTCGACGAGGAGCACCGCGAGCCCGCGATCCTCCTTCGCCGCCCGCATCACGGCGGCCGCGAGGCGCTCTCGCAGGTGCGTCCGGTTGGGGAGGCCGGTCAGACCGTCGTAGAAGGCCTGCTGGTGGATCTTCGCGATCTGCGCCTCGATCTTCCTCGTCACTCGCGCCAGCATCGGGATGAACAGGAGCACGAGCAGGACGAGCAGCGCCTCGAGCACGATCCCGACGCGGAGCTGGGCTGCGCGCGCCTCGCGCTCGATGGGCGCGTAGGACTGTGTGATGAGCGCGGCGCCCTTCCGGATCCCGGCGCCGACGGGAGCGAACGTCTCGAGCGTCTCGACGCCGTCCGGCGCGCGTGCCGTCCGGCTCACGATCGAGCCGGAAGCGGCTTCGGTAGGCAGCGCAGAACCCACCTTCGATCCGATCGCCGCGTGGTCGGTCGAGAACGTCACTGTGCCGTCGCGCCGGACGAGCGAGACGCCGAGAACGTCCTCGGTCAGGAGCTGCTGCCGGAAGAGATCGTCGAGCTCGTGCGCGCGAAGCCGACCGACCGGCTCGCGGAGGTCCGACGCCGCGACCTCACGTTGGAACACCGTGGACGCGACGAGGCCCGCGTGGCGGGTGGCCGCTCGCTCGGCGGTGGTGATGGCGAAGTGGTGGACGACGAGGAGGATCGCCGCGGAAGCGAGCCCGAGCGCGAGCGAGAGGACGACCGCGAAGCGGAGGACGAGCCGCGGGGCGCGTTCGGTCGCGAAGAGCCCTGTCCCGTGGCGGCGGCGGAGGGGCATCGCTCTCAGGGGCGCTCTGATCTCCCCGAGCCGGCGCCGGAGCCGCCCTGCCCGCCTCCCTGTGAGCCGCTCCCGTCCCCCGGACCGCCGGGCCCCGGGTCCGTCGAGCCGGACGAACCACCCATGCCGGATCCGCCGGTCGTGGGCTCGTTGGGCTGGGTGCTCTCGCCAAGCCCGGTCGTCTCGACGTCGCCCATGCCGGACGCCGGGCTGGCCGTGCTCCCCAAGCCGGTAGCCGGAGGTCGTGGAGCCGGCGTGCGCGCCTCTGTCTCGTTGGGCGCCGAGGCCTGAGTCGGCTTGGTCGGCTTGGTCGGCTTCGGCTTGCCGCGACCGTTCTCGGGCTCGACCACCGGGGTGGTCGATGCTGCGGAGCCCTGTGCTCGAGGCCGTCGCGCCTCGGTGGCCGCGGTCGTCCGGATGTGTCGGGAAGAGGGTCCCGATCGGGACATGTCCTCGCCTGCGGCAAGGTCGACCGCCGCGCCGCGTTCGCTCGGAGTCAGCTGGATCTCGAGCTGGCGGACTGCCATGGACCGGCCCTCGTCGCCGGCCGCCGCGGCGACCAGCGGCGCGAACGTCGCAACGGCCCGCTCCGCGATCGCCGGCAGCGGGAGGAGGAACGTCCCGAGGGAAAGCAGTAGAAGCGGAAGCGACGCGAGCACGGCGATCGCGAGAAGACGTGCCCGCGTGTAGTCGTCTGCGCTGTACGCAGGGGGGTCGACCACGTCAACGCATGTCGAGGAACCCATCATCACCACGGCAAGAGCCGACTTGCACAGCATCTGCGCTCGCGGGGGCGGCGTATCCCCCGGAAGGGTGAACCAGTCCCTCGCGCGGCGTCACTCGAGCCAGGGCTCGAGGAGCAGCGTCAGGGATCGAGCCCGGCGCAGCTGCGGAGCGAGCGCCACGAGGCGACCGCCTGCTTTCGCGGCGCGCCCGTCAGCGGTCGCGGGACGCCGCCGACGATCCGGGCGGGCACCCAGCTGTAGCCGTCGATGCGCCGCCCGGTGGCGGTCACGAACAGCACGCCGGTCCGGGTCGAGAGCTCGCTCGTCCCGTACCAGACGAAGTTGCCGAGGCCGTAGCTCACGAACGAGCGCCCCATGCGCCCGGCGCCCTGGGGCCGGTGCGCGTGCCCGCCGGTGACGATGTCCGCTCCGGCTCTCACGAGCTGGCGCGCGAGCTTGCGCTGGTCGGAGCTGGGGCACGCCATGAGCTCGACGCCCCAGTGCAGGAAGACGACGACGGTGTCGGACGTGCGCCGTGCCTCGCGCACCGCCTCGAGCAGCCACGGCACGTCCTTCGCCGACGCGAGCCCCGGTTTGCCGGGGCCCGCAGTCCAGGCCGAGACCAGCTCGTCATCGAGGACCTGCGTGGCGCCGATGACGGCGATGCGCTGGCCGTTCACCGTCGTTCGGTACGGCGCGTACGCCCGCTTCGCGTTCGTCCCGATTCCGACGACGGGGAAGCGGTAGCGCTTGGCCGCGGCGAGCGAGTCCCGGAGGCCCTGCTCCCCGAAGTCGAGGCCGTGGTTGTTCGCCATCGAGGCCACGTCCACGCTGCCGCCTCGCAGCGCCGCGAACGCAGCGGGCGGCGCCCGGAAGGTGAACTCCTTCGGCACGGCCACCCCGCGGTTCGTCACCGCGGTCTCGAGGTTGACGACGGCGAGGTCGGCGCGCCCAAGCGTCGGTGCGATCGGGCCGAGGACGGCCCTCGCCGAGGTTGCGAGCTTCGAGGCCAGGATCCCCTCGAAATGGACGTCGGCGCCGAACGCGAAGACGACCGCCGCTCCGCTTCCGAGCGGCCCGCGCGCGCGCTCCGCTTCGCTCTCTCCGCGCGCCGCCTGGCCGAGCAGGGACGCGCCGAGCGCGAGAACGAGGGGCGCCGAGAGCAGCGCGACGATGAGGCGGCGAAGCATGAGGAGAAAGGCCGGGTCGGATCGGCTGGCACGATAGCTCGCGCTTGGAGTAGGCTCGGCTTCGTTGCGCAAGGGCATCGTGCAGCTCGTCGCGATCGGCGTCGCGATCGCCGTGGGGGTCACGCTCGTGGCCGTCCGCTTCCAGTGGCTGCCCACCTCCGCTTCCGTCGAGTTCGACCGTATCCAGGACGTGTACTGGCTCGCGACCGTGATCTCGATCGGGATCTTCTCGCTGGTCGCGGCCGTGATCGTGTACTCCGTCTGGAAGTGGCGGGTTCCGCTGGACGACGACCGCGACGGCCCGCCCATCCACGGTCACACCGGCCTCGAGATCCTGTGGACGGCGGTACCCGCCACGCTCGTGATCATCATCGGCGTGGTGAGCGCGATCGTGCTCGCGCGCAACGGCGAGGCCGGCACGCGTCCGCTGCAGGTCGAGGCGATCGGGCAGCAGTTCGCCTGGCGCTTCGCCTACCCCGACTACGGAGGAGCGACCTCAGGTGAGCTCGTCCTGCCGGTCGGGAGGGAGGCGGAGTTCACGATGAAGGCGGTGGACGTCATCCACTCCTTCTGGGTGCCTCAGTTCGGGCAGAAGATGGACGCCGTCCCGGGGATCGAGACGACGATCCTCGTCACGCCGACGCGCACCGGCGAGTTCGCCGTCGTGTGCGCCGAGCTCTGCGGGCTCGGCCACGCGACGATGCGGGCGAGGGCGCGGGTCGTGACCGAGCCCGAGTTCGAGAAGTGGATCGCGGAGAAGCGAGGATGACGACCACGCATCCGGACCAGCGCGAGACGATGGAGTACCCGGCGCACTACGAGCCGCCGCGCGGGCAGGCCTGGCGCCTCTTCTTCGGCCCGGGGCTGGTGCGCGGGCTCTGGATGGGACTCCTCTTCTTCTGCCTCGGGATGCTGCTCGTCGTCGCGCTTCGCACGTGGTGGGGGTGGGATCCGGCCTGGTTGTGGCCGGTGATCTGGCCGATCGCGGGCATGGTCACGGCGCCCGTGGGCTTCCTCGCCGGAATCGGCGCGTTCGACTACTGGCTGTACTACATCTCGGGACGGCCGACAAGGCCCGAGGACCACTCCGGGCACGGCGCGTACAGCTGGCGGGACTACTTCCGGGTCAACACCGATCACAAGGTGATCGGGATCCAGTACCTCGTCACGACGTTCTTCTTCTTCACCGTCGGCGGGCTGATGGCGATGCTCTTCCGGGCCGAGCTCGCGCAGCCGGGGCTCCAGTTCGTCGACTCGCAGGCGTTCAACGGGCTCGTCTCGGCGCACGCGACGCTGATGATCTTCCTCTTCATCATCCCGGCGTTCGCCGGGATTGCGAACTTCGTCGTCCCGCTGATGCTCGGGGCGCCCGACATGGCGTTCCCGCGACTGAACGCCCTCTCGTACTGGCTTCTCCCGATCGCAGGCTTCATGTTCCTGGCGAGCTTCCTCGCCCCGGGCGGCTCCTTCGCCGCCGGGTGGACGGGCTACGCGCCGCTCGCCGAGGGACAGCCGCTCGGCCAGACGTTCTTCAACATGGGAGTCCAGTGGGCCGGCGCCTCGAGCGTGATGACCGCGCTCAACTTCCTCGTCACGATCATCACCATGCGGGCGCCGGGGATGACCTTCTGGCGCATGCCGCTCCTCGTCTGGGCGAACTTCACGACGTCGCTCCTCGTCGTGATCGCGACGCCGTTCATCGCCGGCTCGCAGTTCTTCGTGATGTTCGACCGGATCCTGCACACCGACTTCTTCATCCCGGACGGAGGCGGGTACGTGCTGGGCTACCAGCACATCTTCTGGTTCTACAGCCATCCGGCGGTCTACATCATGATGCTGCCCGGCTTCGGGATCGTCTCCGAGGTCATCTCGGCCTTCGCCCGCAAGCCCATCTTCGGCTACCGGCTGATGGCGCTCTCGCTCGTGGGGATCCTCGTCCTCGGCTTCTCCGTCTGGGCGCACCACATGTTCGTGGCCGGAATGGCCGACTGGCTGCGCGTCCCGATGATGATCACGACGCTCCTCATCGCCGTCCCGACCGGGATCAAGGTCTTCTCCTGGACCGCGACCCTGTGGCGCGGGCGCATCCACCTGACGACGCCGATGCTCTTCGCGCTCGGGTTCGTGACCATGTTCGTGATCGGCGGCCTCTCCGGGATCTACCTCGGCTCGGTGCCGATCGACATCGCCGCCTCGGACACGTACTTCATCGTCGCGCACATCCACTACGTGCTCTTCGGCGGATCCGTATTCACGATCTTCGCCGGGATCTACTTCTGGTTCCCGAAGATGACCGGGCGCATGTACGACGAGCGCCTCGGACGCTGGCACTTCTGGCTCACGTTCGTGAGCTTCAACGTCACGTTCTTCCCGATGCACTACGTGGGCCTGCGCGGGATGCCGCGGCGGGTCTTCGACTACGACGCGGCCTTCGGCGACCTGAACCTGATCATCTCGATCGCCTCTTTCGCGCTCGGCGCGTCGTTCATCGTCTTTCTCTACAACATGGTCACGAGCTGGGCGCGCGGCCCGGTCGCCGAGTCCAACCCGTGGCACGCGCACTCGCTCGAGTGGCAGGTTTCCTCCCCGCCGCCCGTCTTCAACTTCGACGAGATCCCGCAGGTCGTCGCCGGCCCGTACGAGTACGGCGTCCCCGGCGCCCGGCACGCGGTGATGAGCCCGGCGAAGGAGGCGCAGGAGGTTCCCGCATGAGCGACGAGACCTCCGTCCTCGTGGTCGCGAACGAGACGCTCGTCGGGCGTGAGCTCGTCGAGGCGGTGGTGCGACGGGCGGAGGCGGGGCCCGTCCGCGTGCTCGTGATCGCGCCGGTGACCCCGCCGCGGGCCGGGTACGTCGTGTACGCGGACTCGCGCCGCGCCTCCGCGGGGAGGCGGCTCGAGCGCACGCTGCAGGCGTTCCGCGTCGCGGGGATCCCGGCCCACGGCGCCGTCTACGACGACGAGCCGCTGGCCGCCGTCAAGGACGTGCTCGCCTCGGAGGACGTCGACGAGATCGTCGTCTCCACGCATCCCGAGTCGAAGTCCGGCTGGCTCCGGCGCAACCTCGTGGAGGAGATCCGCAAGGCGGCCGGCGGCCGGCCCGTCGAGCACGTCGTCTCGACGGAGGCCGCGCTCGAGGAGACGAACGTCCTCGTGATCGCGAACGAGACCGTGCTCGGCGAGGAGCTCCTCGACCGGATCCGGGCCCGAGCACGGGAGGGGAAGGTCAGCTTCCTCATCGTCTGTCCGCAGAGCGACGTTACGGGCGCCGAGCATCCGGAGGCGGAGCGGAGGCTCCGGGCCGCGCTCGCGACGCTCCGGGCCGAGGGCATCGACGTTCACGGCCAGATCGCGCACGAGGATCCCTTCACCGCGGCGATCAACGCGGTCCACGACGAGCGGACGGACGAGATCGTCGTCTCGACGTACCCGGGCGAGCGTTCCCGCTGGCTCCGGCGCGACCTCGTCGGCCGCCTGCGTGCCGAGAGCGGCGTCCCCGTGGAGCACGTCGTCGCCGGGGCCGGCGTCGCCTCGGAGGTCGGCCCGTGACGAGCCACGCCGAGGCGCTGCACGAGCACCACGGCCCGCCGGCGGCTCACCACAGCTCGCGGGTCGACGCGCCCGTGCTCGGCATGTTCCTCTTCATCGCCTCCGAGGCGATGCTCTTCGGGTCCTTCTTCGCCGCCTACTTCTTCGTCAGGGTCGTGAATCCGAGCGCGCCGGCGGAGTGGCCGCCCGAGCCGTACCACTTCCCGGTCTTCGTTGCCGGCATCAACACGACGATCCTCGTGACCTCGAGCTTCACCATGCACTGGGCGCTGCAGTCGATCAAGCGCAACCAGCGCCCGGCGTTCCTCGCCGGGATGGTGCTCACGTTCCTCATGGGCCTCGCCTTCCTGCTCACCCAGATCATCGAGTACCTCAACGTGGGCTTCAACACGGGGGCCGGCGCCTGGGCCTCGGTCTTCTTCTGCCTCACGGGCCTCCACGGCGCGCACGTCGCTATCGGGCTGACGCTGCTCGGGATCGTCATCGTCCGGGGCTTCCGGGGGCACTACTCGCCCGAGCACCACCACGGAGTGGAGCTCAGCGGGATCTACTGGCACTTCGTCGACATCATGTGGATCGTCGTCTACACGGCGGTCTACCTCCTCTGAAGGAGACGATCTTTGGGCGAATACCAATCGACCGCGGCCCCGAAGGGGACGCCTTTAGGGATTTTCGCGCGTTCGGGATCCGTGTCTGCGGATCCCGAGCTTGCGCGGCTGTGATGGAGAACCCGTTCCGGAGCGAGGCAGCCGCTTTCCGGTTTCTCCTGATCACGATCGGCGCCTTCGCGCTCATCGTCGTCACGTCGTTGATCAACGACTGGCTCGGGTTCGCGACCTTCGTGATCCTCACGGCCGGCGCGATCGTCGTCTACCTGCGCCAGCGGGGCCCGAGGCCGCCTCGCGAGCACGTCGAGCACGTTGGCCCGTCCGACGTCCGGCGCGTCCTCGTGGTCGCGAACGAGACGATCCAGGGCGAGGAGCTGATGAGCGCCATCGGCGAGCTCGCGCTCGTAGAGAGGACCGAGTTCCTCGTCATCTGCCCGGCTCTCAACTCCCGGCTCAAGACGTGGACCTCCGACGAGGATCCCGCGCGCGAGGAGGCGCAGAAGCGGCTCGACGCGACGCTCGCGCACCTGGGGTCGATCGGTATCGACGCTCGCGGCGAGGTCGGGGACGTCGACCCGCTGGTCGCCATCGAGGACAGCGTGCACCTCTACCACCCGGACGAGATCGTCGTCTCGACCCATCCGGAAGGCCGTTCCAACTGGCTCGAGCGAGGCGTCGTCGCGGCGGCTCGCGAGCGCTTCGACGTGCCGGTAACGCACGTCGTCGTCGACCTCGACCGCTAGGGCTACTTCCCGGCGGCCGACGAGACGTACTCGGCCACGGCCTGGATCTGCTCGGGATCGAGCGAGTCCTTGAACGACGGCATCTGGCCGCGGCCGTTCGTCACGCGCTCGACGACCAGCGCTTTCGGCGGCTTCGAGTCGTCGAGGTTCGGCCCCACCTCGCCGGACGTCCCGGCGTCGGCGAGCGTGTGGCACGAGCCGCAGCTCGCGGTGAAGATGGACTTGCCGTCGGTCGTCTTCTCGGGGGTCACGCCCGTCCCGGCCACTGCGGCCACGTACGTCGCGATGTCGTCCACGGCCGCGTCCTGGTCCTCGACGCAGAACCCCTCCTCGACGTCGTCACAGCTCGGAAGCGTCTGGTCGAGTGGAGGCATGCCGGGAGCACCCGTGGACGTGGTCGTGATCGGGATGCGGATCTGGTCGGCGACGACCTGCGTGAACGTCGACGTCGTCATCCCTGCCTCGCGGGCCTGCGCGAACGCGTCGTCGAGGTTCGGGCCGATGGTGCTCGTCGTCCCGGCGTCCGCCAGCGTGTGGCAGCCCCCGCAGCGGTCGAGGAAGAGCTGCTTCCCGGCTCCCTGGCTTCCGCTCGAGACGTAGCCTCCGGTTCCGCACGCGGAGAGGGCGAGCACGAGAACCGCCGCACACGCGGCACCGAGGACGAGTGCGGCGCACCTCACCGCGGCGAGTCTAACCCGTCGCCGAGGCGGAGGCTGAGCGCAGCTGCTTCAGCGCGCGCTTGACCTCGGGCGCGCTCGGGTCGTCCGGAGCGAGCTCGAGGAACTTCTCGTACGCTGCGATCGCGGTCGCGACGTCGCCTGCTCCCTGCGCGGCCTGGGCCAGCTCGATCTGGACGCTCGGGTCCTTCGGCGCCGCAGCGACGATGCGCTTGTACGTGTCGACGACCTTCGCGCTTCCGGTCTGGGCGTCGCCGTACGCCGCGGCCATCGCCTGCTCGAGGTCGGTCGTGACGGCGTTCGTGATCGGGTCGGGCGTGAGCGGCGTCCCCTTGAACGTGAAGTAGCCGGCGAAGCCGGCGTCGGGGGCGAGGAACGCGAGCCGGATCTGCGCCTCCTGCGCTCGCTGCTGTGCGTCCCCCACCTGTGACAGGTAGAGCCCGGCCAGCTCCCGCAGCGCCGTCACGTCCTTGGGACGGATCTCGAGGTAGCGCTCGAGGGCCTCGATCGCATCGTCGGTGTTGCCCTCGGCCTGCTGGGCGGTGGCGAGGTCGCGGAGCGCCTTCGTGTCCCGCGGGTCCTCGGAGACGCGCTTCTGCGCGTCGGAGACCGAGGGCACGCCGGAGTCGCCGCCGACCCCGCGCAGGATGTCGCCGACCCCCACGCCGCCCGCGCCGACGCCGAACCCGACGAAGCCCAGCCCGAAGGCCAGTGCCAGGAAGAGGAAGACCCACTTCGCCTGCCGGCGGAGGCGGGGGAAGAACATGGTGTCCTCGGCTACGGTGTCGGAGCGGCGTGTGACAGCAGCCGTGCGCGCGCGCTGCGCGCTGCGCCGATCAGCTCGAGCCATGCCTTCCCTCCCTTCTCGTAGCGGGTCGTGCCGGACACGAGAGTAGCGACGACGCGGTGGGGGGCTCCCCCGAGAACCGCTGCCGTAACAGGATCTTCCCACGGGACGAACGGTGAGCGCGAGAGCGAGAGGATCGTGAGGTCCGCCCGTTTCCCGGGCACGAGCGAGCCCGTCTCGGCGGCCATCCCGAGCACTCGGGCGCCTCCGAGCGTCGCGAGCTCGAGCGCGTCGGAGGCCAGCAACGCGTCCGGCCGCCGCTCCCGCGCCCGGGCCTCGACGATCGCAGCGCGCATCTCGTCGAACATGTCGAACGAAGGGGTCGACGCCGGGCTGTCGGTCGAGATCGCGACGCGGATTCCGGCCTCGCGGAGCGCGGCGAGCGGCGCGATGCCGCAGCCCAGAAGGGCGTTCGAGCGGGGGCAGTGCGCGACCGCGACGTCGTGGGACGCAAGCAGCTCGATCTCCTCCTCGTCGGCCTGCACGCAGTGGGCGGCGACGACGTGCGGGCCGAGCAGCCCGGCGCCCGCGAGCGCTCTGATCCCGGTCGTGCCGAGCGGCTGGACGAGCAGCTCGGAGAACGCCTCCCAGGGGCCGGTGCCCGTCCGCAGGAACTCGGTCTCGGCCTCGCTCTCGGCGAGGTGCGTCGCGACGGGGAGCTCGAGCGCGTGCGAGGCGCGGTACAGGTCGAGCGTGCACGTGTACGGGGCGTGGGGCGAGATCCCGAGCCGGACGTCGTCCGAGAGCGCGCCTGCGATCCGCTCTCGCATCGGCTCGAAGCTCTCGGCGATCGGTGTCTCGTCCGCTCCGAAGACCTCGAGGTACACGATGGCGCGGAGCCCGAGCTCTGCGCAGGCGGTCGCGGCCGCGCCGCTGAAGCTGCAGTCGCCCACGGTCGTGATCGCCGAGCGCAGGCACTCGAGCGCGCCCAGGCGCGCGATCGACTCCATGTCCTCGATCGAGATCCGCTTCTTGCGCTCGACGTGCAGGCCGATCCAGTCGGGGAACGGGAGCCCGTCCCCGAACCCCCGGTAGACCGCGTACTCGAGGTGGCTGTGAGCGTTTACGAAGCCCGGGAGGATCACGGACTCGGCGTAGCGCTCGCCCTCGCCGATCTCGGATGCGGGCCCGACGGCGGCGATTCTCCCGTCGTCGCCGATCGCGACGGCGCCGTTCTCGACGGGGGCGCCCTCCACGGGCACGACCCAGTCCGCCGAGACGATCCTCACGTCACTTCCGCGAAGTCCTCGTCCCAGCCTCGCTGCCAGCGGCGCTCCATCAGCACAGCCACCCAGATCGTGGCCTCGTACAGGAGCACGAGCGGCACCACCTCGAACACGAGGGACACGGGGTCGACGGTCGGGAGCAGGATGGCGAAGACGAGGAGGGCGACGAATGCCGTCCGCCGATTGGTCCGGAGTTGCCTCGCGGTGACGATGCGGAGCCGGACGAGCCCCAGCACGAAGATGGGCATCAGGAACGCCAGCCCGCCGGCGAGGAGCGTGAACGCGACGAACGAGAAGTAGTAGCTGGCGCGGATCTGGATGTCGAAGAGATCCTCGTTGTAGCTCGTCAGGAAGCCGAGGGCGCGCGGGAGGACGATCCAGTACATGAACGCCACGCCGCAGGCGAAGAGCGTGCTCGCGATGACTACGAAGACGAGCACCACGCGCTGGAAGTGGGGCTCGACCGCAGGGGCGAGGAACGACCATGTCTGCCAGAGCAGGATCGGCAGACAGAGTGCGAGCGCGGCGATCAGGCTGACCTTGATCGTGGTCGTGAACGGCTCCGTCACGCCGAACGTCACGAGGTCGCGGTCGGGAGGAAGCGGACCCGTGAGCCACGTCATGATCTGGTCGTTGAAGGCGAACGCCAGCAGGAAGGCCGGGACGATCGCGATCAGGCAGATGATGAGCCGTGACCGCAGCTCGTCGAGGTGCTCGACCAGCGTGGCCTCCTCGCCGTGCGAGAGGCGCCGCGGGAGCCACCGGCGGAACATCGGGCGCCGCCCTTAGCGGACGGTTTCCCGCTCGGTCTCCGCGGCCTCGTCCTCGACCGGAGCCGGCTCGGCCGGAGCGGGCGGGAGCTCGGACGGCGCGGCGGCGGTCGGCGTGGTCGTGGTGCTCACGGTCTCCTCCACGCCGGTCACTGCATCCTTGAACTCGCGCATCCCCTTGCCCAGCGACCGCCCCATCTCCGGCAGGCGTTTCGCGCCGAAGACGAGCAGCAGCACGACGAGGAGGATCATGAGCTCCCAGATCGAGATGCCGAACGGCATGGACGCACGATACCACCGACGCTTCCGAGCGACGATCCGGACGCCACGAGAGAGGGGCCCCGAAGGGCCCCTCTCGCTTCGTCATGCCTTCGTCGGTCTAGGTGACCTTGACCAGCAGGTTGCCCGTGTAGTTCGACTTGACGCAGCCGGGCCTGGACTCGCCGAGCGCGGAGCGGTTGCTCTGCGAGTACGCCTCGTTGCTCACCGTGCTCGAGCCGCAGTCGACCTGCGACCAGGAGCTCGTCACGGGCTGGAGGCCCGTGCTCGAGTAGCCCTTGCGCACGTAGATGTAGAGGTCGCACGTCGCCCCGTTCGCCATGTTGTTGATGATCCAGGTGACGACGTTGTTCGAGCTGCTCAGGTCGAGGTAGGCCGTGCCGCAGCTCACGTCGTTCACGGTGCTCGGGAACGTCGTGATCTGCGTCCCCTTGGTGTGAGCCGGGGGCACGGACTGCCAGTACGTCGCCTGTGCAGCCAGCCCGCCCTGGACCTTGACGTCCTTCGTCACGCCGCTCGTGTTCGTCACCTGGACGTGGACGAGGAAGTCGTAGGCGACGCTGCCCTTCTTCGACGACGCCACCGTCCCGCAGTTCGTGCTGCCGTTCAGGGAGGTGCAGTCGTAGATCGGGCCGGTGCCGCCGATCTGGTACTCGAACTTGATGATCGACGAGCCCACGCTGAACGGCTCGCAGTCGCCCGTCTTGTCCAGAGCGTCGTTGGACGAGTCGAAGGACGCCTGGTAGCTGTAGCCGCCGTCGCCCAGCGGGCCCTGAGGCAGCCGGTTGTCCCGCGTCGACGGGTCGCTCTGGTTCCAGCTGAACGACTCCGACGCGAAAGCGGTCCCGGAGCAGTCGTTGGTCTTGAAGAAGTTCAGCGTCAACGTGCCGCTCCACGTCGCGGGCCCGATGACCGTCAGCGTCACCTGGTCGTGCACCATCGCGCCCGTCGTGGCCGGACTGCTGTTGCTGATCGGGGTGTGGTCCGCCAGATGCACCTCGGTGCTGAGCGCGGACTCGAACGTCGGCGGCGCCTCCTCCATGAAGAGGTCGAGGTGCTGGACGTCGATGCAGTTCGGCGTGCCGTCGACCGTCGGCGCTCGGGTGACCGACACCGCGCGCGTTCCCAGGCCGCTCACCGTGAAGCAGCCGTCCTGGGTGTCGCCGGGCTCGTTGTCGATGCCGTACCGCGCGGCGTCTCCCCCGGAGCCGTTCGCGGTGATGGGAATGCTGTGCGGGCTCGTGCCCGGAGCAGAGCCGCCGGCCTGCGTGTTGGCGTCGCCGCCCGATCCTCCCAGGGCGAACGACGAGCCGAAGGACCTGATGCAGATCTTCGTGATCACGAAGCCCGGCTTGTCGTTCTGCACGTCGAGGTCGACCGTCACGTCGCCCACCGTCGCGTTGCTGTCCCGAAAGCCCCCGTCCGAAACGCTGAAGTTCGGCGGGTTGAAGCCGTTTGCCGGCGATCCCGTCGTCACGCAGTTCGGAGGCGACCCCCCGCTCTGGTCCGTGAAGGTTCCGCTTTGCGACACCCCGGACGTCTGTCCGGTCGCCGTGTACGAGTAGTCGCCCTCGGCCGACTCGTCCTCGCGCAGCGTGACCTGGCACGACCACGCGCCGTTGTCGTCGGCCACCCCGTCACA
>Ga0233417_10000173_pt1 | contig 17951 bp, 15 predicted proteins | sample Sed_MG_FD_189023 | JGI IMG/M metagenome (GOLD analysis project Ga0233417, IMG submission 189023) | Sediment microbial communities from Lake Towuti, South Sulawesi, Indonesia - Sediment_Towuti_2014_0.5_MG | ecosystem: Environmental > Aquatic > Freshwater > Lake > Sediment | place: Indonesia... | reverse complement strand
TGGGTTCGACGCCTATGATCTCGGCCACGCAGACCGCGTCCAGGTGGGCGCCTACGCGTTCCACACCCTCGCTTTCCGCGGTCTTCATGGTAATGAGCTGCGAAAGCGTCTCCGGGTCCGTCTCCAGTCCCGTGACTAGCTCGCGCAGCCAGTTGTACGAAAACTTCAATCTCGGCTCACTCCGTTCGGTGAATCAGAATTGCGACAGAAAACGCAGGTCGCCGCTTTGCAGCCAGCGGATGTCGTCGATGCCATAGCGCATCATGGCCAGTCGCGTCAGGCCCAGCCCGAATGCGAACCCGTTCCATTCTTCCGGATCGAGCCTGCTCATTCGCAGCACATTCGGGTTCACCAGCCCGCAGGGCAGTAGTTCCACCCACCCGGACTGCTTGCAGACCGGGCAGCCCTTCCCGTCGCAGATCAGGCAGTGTATGTCCAGCTCGAAGCCCGGTTCGACGAAGGGGAAATAGCCGGGGCGGAGCCGCACGATCACATCGCGGTGGAAGATTTCACCCAGCAGGGTCCGCATGAAGTAGAGCAGATGTGCCACGGATACATCGCGGTCCACCATCATGCCTTCGAGCTGGTAGAAGGTGTGCTCATGCGAGGCGTCCACCTCTTCGTTGCGGAAGACGCGGCCCGGAGCGATCATGCGCAGGGGCGCACCGAGCCTCTCGATGGCCCGTACTTGCACCGGCGAGGTGTGTGTGCGCAACAGGGAGCCGTCAGTGAGCCAGAACGTGTCCTGGGCATCGCGCGCGGGGTGGTCGGAAGGAATGTTGAGCGCGTCGAAGTTGTAATACTCGGTTTCCACTTCGGGACCGTCCATCACGGCGAATCCCAGCGACAGAAACAGGTCCTCGATTTCGGTCTGGATCTGCGTGATGGGGTGCAGGCTGCCACGCCGCGGGCCGGCTGCGGGAAGAGTCAGGTCAATCCCCTCCGCGTCGAGGCGCGCCCGGAGTGCCTCTTCTTCGAAGCGAGCTTTGCGCGCCTCGAAGGCAGCCTCGAGCGCCTGCTTGGCCGTATTCAGCAGCCGCCCGGCTGCGGCCCGCTCCTCGGCCGCCATCCCGCCCAGTGTCTTGCTGATCCGCGCCAGAACGCCCTTGCGCCCCAGCACATCAACACGAACTTGCTCGAGTTCCGCGGCGTCGGCCGCGCCCTCGATACGCGCGCGGGCATTGTGCTCCAGGTCTCTCAGGGTGTCGATGGGTGAAACCGGCATTGAGGAGTCTTCTATTCTAACTTGAATCATCCCGGCTTTTGTGCTCGCAGCCCCGTAGGTGGCGGGCCCGCCGCTGCGGTTGCAGGACGCGAGATTTCCCCCGCTCGACCCCGCGCCTCCGGATGCACGGGGAACGGGTTCGTTTGCTTGCCGCGTGAGGCTCGGAGGGACCTTCTGAAGACGTTTCGACGTGGCTTGGACCGCGGATGAGTGGGGGCTCGCCCGAACGCCGTGAGATCGCCGGCTACGATATGTTCTTCCTGGTCCTCACCGCCACGGGCAGCCAGGAATTGCGCTCAATAGCTCCAGGCGTCGAACTTGATCTCTTTGCCGGGTTCGATCTGGCCGGTCCACAGCACGCCCCTGCGGATTTCCAGGTAAGGACCCGAAGCGCCCTTGCGCACGGTCGCGTTCCAGATCTTCATGGTGTTGCCTTCGGAAAGGAAGGTGTGACCTTTTACCAGCGTGTACTGCGTCCCCCACGCGCGGTCGGGGTAGGGTTTGCTCGTCCCCAGTTCGACGCCGCGCATCAAAGGCATCAGTGACTTGGTAGTGGCGAGGAACGACTTGATACTGATTTCGACGGGCATCACCGAGGCCGCCTCCGGCGGCGCATACAGGATGGTGTACTTGCCGGGCGGAAAGTTCTTGAACTCGTACTTTCCCGCGCTGTCGGCCGCCGCCGAAACGCCGGTCAGGATCTTGACCCTTGCGTAAGTGACCTCCTGATCGCCCACAATCTGGCCCAGGAACAGCCGCATGTCCTTCATGGGCTTCCCGCTGCGGCCCAGAAATACCCCGCCGGCGCCACCACCTTTGGCCGGAGCTTGCGCCCTGCCGCGGAATCCGGGTGTGGCCAGCAGGAGAATGGTGAGAATCAAACAGAAATGCCGCATGCTCTTCGCCTCCCGAGCCCCCGCGGGCAGCCTAGACCCTGCCCCGGGGCGTCCAATTGGCTTTCATCAGAATCGTAAACCGTAACGGCGCTCGGCGCAACGTCCATCGGCCAGGCCCGAATCTCCCACCGCACCCGCGCCCAGGTCGTACCATCTCTGCCGCTACAATGATCTTCATGTGCGGCATCGTCGGCTACATCGGCTCGAAGAACGCGGTGCCGATCATTCTCGACGGGCTGCGCCGCTTGGAATACCGGGGCTACGATTCCGCCGGGCTGGCCGTGGCGACAAACTCCCATGAGCTGCTGGTGCGCCGGGCTTCCGGCAAACTGCGCAACCTCGAAGAGCAGATGCGCCTTCACCCCGCCGAGGGCACTTACGGGATCGGGCACACCCGCTGGGCTACGCACGGGCGGCCCACCGAGGAGAACGCCCATCCTCACCGCGATGGCAAGGGCAACATCGCGCTGGTGCACAACGGCATTATCGAGAATTACCTCCCTTTGAAGCGGCGTCTGGAAGCGGAGGGCTATTCCTTCCGCACCGAAACCGACACCGAGATCATCGCGTGCTTGATTGCGCGCTACTTCGAAGGAAACCTCGAGGAGGCCGTACGCCAGGCCGCCAAACAGCTCACTGGATTGTTCGCCATCGCGGTCATCGCCCGGGATGATCCCGGCAAAATCGTGGCCGTGCGCTCCGGCCCGCCCGCTGTGGTGGGATTGGGGAACGGCGAGTATTTCGTGGCCTCCGATGTGCCGGCCATTCTGGGACACACCCGCGACGTGTTCTTCCTCGACGACGGCGATATGGCGGTTCTCACCCGGGAGGGCGTGACGCTCACGGATTTGGACGGCCGGCCCGTCAAGCGCCGCGTGACCCCCGTCTTATGGGATCCCATCATGGCTGAGCGGGGAGGCTACAAGCATTTCATGCTGAAGGAGATCTTCGAGCAGCCGCGGGCCGTGCGGGACACCATTCTGGGCCGGGTCGGGCCGGAAAGCGGGCGAGTGTTCCTGGACGAAATGAACCTCACCGAGCGCGACTTCCAGTCCTTCACCCAGGTCCGGATCGTGGCCTGCGGCACCAGTTGGCATGCCGCGCTAGCGGGCAAGTTCATGGTGGAGCGGCTCGCCCGCATCGCGGTCGAAGTGGACTACGGCAGCGAGTTCCGCTACCGCGAGCCGGTCCTTTCGCCGGGTGTGCTGACCGTGCTCGTCTCCCAGTCGGGAGAAACGGCGGATACGCTGGCTGCCCAGCGTGAAGCCCGGGCCCAAGGTTCGAAAACGCTGGCCATTTGCAACGTGCCCGGCTCGATGCTCACCCGAGAAGCGGATGGCACCTTGCTGACACATGCGGGGCCGGAAATCGGTGTCGCCTCCACCAAGACCTTCTCCTCGCAGTTGACCGCGCTGTTTCTCCTGGCCATGTACCTGGGCCAGGTCCGCAAGACCCTGAATGGACACACCTCGCGGTCGCTGGCCGAGGAACTGCTGCGCATTCCTGGAAAACTCGAAGTTATCCTCTCTCATGACACGCAGTACGACGAGCTGAGCCGCCGCTTCTCACACGCCACGGATTTCCTGTTCCTAGGGCGCGGGGTACACTTTCCAATCGCGCTGGAAGGCGCGCTCAAACTCAAGGAGATCTCTTACATCCACGCCGAGGGGTATCCCGCGGGCGAGATGAAGCATGGGCCCAACGCCCTGATCGACGAACACCTGCCGGTGGTGGTCCTGGCCACCCACGATCGCTCCCATCCCCAAGGCAAGCTACTGTATGAGAAGACCTTCTCCAATATCCAGGAAGTCAAGGCCCGGGAAGGAATTGTGATTGCTGTTGCGACAGAGGACGACCAGGAGATCGGCGGGCTCGCCGATCACGTCATCCCGATTCCGGCCAGCGAAGAGCTGCTCCTCCCCAGCCTGGAAGTTGTGCCCTTGCAGCTTCTGGCCTATCACATCGCCGTGCGCCGCGGCTGCGACGTGGACCAGCCGCGCAACCTGGCCAAGAGCGTCACGGTGGAATGACCCAGCGGACCGAGCGCCTCACCATCGAGACCCACGGCCAAGGCCTGTACGAGTTTACCGGGCGGGTCAAAGGCTGGGTGCAGCAGACCGGTATTCGCACGGGGCTGCTTACCATTTTCGTGCAGCACACTTCCGCCTCATTGACGATTCAGGAAAACGCCGATCCCGACGTGTGCCGCGACCTCACCGATTTCTTCGCGCGCCTCGTGCCGGAGGATGACGCGTTGTATGTCCACACCATCGAAGGGTCGGATGATATGCCGGCGCACATCCGGGCTGCACTCACCCAGACGCAGCTCTCGATCCCCGTCATCGCCGGAGCGCCCGCCCTTGGTACATGGCAGGGAATCTACCTCTTCGAGCACCGCCGCCGCGCCTATCGCCGCAGCGTGGTGCTGCACGTGACGGGCGAATAGGGATGAGTTTCGACCAGCCTGGCCCAATCACTTTGGACGCGAAAAAGGGGGCGGGCACTCGTGTCCCGCCCCGGTGCGCCGGTGACAGACCGGCTACTGCTATTTGCACTCGACCTTAAAATTGTCGACCTCAGCCGTGGCCGTTCCGTCGGCATTGACCCGCACGTGCACGTTCTCGTGAACGGTGAAGTTGTTGCCGGGTCCTTGTCCGATCATCCGGAAATTATTCACATAGGTGAACTCGTAGGGAAGCGACGCTGCCGATACATTCATCTGAAACTGGGTCACTCCGGTGCCCTGGTACTTGTCACCAGTGGTCAGCCCTTGGCCGCGAAGGCCTTGTGGCTGGAAGTGGTCCTTGTAGTGAAAACCACCAGTGTCGTCCAGCGTGACCGCGATCAGCACGTGAAGGTTGCCGCTAATGCTGATGACCTCGCCCGCGCCGCCCGCTGCACATGGAACGAACACGTTGAGGGTGACGGGGATCTTCTCATTGGTAACGACTTCTGCCGATGCTGTGGGGACCACCACGAGGGCAGCCGCCAGCAGCATGATGAACCATTTCATGTTGTTGTTGCCTCCGACTAGGGGATTTGTGCCGCCGCGAGCCCTTGGAGCCGGCAGCCCCTAAGACCGGCAGACGACGACCTTGATGTTAAACTCTCTTTGTCGCCGAAGCAAGACCTGGAACCCCTATCCTTTGGTCATTCCGTCAACATGGTCCCGGTGGGAAGGGCACTCCTAGTACGATGTGATGCGGCTGAAAGTTGCCACCGACCGGGAAAACACATCATTGATGGAAAGGTAGGGATTCAGGAGGCGGAACAGTTTGAACGTCTTCTCAGCGTAGTCAAGCGCCAGAAGGGACAAACGTTCTATACGTCCCGTACGCGCCGAAGCTGTGACCGGATTTCTTGGTCACATATCCGCCGTGGCGCCTCACGGAGGGTAGTTTGGATTGACGGAAACGTTGGGACTCCAAGAGGCGCAAGATCTTGTGAGCCGTTGGGTGTCCCGAATGGCGTGTGCTCCGTCCTCACAACGAACGGAGGGCCAGCGCGGCCTCGCGAATCGAAAGGCGCCGCCCGGTGCGCTTGCGTGAGGGCGATTCCCGGAGGCGAAAAGGGCGGACTTGAATCGGCTGCCCGATTCCTGTAGTCTGTGGGACATCCGGCCATGACCGGGGATCGTGGTGCGGGAGGTGGAGATGGGCATTTCAAGACGCAAGTTCATTGAGGCGGCGGCACTGGCCAGCTTGGCGCGGCCGGCGATCCCCGCCGAGGCGGGACGCAACAAGGGTATTCTTATGCGGGTGCTGGGGCGGACCGGCGCGAAGGTCACGATTCTGGTCTTCGGCGCGGGCAGCCGGTTCCAACAATACAAGGAAGAGGACCGGGCTCTTGAGGCGCTCACCTTGGCGCTGGATGCGGGCGTCAACTATATCGACACCGCTATTTCTTACGGCAACGGGCTCAGCGAGACCCGGGTCGGCAAGCTCATGGCAGCGCGGCGCAAGGATGTGTTCCTGGCCACCAAGATGAACAAGCGCAAAGCCGATGAAGTGATGCGCGCGTTCGATGAGAGCTTGAAGCGTTTGCAGACCGACCACGTGGACCTTCTGCACATCCACAGCCTCGAGGATGTGAACGACCTGGCCGCCATCGAGGCCAAGGGCGGAACCCTGGAGGCTATGTACAAGATTCGCAGCCAGAAGATGGCGCGCTTCATCGGCGTCACGTGCCACACCGATCCCATGGTGCTGAAGACCGCGCTCGAGCGGCACGACTTCGATTGCACGCAAATGGCCCTGAACGCGGCGCGGGCCGGCATGGTCAGCCCCTCGGGCGGGTTCGGCATGAGTCATCCGATGAAAGACAGCTTCGAAACCGTGGCCCTGCCCGTGGCCAACCGGAAGAATCTCGGGGTGATTGCAATGAAGGTCTTTGCGCAGGAAGGTCTGGTGGGCGCGGCGTCCCCTGACCAGCTTCTCGGCTATTCCTGGTCCCTCCCGGTGACGGCGTGCGTGGTGGGGATGCCCCAAATAGTTCACATCCGGGAGAACATACAGCTTGCGAAGGGCTATGAGCCCATGGCGCCGGAGAAGATGAAACAGCTTTCAGACCGCCTGGCCGAAGCCAAGAAGGCGTCGCTCGACCGCTTCTTCGCCCGTCATGTGGACGCTTGACGCGAGCCGGGGTGACACCTCTCCTCGACTGGCGCGAGCACAGCGCTGCTGATTCCGTGGTACCCGCCATGAACGAGCGAGTGCCTTACCAGGTGACCCGGGCTGCGCTCGCCTACGACGCTCTCGCTCCTCTGCCCGTGGTGCTGCTGCTCGACAACATCCGCAGCATGTACAACGTGGGCGCCTTCTTCCGAACTGCGGACGCGGCCGGGCTCCGGCACCTCTACCTGGCGGGCATCACCGCGCACCCGCCCAAGAGCGCGATCAGCAAGACCGCACTGGGCGCCGAAGACACCGTGCCTTGGGAACATCACTGGGACCCCGTCCCGCTGCTGGAGAACCTACGGGCCCAAGGCCACGAAACAGCAGCCGTTGAGACGGACCCGTGCGCGCTGGACCTGTTTGACTGGGCGCCACGCTTTCCCGTGTGTGTAGTCTTCGGCCACGAAGTGGAAGGCGTCCGCCGCGAGTTGTCCGCGCGTTGCGACACCCACATCCGAATCCCTATGCTGGGCCGCAAGCACTCGCTGAATGTGGCCACCGCAGGGGGCGTGGTGATTTACGAACTCCTGCGCAAGTATCGGTGCTTGCACGGGGCGCTTACCGCGGAGATGAGATGAGCCGGTTCCTGTTTCGCGGCATGCTGCGCCGCGCCGTGCTGGCCCGCTGGACGCGTCTGTCGTTAGTTGCTTCGATGGCGGCCGTGTGCGCCTTCGGCCAGGGGTGGACCACCATGTTCCCGGCGGTGCGTGGTTCGCGTGAAATGGTAGGCGCGGCGAACAACCAGGAGGTTGAGGCCGGCTTTCGCATTCTGCTCCAGGGAGGGAATGCCGTCGATGCGGGTGTGGCTGCCGTTCTGGCCGCGGCGGTGACCGAGCAGTCGCGCTTCGGGCTGGGCGGCGAGATGCCGCTCCTGATCAAAATGGCTGGCCGCCCCGTCGCGGCGATTAGCGCCGTGGGTCCGGCGCCCGCCAAGGCTACGATCGAGTTCTTCCGCAACCGCCCGCCCGAGCCCTGGGAAAAACCGGAAGACCGCGCTCCCATACCGGGCTACGGAATCCTGGCCGCTCCCGTACCGGGCGTTTTCGACGGCCTGATTCTCGCTCTGGACCGCTTCGGCACCATGAGCTTCGCGCAGGTGGCCGCCCCTGCTATCGAGTACGCTGATGGTTTCCCCGTCGGCGACGAGTTCGGCCAGATGCTCAAGGGCTATCGCGACATCTTGCGCCTCTGGCCGGCCTCCGAAGCCTTCTTTTATCCCGGCGGCAATCTCGTGGCGCGGGGGGAGATTCTCCGCTTTCCGGCGCTTGCAGCTACGCTCCGCGAACTCGTCCAGGCAGAGCGCAAGAAGAGAGGCAACCGCAGCCGGAAACTCGAAGCTGTGCGCGACCACTTCTACCGGGGCCCGCTGGCTCGTAGACTGGCCCAGTTCTCCGAGCAGGCGGGTGGGCTGATCCGGCATGAGGATCTGGCTTCTTATCGGGCCAGGATCGATCAGCCCCGCACAGGCACGTACCGCGCCTACGAGATCCACAAGCCCGGGTTCTGGACGCAAGGGCCGGTCATGATCCAAGCGCTGAACCTGCTCGAGGAATACGACCTCAAGGCGATGGGTCACAACTCGCCAGAGTACATCCACATCGTAGTCGAAGCCGTCAAACTGGCCTTCGCCGACCGCGATGCTTACTACGGCGACCCGGACTTCTCTCGTATCCCCGAAGAGACCCTCCTCTCGAAAGAGTATGCTGCCGGGAGGCGCAGGCTGATCGACCCCGCGCGCGCATCCATGGAGCATCGCCCCGGCGCGCTAGGTCCCGTGACGCCTGTGGCCCCGACCGGCAGCGGCGGAGCGGCCGCACAGGACACCACGTGCGTCAACATCGCGGACCGCCACGGCAACGTATTCTCCGCCACCCCCAGCGGCGCCTGGCTGCCCTCCGTCATTGCCGCAGACACTGGCATCCCGTTCAGCACGCGGCTCCAGACGTTTGTGATGGACGCCGGGCATCCCAACCAGCTTGCGCCCGGCAAGCGCCCGCGGGTCACCCTCAGTCCTACACTGGTGCTGCGAGACGGCCGCCCGTTCCTTGCCCTCTCCACCCCGGGCGGCGACAACCAGGACCAGGCTCTGCTTCAAGTTCTGTTGAACATCGTCGAGTTCGGCATGAACCCGCAGGAAGCCGTGGAAGCGCCTCGCTTCCAGAGCGAGCACTTCTATTCGTCATTCGCCGGGCACGAATTCACCCCCGGCAGGCTGAGCCTGGAAGGGCGCATTCCGGAAGCGACCCTCCAGCGCTTGCAGGGCCTGGGACATCTGGTCCGCAAGCAGCGGGACTGGGGCAACTCCTCCGCACCCACCGTCATCAAGATCGATAACGGCGTGCTGGAAGCCGGCGCCGATCCCCGCCGGGCCCGCTTTGTGTTCGGCCGGTAAGTGGGTTCCGGCGCAACCGGATGCACGCCTTGAGGGCTGAAGGCGGTGCCGCGGGCGCGAGGGTACCCACTACGTCGGCGATGCAGTAAACTCGTGCCGGCGCCGGGCGCGACAACGCCCGCTTGCCCTTGCCCCGGAGAACCTCGTCGATCCCGATGGACTCAACTCAATCCCGCACAGTTGCCGGTGCGCCAAACCCATTCCACAAACCATTCCACCAACCGGTGCACCGCCTCCCAACTCGTCTGAAACTCACGCCGTACTATAATGCGGAAACAATTCTTTAAGAAAGCACTGGGGGCTGGCGGAACGAAGCGGGGACGCGGCGATGAGCGTACTGGATTCCGAGATCTTTCAAGATTGGTTCAGCACCGCCGAAATGAGCGCGGTCTTCAGTGACCGCAACACGGTCGAGCAATGGCTGAAGGCGGAAGTGGCCCTGGCCCAAGCCGAAGCCGAGTTGGGACTGATCCCGGCGCGGGCCGCGGAAGTCATAGCTTCAAAAGCCAGCGCGGAATTGATTCCCCTGGCGCAACTGCGGGAGAAGTACCGTGTCGTCGGCTATCCCATCCTGCCCTTTCTGAAGGTCTGGGAGCCAGTCCTCGGCGAGGAGGCAGCGCGCTGGGTGCACTACGGGACTACAACGCAGGACATCACCGACACAGGCTTCGTTCTGCAACTCAAGCAAGCGGTGGCCCTGTTGGAGAAGCAGTTGCGCGAGCTGCTCGAAGTGTTGCGAGGGCTGGTCGAGGCGCACCGGGACACGGTGATGGCGGCTCGTACGCACGGCCAGCAGGCCGTTCCGACCACATTCGGTTTCAAGGCCGCTGGGTGGTGGGTGGAGTTGCGGCGACACGCGGAACGGCTCGAACAACTCAAGCCCCGGCTGTTGGTGGGCCAGCTTGCCGGCGCGGGCGGTACTCTGGCGTCGCTGGGCGACAAGGGTATCGCGGTCCAGCAAGGAATGATGCGGCGGCTGGGGTTAGGAGTGCCGGTTATCGGTTGGCACACGCTGCGCGACGGGTTCGGCGAGTTCGCCGCGTGGCTGGGGCTGGCGGGCTCGACCCTGGAGAGAATCGCGCACGAAGTGGAACTCCTGCAAAAGAACGAGGTGGCGGAGGTCGCGGAGGCGTACGAGCCGGCCAAGGGCGCCAGCAGCACCATGCCGCAAAAACGCAACCCCGCCACAAGCGAGGCGGTCATCGCCCTGGGCCGAATGATACGCGAGCAGGTTCCGGCCGTGATGGCGGCGATGACCCAGGAGCACGAACGCGACTGGTGGGCTCTACACATCGAATGGAAGACCCTGCCGGAGATGTGCATGATGTGTTCCAGCGCGCTGGAGCTTTCGCGCAATGTGATGGCCGGGCTGCACGTGGATGCCGGCCGGATGAGACGCAACTTGGAATGCACCCAGAGCCTGATCATGAGCGAAGCACTGATGATGCGTCTCGCGGACGCGCTGGGGCGGAGCGCGGCGCACGAATTGCTGTACGCCGCAAGCATGAAAGCATTTGAGCAGGGGCGCCCGCTGGCAGCCGTGCTGGCGGAAGATCCTGCTCTGGCAACGCAGTTCTCCCAGGAAGAACTGGACCGGCTGCTGGAGCCGGCGAATTACCTGGGATGCGTCCCGGCCTGGATCGATCGAATTCTAAGGAAGGATGGTTGAAACAAGCATTCAGCGATCAACGGTCAGGAATCAAGCATTCAGCGATCAGCAGTCAGCAATCAGCGGTCAGCGGCCTTCAGCGGTCGGCAGTCAGTGGTCAGCGGGACGCGAAAGATTTCTCGTCTCAGGCTGAGCGCTGAAACGCTGAGTGCTGACTGCTGACTGCTGAGTGCTGAGAGCTTACGCTGACAGCTTTCTTACACCATGAGCACTGCGCAGTTTCTCGAGCTGGATTACACCCCGCGTGTGCCGCCCAAGCACGATTACGGCATCGGCCTGGTAGGCGCCGGGGGAATCGTAAATGACGCGCACCTGCCCGCCTACCGCAAAGCGGGCTTTCGGGTGCTAGCCATCACGGACGTGAATCGGGCCGCTGCTGAACGCACTGCCGCGCGCTTTGAGATACCCAAGGTCTGTGAGTCGCTGGACGAGTTGCTGGAGACGCCCGGCATCGACATCGTCGATGTAGCGGTGCCGGCCGCGGCCAACCCCGGCATCGCCGCGCGGGTCTTCGCCGCAGGCAAGGACGCCCTGGTGCAGAAGCCCATGGCGGAAACGGCGGCCGAAGCCGCGCAGATGGTCGAAGCGGCGCGGCGGCACAAGCGGAAGCTGGCCGTGAATCACCAGATGCGGTGGGCCCCCAGCGTGCGCGCGGCCAAAGACCTGTTGCGGCGGGGCTGGTTCGGCGAAGTGGTCGATTATTCGATTCAGATCCGGATTCAGACTAACTGGGACCTGTGGGAGTGGCTTAAAGTGCATCCCTACCCGGAGCTGACCTATCACACCATCCACTACCTCGACACCTCGCGGGCGTGGTTTGGCGAACCCGAGCGCATCTACGCCAGCCTGGCGCGTTACCCGGGCAGCGCTTGCGTGGGCCCCACCCGCAGTTACTTAGTCCTGGAATATGCCGGCGACTTGCGGGGCAGCATCCTGGTGAATCACCACAGCGTGGGGACGCCGGATGATTTTGAGGCCCGCTTCGTCATCGAGGGAACCGAAGGGCGGTGCGAAGGGCTGATCGGGCTGCTGCTGAACTATCCGGTAGGGCGCTCCGACGTCATCACGGTCTCGCATCGAAAGCACCTGCCCAACGGATCCCTGCGGATGGAGTTAGAAGGTCGCTGGTTCCCCGACGCGTTCATCGGGCCCATGGGCTCTCTGATGCAGGCCATCGCGGAAGACAGCCAGCCGGAGACTTCGGGCCAGGATGTGATCGGGACGATGCTGCTGATGGAAGCCGCCAAGCAGAGCAGCGTGATCAAGCAATGCGTCGAGTTGCGTTAGTTACTGGCGCCGGTCAGGGTATGGGACGCAGTTTCGCCCTGCGCCTGGCGCGGGACGGGTTCGCCATCGCAGTGGTGGACGTCGCGGGCCCACCGGCCCAGGAAACGTGCCGGCTGATCCGCGAAGGCGGCGGCGCGGCGGAGGCATTCCTCGCCGACCTGGCTGTTGTGGCCCAGATCGGGCCGATGGTGGAACGAGTCGAAGCGGAGATGGGGCCGATCCAGGTGCTGGTCAACAATGCCGCCATCGTCAAAACCCAGGCACTGCTCGAAGTGATGGAGGCGGACTGGGACCACATCATGGCCGTCAATGCCAAGGGACTCTTCTTCTGCCTGCAAGCCGTCGCGACTCGCATGGTGGAGAGGAATTCCGGCGCCATCGTGAACATCGCCAGCGTGGCCGCCCGTAGCGCTAGGCCCAAGCAGACCGTCTATGGCGCCAGCAAAGCCGCCGTCTTGCACCTGACTAAGTCGGCCGCCGCCGCCCTGGGGCCGCACGGTATTCGAGTCAATGCGGTCTGCCCCGGCGTAATCGAAACGCCTATGTGGCAGCAGGTGAAGCACGACCGCACTCCCGAAGAGGTGCAGACCATCCTTGCTTCGGTCCCCGCCGGGAGAACCGCCTCCCCGGACGAAGTAGCCGAGGTAGTAGCTTTCCTGGCAAGCGAGCGGGCCAGTTACATCAACGGCCAAGCCCTCAATGTTTGCGGTGGGCTGGAGATGGATTGAGGCTGCCCGCACAAGTGCAGCTCCTGTCGCACCCAGCAGTACTGCTCGTCGCCGGCCCTTGCTATCTCATTGAAATCGCGATAGAAACTTCCCACCGCCCGCCACCGCCCATGTAGGCCTTCTCACCCTGGACTGGCGTAACGAAAGGAAAACGGCGTAAAGTTTAGTTATGGATTGCGTAACGAAAGGACCCTTTCGTCGCCATGGTGCTTGCTGACATGAGGCCGCGGCTGGGCAGCTACGTCGTGACGCGAGTGGGCGGCGAAGAAGTTCGTGCCTTCGTGCCGCCGCCTCTGCCTCCAAACCCGTCGCTGCGGCTCGAAGGCCTACAGAGCTTGCTGGAACAGGCCAACCAGGCGCTTGGACGGCTCGACGGGCTGGCGTCCCTTCTGCCGGACATCTCTTTGTTCATTTACCTCTACGTCCGCAAAGAAGCTGTGCTGTCGTCGCAGATCGAGGGTACGCAGTCTTCGCTCTCGGACCTCCTATTGTACGAGAGCGCCGAAGCACCTGGCGCTCCGCTCGCCGACGTCCAGGAGGTCTCCAATTACGTGGCCGCCATGAACCATGGGCTTCGCCGCCTCCGGGAGGGTTTCCCTCTCTCGCTCCGGTTGATCCGCGAGATCCACGAGGTACTTCTCTCGAAGGGCCGCGGAAGTGACAAGGAGCCTGGCGAGTTCCGGCGCAGCCAGAACTGGATCGGTGGAACCCGGCCAGGCAACGCTGTCTTCGTCCCCCCGCCTCCAGAGAAAGTGACGGAGTGCATGGGGGCGCTGGAGATGTTCCTGCATGAGGAGCGGCCGCAGTTGCCAACGCTCGTGAAGGCGGCGCTCGCCCACGTCCAGTTCGAGACCATTCACCCCTTCCTGGACGGGAACGGCCGCCTCGGGCGTTTGCTGATCACCTTCCTGCTGTGCGCCGCCGACGCGCTGCACGAGCCGATCATGTATCTGAGCCTCTACTTCAAATCGAACCGTCAGCGCTACTACGACCTGCTTCAGGCAGTGCGCGAGACCGGTGACTGGGAAACGTTGCTGGAATTCTTCTTGACCGGAGTCAAGGAGACCTCGGAACAGGCTGCCAGTACCGCGCGGCAGATTCTGGCGCTGTTCGAGGCGGACCGCCGCGCAATCGAAGGACTAGGCCGGCCTGCCGCGTCCGCGCTCCAGGTTCATCAGTTCATGCGAAAGAAGCCTATCATCTCGATCCCAGCGACGGCGGAACAACTGTCGCTCTCCGCGCCGACGGTGACAAAGGCGATCGAGCACATGATGAAGCTTGGCATACTGCGCGAGATCACTGGAAAGCAGCGGCGCCGGCTGTTCGTCTATGACCGATACCTTTCGATTCTCAATCAGGGCACAGAGCCTCTGCCGCGATAGAAGGGACAGGCTGTGTCCCTCTCCGCTGGACCTTGGCCCAGGAGACAGAACAGTCATTTCTGATGCTCTGCGGCACCGGGATGTGCGGGCGAAGCAGCCTCGATGCCGTGCAAGTGAGAGGTGGCACACTTCAACTACCAGTGGCGTTCGCTGGCCTGCAAGGGCAGTACCAAGGCCTAGATCAATGTGGGCCCACTCCCGCGACAGCTCTCGGGCACCGACCAGGTAGATATCGAAATGACGGGAGGCTGAGTTCGCTTTGCGCCTCAATCGAGTCCCCGGCATTGACGTCAAGCCGGAGGCGTTTTCGCGGCGGCCGTCGTTCGATCTGTTGCTCCTGCGCGACCCAGACGCGCTAGCAGCGTTCTTCTCGGCGATGGAGTGGTTTGTGGCGAGGGTGAAGCAACGGTAGAGAGCAGCCTGACTCTGACGGCAACGCTCCTAATCTTGGCTGTTCCTGCGGCTGCCCCTCCCGAAATCACGGATGCTCTCCGCCGCTCCCACCTCGCCGCTCCCGCACCATGCGCAGGGCGGCCTGTGCCCGGGCGTCTCCGGGCGCGAGCGCCAGGGCCTTGGTGAGATACTGTTCCGCTTCCGCGAAGCGCTCCTGGCCGGCGAGAGCGAGGCCGAGGTTCAGGAAGGCTTGAGCGTAACTGGGATTATCCTCCACAGCCTCGCGGAACAACTGCTCGGCTTCGCGGGTCCTGCCGGCTTGCACATACAGCACGCCGAGATTGCTTTTGGCTTCGGCGTACTGCGGATCGGCTGCGAGCGCGGCGCGGAAGTGGCTTTCCGCCTCAGCCGCGCGTCCCGCCTGGAATTCCAGCAGGCCTAAGTCGTTGCGGGCCGGGGCAAGCGCCGGGTCCAGACGCACGGCTTTCTGCAAAGCTTCGCGCTGGCCGGTGAGGTCCTGCAATCGCGCCAGCGCGAGCGAAAGGTTATAGTGGGTCCGCGCGTTGTTCGGATCCTGGCGCAGCGCCTCGCGGTAGGACTCGGCAGCCAGGCGGGCGTTCCCCGCGTCCAGATACTGATTCGCCTGGTGGGCCAGCACGGCGGCAGCGTTCTCCTGAACGCCCGCCTGCTTCTGTTGTTCGAAGACCTTCAGCTCCGCCTGCGCCTGCTCATGCTGCTCGGAGCCGCGCAGCGCCCGCGCAAGCTGGTAGCGGGCCTCCGACGAGCCGGGATTCAATTCCAGCGCTTTTCTCAGATGGCGGGCGGCGTCCTCGTTCTTTCCGCGGCGTATCAGAACGAAGCCCAGGTTGTAACGGACGTCGTAGTGGTCCGGCTGCGTGGCGGCGGCCTTTTGGAGTTGAGTCTCGGCCTCGGCGTAGCGGCCCAAGCCACGGTAGACGACGCCCAGCAGGTACGGCGATTCGAACGCCTGGGGGTTCCGCCCTTCGTAGTCGAGGATGAGCGGCAGCGCTTCTTCGTAAGAGGCCAGAGTGGTCAGCGCCTTCACCAGCGACACGCGCGCCACATCATTTTTCGGCTCGAGTTTCAGCACCTCGCGATATTCGGCGGCCGCTTCGCCGAAACGCTTTTCCTGGGCATAGGCTGAGGCCAGGTTGAAATGAGCCGGTGGGGAATCAGGCTCGGCCGCGGCCAGTTCTTCGAGAATCGCAATGGCCCGTTCGCCGTTGCCCGCGCCGGAATGCGCCCGGGCGAGCTGAAGTTGCAGGTCCGGGTCGCCGGGCGCGTCCTTCAGAGAGGCAATCGCCGCCGTGTAGCGCTTCTGGCCAATCAGAAGATCCGCCAGCCCGCCCAGTGCGGGGACGGACTTGGGCTCGATAGCTAGTGCGGCTCTGTACTCAGCTTCGGCGGCATCCAGCCGGCCCGCGCCTGTTAGGGCCGCGGCCAGAGCGACATGCGCCGGCGCCAGCTTTGGCATGTTCGCCACTACCGCCCGCAACTCGGCCTCGGCCCGTTGGTACTCGCGCAAGTCAAGCAAGGCCAGCCCCAGCTTCAGGCGCGTTCCCGGCGCCCCGGAATTCAGGCGGAGGGCCGCCTCGAAAGCGGCCAGAGCGCAGGCTGGCTGCCCTTGCTTGCCGAAGTAAGTTCCGAGCGCGTCAAGGGAGTCAACACTCGGCTTCAACCGCGCCGCCTCCGCCAATTCGGGAGGCCCCTGGCAGGAGGGCGGGATCTGGGCCCAGAGCACAGAGCCGGCTGCAACGAATGCGCCCACCCAGGAACGGACCCTCATACTCCACAGTGTAGTCCTCGGGCTATCTTCATCCGATGACGGAGGTCCCCAACCAGCAGCTCAACCATGCGAGCGCCCTGTGAGGCCTCCCGTCCCCGCCAGGATGATCTCGTTGCGGTGCTGGCACCGCACGACAACGATTGCAGCCGCCGTCTTCGCGATGGGCTCCCCCGGCCGCGATTTTCGCGAGAATAAGAAGACCCGGAGGCGATAGATGAGAACGATCCCCACCTGGGACGAATACTACCTCAACATCTGCAAGATGGTGGCCGCCCGGAGCAAGGATCCTCACACGCAAGTGGGATGCATCATCGTGGGACCGGCCCACGAGATCCGCTCCACCGGCTACAATTCGTTCCCGCGGGGCATTCGGGACGACGTGCCGGAGCGGCTAGAGCGGCCCGCCAAGTATCTGTGGATCGAACACGCCGAGCGCAATGCCATCTGCAATGCGGCCCGCGCCGGCACGGCGACGGAGGGATGCACGCTCTACGTGGAGATCATGCCCTGCATGGACTGCTCGCGGGCCATCGTGCAGTCCGGCATCGCCGAAGTTGTGGTGTCCGAGGAGAGAATGCGGCAGTACTCCAGCGCTTACTACAACGAGCACTTCCGCATGGTGGAAGTGCTGTTCGCCGAAGCCGGCATCCGGATCCGCAGAGTGCCCGAATCGCCAGAGCGATGAGTCGTCTCGGCAACGGGCGAGCGCAGGGAGCCGTGTGGCTGCCTTACTTCTTCACCGTGGATGTGGCCTTCTTGGCCCCTTCCACTGTCTTGTCCGACACCGTCTCGGCCCCCTGAGCTGTGGTCTTTGCGGCTTTCTTCGTTCCGGACACCGTGGCATCCGCCGCAGTCTCCGTACCCTCAGCCGTGGCCTTGGCCACTTTCTTGGAGCTGGAAACAGTGACGTCCGCGGTCTTCTCGGCGCCCTTCGTGGTCGCCTTCGCAGCCTTCTTCGTACCCGACACCGTGGCGTCGGCGCCTTTCTCGGCCTGCTCGGTGGTCACCTTCGCAGCTTTCTTCGTGCCGGACACCGTAGCGTCCGCGGCGGTCTCGACTCCGCCGGCCGTTGCCTTGGCGCCCTTTTTGGTGGTATCCACGGTAGCATCCGCGGCAACTTGCGCGCCTTCCTTCGTTTCCGTGCCGACGGTTTTGGCGCCTTTCACGGTCGCATCGGTAGCCTTGTCGAGAGTCTTGCCGACGCTGCCCAGCCCTTTCGAAAGCGTCCCTTCTTTCTCTTTCTTCGGCTTCTCCTGGGCGCCTAGGAAAGCAGCCGTGCTGATTGCAAGCAAAGATGTGAGAATTAGCTTCCGCATACTTACTAGGATACCGCCTGCCGGGGGCGGTCGCAGGGACGTTGCTGACGCGGGCGTTCCCGAGCCGAGGTGGCAGCCTCCGGTGAGCGGCACCTTCGTCCGGCCGCAAGGGTCGGCTGTCTGCTAGACTGCGAATCAAAGGGCTTTCCCTCCCGACACTCCAATGCGAGCCAGACTAGTCAT
>Ga0233417_10000172_pt1 | contig 17996 bp, 16 predicted proteins | sample Sed_MG_FD_189023 | JGI IMG/M metagenome (GOLD analysis project Ga0233417, IMG submission 189023) | Sediment microbial communities from Lake Towuti, South Sulawesi, Indonesia - Sediment_Towuti_2014_0.5_MG | ecosystem: Environmental > Aquatic > Freshwater > Lake > Sediment | place: Indonesia... | reverse complement strand
CGGCATCCCTTCGCGTGTATCTGCCCAGACCTATCTGGGCCGGGGTGGCGTCGTCGCCATCGACCGTGAGGCCCACCTCACAGGTAACATCTACAACAAGGGCGTTCTCATACTGCAGGGCTACCTGGGCGGCAAGTATGCCCGCCAGAAATCGCTGAGTCTGGCTGCCAGCCTCACATTCGAACAAAACTACGAGCGCATCGATGGTGATAGTGCCAGTTCGACCGAACTGTACGCGCTGCTTTCGAGCTTGAGTGGCCTACCGGTGCGGCAGGACCTGGCAGTTACCGGATCGGTAGACCAGCAAGGACGTGTGCAAGCTATTGGTGGGGCCACGGCCAAAGTCGAGGGCTTCTTTGACATCTGCCGAGCCCGCGGGCTGAGTGGGGACCAAGGTGTGCTCATCCCAGCCGACAATATTCGCCACTTGGTCCTACGACGCGACGTGGTCGAGGCAGTGCGTGACGGCAAATTCCATATCTACGCATTGGAAACTATTGACCAAGGCATCGAGCTGCTGACCGGTGTACCGTCTGGTGAGGCTGATGAAGAGGGACACTTCCCCGAAGGCACTGTGAACCATCTAGTTCAGAAACGCCTGCTAGAAATGGCCGAAGAGAAAGCCGCTGAGAAAAAGAACCATGACCAGCAGCAGACTTCACCAGAAAATGAGGCTCAAGATCAAGAGGTACCCCCGGAGGAGGGCGATCCCGACTGAGACACCTGGGCGTCTCGTCTTATGCAAAGCAAATCTGCAAGCCAGCTTCCGCTGACTTGCAGATTTGCTTTGCACGTATCGGACGTTAGGCCTGCAACTTAGAACGGGCGGTCTCGGCGAGCCTGGCGAAGCCGACGGAATCGTGGGCAGCCATATCCGCCAGAACCTTGCGATCAAGCTCAATGCCTGCCTCGCTAAGGCCGTAAACGAATTGACTGTAGCTCAGGCCGTTTTGCCTGGCAGCGGCGTTAATCCGCGCGATCCACAGCCTCCGAAAATCCCGCTTGCGGTTCCGCCGATCACGATAGGCATACCACAGGGATTTCATCGCAGCTTCGTTGGCACGCCTGAACAGCCCATGTTTGGTCCCGCGTTGGCCTTTTGTTAAGGCAATTGTTTTCTTGTGCCGTCTGTGGGTCCGAAAACCCCCCTTCACTCTAGTCACGTGTTGTCACCTTCCCTGACAGATGCAAAATAGCATAGATTCGAATGAAACGATTAACAGCCCTTCGTCACCAGACCTGTCAATCCCTGCCCAGATAAGGCGCCAGGCGCTTCACACGCCTCTTGACCCCAGCACTCTCCACCGGGATCATTTGGTCGAACATAGCCTTGACCCGCCGCGGTTTCCTGCGGCGTAAGTGACTCTTTCCGATTTTGGTGCGGAATAACCTACCACGGCTGGTGTACCGAAAACGCTTGGCCGTTGCTTTGTGGGTCTTAATCTTCGGCATAGCCCGTCACACTCCTCCTATCGAAAGCCCCTCTCCCCTTGTCGGGGGACTACCTCTCCGGCGCCCACAGCACGGGCATACATAGCAGAGCAGTTCTGTCATTGTCCTTCACACATTGCGCCCCGCCCACGGCGCAATTCGAAACACGTGAGCCGATCCTTCCCGATGAAGTCTGGTTGCAACCTAGCCTACGGCACCACATGCCTGTGCCACAAGAGCAGGGTCACTTGGTCGGCGATAAGATCATCAGCATTGTGCGGCCTTCCATCTCACTCCCGCGTTCCACCATGGAAACGTCGCTTAGCTCCTGTGCAATCCGTTCCAGCAACTCCTGGGCGACCTCAGGGTGCGTGATTTCCCTGCCTCTGAAGCGGATACGCACTTTGACTTTGGCACCTTTTTGGAGGAAGCGACGTGCGTCACGCATCTTGTAGGCGATGTCGTGCTCGCCCGTCTTGGGGCGTAAACGGATCTCCTTGACCTCTGTTTGTTTCTGAGACTTACGCGCTTCCCGTTCTCGCTTGGAACGCTCATAAAGGAACTTGCCGTAATCCATCAAACGGCAGACAGGTGGCGCCGCATTAGGAGCTACCTCGACCAGATCGGTACCTCGCGTACGGGCAATCTGGAGCGCCTCGCTGATGGGGACAACGCCGATCTGAGCGCCCTCCTCGTCAATCAGGCGGACTTCGGGCACCCGAATTTCTTCGTTGACACGCTGCTCATCTTTGGTGGTAATCGCCTCTTCTCCTTGCGTACCTCCGTCGCGGACCAAGCCAGCGGCGACACTTACGCGAAAGGGATGTCATCGCGCGCGGCATCCCTCTCCGAGTTGAACCTAGCACAACGCATTTTCCCACAACTGGCAACGCCAGACTATATCATGCTTGCCCACTTTAGTCAAATTATTGACAACACGCGGACATCCAAATCGGTTTGACGACCACCCCCAACAGTGGTATTATGGACTTACCCACGGGTCAGTGTCGCCCCCCCCAGGCTCAAAGTGCAGTAAGGATGGGGGGCTTATTTTTGCCACGTGTGCCCCATCGAATCGGGCATGCGAACCAGAGACTGTACGCGGTGAAGCGATATAGCAGGTGCAGGGCTCTTTCGTGCAAATACCAGGTCTGAACTCCCTGTAGAGGTGTAGCAGAGCATGCGCATCGGCATTGATGCCCGCTTGGTCTACTACAGCCGCGCCGGCATTGGGCAGTACATTCTGCGCCTGGTCGAGGCCCTGGCGGGTCTTCAAACAATCCAGGAGCAAATTGTCCTACTGCAAAGCCGAAAGGATGGCACCCAGATCGTCGACGGGCGAAATTTCAGCCGGGTCTCGCTGTGGACACCCAGCCACCATCGCCTGGAACAGACCGCCTTGCGCTTTGAGATCGGCCGGTTGAAGCTCGACTTGCTTCACAGTCCAGACTTCATCCCCCCTTTTCAGCGTAATTGCAGGTCGGTCATTACCGTTCACGACCTGGCGTTTCTCCTATACCCGCATTTCCTGACCAAAGAGGCAGCTCGCTACTATGGCCAGATCGATCAAGCCGTGCGTCGTACCGACCACATCATTGCGGTGTCCGAAAGCACACGCCAGGACACGATCAAATTGCTGGGAGTGTCCGAACGCAAGATTACCGTTATCCACGAAGCAGCCAATCCCATCTACCGGCCCGTAGGCGCAGAGGAAGCTCGTCGCTATGTCGCTTCCAACTATGGCCTTGACAGGCCCTTTATTCTCTTCGTGAGTACAATCGAGCCGCGCAAGAACCTGCCTGGCCTCCTGCAAGCATACCGAGCACTGCGTGACCTCTACAAATGCCCTGAGGGATTGGTGTTGGCCGGTTCGCGCGGCTGGCTCAGCGAAGAGGTCTACGACACGGTCGAACGTCTCAACCTGCACGAACACGTCCGGTTTCTAGGTCGCGTGCCATCCGAGCACCTGGTTTACCTGTACAACGCAGCCTGCTTCCTGGTGCACCCTTCATTCTACGAGGGATTCGGCCTGCCTCCACTGGAGGCAATGACCTGCGGTACGCCTATCGTCGTATCTAACGTGTCGGCGCTGCCCGAGGTGGTGGGTGACGCAGCCATTTTGGTTGACCCACACGACATTGACGGGCTCACAGTCGCGATGTGGCGTCTGCTAGCGGATCAAGAGCTACGTGCCCACCTGATCGCCAAGGGCCTGAAGCGATCCGAAATGTTCTCCTGGAAACGTGCCGCGCAGGAAACCCTCAACGTATATCGCCAGGTCCTGGGATGATACTGCTGCGATGCGACTACTGCTCCTGACACCACAATTGCCTTATCCCCCACACCAGGGAACCAGCCTGCGCAACTATCATCTTATTGCACAACTCGCCCAGCGCCACCAAGTGTGCCTGCTGAGCTTCCTGGAACCGGATCAATCCTTGGACAACGCTGGACCGCTTCGGGGCCTGTGTGAGTGGGTAGATGTTGTGCCAGTTCCGCAGCGCAGCAGTCGGTCACGTCTTCGGCAAATGCTGACCACCCGCCAGCCCGATATGGCGTGGCGGCTCTGGTCACAGGATTTTCGGGACCGCCTGGTAAGGCATCTAGCGGAGGCAACCTTTGACGTCGTTCAAATCGAGGCCATCGAGTTGGCCCCCTATCTGCCCCAAGTGGAGGAGGCCGAATCACGCCCCCTGATCGTGTACGAGGACCACAATGCAGAATGGGTACTACAACAGCGTGCCTGCCTGGCTGACCTGGGCAGTCCAGCTCGCTGGCCAGCCGCTGCGTATTCCTTTGTCCAATGGATGCGTTTGAAAGCGTACGAAGCCGATGCGTGCCGACGCGCCGATCATGTAGTGGCGGTGTCCGAGGCAGATCAAGATGCGATTCTGGCAATCGCACCCGAAGTCAAGGTCACCATCGTGCCCAATGGCGTGGATTTGGATGAGTACGTGGGCTACCGGGGTCCCGTCGAGCACTTTGACCTTGTCTTTACGGGGAAGATGGATTTTCGACCTAACGTGGATGCCATGCTTTGGCTCGGGCAACAGGTGTGGCCGCTGATCCGTCGCGGCCGTCCCCAGACCCGGCTGGCCATTGTCGGGCAACGACCACATCGCCGCCTGGAACCCCTACGGGCAGTTCCTGGTATCACCATCACCGGTTGGGTGCCTGACGTACGACCCTACATCGCCGGCTCAACTGTCTATGTGGCCCCACTGCGGGTAGGCGGGGGCACACGCCTGAAGCTGCTCCAGGCGATGGCCATGCGCGCGGCGGTCGTGGCCACGTCGCTGGGAGCTGAGGGATTCCCGGTCACCCATGACCACGAATTACTGCTGGCCGACGAGCCCGACAGTTTTGCCCAGGCGGTATTGGAGTTGCTGGGAGACCCTGAGCGACGTGCCCGCCTTGGTAACGCGGCCCAACGCTTCGTGGCAGCTAACTACGGGTGGCATGCCTTGGTGCCCAGGCTGGAGGCTTTGTACGAGGCAAGGCCAGATAGTCACAGGCCGCACTAGAACAGCGACAAGCTTCTGAAGTTCGTAGGCACACGGATCGTCAGCCCCACGCCTCCGACCGTACGCTCAGCCCCAACACTCTTGGCGCAGCATATGCGTCAAGATTTGTGGAGCAATTGGAACTATCGTAGACCGACAAGAGTTATGGTGAGAATGCCCAACAAACAGAACCCTGTTGTGATCCTGGCATGCCACGTTATGCAGAGCCTGATTCAACCCCACCTCAAGGACTCGGTTACTCAAACTATCTACATGGATTACGGCTTGCATGTGAGGCCAGAGAAGATGGCGCCCGCGCTCCAGTCCCAACTAGATGCACTGTCTGAGCCAAGCTTGGTGCTGGTCGGATACGGCCTATGTGGAAACGGCCTGCACGGACTCAAGGCAGGACCGCATACGCTAATTATCCCCCGTGCTGACGACTGTATCACCATCCTGCTGGGCTCGTATCAGGCTTATCGACAGGCCTTTGACGCCCAACCTGGCACGTACTACCTGACCAAGGGCTGGCTGGAAAGTGGCAGTGATCCTCTCAAGGAGTATCGCGCATATACCGAGAAATTCGGCATGGACAATGCCGATATGCTTATCGATGTGATGTATGCTCGTTACAAGCGCCTCTGCTTTGTCGCCCACACTCAGGCTGACCTGGATGAGTATCGCCCACAGGCCTTGGAAGTAGCCGAGTTTTGCGCCCAGCGCTGGGGCATGTTGTACGAGGAACGCATCGGCTCGGATGGACTTATCCGCCGTTTGCTAGAGTCACCCCGACGCAGTGAAGTTCTGGGTGAGGATTTCATCGTCGTTCCACCCGGCGGGACTGTCGAGCAACAAATGTTTATTCGGATGCAGGCTTGAGACTGGGCTTAGGTTGTGGTCCCGAGGCGCCCCGGCTCATATGGAAAGGCCTGCTTCATCTGGCTGTGGCATAGGTGTCCGCGGCTGCTGCAATACTGGGCTATGCTGGCGCTGCGCGGTCAGCGAATCCTCAGACGGCCAAAGCCGAGAAATCAGAAGAAGGGCCAGCCAATGTACAATGCAATTACCGACGTTGAAGGACTTGAAGTTGGCCACTGGACCGACTCGCAAGCAGCTACTGGCTGTACAGTAATCCTATGCCGCCGGGGAGCGGTGGCCGGTGTGGATGTGCGGGGCTCAGCCCCCGGCACGCGCGAAACCGACTTGCTGCGCCCGGTGAACCTGGTGCAGCGGGCACATGCAGTGCTGCTGGCGGGTGGCAGTGCCTACGGCCTGGACGCCGCGAATGGTGTGATGCGCTGGCTGGAGGAGCAGGGCCTCGGCCTTGATGTGGGTGTGGCGGTAGTGCCCATCGTCCCCGCCGCGGTGCTGTTCGATCTCGACATCGGTCGATCAGACGTGCGCCCTGGTCTGGAGGCAGGCTACGCGGCTTGTCAATCGGCAGATAGCGGGCCGGTCACCGAGGGCTGCGTCGGTGCGGGGACAGGCGCCAGGGTCGGTAACCTGATGGGCCCCCTCACCCGTACCAAGAGCGGCATCGGCACAGCGAGCCGCCACATCGCCGGCGGTTTGACCGTTGGCGCCATAGTAGCTGTCAACGCCTTTGGCGACGTAGTTGATCCGACGACGAGCCAGATCATCGCCGGGGCTCGCAACCCCCATGGCAAAGGCTTCCTAAACACGGTTGACGCGTTGCACGGCGAGCTTGGCCAGACAATGCTCGGCTTTGCAAGCAACACCACGCTGGCGGTGGTAGCCACCGACGCGGTGCTCTCCAAGGAAGAGGCAAACAAATTGGCGCAGATGGCGCATGACGGGCTGGCCCAAGCCATCCGCCCCGTGCACACCATGTTCGACGGGGATACGGTCTTTGCGCTGGGCACCGGGCGTCGCAAAGAAGTGACCGTGAATATCAGCGCACTTGGCGCGGTAGCTGCCGCGGTGCTGGCCGAGGCGGTCGTGCGTGCTGTTCGCGAGGCCACCTCCCTGGCGGGAGTACCAGCAGCCAGAGACCTGAGTTGAACAGGCCATCTCTCCTGTCCACACCGCCACATCAGCCAGCCCCCGCACCACCCGAGTGCCTGAAGCCAACGCCTATGCGGGCCATCTCCAACAGCGTCAGCTTTCTTTGGGGGGCCACGCTGCTTCTGGTCTGCGCAGCGGCTTTTCTGGTGATTGCGCTCATCTCCCTGGGCATCTTTGAGCGTGTGCCGCATGTGGAAGACGAGGCGGCTTATCTCTTCCAGGCCCAGGTGTTTGCCCAAGGTCGGCTGAGCGTTTCCACTCCGCCTTACCCAGAGTCCTATTGGTCTCCGTTCGTCGTCGACTTTCAAGGCCAGCGCTTTGGCAAGTACCCGCCTGGCTACCCCCTTCTGCTCAGTCTGGGCGTCCGACTCGGGCGGCCGTGGATCGTGAATGCTCTGTTGGCAGCCCTCTCCTTGTGGTTCCTCGCCCAGTTGGGGCGTGTTATCTACTCACCCACCACAGGACTGATAGCGGCCGCGTTAGGCCTCACTTGCCCTGTTTTCCTGGCCGAGTCGGGGACGCTTCTCTCTCATACTGCTTCATTCTTCCTGACAGTCGTGTTTTTGTGGGCCTTTGCTAACCTGATCGAGGTGCCCGGGGGCCAACACAACCGACAAGCGGTGGTGGCGGGCCTGGCGTTGGGCTTTCTGCTCATCACCCGCCCATATGATGCGCTTGGGGTGGGCCTGCCGTTCGGCTTGTACGCGCTGGCTCACATCTTGCATGGTAACCGGAGATTGCTGCGGCACGGCGTGATGGTGGTCGGCATCGCCCTGATCTTCGGCCTGATGCTACTTGTCTATTGGCGTTTGCTGACCGGCCAATTCGTCAATGCTTACCGCTTGGTCTGGCAATACGATCGGCCCGGCTTCGGCCCTGAGATTGGTGTCAATGGGTACACGCTTCAAACAGGGTTTTTCCTCACCCGGCTGAATCTGCGCGCCCTTAGCCGGGGGTGGCTGGGCTGGCCGGGGTATCTGAATATTGTCTTATTGTGGGCGCCCTTCCTGCTACGCCCGCGAGATCGCTGGAACTATCTACTCCTGGCGGGCTTTGTATCGGTGGTCACTGTCCACATCACATACTGGTACTACGGCGGTCACGATGCTGGATTCCCTCGCTACTACTATGCGGCCCTTCCTATGCTCCTGCTGCTGACCGCTCGGGGGATTGAACTGGTGGCAGGCTCTCTGCGCAGCCTGGCCAGCCGCGTGTGGCCGCCTGCCAAGATGCGGGCTTTTCAAATAAGCGCGGGCTGTGTGACCCTAGCCCTATACGGGGCGGTGGTGGCGCTGGTGGTATACAATGTGGTGGCGTTTCTCCCAGACAATCTGAGGGCCTTTCAAGGCAAATACGGGATTACCGCCGCCCCATTGCGGGCCGTGCGCGAGGCTGGCATCACCGGCGCGCTCGTGTTCGTGACTCCCTATGAGACATGGCGCGACTTTGCGATCTTCTTCGCTGCCAACAGCCCCACTTTGGACTCGGACGTGGTCTACGCTATCTATCGAGACAAGACTCAGGCGCAGGCTGTTAAGGCACTTTACGCAGGGCGCCAGTGTTACGTGCAGCGGCGAGACCGACTGACGCCGTGCTCCTTCTAGCGCAATACTCTCAGGCAGTTGAAACCAGCCTACTGCTTCAGTACGCGGCAACCTGAATCACAATGGCGCAGTGCTCTGGTCTCCTCGGAGGTTCGTCCGCCCCAGGATAGCGCCCCACGATGCGCATTGGGCCGCTGAGTTATGAGAGCTCTCAATGGTTTGACAATGGTCTCGCGTGATCGTACAATCATCCTGAATCGAGTAGAGGAGAAGTCAACCCAGACTGAGGCGACGCGGCGCTGTCAGCCTTGTTTTAAGCCGGGTGGCTTCTCCTCTCTGGTGTATACTCAGAACACCATCAAATTGCAATGCCACAGAGTGAAACAACCCCATGCTACCCACCAAGATTGTAATCATCGGCGCAGGCAGCGCCATATTTGGGCTCAACACTGCATCATCTCTCATAGGTAGCGAGCGGCTGCGCGGGAGTCAATTGGCCTTAGTAGACCACAATCCCGAAACGCTGGCCTTGATGACACGCCTGGCCGAGCGACTCAACCGGGAGTGGAATTCAGAGATCACCATTACCGCCCACACTTACCCTGGCGAGGCCCTGGAGGGCGCCGAATTCGTTGTCTCGGCCATTGAGGTAGCACCTCGCGAAAGGCTATGGCGCTCCGATTACGAGATTCCATTGAGATACGGGTTACGCCAGCCGTACGCCGAAAATGGTGGTCCCGGTGGCTTTGCCCACGCTGCGCGCAACATTGGCCCTGTGCTTGACATTGTCTATGACATGGAGCAGGCCTGTCCCGACGCCTGGTTCCTTAACTTCACCAACCCTATGATGCGCATCTGCGATGCCATCAATCGCTACAGCTACATCAAAGTCGTCGGCCTGTGCCATCAGATCCACGCTGGCTATGGCATGGTAGGTTACGTGCTAGCCGGTGACTTGGGCATCAAGGTGCCTAAGGGCACCCTCAGTGCGCATGCTGACCCAGATATCTGGCCACGTCTGGAATTCCTCGCCCGTCAGGCTATGCAGCGGGTGGAAATCCAGGCTGCCGGCCTGAACCATTTCACCTGGATGCTCGACTTGCGCGACAAGCGTAGCGGCGAAGATCTCTACCCCCTCTTTGCCGAACGCTGGGCCAAATTTGATCCCACCTTCGAGCCGCTCACTCGGCGCATCTATGCGACGATGGGTTGGTTCCCCATCCCCGGCGATGAGCACCTGTGTGAATACCTGCCTTGGCTTAGCAATCCTGTCACCAGGCCTTGGGAGAAATATGACATCAGCCTGTACGACTGGGAACGCATGGAAGGGCTGCGCCGGGTCGGTCACGATGACATCGCCAAAATGGGGGATGGGCGGCTCGAAATTGATCACCTGCGACTGCTAGATAGCGAGGGTGCCCTGGAAGTGATTGAGAACATCGCGGGCGCAGGAGTACATTTCCATCCGGCTGTCAATCTGCCCAATCAGGGCTTTATTGCTAACCTGCCTGAGGCGGCCATCGTGGAAACGCCTGGATTGATAACTGGAGCCGGGGTTCAGGGTGTCAGCGTGGGGCCTCTGCCATAGGCCATTGCCGAATTATGCCGTCGCGAAATCACCGTTGTGCAGCTTTGTGTTGACGCAGTCGTGCAGGGAGATCAGGAGGCCGCCCTACAGTGCCTGTTGCTGGACCCGGTCGTTAGCGATCTTGACATAGCCCAACATATCTTGGACGACTATTTGGAGACGTACCGCGAGTACCTGCCACAGTTCTGGGAGGAATAGAGCCCGCCTCTACAGAAACGAAGGGAAGACCTTATGCAAGAGTCACACCTGTATAGAGAGATCGCAGAACAACCAGAAGTGCTGCGGACCTTGCTATCCATGGAACGATCGAGCGTCGAGGCGGCGGCCGAGGCCATCCGCCAGCGGGCCCCAAGCTACATAATGGTGGCCGCACGAGGGAGCTCGGATAATGCCGCTCGCTACGGCCAGTACCTCTTTGGTACTGCCAACCGCATACCCATCGCACTCGCAACGCCATCCCTCTTCACCCTCTACAAGCAGCCACCCCGCCTGGACGGGGCTGTGGTACTGGGCATTTCCCAGTCGGGTGAGTCACCCGACATCGTTTCTGTACTGGAAACGGGGCGCCAGCAGGGTTTGCTGACGGTGGCCATTACCAACAATACCCGGTCGGCACTGGCCAGTGTCGCCGAACACGTTATTTGCCTGCACGCCGGCCCGGAGCAGAGCATCGCCGCCACCAAGACCTACACCGCCTCGCTGTTGGCTCTCGCCATGTTGAGCAGTGCGCTTGCGGAAGATGCCCAGCGCCTCGAAGCTTTGGCTGTTCTGCCCGAGCTGGTGGAAGAGGCTGTGGGTACTGCCTCGGATGTCATCAGGCTTTCGGAACGCTACCGCTATGCGGATGCTTGTGTCGTGGTCAGTCGTGGCTACAACTACGCCACCGCGTTTGAGATTTCCTTGAAGCTTAAGGAACTCTCCTACATCGTGGCCGAGCCTTATTCCTCTGCCGACTTTCAGCATGGTCCGTCAGCCTTGGTAGATCGCGGCTTCCCTGTGATAATCATCCTGCCGGACGGGGAAGTAGCGGACGAATTGTTGGCCTTGCTACGCGAGCAGCACGATCATAGGGCGGAATTGGTGGTCATTTCTGCCCGGGAGGTAGCCCTGAATTCAGCCCAAACTCCCTTGAGGTTGCCATCCGGGATGCCGGAGTGGTTATCCCCCATCGTAGCGGTGGTTCCTGGACAACTCTTTGCTCTGGGCCTGGCTCTGGTCAAGGGTCTTGACCCGGACAAACCACGTCGCCTCCAAAAAGTCACCCGAACATGGTGAGATAGTTGATACCCCTTACACAATATGTTATACTGAAGCCCAACAATCCGGCTGATCCAGCAATCCCCTCAGCCCCCATTCAGAGCTGCCAATCCTGAATAGAAGTCGTTGACTGGCCGGGCCCTGAGCAGCTCCACAATGAAGCCGCCAGTCCTGCCAGCCCAGGGTAGTGATCACATAGTGAAGGAGATGGAATGACGACGCTGATTGCCAGACATGCACAGCACGAGGCCGGCTCACCTACGGTTGAACTGACAGACGTTACGGTGCGCTACAACGGCACCCTGGCCTTGGACAATGTGTCATTTCAGCTTGCCAGAGGCGAACAAGTGGCGGTCGTTGGACCTAATGGCGCCGGTAAGAGCACTCTGTTCAAAGTCATCGCGGGCGTTCTGCATCCGGCCAGGGGCGAGGTTAAGGTATATGGGCACGGACCTGGTGGGCATATTTGCATCGCCTATGTGCCCCAGCGTAGTCAAGTGGACTGGACCTTCCCAGTCAATGTGGCCGACGTGGTTATGATGGGCCGTATCGGTCAGTTGGGGCTGCTGCGCAGGCCGAGGCGGCGTGACTGGGACTATGTACATCGGTGCTTGGAGGTGGTGGGCATGGCTGGCCTGGCCGAGCGCCAGATTGGCGAGCTATCGGGGGGCCAGCAGCAGCGTGTGTTCATAGCACGCGCCCTGGCTCAGCAAGCAGAACTGATGCTGATGGACGAGCCATTGACCGGTCTGGATGTAACCTCTCAGGGGGATATCTTCCGCATCTTCGAGGAACTCCGCCAGCGTGAGGTGACAGTCATGGTAGCTACCCACGATCTCAACCTGGCCGCGGAACGCTTCGACCGCTTGATGCTTCTCAACCATCGCCTGCTGGGGATTGGACAACCAGATGAGGTCTTTACACCAGAAAGACTGATGCAGGCATATGGCGGCCATATGCGGCTGGTCGAAACGAGCGAGGGTGTTATGGCATTGAGCGACACCTGCTGTGGTGAGGGACGCCAGCCGGTATGAGCAGTTTGCTGCAATGGATCACCGCTCCATTGGACTACCCGTTTATGGTGCGCGGCTTGCTGGCAGCTATTACGGTCGGCGTGGTATGCGCGTCGGTGGGCACGTATGTGGTTCTGCGGGGTATGGCCTTCTTTGGTGATGCACTGGCCCACGCCATCCTACCCGGCCTGGCTGTGGGCTACCTGATCGGAGGCGGCGCGCAAGGACCTCTCTTCTGGTGGGGCATGCTCACTGCCTTGCTGACTTCCATCGGGATCGGCGTGCTTACCAGGGGCAGGCAGCTCAAGGAAGACACCGCCATCGGCGTCTTCTTCGCCGGTATGTTTGCCCTGGGCATCGCCCTGATTTCGACAGTACGCAGCTATACTGTAGACCTGACACATTTCCTGTTCGGAAATGTACTGGCTGTTGCGCCCGATGACTTGTGGTTGACCGCTGGTTTCGGGGGATTGGTCATATTGGCTGTGCTCGCTTTCTACAAAGAATTCCTGGTGCTCTCGTTCGACCCGCTTCTGGCTTCCACCTTGCGCCTGCCGGCCAGCCTGTTGCATTACTTCCTGTTGGTCTTGATTGCAGTCACCATTGTTGTCTCCCTGCAGACCGTGGGGGTTGCCCTGATGGTAGCAATGCTGGTGACACCAGCCGCCACAGCTTTCCTGCTAGCCCGGAGGCTCCCATGGATGATGCTAACCGGGGCTGGCATCGGAGCTGCCTCGGCGGTGAGTGGGCTCTACCTTTCCTACTACGCCAATGTTGCCTCCGGTGCAGCCATCGTACTGGTCTGCACTGCCCTCTTTGTCCTCGCCTTTCTCTTCGCCCCTGAGCGGGGGATCGTTTGGCAATACATCCATAATTGGTCTTCAGGCCGAAGCTAACTCACATGAACTCGACCGAACGGGTCATGCGTCGACTGCGTGGGGCGGCTGTGGATCGCCCCCCCAACTTCAATATCATGATGACCTTCGCTGCACACCACATAAGGCAACCGCTCTCGCGCTACTACCTGGACCATCGCGTACTATGCGAGGCAAACCTGGCCGTGCAGTCAGCCTTCGACCTGGACATCGTCCAGACGATATCCGATCCTTACCGCGAAGCGGCTGATTTCGGGGCTGAAATCATATTTCCAGATGACAACCTGCCAATTTGCCTCAAGCCTTTATTAAGTGAACCGGCCGCTTTGAGCAGGCTCAGGCCGCCCGACCCAAGTATGGGAAGGCGCATGAGTGATCGTCTGCAGGCCGTGCGCTGCCTGCGTGAGCAGGTCGGCGGAGAGGTGCCCATCATGGGCTGGGTCGAGGGAGCATTGGCAGAAGCTGCCGACCTGCGCGGAGTCAGCACGTTGTTGATGGACCTTTACGACAGACCTGAATGGGCCCGTGATCTGCTAGAGGTATGCGTCGAGGTGGAGACCGCCTTCGCTCGGGCCCAGGTCGAAGCCGGGGCCGATATCATCGGAGTGGGTGATTCTATTGCATCTCAGGTATCTCCTGAGATGTACCGGCGGTTTGCGCTACCTTACGAGCAGCGCATCTTCGCTGCTGTGCGCGAGAGAGGGGCACTCGGGCGACTGCATATTTGCGGCAACACAACCCGTATCCTGCCTGATATGGCCCAAAGCGGTGCAGATATCATCGATATTGAATGGATGATGGACCTAGGTCTGGCCGGGCAGGCACTTGGTGACCATCCGGTAGTTTGCGGCAACATCGATCCTGTGTCAGTCATGTTACAGGGTAAGCCTGAGCAGGTAAGCGCGGCGGTAGTGAGAAGCTTAAAATCAGGTGGTGCGCGCATGATCAGCGCTGCAAGTTGCGAGATCCCGGATGGTACACCCCACGAGAACTTGCTGGCTCACGCACGAGCACTGCAAGAGATTGGGGCAAGCAGCGAGCTCGATTAGATCGAGGATCTGCGCCTGACGACACTTCCAGCCTATCTCGAAAGCAACACATAACACGCGAGTAATGCCTTGTATTTTGACGAAGCCAAAATATACGTGAAAGCAGGCGATGGTGGGAACGGCGCTATCGCCTTCCGACGAGAGAAATATGTGCCCCGAGGAGGCCCCGCCGGCGGGAACGGCGGTGACGGTGGCGACGTAGTCCTCGTGGCGGATCCCCAGCTAAATACGCTGATCCATTTTCAAAAGCAGTCTCACTTCAAGGCTGAGCGGGGCGAGCATGGACGAGGGAGGAACCAGACCGGTGCGCGCGGAGCCGATGCCGTCATCCCAGTGCCGCCTGGCACTATGGTACGGGATGCTACAAGCGGTGATTTGCTAGCGGATCTCATTGTAACAGACCAGCGTGTCATCGTTGCATATGGAGGCCAGGGCGGGCGCGGTAATGCCAGCTTTGCTTCATCCACCCACCAGGCTCCACGCTTGGCGGAGCGAGGCGCGCCCGGGCAGAAGCGTTGGCTGAAGCTAGAGCTGAAACTATTAGCCGACGTCGGCTTGGTCGGCATGCCCAATGCGGGTAAAAGCACACTCCTCGCCGCAGTAAGCGCAGCTCGGCCCAAGATCGCTGACTATCCCTTCACGACGCTCCAACCTAACTTGGGCATGGTCAGCGTGAACGATGAAGTTTCTTTTGTGCTGGCGGATATGCCGGGTGTGATCGAGGGTGCACACGCGGGCGCTGGGCTGGGCCATCAGTTTCTCAGGCATATCGAGCGGACGCGCCTGCTTATTCATCTGCTTGATGGAGCTGCAGCAGACCCACTTCTCCACTTTGAGCAGATCAATCAGGAACTCCGCCTCTTTAACCCGGTGCTGGCTGAGCGGCCTCAGATTGTAGCCCTGAACAAGATGGACCTGCCCGACGCACGCGCTCGCTGGCCCCGAATCCAAGCCTTCATCCGGTCAGGCCGCCTGCCTGCTTATGCGATCTCCGCCGCAACCGGTGAAGGCGTGCGTGAATTGATGGCCCAAGTTGCCCGTTTACTGATGAGCGTGCCGAAGCCAGAGCCCCCAGCTAGCGAGATCCCCGTCTTCCGTATGGAAGAGGGACCCACCTTGACCGTTGAACGAACAGAAGATGGCTGGCGGGTGCATGGGGAGCACGTGGAGCGGCTGGCCGCTCAGACGATGTGGGAGTACCATGACGCGGTGGAACGTGCGCAGCGCGTACTGGAAGCCATGGGGGTATTGGATGCGCTGCGCGAGGCTGGCGTGCAGCCCGGAGATACAGTACGCATCGGCAATATCGAACTCGAGTGGCTCTGGTGACAACCCCTATGAAGCATCCTGGGGTTGCGCTTTTCAGCCAGTGAAGTTAAGCACCTGCCGCAGCGCGTCCAGAGTGGTTCGAGTGACAGCTAGATCTTGCAGTTCCTCAGGCTCGACCCATCGTACGTCGCGTGCGTCGTCGCCAGGATTAAGCTCGCCGCTTACATAGTCGGCCAGCAGGTCCACTATCACGTAATGAAACCTCACCCGGCCGGCATCGTCAAGGTGGATGGAATCGAACGTGTAGACCGGACTCCGGGCACAGACCGTGAGTCCGGTCTCCTCTTTAATCTCGCGCTCGGCCGCCTGCTGTAGGCTTTCTCCGAGTTTGACGCGTCCGCCAGGTATGGCCCACATGTCTCGGCTCGGCTCCTGGCCACGTCGCACCAGGAGCACCCGACCATCTCGCACCACAATCGCCCCCGCTGCGACCTGCGGGATGTCAGGATATTCGCTGCCGGCCACAGATCATCCTCTTCACAAGCTACCAGGGCTGTCAAAGACTACGTCCGGCCTTCGGCTCTGCGCCCCCATGTTCTGCACCAGGCCCATTTAATCACGCGAACGCCATCAGAATAAGGCCAGCAATCGAATGCCGCATTCTGGACGTGCTCGGCACCGCATTCAAAACTAGAACAATCGTCGCCAGGTGATGTTATAGATCTGAATCGCGCTGTAGTTTTCGCACACATCCTCGTTATCAGACTGCCACGTGACGAGCGGCCCGGCGCGCGCACCGTTTTCCAGAGGGGCAACAAACCATGTTCGGGCCGGTCCAGGGCTGTTATCCCACCAGACGCGGCCATTGGCATCCGTTGTCACGACAAAGCGACTGCCTGCCACGTTGAGCTCCCCTACCTCGAATTGGACAAGAGCCCTACCCGTACCATTACTACCAAGCGCCGTAATACGCAAGCTAACCACTTCACAGTTGTTTTCCGTGGATGTGTCATCTACCACCCATGGCAGCGGTGTCGGCGTAGGCGAAGGCGTGAAGGTGCCTGTAGGCAGCGGCGTGTCGGTAGGGGTGGGCGTGCGGGTAGGAACCGACGTGGGCGTGGGAGTCGGAGTCGCCGTTGGTGTGGGTGTACGGGTTTCAGTTGGGGTAAAGGTAGGACCAGGCGTATCCGTGGGTGTCGGCGTCCAAGTGGGGGGGTAGGTGGGAGCGACCTCGGCCAGGGTGGTCCCCGCCGGAGGCGGCCCGCCAGATGGCCCTGGCCCCGCCAAGCCGAGCACTAGCGGTTCGTCCGGGCTATATCTCGTAAAGATGAGGGCATACGTGAGCACAGTCAGGACAATCAGCACCAGCACGGCGAACAGAAGGAAATTCACGAATCGGTCGCTGAGCATTGAGTCGCCTCCTTCAAGCGCGGCATATGGCCGACGGCCGATAGCCGGTCACTTTGGCCAATGGTTGCCATATGTCATTATTAACTGCCCTTGGATGCCATGTCCCTAGTGCTTGGTTAACGGTGTCATTGTGCAAAACCGTCGCTCCTACGGAGCTGCCAATATAGGCCGACCAGTCCGTAGATAAGAACTAGGGCTGAGTGGCAGCCAGAAAGCCTGCATCGTCCACCAGTACAAAAGAGTCGACGCCGGCGTAGGGGAGCACCACCAGGCGCATTTTCTCACCTGGTCTCGTCTCGACCAGTCGTGCCGTTGCCTCGAGGAGTTGAGCAACTCGTTGTTCCGCCGGATAATTGGGATAGCGACCCAAGCTCCCGGTCAGAATCTCACGGCGCAGAATCTCTTCAGTGGCCAGATCGATTTGATGTGCATCGGGCATGGCTACGATCAGGTCGGCATACAGCGCGTAGAGCAGTTCGTACGATTTGGTCAAATCAGCACGGATCGTCTCTGCTTGGGCCTCCCATTCCGGTACCAAGCTGATCCCGTATCCCTGACGGGCCACACGATACTTGGTGGCCAGCCAATCAATCCGCGCCTGCAGAATACTGATTTGCGCCGAAAGATTTGGCGCTGCCGCAAGCTGAGAGTCGAAGTAAGGCAGTTTGGCCTGGTCTTCAGCAATCAGAGCCTCGCGCAAGTTGTTACTCATTTGAGGAGGAGCCTGCCCTCCGCGCTCAACCAACGCCATGGCCAGCTCCTGTGCCGCCTTCCACCGCCTTGCTTCCGCTTGTTGCACCTCGAGCGACAGAACTGGGGGCTCCGCCACCGGCAAGACAGGTGGCGCCTCGGCCAGGGCTACTGCGGGGAAAGATACCGCTGTTTGCTCCAAGGTGATGCGTGCCCGCTCCAAGTCGCTGATGGCCTGGTAACCTTGATGCAGGCGCTGAAAGATGTTGCGCCGGGTTGCAGCCTGCAAATAGGGACTAACCGTTGCGACATTGTAGGCCTTGTCAAAATAGAGCTGGGCCA
>Ga0233417_10000171_pt1 | contig 18044 bp, 21 predicted proteins | sample Sed_MG_FD_189023 | JGI IMG/M metagenome (GOLD analysis project Ga0233417, IMG submission 189023) | Sediment microbial communities from Lake Towuti, South Sulawesi, Indonesia - Sediment_Towuti_2014_0.5_MG | ecosystem: Environmental > Aquatic > Freshwater > Lake > Sediment | place: Indonesia... | reverse complement strand
GGGCGGCCCGCTCGCTCCCTTGTCTCGGGAAGGCAAGTGTGCAAGAGTGCTGGTAGTCGCGGGCGAAAGGATCCGCGCTCATGCAAGGAGGGGATGCATGAAGAAGCTCGTAGTCGCCCTGGCGACGGTGTTCGTCGTCGCCATGGTCTTCACGGGTGTCGCCGCCTCGACAGGGGACGGCGGGAAGCTGGTTTCGAGCGGGTTCGCCTGTAACGTCATCGACGGCAACGGGAACCTGTTCACCACGTCGAACTCGGAGCAGTGGCAGTTCCAGACCCACGCAACCATGCGCTGCACAGGGGACGGCGCCCCGTACACGGGCCCGAACCCGCCGATCTACTGGACGCCGGCCAACTCGTTCCCGATCTGTAACACCTTGTTCGGCCAGACCACGAATTACTACGACAAGGTCGGCCGATCGGGGAACTCTCAGCTCGTCTGCACGGTGGCGCTCACGGACGCGAATTCCGCGTCGGGCAGCGGCCCTGGAGTGGGGTAGTCACCTCTCCTCACGTGCTCGCGCACGCGGAGCACTGAGAAGACAGGAAGCGGGCCGCCTCCGGGCGGCCCGCTTTTTGTCTGGCAGTCGCGCTCGTCGACTCTTGTCTTTCCGGTCAACAGTGTGTAACGCTGTGGTGAGTCTGCTAGGGACCTCGGGGTGAGGTCAGAGGGGAGGTACCGAATGAAGAAGTCGATCGCGGCGCTAGCGGTAATCGGGAGCGCGTTGGTGCTCGCCGCCGGCGTCGGAGCGTCAAGCGACGGCGGCACGCTCATCGACAGCGGGTTCGCGTGCAACATTCTCGACGGCAACGGGAACGTGTTCGTCACGACCGCCTCGGAGGAGTGGCTCTACGAGCACAGGGTCGTCCTGCGCTGCGGAGGCTACGGCGCTCCCTACACGGGGCCGAACCCTCCGCACTACTTCACCTTCGCCGAGACGGGGCTTCTGTGCAACATCGGCGGATACGGTACGACGGAGGACTGGGTGGACAAGGTCGGCCGCGGGACGGCCAAGCCGGGTCAGGTCGTCTACAACTCGCAGCTCACCTGCACGCTCGAGCTCGGCCCGAGCAGTACGTCTGCCTCGGCGAACGGTCTCGGGTAGCCGGGGTACGACGCGTGTCCAGGCACGCGTGAGCCAAGACGGCGAGCGGGCCGCCCACTGGGCGGCCCGCTTCCTGTCCCTGCCCCCGTGCGGCCGACTGATAGCGTCCCGCGTCGATCTCGGCCCGGGCAGGGACCGGCACGGAAGCAGCAGAGGAGTGATCCAATCGTGAAGATCGTCGACGTCCGCTCCCTCGCGATCGAGGACGTGAAGGTCGTCCGCTTCGCCCGCTTTCGCGACGAGCGGGGGTACTTCACGGAGCCGTACCGCCGGAGCGACCTCGAGCTCGACCCGGCGACGGGCTTCCTCGGCGGGCTCGACTTCCCGCAGGCGAACGAGAGCTACTCCCGCGCCGGGGTCGTCCGTGGCCTGCACTTCCAGTGGAACCCGTTCATGGGGAAGCTCGTCCGCACCGTGCGCGGCCGCATGGTCGACCTCGCGGTCGACATACGGCTCGGGTCCCCGACCTTCGGGGGGATCGTCGCGTACGACCTGCCGTCCTCACCCGACGGCGACTGGTCGGAGTGGATCTGGGTGCCGCCGGGCTTCGCGCACGGCAACTACTTCACCGAGGAGACGATCATCGAGTACTTCTGCACCGGCGAGTACTCGCCCGGGAACGAGGGCGCGGTCTCGCCGCTCGCCGAGGACCTCGACTGGTCGCTGTGCCCGGCGGAGCTCCGTGACGAGTTCCGTGCCCTCCTCGACGCAGGAGCGACGCTGAGCGCGAAGGACCGCGACGCCGGCTCGCTCGCCGACTGGCAGGCCCACCCCAGCTCGGCCGTCTTCCTCTATTCCGAGCTCGGCGGGACCGCGTCGTGAAGGTCCTCGTCTTCGGACCCTCTGGCCAGCTCGGCACGGACGTCGTCAGGGTGCTTCGAGAGCAGGGGGAGGAGGTCGTGCCCGTGCCTCGCTCGCAGGCCGACCTGACGGATCGGGCCGCGATCGGTGCGCTCCTGGAGGCCGAGCGCCCCGCCGCGGTCGTGAACTGCGCCGCCTACCACGACGTCGCGGGCTGCGAGGCCGATCCCGAGCTCGCGTTCGCGGTCAACGCCACCGCCGTCGAGCAGCTCGCTCACGAGTGCGCGGCGATCGGAGCGAAGCTCGTGACCGTCAGCACCGACTACGTCTTCGACGGCACGAAGGAGGGCGGGTACACGGAGGAGGACGTCCCGAACCCGCTGAACCAGTACGGGGAGAGCAAGCTCGCCGGCGAGCGGCTTGCCCTGGCCGCGCACCCGGCGACGTTCGTCGTCCGCACGCAGAGCCTCTTCGGCGTGGCCGGCCCGAGCGGCAAGGGCCTCAACTTCGTGGATCTCATGATCAAGCTCTCGGGCGAGCGCGACGAGCTCCGGGTCGACCAGTTCCGGATGGCGCCGACAGGAACCGCGGCGCTCGCCGAGAACATGCACGCGCTGCTTCTCACGGACGCCTTCGGCGTGTATCACGTGAGTTGCCAGGGCGAGACGACCTGGTACCAGTTCGCGCAGGCGATCCTGGAGCGAATCGGGTCGAAAGCGAGAGTGACGCCGGTGCCCAACGACTACTACCCGACCACCTTCACGCGGCCGGAGAGCACGTACCTGATCAACGCGCGGCTCCAGGCGCTCGGGCTCGACCGGATGCCCTCCTGGGAGCAGGCGCTCGAGGACTACCTGGCCTCGAAGAGCGCGGCCGTGGGAGCCGGAAGGTGAAGATCCTCGTTGTCGGCGGCGCCGGCTACGTCGGCTCGGCGCTGATCCCCGCGCTCCTCGAGCGGGGCTACGAGGTGGACGTGATCGACCTCAAGTGGTTCGGGGTCCACCTGCCCGGGGACGTCCCGGTCGTGGACAAGGACATCTTGAGCTGCACGGCCGAAGACCTCGAGGGCTACGAGCAGGTGATCTTCCTGGCTGGGCTCTCGAACGACCCGATGGCCGAGTTCGATCCCGCCATGAACTTCCAGGCCAACGCGGCTGTGCCCTCGTACCTCGCGTACCGGGCGAAGGAGGTCGGGGTGCGGAGGATGATCTACGCGTCCTCGTGCTCGGTCTACGGCTACACGGTCAACGAGCTCTACGACGAAGAGGCGCCGGCGATCTCGAGCTACCCCTACGGCATCTCGAAGCTGCAGGGCGAGCGGGGCGTTCTGCAGATGCAGGACGAGCGGTTCTCGGCGATCGCGCTGCGCAAGGGGACGATCTGCGGCTACAGCCCGCGCATGCGCTTCGACCTCATCGTCAACACGATGTACCGGGCCTGCGTCACGGACGGCAAGATCACGGTCAACAACCCCTCGCTGTGGCGCCCGATCCTCGACCTGCGGGACGCCGTCTCGGCCTACCTGCGGGCGATCCAGGCCGACTACTCGATCAGCGGCGTCTTCAACGTCGCCTCCGACAACTACACCGTCGGGCAGGTCGGCGACAAGGTGAAGGACGAGATGGAGAAGCTCCTCGGCCGGAGGATCGAGCTCGAGCTCAAGAACATCGAGGACTTCCGGAACTACAAGGTCGCGATCACGAAGGCGAAGACGGTCCTGGGCTTCGAGCCGAGCCACGACATCTCCGACATCGTCGACGACCTCCACGCCCACCGTGACCTCTACGGTGACCTGGAGGCGGACGACTACTACAACATCCGCGTGTTCCGAAGGCTGCACGGGAGCCCGCCCCAGGGCTGACCGCACGGCGACTCCGGCGTTCGGCGCGCGCTAGAGGGACGAGGCCTGGTCGACGGACGTCGGGTTGGGCTGCTCGCTCCGTGGAGCCACGGCCTGCGGCGGCTGCTCTCGGTACGGCGGGGGTCTCAGGCCGAGGAGGGCGGCTGCTCCGATCCGCGAGCCCTTGCGGCGCTCCGGACGGAGCCTCGCGTTGCCCGGAACGAGGGACCGGAGCGAGTAGCGCAGCACGACCGCTGCCAGGTAGAGCGCGGCGTGCACGGGCGAGAAGTTCTTCGCCGCGTAGTGGCGGCACGAGTACGCCCGCTGCGCCTCCCGCAGCGGGTTGTACCGGGAGCGGTCGAAGCTGTGGCGGATCGTCATCACGGGGAGGTGACGGGTCTCCCAGCCCGCCTTCGCGACCCGCAGGCACAGGTCCACCTCCTCCGCGTACATGAAGAACCGTTCGTCGAGCAGCCCTGCGCTCTCCAGCGCCTCCCGGCGGAACACGATGAACGACCCGGCGGTCCAGTCCGCGGCGAACTCCTCGTCGTAGAGGTCCATGTCGAGCACGCGCTCGCCCAGCCAGGACGCGTGGAACGGGAAGCGCTCGGAGCCGAGCGCCTCGCCGAAGGCGCGAAGGGCGTTCGGGAAGCGGCGCATCGTCGGGTACACCTCGTCGTCCACCGTCACCTGGCGCACGCCGAAGACGCCCACCTGCGGCCGGGCGTCGAGGGCGGCGACGAGCTCCTGGAACGTCCTGTCCAGGACCTCGGTGTCGGGGTTCAAGAGGAGGGTGTAGCGCGCGTCGGTCGTCATCAGCGCGCGGTTGTTCGCGTACGCGAACCCGCGGTTCTCGCACGACACCAGCCTCGCCCGGGGAAACTCGTCCCGGACGAGCTCCTCCGTGCCGTCCGTCGACCCGTTGTTCACGACCACGACGTCGAGGTCGGCGTCGCCGGCGTGCTCGAACACGCTCGTGAGGCACGGGCGCAGCCAGTCGGCCTCGTTCGTCGAGACCACGATGATCGCGAGATCGTTCACCCGATCGGACTCGTCGAGGCGTGCGTCAGCGAGGCGGCCGCTCGCGCAGGCGGCACGCCTACGGCGAGCCCCACTTCAGGGCTTGGGGCGGCGCGGGCGCTCGTCGTGGAAGGAGCTGGTCGAGCAGGACGGCGAGAATGCAGAAGGCCGCGGCCACGGCGAGCGCGACCAGGAGCGGGAGCCCGTACGACGGCCCGCCGCTCGCCATCGTCTGCCCCGGCGCCTTCAGCTGCTTGATCTGGATCCGCTCCTTCGTCGACAGCCCCGCCCGATCCTGCTCCGTGCGGATGAACCTCGTGAACGTCTTCGCCGTGGCGTCCGCGAGGGTGACCGCCTGGCTCGGCGTCGACGACGTGGCGAAGATGTCGATGACAGGGAGCTGGGCGGGGAGGAAGCGCGTCGGCGTGCTCACCGCCGTGAACGCGTTCGCGATGACCGTTCCCTGGAGCTTGCCGTAGAGCTTCGTGCGCAGCCTGGCGACGTCGTCCGACTCGATGAGGAGTGGATACAGGTTGGCGGCGGTCAGCAGAGGCTGGACGTTCGGCGGCTCGGTCGTCACGACAGCCCCGCCTCCTCGTGCGGCGGCGCCCCCCTCCGCCGTCGAGGCCGGCGTCCCCTGCTCGATGGAGCGCGGAACGCTCACCCGAATGTACTGACCCTCGGAGCTCGTGACGAACAGCCGGGCGTTCGCGGTCCACACCTGTCGGTCTCGCGCCTCGAGGCTCGGCAGGTCGTAGAGCATCCACGCGGCGAGCAGCACGCCGAGGACCGCGCCGAGCGTGACGACCCACCAGAAGCGGACGATCGCCGCGGTCATGCGCCTGCCCCCGTCACGACGCTCCGCTCTGCCACAGGCTGCAGCCCGACGTTGTCACCATTCCGATCTCGCACTCGCTGCCTCCGCTCGCTGTCGACGTCAACCGGCTCACGGCACCGCCGCCGCGCCGGTCCCTCCTCACCCCATCCCTACTCCTATATACGCGTTTCGATCGCAGTTGTCCATTACAGCGCAAAGGCGCAGGCTCGCGGAGGAGGACTGCGCCTGGCTGTGGACAAGGACGCGCTTCCCGGCGACGATGCACCTGTATGGCTTCGAGTACGGACCGGCCGATCGACCTCCTCCTCGTGTGCTCCACGGGCGGGCACCTCCTCCAGCTCGTCGCGCTCAGGGAGGTGTGGGAGGACGCGTCGCGCGTCTGGGTGACCTTCGACCGCAGCGACGCGCGCTCGCTGCTTAGCGCCGAGCCGGTCGTCCACGCGTTCGGGCCCACCAGCAGAGCCTTCGGGCTCAGGGCGGTCGTGAACACGCTCCGGAACGCTGCGCTGGCCTGGCGCGTCCTCTCCGCGACGAGGCCGGCGGTGATCCTGACGACCGGTGCTGGAGTCGCGGTGCCCTTCGCCTGGGTCGGCCGCCTGCGCGGCGCCCGCGTCGTGTACGTCGAGAGCCTGACCCGCATCGACGGTCCCTCTCTCAGCTGTCGCCTGATCGCTCCGGTCGCGGCGCGCGTCTACGGACAGTGGCCCGAGCTCACGAGGGCCGTGCGGCGTGCCCGCTACGCGGGAAACGTGTTCTCCCGCGCATGATCCTCGTCACCGTCGGCAGCACCGAGGCGCCCTTCGATCGGCTGTTGCAGGCCTTCGAGACCCGGCCGCCCGCCGAGGAGCTCGTCGTTCAGCACGGCCCCTCCCGCGTCCGCCCTCCCGGTGCACGGTGTGTCGAGTTCCTCCCGTACCAAGAGCTGGCGGACGAGATCCGGCGGGCACGCGTCGTCGTCACGCACGCAGGGGTGGGATCGATCATGACCGCGCTCTGGAACGGCAAGCGCCCGGTCGTCGTCCCGCGGCTCCGGCGGTTCGGGGAGGCGGTGGACGACCATCAGGTGGCGCTCGGACGGAGGCTCGACGAGTCAGGTCTCGTCACGTTCGTGGAAGACCCCGACGACGTGCTGCGAGCGGTGGAGGACGCCGGCTCGGCTCCGGGGATCGAGCTCGGCCCGAGCCCCCGCCTGGTCGAGGAGCTGCGGGCGTTCGTCGCAGCCCACCTGCGGGCTCGCGACGACGGCGACGGCTGACCGGCTCAGAGCTCCACGAAGCGGGCGAACGGCGGCCCGGCCGGGTCGAGGAGCGGCACGCCGCCGCGCTCGACCCACGCGTGCGCGACGAACTCGGACTCGGGCCTGACCGCGATCACGAGCGACGAGTCGATCCCCCGCTGCGCGAGCAGCCTCGTGAGCACCAGCGAGCGCATGAGGCACCGGGAGTCGAACGGCAGGTGGCGAAGCGCCTTGCCGACCGTCTGGCCGAGCCGGACACCCGTGCGCTCGGCCTCGACGTCCTCGCCGGTCCGCTCGGTCACGCCGGCGCGGAGCGCGCCGAGCGTCGTCGGGAGGTCGGTCCGCCAGAGAAGCCACCGCGCACGCGAGTACGCGCTCAGGATCTCGAGCCCGAGCCGTGCCTTCTCCGGGCGTGAGAGGCCGCGATCGAGCCAGCCGGAGCTCATCGGCCGGCTCCGGAGAGCGTGGACGCGTGACGCTCGACGGCGTGGGCGACATCGCCGCTCTGCGCCGTGGCCGGAATCGAGAGCTCGAAGACCGGCACGGTGGCCGCGAGGTGCATGCAGACGTCGAGGTGGTCGACGAGGTGACGCGGAGAGCGAAGGTAGGCGATGAACGCGCTCCCGAGCAACCGCGAGGGCAACGAGCCGCTCGGGCCGATCTCGATCGAGTCCGACCGTACGCGCGCGATGTAGTAAAGCGCTCGCAGCGGCAACGGGCCGTCCACGACCGAGGCCGCGAAGTAGGTCTTGTCGGCGGCGCCGAGACGCGTGCCCAGCCGCAAGCGGCCGCTCGCGCTCATGGCTGCGAGCTCGTGCTGCAAGACGCCGGCCAGCCGGCTCCCCGGATGGACGGTCACGCCCCTGCGCGTGCGTTCGAGGGAGAGCACGTCGTCCGTCACGAGCGACGCTCCGCGGGCGACGAGATGAGCGGCGATCGAGCTCTTGCCCGCTCCCGAGAGGCCCGCGAAAGCGACCGCGGCTCCGCCCAGAGAGACGGCGCTCGCGTGAAACAGCTGACGCCCCTGGAGCGCGGCTGCGAGCGGGAGCACCTGGGCGAAGAGGAGGCGCTCCCAGCGCCAGGGGGCGACCGCCGGGAGGGCGGAGCGGATCAGCGCCCCGTCCGCGCTCACGAGGTGGCGCCCGTAGTAGGGAGCCCAGATGTGGAAGCCGGCGTCGTCGTGGTGCTCGACGGCCATCATGAGGCGGCCGTTCGGGTGGACGCGCTCGAGAAACCTCTCCGTGCCCCGGGCCGGCCACTCGCGTTGGAGCTCGGCGGCAGACGCGGGCTCGACGGCGGACCTCGGGTTCCGACTCTCGCGCCCTGCTGGAAGCTCCGGGATCGGGAAGCCGGCGTGCACGTCGATCCCGAACGCGTTGCAGCGCCACGCTGACCTGCCCTCAGTCGGCGTCATCAGACTCGGCCGCTTCGAGCGATCGACCGTCCGGTCCGGTGAGCTCGATCAATCCCCGCCGCAGGAGGTCGAGGCACAGCGCCGCGAGGTCTTGCTCGATCTCGGCCGGGGGGCGCTCGAAGAGCTCCGCCAGCTTCGCGGCGATCGCCCCGATCCTCGCGCCCGTCTCGAGCTCGGCCAGCATCATGCCCGCGGTGGGGTTGAGGCCGTGGTAGCGCCCTGTCTTCAGGTTGAGGACGACGGTCTCGTGTGCGAACGACCGGTGCACGACGTGCTGCGGTACGCGGGCCGTCGCCCCCAGCAGCTGCCCGTCGTCTCGCCTTCGCCTCGCCATCAGTACTCCAGCACCGTGCCGTGCCGCTGCGCGTAGCGCAGGCACGCGCTCAGCGCAACGATCGAGACAGGGAGCAGCACGGCGGCGAAGGCTGCCAGCCGGAGAGTCGTCGTCCAGACGGAGTCGATGGGCGAGCCTGTGACGAGGTGACGCAGGAGGTCGAGCGCGGGGGTGAGCGGCTGCACGTCCGACGTCCACTCGATCCAGTCCGGCAGGAGGAAGACCGGGAAGAGCACGCCAGCCGAGATCGACAGGCACGCCAGGAGAAGACCCGATCCGGCGCCGACCTGCTTGACGACGAAGACGGCGGCGGTGATCAGCAGTGCGAAGGGGAGGAAGGCGACGAACCCGAGCGCGACGGTCGGGAGGGCGAGAATCGCCGTCGACCAGTCCACCGGCATCCCGAAGACCACCACGGCGACCGTAATCGTGATCATGGCGCGCACGAGGGTCGACAGAAACGGGAACACCGACATCGCGAGGAGGTACTGGACCGGGCCGAACGCGGACACGAGCGACCGCTCGAACGTCCCGGCGACGAGCTCCTGGCGGAGCGCGAGCGGCATGACGACAAGCGCCGCGGTGAGGACCTCCAGCACGACCAGCCCCATCACGGCGAACGCGAAGTACTCGTCGGAGCTCGTGAACGCGCCGCTCGTGACCAGCCGCGAGACGTAGTAGAAGAGCGCGACCGCGAGCGTGGCGGCCACGATCTCCGAGAGGAAGCGGAACCGGTAGCTCACGAAGACGAGGAAGTCCCGCCTGACGACGGCGGCCGCGCCCGCGAGGTCAGAGCGCAACATGAGCACCGGCCTCCAGCCTTCCACCGTCGAGGACGTACGTGCGGTCCGCCGGCAGCGCGTCGAGCTCGTGGCCGGACGGCGTGCACACGAGCCCGCTTCCGCCGCGGGCCTTGAAGTCGAGGATCGCCGCGTTCACGAGCTCGATGCCCTCGCCGTCCAGGCTGTTCCACGGCTCGTCGAGCAGCAGCAGCGTCGGCTCGTGCAGGAGCGCGAGCGCCAGCCGCAGGCGTTGGCGCTGCCCCATCGAGAGCCGGTCCGCGCGCTGTCCCGCGACGTCTTCGAGCTCGAAGCGAGCGAGCGCGGAAGCGACTCTCTCCTCCCGTTCGCCTGCCGGCACGAACGCGAGGCTCGCCCAGTACGCGAGGTGCTGGGCGACCGTGAGCCGGGCGTAGAGGCCGGCCGAGCCGGCGGACAGGAACCCGACCTGCCGATGGTACCGGCGCCGGTTCCGCCGCGGCGACAGCCCGTCCAGCGCCACGGAGCCCGCGTCGGCGGCGATGATGCCGGCCACGATCCGGAGGAGTGTCGTCTTCCCGACCCCGTTCCGGCCGGCGACGACGACCACGGTCGCAGCCGGAACCTCGAGCCGAATGCGGTCGAGGACCGGCCGGTCGCTGCGCCGCCACCGCTTCGACACGCCGTCGAGGACGAGTCGGGCCCGTCCGGTCAGAGCGGGCGCCGCGGCCCGGCCGAGGGCCGTGCCGGTGGGTGAGTGCGCGTCGTTCACGTGTCGAGTGTTAAGGATGGCAGCAGACGGATCACGAGCCCAGCCCCCGGCGCCAGAGGACGGTTACGCGCCGTCCGCGATCGTCAGGATGCCGGTGCCGAGCCCGGTCGAGGGATCGAGGATCAGCGCGGTGGCTTCGCTCCGAGAGCGGGCTCCCAGCTTCGAGAACGCCGACGAGAGGTGGCTCTTCACGGTGCTCTCGGTGAGGTGGAGCTTCCGTGCGATCTCCCCGTTCGAGAGGCCCAGGACGACGAGGCCGAGCACCTGCTTCTCCCGTGCCGTGAGAACCGGTCTGGCCAGCGTCTGCCTGAGCGAAGCCGGGAAGGCGAGCGAGCCCGCGCAGGCGCTCCGCACGGCCGGCCCCAACGTGCGTTCGGCGTCGCCTTCGAGCACGAACGCGTCGACGCCCGCCTCCAGGAGAACGCGCACCTGGCGCAGGTTCATGGAGGGCGCGACGAGGACGACGCGGGCGTTCGGGGCGAGCTCGCGGAGGGTCCGGACCTGCGCTCCGGCGTCGGGAGCGAGCTCGCGAACGTGGACGACGACGCCATCGAGCGCGGCGGCGCTGTCCCCGCCGAGGTCCTCGAGGGCGGCGACGCTCGTGACGACCCGCAACCCCTCGGACCGGAGCGATCGCCGCATGAGGGCGGCCGCGGCATTCGCCGCGACGAGGGCGAGTCGTGGCCTCGAGCGGACGCCCGGTATCGGAGCGGAATCTCTCATGTGACCTCGGCTCACACAGCATACGAGGGCTCGCCGGGAAAGGTCTCGTCCGGCTTGGCAGGATGACGCCGTGAAACGGCATGCGACGGACCTCTGGGCGGCGGTCGACCGGCTGATCGACTCGACGGACGACGTCGAGGCGCTGGCGGTGAACCGTCTGCACCTGCTCGCGGCCAGGCGCTGGCGCGAACTCGGAAGAGACGTGCCGGCCGAGCTCGTCGCCGCCGAGCGGGTCGCGGCCGTCTCTACGCTCGTGCTTCCGGAGCTCCTGGGGCGGCTGCGCGGCGCCTGCGAGGGGCCTGTCGTCGTTCACAAGGGCCCCGAGGTCGCGTCTCGCTACCCCGATCCGGTGCTGCGCCCGTTCGTCGACGTGGACATCCTCGTTCCCGACGCGGAGTCGGCGCAGAAGGCGCTCGTCGGCGCCGGCTTCGTCGAGATCGGAGACCCTCTGTTCTACGCCGTGTCTCCGCATCAGCAGCCGCTCGAGTGGCCGGGTCTCCCGCTGCACGTCGAGGTCCACTCGGACCTGAACTGGCCGCACTGGCTCGGACGAGCTCCGGCCCCGGAGCTGCTTGCGGCAGCGATTCCGTCGTCCCTCGGCATCGAGGGCGTGCAGACGCTCGCGCCGCACCATCACGCCCTCGCGATCGCGGGCCACGCCTGGGCGCACGGACCATTCGCGAGGGTGGGGGACCTCGTCGACGTCGCAGCGATGGCCGACGGGCTCGATCGCGACGACCTCCTCCGTCTCGCCCGGCGCTGGAACGTGGAGCGCATGTGGAAGACGACCATCGCGACCGTCGACGCCGTTCTCTTCGACGGCCCGCCGCCGTGGGCCGTTCGAACGTGGGCGCGCAACCTCCCCGCGGTCCGCGACCGGACGGTGCTGGAGATCCATCTCGGCCGGTGGCTGGCCGGCTTCTCCGCGCTCGGGGCGAGGGGCGGGCTCCGGGTCCTGCGGGAGGAGATCGGCAGTGATCTCCGGCCCGAGGTCGGCGAGACCTGGGGTCAGAAGCTGGCCCGAATTCCGCGCGCGTTCCGCGACGCCTTCCTCACGAGGTCACGGCATGACCGCCGGCTCGAGGAGCTCGACCGTCGTCGGTGAGGGACGTGCCGTACTCCTCCTGCAAGCGTTCCGGGAAGCTCGCGTCGGCCTGCGCACGGAGCCAGATCTCCGTCGTCGCGAGCCTCGCGACGAGGCGGGCCCACTCGGTGCCGCGGCGCTCGAGGGGCCTCTGGAGCAGCTCGCCCACCTTCTCGGGCTCGGCGTAGGCCCAGAGCTCCGCGTCCTTCGCTCCGAGCAGCCGAGTCGCCAGCGCGCGGTCGGGCCCGTTGAGCGCGTCGATCAGCAGGCGGCTGAAGTCGACCTTGTCGGGCCGGAGCCGGACCTCGTCGGGGAGGAGTCCCGCGACCGCCTCCCTGGCCAGCGGGCGTGTCAGCTCCGCGTCGAAGGCGAGCTCCGGCGGGAGGCGGAGAACCAGCTCGACGAGGTCGAGGTCCTCCAGCAACGGGTGCGCGCTCTCCAGTCCGGCGAGGGAGGCACGGTGGCGGAGGACGTCGTAGAACCCCAGCCGCTCCCGCCCGGCAGTGAGCAGATCGGCGAGGTAGGACCACCAGCGCGGGCCCGCGTGCTTCTTCCATCCCCACTCGTCGTGGAGCGCGAGATAGCGCGTCGCAGCCTGCGGAGTCAGCCAGCGCGGGGCGTACCGTCGGGCGCCAAACGCCTTGCGCATCGTCCGGTGGGAAGCATGCGGTACCGCGCCCTTGACCCCGTACCTGCGGACGATCGTCCACAGGAGGCCGGGCGTCGGGTCACGGCCGACGCCGGGGATCCTCCGCGCGAGCGAGACCGCCCCCCGGACGTCGCCGCGGCGCAGTCGGTCGGCAAGCAAGTACGCGGAGCAGCCGAGGAGCTCGTCGCCTCCTTCGCCGTCGAGGAGCACCGCGACGCCGTCATGCGCGGCTCGACGGAGGAGCGGGAGTGTGAACGCGAGCATCGGCGACGTCGCCGGCAGCTGCCACGCGAGCTGATACTCGAGCGCGACCTGGAGCGCGCTGGCGCCTCGCATCGGCACTCGCTCGGAGCCGAGCCCGAGGAAGCTCGTGACCTGCTCGATCGGCTGAGACTCGTCGATCTCGGGGTGTTCTGGATGGACGAGGGAGTACGCCCTGAGATCCTGGACCGGCGGATCGAGCCGGGAGGCGACCGCCGCGACGACGGAGGAGTCGAGACCTCCGCTCACCTGGACGCCCGTGGGGCCGTCCTCGGCGACGCGCGCTCGCACCGACCGCGTGAGCGCCGACCCGAGCTCCGCGGCGGCTTCGGAGCGGTCGACTCGGACCGGAGGCGTCTGACGCGGCGTCCAGTAGCACTCCGTCCGCGCCCGGCCCGCCTCGAGACGCACGAGGTGTCCGCCTTCCAGCCGGCGGACTCCCTCGTACAGCGTCGCCCCGCGCGCCAGGTAGCCGTCTGCGAGCCACTGGACGACGCTGCCCTGATCGAGCGCAGGCCGGCTGAGAAAGAGGCCGAGGAGGTGCCGCACCTCGGTCGCGAAGGAGAGCCGCCCCGCGGACTCGTGGACGAAGAGGCCTCCGACGCCGAGCTGGTCGACCGCGAGGAGACCCGAGCTCGTCGCGGCGTCCCAGACGACGACCACGAAGCCGCCTCGGAGCAGCGACGGCATCGTCTCGCCCCAGCGGTCGTACGCGAGGGCAACGATCTCCTCCGCATTGTCAGGGGGGCCGCCGAGCTCGCCCGCGAGCGCGCGGAGGTTCAGCACACGGCCTGCGACGAGGACCGTCCGTACACCCGGCACGGGTGAGCGTCCGGTCCAGGCGAGAGCCAGCGACTCCGTGGCCAGGCCCCCGGTTGCGTCCTCGAGCGAGCGGCGAACCTCCGGCCCGGCGGACTCCGCACCCCGGCCGAAGACGCCCGCAACGACCCGAGTCACGAGCCGGGCAGGGGAGAAGAGCCGATGCCGACTATGGCGGCTGGAAAGCGGCTACGAGAAGCTCGTGCTGGGCCTGATGTGCGGGTCCGTCGGAAGCGTCGCGTCCAAGCCGCCGACGATACTCCCGCCCGCGGTCAACTCGACGAGGTCGCCGAGATCCTCGATCTTGGGCTTCTCGTACTCAGTCGGCTTGGGCTTGGGCTGATCCACTCTTCCTCCTAGAGGTGGCACTTCGAACGAGGCTCCACCGTACTCGCCTGCCCGTGCGGGGTCAAGTACGAGAAAAGGCTGATTCTGCGCCCTCTCGTCAGGAGTGCCGGGGAAGTCGATGCCGACGATGCAACGACTATACGAGCGGGGGATGCGGCTACGAGAAGCTCGTGCTGGGCCTGATGTGCGGGTCGGTCGGAAGCGTTGCGTCCAGGCCGCCGAGAATGGCGCCGCCGGCCGTCAGTTCCACGAGGTCGCCGAGATCCTCGACCTTGGGCTTCTCATACGAGATCGGCTTTGGCTTCGACTGATCCATTCGTCCCCCTCAGTGGTCGTATCGCTCAGGCAGAGGCCGAACCGTACTTCCGCTGGAGCTGCGCCGTCAAGTACGAGAAAAGGCTGATTCTGCGCCGTCTCGCTACGGGTGACGGATCTCGGGAACCGGCTCGACGAGCAGGGGGGACATGTGCAAGCCGGCTGTCGCGCGCCGCTTCGCCTCGATGTCCTGGAACACGCGCTCGACGTCGTCGCTCGCGAGCCCGCTGGCTTCTGCGACGGATGCCGCCGGCAGCCCGTTGTTCAAGGCGTAGAGGCAGAGGTCGAGGACCTCGTAGGGGACGGAGAAGTAGAACTCCTCCTGCGTCTGCGGGAGGGAGTACGTGTCGGTCGTCGGAGGCCTGGAGCGGATCTCCTCCGGGATCCCGAGGTGCTCGGCGAGCTGGTAGACCTGCGTCTTGTACAGGTGGGCGATCGGCTTCACGTCCGCCGCGCCGTCCCCTCCCTTGACGAAGAACCCTTGGTCGTACTCGAGCCGGTTCGGGGTGCCGACGACGGCGCGGTCGAGTCGATCGGCGTAGTAGTACTCGAGCATCTTGCGAACGCGCTGCTTGAAGCTCGTCGCCGCGACCACTGCCCGGTACGCGTCGGCCGTCAGGCGGGCCCGGATCTGCTCGCCCTCGGGCGGCTCGACGACGACCGAGAAGATCGGCAGGCGGCCGCCTCCGAGGACGCTCGGGAGGACGATCTTCGAGCGCCAGCCCGCCCCGTAGCCCGGAACGACCTCGCGGATCGCCTCGTCGCGACGGCGGTAGCAGCCCGCCGCCTCGAGGATCGGCGTGATGTCCTCGGTCACGGCGTCGACTCCGAGGTGCTCCACGAGGAGCGCCGAGAGGTCGGCTGTCTCCCCGCTCGACTCCGACTCGGGGAGCAGGAGCGCCAGCACGCGCTCCGGGCCGAGCGCGCGGACGCAGAGCGCGGCGGCGACGCTCGAGTCGACGCCGCCCGAGACCGCGACGACCGCCCCTCGCTTGCGCAGGCGGTGGAGGATCGCGTCTTCGAGGCCGGCGACGATCTCCGCGACGGCGGCCTCCGCGTCCAGGCGCAGCGCGCTCAGGTCGAGCGGCGGGTCAGCGGCCGTCACGCGAGCCCTCGCCCGCCGTCGCCAGCCGCTGGGACACGTACTGCGTGATCGCGTCGATGGAGTCGAGGTTCTCGGGGAGGACGTCCTCGTCGGGGATCCGGAAGCCGTACGTCGACTCGAGGTGCTCGATCAGCTCGAGGACGCCGACGGAGTCGATGACGCCGACCTCGAGCAGCGAATCGCCGCCCGAGAGCTCGAACCCGCTGTCCCCGAGCGGGAAGGTCTCGGTGATGAACCGGCGGACCGCGCTCTCGATCGCGGCCCGCTCGCCTGTGACGTCGCTCGTAGTCATCGGCTAAACGGTATCGGCAGCAGTCGCGCGGAGTTGAGGACATCCGTTCTCGCTGTTGCCGCGGTCTGGGCTTGTCCATATCCTCTGTCGGGGGCCAGTATGTGTGGGATTGCGGGCATCTACGCCCGGCCGGGGCGCTCCGCCTCGCCGGACCTTCTCCGCGTCATGGCGGGCGAGCTCGCCCATCGCGGGCCCGACGGCGTGGGCCTCTACCTGGACGGCCGGTTCGGGATGACGAACACGAGGCTCGCGATCGTCGACCTCGCCGCGGGCGACCAGCCTCTCTCGAACGGGAACGGACGCTTCTGGGTCATGCAGAACGGCGAGATCTACAACTACGTCGAGCTCCGGCGTGAGCTCCGCTCGCTCGGGTACCGGTTCGAGACTTCCTCGGACACCGAAGTCATCGCGCACGCGTACGAGGAGTGGGGAGTCGACTGCCTCTCGCGGCTGAACGGCGACTTCGCCATCGCGGTGTGGGATCGCTGGGAGCGGGAGCTCTTCCTCGCCAGGGACCGCTTCGGCGTCCGGCCTCTCTTCCTCGCCGAGCTCGCCGGCGACCTCGTGTTCGCGTCCGAGGCGAAGGCCATCCTCAGGCATCCGTCCGCCCGGCGCGAGCTCGACCCGCTCGGGCTCGTCGACGCGTTCACGACCTGGTCGGTGCTCCCCGACCGCTCGGCGTTCGCGGGCGTGCGCGAGCTGGCGCCGGCCCACTACCTCCGCGTCGGCGCGGACGGCCTCGTCGAGGAGCGGCGGTGGTGGGATCTCCAGTTCCCGCGCGAGGGCGAGCGGCGCGACGAGACCGAGGCGGAGCTCGAGGCGGAGCTGACGGAGCTCCTGACGGACGCCACGCGCATCCGTCTGCGGGCGGACGTGCCGGTGGCGGCGTACCTGTCCGGCGGGCTGGACTCGTCGGCGACGGCCGCGCTCGCCTGCAAGCTCTATCCTGGGACGCTCGAGTCTTTCGGGATCGGCTTCCGCGACCCGCTCTTCGACGAGAGCGAATACCAGGACCTCTTCGTGGCCGACCTCGGAACGAGCCTGACGCGGGTCGTCGTCGACTCGACGGACATCGCGGACCTCCTCCCGCGTGCCGTGGAGCTCTCCGAGAAGCCGACGCTCCGGACCGCGCTCGCCCCGCTCCTGCGCCTGTCGAGAGCGGTTCGTGACGCCGGGCTGAAGGTCGTCATCACGGGCGAGGGCGCGGACGAGCTCTTCGGCGGCTACGACATCTTCCGCGAGACGCAGGTCCGCCGCTTCTGGGCCCGCGTCCCCGAGTCCGAGCTCCGCCCGCTCCTCCTGACGCGTCTCAACGAGTTCCTCGGGAAGGACCTCGGCCGCTCGGGCGCGTTCCTCGCCGGCTTCTACCGGCGCGGGCTGGAGGACACGGCCGATCCGCTGTACAGCCACCGCCTGCGCTTTGCGAACACGGCCCGTTGCCTGCGCCTCCTCGAGCAGGACGTCCTCGAGCGGGCGGGCCGCGAGGGCGACTCGGTCGAGCGCCTGCTCGCGCGGCTGCCGGACGGGTACGAGGAGCTGACGCCGCTCGGCAAGGCGCAGTACCTGGAGGTCGTGAGCTTCCTCGAGGGGTACCTGCTCCACTCGCAGGGCGACCGGATGCTCATGGGCCACTCGGTCGAGGGCCGGTTCCCGTTCCTCGACTACCGGGTCGCGGAGTTCGCGGCGGCGCTCCCGGACCGGATGAAGGTCCGCGGCCTCGAGGAGAAGTACCTCCTGCGCAAGGCGGCCGAGCCGCTCCTTCCCGAGGCGATCTCCGAGCGCCGCAAGCGCCCGTATCGTGCTCCGATCGTGTCCGCGTTCGTCGGTCCCGCGGCGCCGGAGTACGTCCGCGACGTGCTCTCGCCTGAGCGGCTGCAGGACGTCGGGGTGTTCCGTCCGGAGGTCGTCGAGAGGCTCGTCCGGAAGTGCGAGTCCGCAGGCGCGGCGGGCGTGGGGGAGACCGACGAGATGGGCCTTGTCGGCACCATCTCGGTCATGCTCCTCCACGAGCAGCTGATCGCCCGGCCGGGCCTCGCACCAGCCGCCGAGCCGACGCGGGTCGTCGTCGGCGATGCCGTCCGTGCCTCCGAGGGCGAGCCCGAAGCGCTCGCGGCGGAGACGCGAGCGCCGTGACCAACGCTCGCCTCCGGCTTGCGTTCGTGGGGGAAACCATGTTTCCCCCACGAGCCCCCTTCTTCCTGAATGCGTGGGGAACCTCCCGGTTCCCCACACCCCTCCCCGCTCATAGGCCGAAGACTTGCCTATGAGCGAGCTGCGGCTCCTGCACGACACGCTCCTCGCGGCCGCGGACGCCGACCCGGGCAAGGAG
>Ga0233417_10000170_pt1 | contig 18056 bp, 14 predicted proteins | sample Sed_MG_FD_189023 | JGI IMG/M metagenome (GOLD analysis project Ga0233417, IMG submission 189023) | Sediment microbial communities from Lake Towuti, South Sulawesi, Indonesia - Sediment_Towuti_2014_0.5_MG | ecosystem: Environmental > Aquatic > Freshwater > Lake > Sediment | place: Indonesia... | reverse complement strand
GGCCACCGCGCGTTGGTTTGACACCTCGGCCTTCAGGCAGGCGCCTCAGTTCACTATCGGCAACAGCTCCCGGAATCCTGTTGTAGGCCCCAGCTATAGGACGGTTGACGTGATGCTCGGCAAGACGTTCGCGCCTACCGAGCGCGTGCGTGTCGAGTTCCGGGCCGAGGCTTTCAACGTGACGAATACTCCACCGCTTGGAAATCCGAACGGCAGCTTCGGTAGTGCGGCGTTCGGAACCATCACGACGGCACTCGACCCGCGAGTATTTGAATTCGTGCTCAAGCTACAATTCTGAAGGTGTCACGTATAAACGACGCTGGTGTTCTGCCGTGCTCTGGAGGGCTTCTGCTAAATTGGCGCAGGACCATGTCATCGTTCAGCCAATAGAAGATGTCGAGGGCCCGATTGCTTGCCCGGCTGGGCGGTGTGTTTTGAGGAAGCGAGGAAGCGAAAATGCAGACGAGCGTTCAAAATCAGTTGAGTGCGATCCGGCGCGGCCGTGGCGTTGGGGCAGCGGATCTGGCAAGGAGAGTTGGTGTGAGTCGGCAGACGATCTACGCAATCGAGGCGGGCTCATATGTACCGAACACTGAGGTCGCACTGAAGCTGGCGCGCGAGCTCGAAGTGTCCGTCGAAGAGTTGTTTTCGTTAGAGACGGGGCATCAGCATGATCCCAAACCACTTCACGGGGTGGTGCTCAGCGCAACGGCGCCTGCGAGGGGCCAGCCTGTCCGAGTGTGTAAGCTTGGGAACTGGCTCGTGAGCATCCCCGTAAACGCCTCGCCATATCTCCTGCCCGAGGCCGACGGCATCATTTCAAAGCTGGGGCGTTCCGAGGGCAGAGCGGAACTGGTGGTGTGCTCCCAGGAGGACAGCTTCACCAAGAGAATTGTCCTGGCTGGATGTGATCCCGCGATCGGCTTGCTGGCGCGGATGGTGGAGCAATTGAGTGGCGTGGAGATCGTTTCCGCCGAGGCCTCAAGCAGACTCGCTCTGACTTGGCTCAAGGACGGCAGGATTCAAATAGCCGGGAGTCATCTCAAAGATCCTGAGACCGGGGAGTTCAATCTGCCCCTGGTTCGTCGCGAATTTCCGGGTGAGGACTTGGCGGTTGTCACATTTGCCCGCTGGGAAGAAGGATTCGTCACCGTACCGGGGAATCCGAAGGCCATCAAGCAGGTAGCGGACCTGGCACGCAGAAATGTTCGATTCGTGAACCGCGAAAAGGGGTCAGGGAGCCGCGCTTTGCTGGACAGCCTGCTCGGCCAGGCCGGCATTTCTAGCGGCAAGCTGGCCGGTTACGATCGTGTAGCCCACGGCCACCTTGCGGCAGCGTACGCTGTGTACGCTGACCAAGCTGACTGCTGCATTGCTACCCGGGCAGCCGCTCAGGGGTTCGGCCTCGACTTCCTACCGGTCCAGAGTGAACGATACGATTTCGTGATGCGCAGAGAGACGCTGGAACTGCCTCCAGTACAGAGCTTTCTGGACGTCCTTCAGAAGGCGACCCTCCGTCGCAAACTTCAAGTGCTCGCGGGCTATGACACGACGCAGACTGGTGTAGTTCTCGCATAGCCTGATCTGCGCCTGTTTAATGGACCTCCGACGGCCTTGGCCTGTTTCACCGGAACCTTTTTGCGTCGTGCCGGGCATCCGGGCCGCTAACCCGGCACGGGGCGTATAGTGGCGCGCCTAGGAAAGGCTGGCCAGTTTTTGGTCCAGCCAAGCCAGTGCTTCTTCGAGTTGTTTCCTATATCTGGGATCGCGAGCGTTCTCGAGGTCGTGCTGCACCCGAGTCCTCGAGAGCAGCAGGCCTTCTTTTTGCCGTGATGCCTCGGTCTGCGCGGGGGCCGGCGTTTGTGTAGTCCGGGCCGGTTTCCTTTCGGCCGCCGATTCGATCTGGGATTCGACTGCCTTGCTTTCCCAGCCTCTTGCCATGCCTTGATTATAGGCCCGGCGGAGCGGACTGGCGATTCCAGATTACCCAGGCTCCCAGCGGCAGCGCAGGCGGCCGTGTGGATTGCGAGTGCTGTCCGAGTCTCCTCAGTCTCCTCGCCCCCGCCGCCGCTCCGCGCATTCGCTCTGTTAGAATGAGGCGCACCAGGATTGGCATGCGCCGATGATCGGCAAGACACTGGGGCACTATCGCATCGAAGCCAAGTTGGGTGCCGGAGGGATGGGTGAAGTCTATCGCGCCGCCGATACCCATCTCGACCGTACTGTGGCCGTCAAGGTTTTGCCCGCCAGCGCCCTCGCCAATCCGGACCGCAAAAAGCGATTCGTGCAGGAGGCCAAGGCCGCCTCCGCTCTCAACCATCCCAACATCGTCACCATCTACGACATCGATAGCGAGGAGTGCGACGGCCGGCCCACGGACTTCATTGCCATGGAGTTTGTCGCGGGCCAGACCCTGGACCAGCTCATCGGCCGTAAGGGACTGCGCGTGCGGGATGCGCTGCGTTACGCCGTCCAGATCGCGGACGCGCTCTCCGCCGCCCATGCCGGTGGCATTGTCCACCGGGATCTGAAGCCCTCCAACATCATGGTGACCGAATCCGGCCAGGTGAAGGTGCTCGACTTCGGCCTGGCCAAGCTCACGGACCGGGCCGAGCCCGATGCCTTCGCCGTCACGCAGGAGCTGCCGGCCGATTCGGCGCCGCTCACCGAAGAGGGCAGCATACTCGGTACCGTCGCCTACATGTCCCCGGAGCAGGCGGATGGCAAAAAACTCGATGCCCGCTCCGACATTTTCACTTTCGGCTCGGTCCTCCATGAAATGCTGACGGGACGGCAGGCGTTCGCGGGCAGCTCCAAGCTCAGCGCGCTTTCGGCCATCCTGTATCGCGAACCAGATCCGGTGGGCGCCTCGGTTCCCGGCGTGCCCGAGGAACTGGAGCGAATCATCGCCCGCTGCCTGCGGAAGGATCCGGAGCGTCGCTGGCAGACCATGGCGGACATAAAGGTCGCCCTCGCGGAAGTCCTCGAAGAAATCGATTCGAGCAAGACCCTCCCTGCGACTAAGGCGGTGCCGCCCGTGCGGCGCCCCCGCGACCCCCGGCGCTGGATATGGCCCGCGCTGGCCGGGCTGCTCCTCGGACTGCTGCCGGGCGCTTATTTCGCACAGCGATTTCTCCAATCCGGCCCGCCGACCTTGCTGCGTCTGACCTTCCGGCGCGGCGATGTTACCAGCGCCCGCTTCGCTCCTGGCGGTATGGTGGTCTACAGCGCGGAGTGGGACGAGCTGCCGGCTGCTCTCTATTCCTCGCGGCCAGGGGATCGGGAGGCGCGCGAGCTGGGGCTGCCAAGCGGGCGCGTTCTCTCTATCTCTGATTCCGGCGAGATGGCCCTGCTGCTCGGCGGCGGACCGAGAGGCACGCTGGCACAGGCCCCGCTGGGCGGCGGCGCGCCGCGCGAAATCCTCGAGGATGTCTGGGGCGCGGACTGGAGTCCCGACGGGCGGAGCCTGGCGGTGGTGCATACCGTAGGCGGGCGCCACCGGGTCGAGTACCCGATCGGGACGGTACTCCACGAGACGGACAGCCGCCCGCCCTACTCGCCCCGCGTTGCGCGCGATGGAAAACTCGTGGCTTTTTTCGATTACGACCCGGAAATCGGCGACTACTCTGTGATGATCGCTGGCTCCGGCCATCCTCGGCAAGTGTTGTCGCGCGGCTGGCGTGGTACCGGCTCGTTATGCTGGTCCCCGGATGGCAGCGAGATCTGGTTCTCCGCCGCCAGCCTGGGCGATCCCGCGCTGCACGCGGTGACGCTCGGAGGAAAACTGCGGGTGGTTTCCCAAGCGCCGGGCTGGATCGTGCTGCATGATGTCGCCAAAGACGGCCAGGTGTTGTTGGCGGCAGTGAATTCCCGCCTGGGGATCCTAAGCCGGCCGCCGGGCGCCACCGAAGATCGCAACCTTGCCTGGCTGGACGCATCCTTGGCGTACGAAGTCTCGGGCGATGGCCGGAAAATGCTCTTTGTGGAACTGTCCTACGGAGAGGGCCGCAACTCGGCGATCTATATCCGCGGTACGGACGGCTCTCCGGCGGTGCGCCTGGGGTACGGCAACCGGCCCGCTCTGTCTCCCGACGGAAAGTGGGTGCTGTGCATTCGCCGTGAACCCAATGCCTCCCAGTTGTTGTTGCTGCCCACCGGACCGGGCGTTCCGCGAACATTGCCCGGTCCCAGCATCATTTACGAGAAAGTCGAGTGGTTCCCAGATTCCAGGCGGGTCCTGGTTACCGGCAGTGAGACCGGACGCCCGGCGCGCACCTATGCGGGCGACATCGACGGCGGGGCGTTTCGCGCCGTTACGGAGGAAGGCGTCCGAGCCTCGGTGGTTTCGCCCGACGGCAATCGCGTCTTGATCGCCGATTCCGGCAAACTCCTCGAGCGTCCTGTAGACGGGGGCCGCCTCAGCCCGCTCGCGGAACTCGCCCCGGGAGAAGCCCCGCTCCGCTGGAGCGGGGACGGCCGCTACGTATTCCTGAGTCGCACCGAGGGCGGCGTGCTGCAACTTCACCAGTTGGACGTGACGTCCGGGCGGAAGCAGCTCTGGCGCGAGTTGCGTGCCCCCGAGCCGGGCGCCGTCTTCTACGGGCAGGTGGGGCTCTCGGCGGACGGCCTGTGTTACGCCGCGTCATTCCAGCGCGACCTGGCCAACCTCTACCTGGCGCGCGGCCTGAGATGAGGTGAACCGGGCTCACGCCCGGCCCGCGGAGGGCTCAGATCCGCTGCCGCTTCGCTTTCAGATTCAGCGTCCTGATGAGCCGCGACAGGTGATTCGGGTGGACGCCCAGGATCACCGCGGCTTCGGTCTGGTTGCCGCCCGCCTGGTCCAAGGCTTCCAGGACGGCCTGCCGCTTGGCCTCGCGCACGGCATCATGCAGAACCGTGACGGGCTCCCCGGAAGGTGTGGCTTCCTCGAGGATAGACTCGGGCAAATCCTCGGGCAAGATCCATTCGCTCGCGCCCAGAACCAGCGCGCGCTCGAGGGCGTTTTCCAGTTCACGGACGTTGCCTGGCCAGTCGTAGGCCATCAGGCAGGCGCGGGCTTTGGGAGAGACGCCCGCCACGCGGCGCTTGACCCGCTGGGCGTACCGCTCCGCGAAATAGTTCGCCAGAAGGGGAATGTCCTCGCGCCGTTCCCGCAGCGCGGGCATCCGCACGGAAACGACGTTCAGGCGGTAGTACAGGTCCTGGCGAAACGCGCCTCGGCGCGCTTCTTCCTTGAGGTCCTTGTTCGTGGCCGCCAGCAAGCGGATATCGAGCCGGATGGGACGGGCGCCGCCCACTCGCTCGATTTCACGTTCCTGCAAAACGCGCAGCAGCTTCGCTTGCAGCATCGGAGCCAGCTCGCCGATCTCGTCCAGGAAGACGGTCCCGCCGTCCGCCAGCTCGAGCTTGCCTTTCTTGAGCGAAACCGCACCCGTGAAGGCACCCTTCTCGTGGCCGAACAGCTCGCTTTCGAGCAACGCCTCCGGAATGGCCGCGCAGTTGATGGCCACGAACGGCCGGTCCGCCCGGTAGCTGTTGCGATGGATGGCGCGGGCCACCAGTTCCTTTCCCGTGCCGCTCTCCCCCCAGATCAGCACCGTGGTGTCGCGGGCTGCCACTCTCGAAACAAACTGGATCACTTCGCGGATGGCCGCGCTTTCCCCGACCAGGTCGTGGTCGACAGCTATCTCCTGCTGGAGCCGCCGGTTCTCACTCTCTAGAAGTTCCAGTTGCCGGGCATTCTCCAGGGCCAAGGCTGCCACGTTGCCCAGCGCCGTCACCAGTTGGAGAATATCTTCGTCGAATGGCGCGTGGTTGTTGCTCGAGTCGAGGTAGAGTGCCCCAAACGGAGCCTCACCTACCGCCAGAGGCACGGCCAGCACGGAGCGGACCCGCGGCGCCACCAGGCTCTCCGCCGATCCATAAATCTCATCGCCTGGAACGTCGTTGCACAGCACCGCTACGCCCTCCTCCCGCACCTGGCGCAGGATCGTGCGGCTTACCGCCACCGGGCCGCCTAGCCCCGTCCGTCGATCCCAGCTCAGGACAGTTTCCCATTCCCGCGACCCGCACTCCCCGCTGAGGATCGCGACGCGGTCGGCGGGAGCGACTTCGAGTATCGACTCGAGAACCTTCTGATACAGGGCCGCCAAGCCTCGTACCGAGGCCACCGTCTGGCTGAAGTTGAGCAGGACCCTGAAGTCGCGGATGGCCCGCTCGGTGGCCCGCAGTGGCTCCAGGCCGCCGGCTCGTTGCAGGTATAGGACGTCCTCTCGCCGCAACACCACGGTGGGCCCGGCCGGCGTGGATGCCGCCTCTGGCGCGGCTGGAGTCGAGGCATCCACGCCGGCGAGAAACTGAAAGACCGAGCCGCCGACCTTGATCTGGTCTCCGGATTGCAAGGTACGTTCGGTCACGGCCGAGCCGTTGACTAGGGTGAGGTTCCTGCTTTCCAGATCCTTGAGGAGGAACCCGCCGGCGTCCGCCTGAATAACGCAGTGACGGCGGGAGACGGCCGCGTCCAGCATCGCGATCTGATTGGAAGGCTCGCGCCCGATCGACGTCTCCTGCTCAATCAAGGGGAAGACCCTGCCTTGCAGCGGTCCTGAAAGCGCCTCCAGGCGGGCCGTGGCAGGCGAGGGTGAGAGCCGGCCGGGGTTCACGTCCTGAGTATACTCGAAGCTCCTGTTACCCTTGACTCAGAAAGTTCTGGATCTCGCGGTTCGCCAGTTCTGGACAGAGCGCGCCCAGCCAGCCCGGAACATCCGTACCAGTTAACAGAAATGCTAAGTAGGTGAGCACTTCTGTTAAGTGTCAGTGGATCGCAGGAGGGGGCCCATCCCAGCGCTGCCCGCCCCTGCGTTGGCAAGTCTTCTGAAATCTATCGGGTAGCCTCGACCGGCCGGCTCGGCAAGTGCCCGCCCGCAATCTGGCAAGCCGTTTGCATTCACCTAAGGCGGTTGGCGACAGCCAGCGAGCAACGAGAGAAAGGAAAAACCGACATGAAGGTCACATCCAAAGTGAAGGCCGGTTCGGCCGTTTGGGGAACGTAACCTCTGTCCGACCTGCCCGGCACTGTCAGGGCGGTCAAAGTAGTTCCACTTCGAAACAACGGAATCAAATCGGGCCGCGAGACGGGATCCCCACCCCGGACAACTCGCGGCCTTTGTCGTTTGGCCCAGAGCCGGGCCACGATAGCGGCCAAGGTGCGCACGGAGCGTCCTTCCCCGCCAAAAAACAAGATAGCTCGAGATGGCCTTGGTGGCCGCCCCTTCTTGGGCCAGTGCAGAACCCTTAGCCGGTGGTACGTTCCGGCCCGGCGCGTTGCGGGCGGCTTTTTGAATCTGAGACACTCGGTTTTGATGCCGGACTACCGCGCTTTTGCGAGAACGGCACTGGGCCTGATGATCCTGGCCGGTTCGGCCTCAACGTGTTATGGGCCCGTTGCCGCGACGGGCGCCGGTGGCGCGCTTCCATCGGCGGAATCGCTCCACTACCGGGCGGAGTGGCGCCTGTTCCACGCGGGCAACGTGGCCCTGGACTGGCAGGCCGGGCCGGACACCGATTCGTGGCAGCTCAATCTGCGCCTGGAATCGGTGGGGCTGATCTCGAAATTGTACCCGATCCGGAACGATTACCGCGCCCGCCTGACGGACGTGCTCTGCGCCGAGAACACCCTCCTGGTGGCCCACGAAGGGAAGCGGCACCGCGAAACCAGAGTCACCTACGACGGGTCGCAGCGCAAGGCGTTCTCCCAGGTGCTCGACCTGGAACTGAACAAGGTCGTTAATAGCGATGCGGTGACCATTCCGCCCTGCGTGCACGACGTGATGGGCGCGCTGTACAAGCTGCGTACCTTGCAGGTGCCGCTGGGGAGCGCAGTGGAGATTCCCATCAGCGACGGAAAAAAGAACGTGTCAGCCCGTGTGGAGGCCCAGCGCAAGGAGACGATCCGGACGCCGAGCGGCCGCTACGAGACCGTGCGCTACGAAGCGTTCTTATTCCGCAACGTGCTGTACCGGCGGGACGCCCGGCTGTACGTCTGGTTGTCCAATGACGAACGCCGCCTGCCGGTGCAGGTCACCGTGCAGATGCCGTTCTACATCGGCACCGTCACGGTCCAGCTTGCCAAGATAGGAAAGTCATGAATCGGATTCTCGCTCTCTGGCTGGCGAGCGCGGGCGCCCTTTTGTGCCTGGCGCAGGAGCCGCCCTTGCTCACGAATGCCCAAGTGATCGAGCGCTTCAGGGAGGCGGGGAATCTGATGGAGTCCACCTCCCTGATCGTCCCCGACCTGAACCGCGCGGCAGTCCCCCTGGTGGCCAACGTGCGGGCGACGGTGAATGCCATGCGTTCGGCTTTCTCCCCGCGGCATGCGGGGCTTACCTACACGGTTCTGACCAATGTGCGCGCCTACCTGGCGCTGGCTGATGCAATGCCGCGGCCCGACCCGTTTCCGCCTGAGGCTGCCCGGCAGCTCCTGGCTCTGCGAACCTTGGCGGACCGAATGGAAACACATTTCCGGGCGCTGCTGGAGGAGCGCGAGAGATTGTTGCGGAACCCGGACCGCGACAACGTCCAGAAATATACTGAGGCCAACTCGACGGTAAAGGCGCCACGGCCCGGCCACCCCCGCGTCGTCTTTCTGGGCGATTCGATTACCGAGGGCTGGCGCCTCAACGAGTACTTCCCCGATCAGGATTTCATCAACCGGGGCATCAGCGGCCAAGTCACCGGCGAAATGCTGGGAAGGATGCGGGCCGACGTGATCAACCTCAAGCCAGCCGCGCTGGTGGTTCTGGGGGGAACCAATGACCTGGCGCGGGGCGTGCCGCTCAATGTCATCCAGGACAACCTCAGCATGATCGCCGACCTGGCTCAGGCGCACGGCATCAAGATCATCCTGGCCTCGCTTCTCCCGGTGAGTGACTACCACAAGGAGAAAGACCCGGGGTTCGAGCGCACTCAACTCCGCCGTCCGGACCTGATTCGCTTGCTGAACGATTGGATCCGGCAGACCTGCGAGCGCAAGAACTTCACCTTCCTGGACTACTATCCCAGCGTGGTGGACTCGGCGGGCTACCTGCGCGAAGATGCCTCCGACGACGGCCTGCACCCCAACAGCACGGGCTACCGGCTCATGGCTCCGGTGGCCGCCAAGGCTGTCGAACGGGCCGTGGGCCCGGGCGCGGCGCCCCCGCCGCCCAAGCCGGCGAAGAAACGCCTGGGTCTGTTCTGACGCCGCGGCGGGCGCGGCCACGGGACTTCGCGCGCTGAGGATATGCCCCGGAAGAACGGCATCGAACTGGGCGACAATGAAGGTAATGAGGCTGGCAACCCCGGCGCTGTTCGCCGTGCTGGCGTCCTTGTCGTTGTGCGCGCAGACGCAACTGACGGTGGAGCAACTCGTCTCCTTCGTGCGGTCCTCGATTCAACTGGAGCATTCCGACAAGCGGATCGCCGACTTTCTGAAGAAAGTGCGCCTCAGCGAGAAACTCGAGGATCGCGTCGTAGACGAATTGGTAGCGGCCGGCGCGGGAGCAAAGACGTTCGAAGCACTGAAGGGGCTCCAGGCCCAGACGGCGAGTCTCCCGGAGGCGCAGCGGCCGTCCGCGGCCAAAGCCAAGCCCTCCCTCCCTCCGCCGCCGCCCGAAGAACAGCAGCGCCTGCTGGATACGGTGCGCGAGTATGCGAAGAACTACACCGGGACCCTTCCCGACTTCCTGTGCTTGCAGGTCACGCGGCGGTATTACGATCCCAGCGGGCTGGAGTTCTGGCAGAAGCAAGACCAGATCACGGCTCGATTGAGCTACGTGGACGACCGCGAGGAGTACAAGGTGATCCTGGTGGACGACACGCCCACCAACGCCTCCATGGACAGCCTGGACGGCGCCACCTCAACCGGGGAATTCGGGTCTATGCTGCGCGAGATCTTCGAGGCGGGCAGCCACGCTTCGTTTGAGTGGAGCCGGTGGGGGACCTTGCGCGGGCGGCGCGCGCACGTCATCTCCTATCACGTGCCGAAAGTGGGCTCGAAATGGAGCATTTCCTGGCAAAAGCGGGTGCAGATCACTCCCGGCTACAGGGGTCTGATCTATGTGGATCGCAATACCGGGATGATACTGCGCCTGACGCTGGAAGCCGTGGACATACCGCCCTCGTTTCCTATCCAGGAGGCCTCTTCCGTGCTGGACTACGATTTCACGCCCATCGCCGAGCGGGAGTACCTGCTGCCCCTGAAAGCCATGGTGCGGATGCGGGAGGGGAAGCTGCTGGTCAAGAACGAGGTGGAGTTCCGGAACTACCGCAAGTTCTCGGCCGATGCGGTCATCACCTTCGACGCCACCCTGGAGACGCCGGCGCCGCTGCCGGAGGATAAGGAAACTCCACCCAGGCAATAGCGAAACCGGGTGGAACCTCGGGGCGGCGCGAGGATGCAATTCCTGAATCTACTCACCAGCGGCTTTCCATTATGGGTGCTGGCGGCGAGCCTGTTAGCGCTGTGGCGGCCCGGCTGGTTCGCCTGGTTCACGGGCCCGCTCATTCCGCTGGGTTTGGGAATCATCATGCTGGGCATGGGCCTGACGCTCAGCCTGGACGATTTCCGCCGGGTAGCGCGCTATCCCGTACAGACGATTACTGGAGTGGCGCTGCAATACACGGTGATGCCCTCAGTGGGCTGGTTCTCGACGTGGCTCTTCGACCTGCCGGTTCCGCATGCTGTGGGGCTCATTCTGGTGGCCTGCTGCCCGGGAGGCACAGCCTCCAACGTCATCTCTTACCTGGCGCGCGCCGATGTAGCGCTGTCCGTCACCATGACCTCTATCTCCACCATTCTGGCGGTGGCGATGACCCCGGCGCTTACGGCCCTGCTGGCGGGTAGCCGGATCGACGTCCCCGCGGCGGGACTCTTCCTGAGTACGGTCGAAGTGGTGATCCTGCCCGTGGTGGCAGGCGTGCTGATGAAGCGCTACCTGCCAGGCCTTACGCGGCGGATCTTGCCTGTTGCGCCACTGGCCGCGGTGTTGATGATTACGCTGATCGTGGCGTCGGTGATCGCCGCGGGCCGGGGGGAGATCCTTCAGGCGGGATTGAGGCTGCTGGGGGCCGTGTTCACCTTGCATGCGGGCGGTTTCCTGCTGGGGTATGTGGGTAGCAGCCTGACATTGAAAGACGTGATCGTAGCGCGGACGATTTCGATTGAGGTGGGCATGCAAAACTCGGGTCTGGGAGTCGTGCTGGCTCGCCAGAACTTCGCCGATCCCCTGGTGGCCATACCCTGCGCTATCTCCAGCCTCTTCCACTCCCTCCTGGCCAGCCTGCTGGCAGCGGTCTGGCGGCGTTCGGCCCAGGTGTGCGTGTCTCCAACCGTGGCGCCGCAACTTGCGGTTGGGGCCGCGGAGGAACCGTAGGCTGAATCCAGTGGAGCGGGGAACCCGACCGAGGCCGATCCGGATGCGAACCTTTCCGGCGGCGCTCCGTATTACATTCTGGCGGCCGGCCCGCGGGCGCTTCCGGACAGCCAAAGGGGTGTGGCTCGCGCCGCGAAATCGGCGGCCGCGCCAGGAGGAAGACATCACAATGAGCAGACGCAGATTACATCACTCGACGCTTTGGGCGGCGGGCTTGACGCTGGCCCTGCTGGCGGCGCGGCCTGCCGTGGCCGCGGACGTGCGCGAAGAGTTTCACCAGACCTATCCGCTGAAGGAGGGCGGGCGGCTCAGCATCTCCAACGTCAACGGCGATGTCAAGATCGCCGGCTGGGAACGAGCCGAAGTGCAAGTTGACGCCGTGAAGACGGCCGACTCGCAGGAGACCATGAACGAGCTGACGATCCAGGTCGACGCCCGGCCGGACTATGTTCGCATCGAAACCAAGTACCCACGATCGGAAGGGGTGTGGGGACGCCACCGTCACAGTAACGTGGAATACACCATATCCATGCCGCGGGGCGCCCATCTGGACAAGGCCAGCTTGGTCAACGGCAACCTTACGATTGAGAAGGCCGACGGCGCCGTGCGCGCCGGGACCGTAAACGGGCGCGTTTCCGCCTCCGGGCTCGGCGGAGACGTGATTGTGGACACCGTCAATGGCAGAATCGAGGCCGGCGTCCGGAAGCTGACCGCCGCGCAAAGGGTCTCCCTGGAGTCAGTGAATGGAGAAGTCCGGCTGGTTCTGCCCGCCACGGCCGGCGCACGGGTGCGGGTCGAGACGGTGAACGGCAGTATCCGGAATGACTTCGGCTTGCAGAAGACCAAAGGCACGTTCGTGGGCCAGGAACTGGAAGGCCAGATCGGCTCCGGCGGCGCCTCCATCGAGATTGAGACGGTGAACGGCAACATCACCATCAGCAAAGAAGGCACGGTCTAGATCCAGCCGCCACGACGCGGCGCAGCTCGATGAGTCCCACCGCGCGGCATAGAATGAGGGCGTGGCGGCGATCCGTTTCCGTATCGAGGCCGAATGCGCTCAAACCGGGGCGCGGGCCGGCATCCTGGAAACGCCGCACGGGGTGGTGGAAACCCCGGTGTTCATGCCGGTGGGCACGCAGGCCACCGTCAAGGGTCTCACGCAGCGGGACCTCGAGGAAGATCTCAACGTTCGCATTCTGCTGGCCAACACCTATCACCTCTACCTGCGCCCCGGACATGAGACCGTCCAGCGCCTGGGCGGGCTGCACCGCTTCATGGGCTGGTCGCGGGCCATCCTGACCGACTCCGGGGGCTTCCAGGTTTTCAGCCTGAATTCTCTGCGCAAGGTGACCGCGGAGGGAGTCGTCTTCCGCTCGCACCTCGATGGGGATGAACACTTGTTCACCCCGGAATCCACGATTGACGTGCAACTGGCGCTGGGCAGCGATATCTGCATGGTGCTGGACGAGTGCCTGCCTTACCCAGTGAGTCACGAAGCGGCGCGCCGGTCGGTAGAGTTGACGCTACGGTGGGCTGGGGCGGCGTTCAGCCACTTCCGGCAAAGGCAGGAGCATTGCGCGGCGCCGCCCGCCCTGTTCCCGATTGTGCAGGGATCGGTTTTTGCCGGGTTGCGCCGCGAGTGCGCCACGCGCTTGCTGGAACTCGAGGCCGAAGGGTATGCCGTGGGCGGGCTGTCAGTGGGCGAACCGCGGGCGCTGAGCCTGGAGATGGTGGAGGCGACGGTCCCGCTGTTGCCCAAACTCCGGCCCCGTTATGTGATGGGAGTGGGCATGCCCGCCGAGCTGGCGGAGTATGTGGCGCGCGGAGTGGACATGATGGACTGCGTGCTCCCCACCCGCAACGCCCGCAATGGCTGTTTGTTCACTTCGCGGGGACGTTTGATTATCAAGCACTCGCGCTACCGGGATGATGCCGGCCCGGTGGATCCCGGGTGCGGATGCTACACCTGCCGGAACTACTCCCGCGCCTACCTGCGGCACCTGTTTCAAGCCGGGGAGATCCTCTATGCGGTCCTGGCGACCCGGCATAACCTCCGGCGGTACCTTGACATTATGGCGCAAATCAGGCACGCTATACTGCTTGGGGAGTTCCCTCGGTTTTTGGAATCCGTGCGCTCCGCACCGGCCGACGAGGAGTAGTTAACCTAGTCCCTTCGAATCTCCGGCAGACTGTCGCGCCCGGGGCTCAAGTGCCCCGGGACCCGCGTGGCGGGGGCGGCGCGATCAGAGGCGAATCGTGCATTTGAGCCTTGTTCTGTTGCAGGCGCAGAGCAACCCGATTGTCGGGTTCCTGCCCATCATCCTGATCTTCGCTATCTTTTATTTCCTGCTGTTCCTTCCAATGCAGCGCCAGCGCAAGCGCCAGCAGAAGATGCTGACCGAACTGCAAAACGGCAACACGGTGGTGACCAGCGGCGGCATTGTGGGCACCATCGTGGCCATCAATGAGGATGACACGCTGGTATTGCGGGTTAAGCCGGACAACATTAAGTTACAGGTGGCGCGGGGCTCGGTCTCCAGCCTGGTGGCGGACGGGAAGGGCTCTTAGCCGGGCACGGACCTTAGGAAAGGCGCATGCGGAAGAATCTGAGAACGAAAGCCATCCTTATCCTGCTGGTGATCGTAGGGTGCCTGTACGGCATCTTCGGGGTGCCCAAGTCCAAGGATGAGGCGATCGCCAACCTCCGGAAAAACGTCAAGCTCGGCCTCGACCTGCGCGGGGGCAGCCACTTGGTTCTCCAAGTCCAGGTGCAGGACGCCATCAAGAGCGAAGCGGACCAGGCCATTGAGCGTCTGCGCGAAGACCTGCGCCGCGAAAACATCACCTATCAGTCGATGGAGCGCAACGACCCCACAACCATCGAAGAGCGGATTCCATCGAGCTCATGATTCGGGGCATTCCCGCCGGCCGATCCACCGAATTCCGCAACCTGATCGGCGAGCGTTACCCGGTCTGGAACGTCGCGCCGGCCGGCTCCGCCGACTACCGGCTGACCATGAAGCCGACGGAACTGCTGGCGCTGAAAGCGGACACCGTGGAGCGCAGCATCCGCACCATCGAGAATCGCGTGAACGCACTGGGCCTGACCGAACCGGTCATTCAGCAACATGGGCGGGCCGACGCGGAGTACGAGATTCTGGTGCAGTTGCCCGGCGTGGATGACCCCGCCCGGGTGAAGGAGATCATCGGTACGGCAGCGGTGCTGGAGATTTGCGACGTGAAGGGTGGTCCGTTCGCCACCATGGAAGAGGTCTACACCAAGCACGGCGGAGTCTTGCCGCTGAACACCAAAGTGGTGCGCCAAGGGGCCCGCGGAGGCGGCGCGGAGAGTTGGTACCTATTGGGGCGGGTGCCGGTGGTGACCGGCCGCGATTTGCGCAACGCGCGCCCGGGACGGGACGAATTCGCCAAGTGGGAGACCAGCTTCACGCTGACCCAGGACGCCGCACGGCGCTTTGCGCGCTTCACCGAGGCCAACATCGGCAACCCCCTCGCCGTTGTGCTGGATAACCAGATCCGCAGCGTCGCCACCATCCAGGCGCGCATCGAGGACAGCGGGCGCATTACCGGTTTGGGCGGGGAGCAGGAGGCCAGCGACCTGTCGCTGGTGTTGCGCGCGGGTTCGCTGCCGGCCAAAATCGAGTACCTGGAAGAGCGCACCGTAGGTCCCTCGCTGGGGGCCGATTCGATCCGGGAGGGGTTCACGGCCGGGGTGGTCGGGCTTCTCGCGGTCGTGGCCGTGATGCTGGTCTACTACCGGAAGAGCGGGGCGAACGCGGTCATCGCGCTGGTATTGAACGCCATCATCCTGATTGCGGCGCTGAGCTATTTCGGAGCGGTGCTGACTCTGCCGGGGATCGCCGGCATCATTCTGACCATCGGCATGGCGGTGGACAGCAATGTCCTGATATTTGAACGGATTCGCGAGGAACTGCGGGCGGGCAAGGCTATCGTCGCGGCGGTCGACACCGGTTTCAGCCGGGCATTCCTGACCATCATCGATACACACGTCACCACCATCGTCTCCTGCGCGTTCCTGTTCATGTTCGGCACCGGACCGGTGAAGGGATTTGCCGTGACGCTGGTCATCGGCCTGGTGGCCAACGTGTTTACCGCCGTCTTCGTCTCGAAGACCATGTTCGACTGGTCGCTTTCCCGGGACCGCGAGCTAACCTATTTGAGCATTTGACCTTTTTGTGATAGAAGTTTGAGTCACGGCCAGGAACAACGAGCGTGAGGACGGTGTCTAAAGAACCGTACACCGAAGCGTAGTGCTGCATGCAGATCTTTCGCAATACAAATTTTGACTTTCTGGGCAAGAAGTGGTGGTTCATCGCACTGTCCGCGGTGTTGCTGGCGGCAGGGCTGGTGAGCGTGGTTCTGAAAGGCGGGCCCAAATACGGCATCGATTTCAAGGGTGGGGCCTTGATGTATGTCAAGTTCGCCGGCCAGCCGCAGGTGGAAAAGATTCGCCAGGCCCTGTTGGCCCGGATCGCGGGCGAGATCTCCGTGCAGGAACTGACCGACCAGCAGGAAGTCGTGATCGGCACGGAGCTTAAGGACGAGAAAGAGCTGAATCAAGCCCGGCGGGTGATGGCCCAGACGCTGGAGGAAAATTTCGGAGACAAGAGCGGCCGGCCCGACTTCAACAATGCCGGTTCCGAGGCGCTGGCCGGGGCGTTGCGCGAGCCGCTCCAGCGCCGCGGCGTCCTGCTCACCGAGGAACAGCTCCAGGGGCTGATCGGGCGGATGTCGGCGTTTCGTGATAATGAGAGGTCCGGCCTGTTGCGGAGTTTTGACGAACTGAAAGGGGTGGAAGGCGTCACCGGGGCGGTCGTGGCGGTCATGAAAGAGCAGCTCTCGCTGGGGTCGTTCACGATCCGGAAGGTGGAGATTGTGGGGCCCAAAGTCGGCGCTGACCTGCGCCGTCAGGCGGTCCTGGCTACCCTCTACGCACTGGGCGGAATGCTGGTGTACATCGCTTTTCGCTTTGAGTGGATCTACGGCGTAGCCGCGGTGGTAGCGGTGTTCCACGACGTGCTGGTTACGGTGGGGTTCTTCTCCATTTTCGACAAGGAGATCTCGCTGACCGTGATCGCGGCGCTGCTGACCCTCGTGGGTTATTCCATGAACGATACAATCGTCGTGTTCGACCGGGTGCGGGAAAACCTGAGGCTGATGAGACGCGAGCGCTTCCATTCACTGATGAACATCAGCATCAACCAGACCCTCAGCCGCACGATCTTGACCTCGGGCCTGACGTTTCTGACGGTGCTGGCTCTCCTCATCTGGGGCGGCCAGGTACTGAACGGGTTTTCTTTTGCCTTGACAGTGGGTATTATTATTGGGACGTACTCCTCGATATTCATTGCCAGTCCCATCGTGCTGTTCTGGCACGACTATCTGGAGTCCCGCAAGCGCGCGACCGCCGCGGCTGCGGTGACTGGGAAGGAGGCGGTGCGAAAGCGCTCCGCCAAAGCGGTCAGATGACGGCAACCAGATCAACCTGAGTTGGGGCTCCGGTGGGCAGCCCGCGGGGCCCCGACCAAGAAAGGGAGGTTGGCATGTTTGAGCAAAGCTTCGTGGAAGGCGGCGCAGCCCGCAAGCCCTGGACAGTAGCCCTCTCGCTGGTATTACAGTGTTTCGTCGTCGGCGTTTTCGTGATCATCCCGCTGATCTTCACGGACACGCTGCCGAGGGCCCAATTGACCAGCTTCCTGGTGGCCCCCCCGCCCCCTCCTCCGCCCCCTCCTCCACCCGCGGCGGTGGAAGTGAAGGTCGTCAAGCTCATCCCCAAGCAGTTCGATTCGGGCCAGTTGCTGGCGCCCAAGGAGATCCCCAAAGAGATCGCGATCATCAAAGAGGAAGAACTGCCGCCCCCGACCGGCGCGGTCGGCGTGGTCGGTGGAGTGCCGGGCGGCGTGCCGGGCGGCGCCGCGGGCGGCGTGATCGGCGGCATCATCGGTTCGGTGCCCACGGCGGCCCCGCCGCCGCCTCCTCCCGTGAAAGAACAGGCCAAGCCGAAGCCGCCTCAGCGGATCCGCGTGGGCGGCGCAGTGCAGGAGGCCAAGATCGTCAAGAAGATCATGCCGGTCTACCCGCCCCTGGCCAAGCAGGCTCGCATTCAGGGCACGGTTCGCCTGAACGCGATCATCTCCCGGGACGGAACCATCCAGAACCTCCAACTGGTGAGCGGGCATCCGCTGCTGGCGCCGGCGGCCCTGGCGGCGGTGAAGCAGTGGGTGTATGAACCGACTCTGCTGAACGGCGAGCCGGTCGAGGTCGTCACGGTCATCGACGTGAACTTCACGTTGAGCCAGTAGGCATTCGTTGATTCAGGACAACATTTCAACTCGCAGGAGAAAGGAAACATGCTTCTACAATTGCAGCTTTGGGCGCTGATGCTGTTACAGGAAAGCGTCGGCGTCTCGTTTGACCCCAGAGACATCTGGGCGTCCATGGGTATCACGGCCAAAATCGTCGTCATCATTATGTTCCTGATGTCGGCGTGGTCCATTGGCGTGATGATCGACCGGGCGATCGCTTACAACGCGGCTCGCAAGCAATCGCGGCTGTTCGCCCCCGCCGTGGCAGGGGCCTTACGCGAGGGCAAGCTGGATGAGG